>Ga0070730_10002918_pt1 | contig 15495 bp, 13 predicted proteins | sample Coa_R1_3_FD_66447 | JGI IMG/M metagenome (GOLD analysis project Ga0070730, IMG submission 66447) | Surface soil microbial communities from Centralia Pennsylvania, which are recovering from an underground coalmine fire - Coalmine... | ecosystem: Environmental > Terrestrial > Soil > Unclassified ...
TTTAGAAAGAATGGCGGGGACGACGAGACTCGAACTCGCGACCTCTGCCGTGACAGGGCAGCGTTCTAACCAACTGAACTACGTCCCCAACCGTGGAATCAACAACTTACGATAAATCGTTGCAAACAAGGCGTTTGCAAGGATTGCATATAGCGCACTGTTCGCCCCGGTTGCCCCTGACTGCAAGCGTTCCTGGCAAAACTGCCTGTAAACCGCCTGTAAGAATCAGTGCGCTCATGCGAGATTATCCTAACACAGATGTCTGCTAGAGGCGAAGCGGCGTTCCGAAGGGGCCTTCGCAACTGAGACTACTTCCAGTGAATGCTGGAATTATCGTGCCTGAATGCCCGCAACCGCAGCGAGCCGAGAGAGCCAATCGCGTCGGCGGCGGTTTGGGAAACCTGCACCTTGTCAGGCTGCGGCGAATTTACGCACAACGGTCTAGGAGACTGTCGACGCAATTTCACGAAAAATCACTCGGCGATGCCGCAAAGTTGTTGTGAATCGCTGCCTGCGGCCTGGGGACAGGATCCAGCACCTCGTTCGGTTTTCCAGCTAACCCCCGTCCGCGAAGCGGAGAACTTGAGGTGTAATTCGGCCGAGGATTATAATTAGTGCGCGGCCCTAGCCCCCATGGTGCGGCCATGAATCATTACGAAGTGTTGTGCATTCCCGTTGACGCTGACGATGGAATGATTCGGTCCGCCTTTCGAAGACTTGCACGCCGATACCATCCCGACGCAGGCAGCGGATCGTCGTCGGAAAAATTTTGGGAACTCACGGACGCGTACGAAACATTACTCGATCCGGCTCGCCGAACAGCTTACGATAATTCACTCGCGAGGCGTTCCACAGCAATTCCGATTCGAATAACACACATCAGGGCAAGCCGCCCGGCACCTACTTCGCGCGTAGAGCCCTTGGAGCCCTCCGTGGCATGGCGATTGATGTCGGAACTTTATTTTCTGGTGGATGAGCAGTTTCGTTCTTTTGAGGAGGATCTCTTCTTCCATTGGCCGTTCCTGCGGCGCTGATTTCTGGTTCGCCGCCGTTTGGCGAACCAGCAGGATGCCTCCCTAGATTCCCTTGGCTCTGACAATCAGCACCGTCGCATCGTCTTCGGGGGATTCTGCGCGGCTGAAAGCGGCAACTGATGCATAGATGGCATCGATGAGGCGCTCTACGGAGTCCTGTCGATGTGAAGTAACGACAGAGAGAAGCCTCTGGCGAGAGAACTCCTCATCGTTCGGACCGTGGGTTTCGACGACGCCGTCGGTATAAAGTACGAGCAGGTCTCCGGGGCGGAGCTCCAACGATCCTGTCTGGAAGGCCACATCCGTCAGCAAACCCAGCACGGGCCCACCGGTTTGGAGCCAGACAGCTCCGCCGGTTGCATCCCTTATCAACAGCGGTGGCTGGTGTCCCGCGTTGATGTAAGACAAATGGGGCGTCGCGGGATCGAGTATCGCGTAGAAGAGGGATGCAAACCGCTCATCATCGGTCAGTTCGTAGATGATCTGGTTGGTTCTCGCGAGAATCTGTTCGAGGCTGGCCTCTTGATGGACATTGGTACGCAGGGCGATCTTCACTGCCGGCATGAAGAGTCCTGCGGGGACGCCCTTGCCGGCGACGTCCGCGATAACAATTCCCAGCCTTCCATTTGGCATTTCGATGAAGTCATAGAAGTCTCCGCCGATAGCCTTTGCCGACTTCATCCGTGTGGCGATTTCGAACCCGGGAACGTTTGGGGGGCGATTCGGCAACAAGCGGCGCTGCACTTCAGCAGCCAGTCGCATCTCCCTGGCCAACTCTTCCGCCTGTGTTCGCACCGCACCGGTGAGTAGCGCGCGCTGCCTGGTAAGCCGGTTGACGAAAAGCACGACCGTGGTGAAGCCGACGGCCGCTACGACGTTGCGGACGGGGTGTCGCCAGCCAGCATGATCGGGCAATCCGAACCAGTCGCTCAAACCAACGCAGATCAACACCAGAACGAGACTTGTGCTCAACCTATGGATGAGAGCACTCAGCGCCAGCGGCAGAAAATATAAGAAAGCAAGGGAAAGGCTGACGGCCAAGTGATCTGCGTAAGCAATTGCGGCAATTCCAGCCAGAACGAGCGAGGACAACAAGTAGAACGGTGCTTCTTTTGCATTTAGTTTCAAAGTCCATTTGCCTCATCTATCAATGGGACTAGATGCAGGTCGGCTAATCCCTGGTCGCTCCAGGGGCTTCCGCCTTGTTCCGTGGGAACCGGGAAGCGTTGTCCCGCAGTCAATCGCCCGAAGACGCGGTTGGGCTGTAATACTCCTGAACGAACAGCCTCGCCGAAATGAGCTTGCCGGTTGCGTCGCGAATGACCAAGGGCGCACCCGTCTTGGGATTGACCAAGGCGACGCGTATTTTCCGTGGCGGCCCGGAAGTCGCGGGATTCGACGAAACGTAGGTGATGACGTACCGCAACCGAAGATTCTCCATGATGTCGTCGTACACGGCGGGAATCCCGAGAGTGGAGTCTGGCGAATAGGCACGTCCGCCGGAGACTTTCGCGAGCGCTTCCAGGCGCTTCTCGGCGGCGCTCCAGTCAATGTGCGCAAACGGAGCCTTTGCTCCGTATACGGAAGCTTCCCTACGCAGCAACTCACCCAAGCCGATGGTATAGATCGGAGTCCCCGCGTTCTGGGCAAGCTGCAAGACGTCTTCGTAGTTGTCCTTACTGAACGTGTCAATCCCGCTCGAAACGACGACGAGCGCTTTGCGCCCGGTCAGGGTTTGGGTCTGCTTCAGGGCTTCGCTCAAAGCGTCGTACAGGTTGGCCTCAGAAAAGCCTGGCGTCGTCAAGCGGTCGAAGGCAGCGTCCAGACGATCATGCCCGTCGCGGAAGTCGGCGAGCGTGTCCAGTTTAGAGTCATATTTGAAGACCGCGACCTTGTCGTCGCGCCCGAGGACTTCGAGAAGCCGGCGTCCAATCTCAGGAACTTCCGTCCCAAGGACTTTGTTCAATTCGTGATAGCGTCCGCCGAACTCCATCAGCAACGCAACAGTCACGGGGGCGTGTTCGGTTTCGGCGGTTACATTCTTCTGAAGGGCGCCGTCTTCGTAAACGGCAAAGTTCTCGCGTCGAATGTTCGGTACAAAGTACCCGTTCGGACCCTCGACCATAAGCTTGAGCGTCACAGTGCGGCTCGAAGGGGTGAACTCGACCTCTGAATTTTGCTTTCCGAGGTCTCCCATGTGAAGCGGAGTCATTGGCCGGCTGGGCACCGTAACTTGATGCTTGTGTCCAGGTTTGCGGGTGGAGGCCGTCTGTTGATTAGTCGCGGTTGCCGGCCTCCATACAAACGGAATAAGTAAGAGTAGGAGAAACAGCCTGCCATAACTTGGAAGTCTCCTGCTCATGGATGTCTCCTTTCGACACATCGTAAAATTCCGCTCGAGTCATTCGGGGGTGGTTTTCTTGTCCTCCACCTGAATCTGGTTCTCCCTGGCGTCTCGAAAAACCATTTATGTACTCATGTTCAATAGATGCTACAACTGCGCGATGGTTGCTTGTCAGCAGCCTCGTTCGTTAGGGAACACGACAGCGATACACACGCCAATCGTCTATCTACTGTAAAATATGTTCGTTACGAATAGGGCTTGACACGCCGAATAAAATATGCTATTGGTACGCTCAGGCTATCGAGTTGGATAACAACTCTGACTCGGGCCATCACATACCCTCTCTTCCGAGGGGACCAATTTTTGGACTAGGAGGTATGTCATGACCAACCTTATTCCTCGTGTTAGTTTGTTCCAAGATCTGTTCGATTTCCGTCGGGACTTCGATCAGATGTTCAATCGCATGGTGAGCGGGTGGCCGTTCAGCGACGAGCGAACCGTAAGCGCGTCGTCCACATTCGCCCCCGCCGTCGAGTCCTATGTGGATCAAGACGGCAAGAAGTACCACTGCCGTGTCTCGCTTCCCGGCGTTGACCCGAAAGACGTGCAGATCCACGCGCAGGGGAACACCCTGACCCTCAGCGGTGAGCGCAAAGTGAACCGTAGTAGCTTGAAGGACGTAAATTTCCTGCATGAGGAGATCTCCTACGGAGCTTTTGAGCGCACCTTCACGTTGCCCGAAGGCGTGGATGCCGACAAAATGACCGCCGACTATCAAAACGGCGTGCTCGAAATCACCGCCCCGGTGGCCGCATCGGCGCTGCCGCGTCGGATCGAAATCCGAACCACGCCGATGTCGAAGCAGATCGCGGCATAAGGGCAAAACGCGGTAGCAGGTGTCTTTCCCGGAGTCCCCACTGAGGCTCCCGGGCGGCTGCCGTGCGGTTTCAGTGGCAGTCCGCGCAACCCATAAGCGCGGCGATTGACTGCGGTGCAATCCAAAATAACGCGGGCTGCCACTGAGCCACCGTTCAGCGCGCGGATGCGTCCAGCAAATCGCACGCTGCGGTCGGTGACACAAAAAGAGATTGTGAAGAACACAGGGGAGGTTGACGGCTATGAAAATCAATCTTCGAGAATTCAGTGGACTCGCACAGCGAAACAGAGGGGAACTCACGGCACTACTGCTCGTAACTTTGCTCTGCGGGTTGCTCCTCGGCACGGTGCTGCCCGGACATGGAGCAGCTTCCGCGATCCTCGGTAAGGACAATCCGGCGCCTCTGGCCATTCCCAGTCCCGTTCATCTTTCCAGCGAATTCGCCTCCATCGTGCAGTCGGTGGAACCCGCTGTCGTAAATATTTCCACGACGCAAATCCACAAGGCGACCCGCAAACCGCGGCGCCCGCGGGGCTTTGACGATCCGTTTGATGATTTCTGGAATCGGTTTTTCGATTTCCCCGGTAACGGAGCCAGCGCCGAGCGCAGCTTGGGATCGGGAGTCATTGTCGACAAGAAGGGCTACATCCTGACGAACAACCACGTTGTCGATGGGGCCACAAAGATTCAGGTTCAGCTGAACGGGGACGGGACGCGTTACACAGCGAAGCTCGTGGGCACGGACGAAGAGACTGACCTCGCCGTGCTCAAGATCGAAACCAATCGAGACCTCGCTGCGGCGAAGCTGGGGAATTCCGATGGCGTGAAGGTGGGTGATTGGGTGCTGGCGATAGGGAGTCCGTTCGGTCTGAAAGCGACGGTAACCGCCGGGATCATCAGTGCGAAGGACCGCGGAAGTGTGGGCGGGCAGTTCCAGCGGTTCCTCCAAACAGACGCAGCGATCAATCCAGGAAACTCCGGTGGCCCGCTTGTGGATATGGCCGGCGAGGTGATTGGGATCAACACGGCTATCGTAACGCAGAGCAACGGCTATCAGGGTGTTGGATTTGCTCTTCCTTCAAACACTGCTGTGAGCACCTACAACGACCTGATCGCGCACGGGAAGGTCACGCGCGGATCGATTGGTGTGAGCTTTCAGGAAGAGCAGAGCACAAACCCGATCGTGCTCAAGGAATTGGGCGCTCCCTACGGAATCGTCGTTGAAGGGGTGGAGCCGGGCAGTCCGGCCTGGAAAGCGGGACTGAAGCCGGGAGACGTGATCACGCAAATTGACGGCAATCCGGTAAAAACGGGCAACGACCTGGTGGACCGAATTACGCACGCGAAGGTTGGAAGCGAGGTTCGCGTGGTCTACATTCGGGACCGCAAGGAGATCGAGACCGATGTGACGGTCCAAGCCCGTGATCGCGTCTATTCGGGAATCGCGAACGAGAAGGAAGATTCCTCGGATGAGAACTCTCCGACCAAGTTTGGGCTGCATGCGCAGTCGTTAAGCTCAGAACGGGCGCGGCACCTGGGTATGCAGGGCCAACGCGGCGTGATTGTCTCCGAAGTAGAACCCGGGAGTTTTGCCGAGGATATTGGCTTCGCGCCTGGGGACGTCATCGTGGAGGTCAACCACAACGTCGTGGACACGTTCGATGGCTTGCATAGCGCTCTGTCTGATCTTCACAAGGGGCAAGATGTCGTGTTCAAGGTTCTTCGTCAAGACCAGAATCGCGGCCTGCTCACGGTGTTCCTTGCGGGCAAGGTGCCGGCGTAAGCAAAGTTGGTAAACCTCCGAGAAATAAGGGAAGCGAACGGGAGGCTCTGTGCGATGAATTGGAGTGGCGCTTGGAAATGGACGGCTGGGCTGATAGCGGCGGTTGTCGCGGCGCGAACAAATCTCCTTCAAGGTGTGTTGTCGATTCTTTCGTTCTCGCCCTGGCATCCGCTACCGGCGCGTGTCAACGACTTTGAGACCAGTGGACATGGCGTTCAGCGCCCATTTGTGACCTGCAGCCTTCATGATGGGATTTCCGAGCCTACGACAGAGCGGAAATAAAAGAAAGTTGGTCACTAACGATGGTGGCCGCGATCACTATTTTTGTTGTTGCCGAAGTGTGCTTTCAACTCTCAGGTGCCGTTAACGGATTCGTGAGTGAACACCTGAAAAGGAATCTTCAAATGGAGCTTAAGCCGGGTGATACCGTTCGAGTCGTCGGCGCTTATGGCACGGCGAAAGTCAGGGTCTTCCCAACTCACATGCACCCTATTCCGGTGCTGGTACTATTCTTTGTCCAGCGCGCCATTAATCCTAAGGCAAGACATGTGATTGACGCGACGCTTCGCGGTAACTCACGGTTCTTTGGATTGTCGGGCGCCATCTGCGTGGGCCGCTTTGCACTGATACTGAATTGAAACGAGATAGTTGCTGGTGTAAGGTATGCGCAAGATTGTAAGGTGGTTCATCCATGCAGTGCACGCAGTGCGGACTGACGAATCCTCCGGGTACGAGCGTTTGTTCTCAGTGCAGCACTCCATTGCCCTTGGATGACCGCACGATTGAAGATTCCTTCCATGAGTCCGATACCAGTCGTGACGCCGATCAGACGCTAACGCACGGCTGGTCAGAGCCTTCTGCACCAAAGCATCGCGCCCCCTCTGAGGAACGGTTCAGGCCCGGGCGGATGCTGGGAAACCGTTATCAGATTTTGCAGCTCCTTGGTGAGGGCGGAATGGGAGCCGTGTACAAGGCGCGGGACTGCGAGTTGGATCGCCTAGTAGCCTTGAAGATAATCCGTCCCAGCCTCGCTTTGAGCTCCGAAATCCTGCATCGCTTCAAGCAGGAGCTGATTCTCGCTCGCCAGGTGACTCATCGCAACGTCATCCGAATCTTCGATCTGGGCGAAGCGGATGGCATCAAGTTCATCACCATGGAGTTCATCGACGGGGAAACATTAACAACAATATTGCGGCGTGAAGGCAAGCTCACCCCTCTCGACGCTAGCCACATCATCAACCAAGTCTGCCGCGGACTTGAGGCTGCGCATGCGGAGGGCGTCATCCACCGCGATCTCAAACCTGGCAACATCATGCGCGATCCGCAGGGCCGCATTGTGGTGATGGATTTTGGGGTTGCCCATTTAGCTGGTGCTACGGAGATAAGACCTCCTCAGCCTCCGAGCAGCGACGTGTCGACCATGCAAACTCAGCCCTTCTATTCCCGAACAGGTGTGCTCGTTGGGACCCCGGCCTACATGGCACCAGAACAGGCGCTGGGTCAAGAAGCAGACGCACGCTCCGACATCTTCGCAGTGGGAATCATCTTCTTCGAACTGCTGACTGGCAAGTTGCCATTTCAGGTCGATACGGCCGATGCGCTGCTCAAACGCAGCTGGGAAAAAGCCAAGGCGGTTCACGAGATCGATCCGAAGGTGCCGCGCAGCTTGAGCAAGATTGTCGAACGATGCCTCGAACCGCTACGGGATTTTCGCTATCAGACCGCAACGGAAGTCTTGACCCATCTAGATGCGTGGCTGGCGCCAGCCTGGCGCAAAGCTGCAAAGTGGATTGCCGCCTCAGCGGCGCTGCTGCTGCTGGCGGGAACACAAATCGTAGTGCAACGGTTCGCACACAAGACCGTGGCACAGCATGCTCCGGTGTCCGTGTTGGTGGCTGATTTTAAGAATGACACCGCCGACCCCGTCTTTGACGGCACTTTAGAGCCGGCACTGGGGACGGCGCTAGAGGGCGCGTCCTTCATTACCGGTTATAGCCGCGCGCAGGCCCATAAGGTAGCCGCGCAACTCCAGCCTGGAACGACGATGCTCGACGAACCATTAGCGCGGTTGGTCGCTACGCGAGAAAACATCCATGTAGTGATCACAGGCTCGATTTCCCATAAGGCCGAGGCCTATAACATCCAGGTGAAGGCCATTGATCCGACCAGCGGCAAATCGCTGATCATTGCCAAAGATACCACCAACAAACAGGATGTTTTGTTGGCGGTTGGAAAATTGGCGGCCCGGGTCCGCAAAGCGCTTGGCGATACAACGTCGGAATCGGCGCAGGCGGTCGCTGCGGAGAGCTTTACGGCAAGATCCCTGGAAGCTGCTCACGAATATGCTTTGGCACAAACAGCCGATTTAGCCGGCAAATGGGACACCGCCATCGAGCATGCGCTTAAGGCCCTGCAGCTCGATCGTGAGTTGGGCCGGGCGTACGTAGTCCTCGGCGTCTCGTACTACAATACTGGCCAGCCGCAGGAGGCCGAGAAGTATTTCCGCCTCGCCCTTGCGAAAATCGACAGCATGAGCGACCGCGAGAAATACCGAACACGCGGCGCGTATTACTTAATGATGCGTAACCCCGATAAGGCCCTGGAGCAATTCACGCAACTAGTGAAACAGTATCCATCCGACACGGCGGGTCTGGCCAATCTCGCTCTCGCCTATTTCTACCGCAGGGATATGGTCCATGCGCTGGAAGAGGGACGGCGGGCGGTGGAGATTTATCCCAACAACGTCGCGCAACGGAACAATGTCGGGCTGTACGCGATGTACGCGGGTGACTTTGTTAGCGGAATTCGGGAACAACAAAAGGTTTTGCAGCTAAATCCCTCGTTCGTGCTCGGCTATGTCGGCATGGCACTTTCTCAATTGGGAGAAGGTCATCCAGCGGAGGCTGTCAATACTTACCAACTTTTGCAGAAGTTGGGGATACAACCCGCGTCAGTTGCAGCCACCGGTTTGGCCGATGTGGCGCTGTACGAGGGGCGTGTATTTGATGCGGTCAAGATTCTGACGCAAGGCGCCCAAAACGATCTGGCGAACAAGAATCCCGACGGAGCGGCGAACAAATTTGCCATTATGGCGCAGGCTTACCTGCTGATCGGCAATGATGCCGCGGCGCTGCATGCGACCGACCAAGCGCTCCATCAAAGCACAGAGACTGGGATCATGTTCTGGGCAGCGCGCGCCTATCTGGGCGCAAAGAAGCCGCAGAAGGCGCTGCCTTTGGCGCAACAGTTGGCAAACCGCCTGGAGGCTGACCCGCAAGCGTATGCGAAATTGATCGAGGCCGAGTACGCCCTGGGCCGTGGTAAAGCGCGGGAAGCCCTCCGGCTAAGCACTGATTCCCGGAAGATTGCGGATACTTGGATAGGCCGTTATGACGCGGCGCTCGCCTATTTGAACGCAGGCGCGTATGCCGAGGCGGATACAGAACTGGAGGTCTGCCTCAAGCGCCGCGGGGAGGCCACCGCGCTCTTCCTTGACGAGTCGCCGACCTACCATCTGTTTCCGCCGGTTTATTATTATCTCGGCCGCGCCCAGGAAGGACTGAAAAGTCCTGCCGCTGCCGAGTCATATAAGAATTTCCTGGCCTTCAAGGACAAAGCTGACCACGACCCGCTGGTCACCGCCGCTCGCCGCCGCCTTGCGTCGCTTTAGCAAAACCGTCTGCTGTAATTGCTTTGTATCCGTCCCAGCTCCCCTAGCGTATTAGGAAGGGGTGTCTAGTGTCTTGTCCACGGAAAACGCGAACGGCCGGTCCCCAAGGTCGCCTCACTCACGACGTAAATCGAATTGCCGAACTGAAAGAATATTTGGTCGTCAACTTTCAGTGCTATGTTCGCAGGCGTGCCTGGTAAATCGGAGAACAAGGGCGCCCTTTGTCGCGGGTGCATCGCAGGATTAACTTCAATAACTATATTATTGGTCATGGCGTCGGTCCATTCGTGGTATCCGTGATATCCAGATTGAACGTACCGTCAGGCAATGGGTTGCTAGTATCCCGTGAGAATCCGCTTGTCATGAACTGTGCCGTCCCATTCATTGCCCCGGTTGCGTTGATCGTGAATCCAAACGCATGCTTGTCGACCGCGAAGTTTCCCGTCCCGGGTCCGACATGCGTAAATATTACTTTTGTTCCGTTATTCAGCACCTGCGCCGACCAATTGAGGTTTACGGCATTCAGATCGGGATTAACGGTGACAGGAAAGTCAGTTGAGGTTGGGCCGGCTGCGCTGGTAACTCCGGAAAGCCCGGTCACCGTGATCGTCGTCGGATTGGTACTTGATGTCGCGACTGGAAAGATCGAGTAATTAACGAGGGGGGCGAACGTCAGCGTGTAAGTCCACTGAGCCGAACCGGTCTGCGTCGCCGTAAATGTGGGAACCCCAACGGCGAAGCCCCACAGTCTCATGAAACCGGCGTTGTTTGACCCCGTGTTGTAGGACCACGTGGCTAGACCAGAGTCGATCACCTTGTAAGTGCCGGCTGGCACGATTACGTTGGGAGTTGCCACCCAAGCCTCGTTGGCACCGCCCTGCCCGGCAACGCCCGTTGCCGTGAACGGTCCAAAAGTTAGCCCATCCTGGCGTTGAATGCTAACCGTGCCCGGTGTGGCCCCCGCACCGTTGTTGTAGTGATATGTCGCCAACTGGGTGATCTTGGTCGCCGATAACAAGCACGTAAACGAGCTTGGCGGTCCACCGGCCTGCTGGGTCACGGCATCGGCGTTGAAGCTGTTGCACAGCAACGTGCCTGTCGCCGGTGCAGCAGTTGCGGGGACCACGCTCAGCGTAATTGACTTCATGGCGGTTTGGCTGGGGGAGGCGCTGTCGGTTACTGTAGTGTTAACAGTAAAGGTCCCGGTAGCGGTCGGTATGCCGCTGAATACGCCGCTGCTATTCAGAGTCAGTCCGTCGACGGTAACCGAGGTCCAGCTATAGGATCCAGTACCACCGCTCGCGGAGAAAGTCACCGGCCCATAGCTTATACCTTGAGTAGCCGTCGCCAATGGGCTCGCCGTGGTTATCACCAGCGGGGCAGCGATTCTGAGCGTGAATTGCCGCGTGGCAGTATTGGGAGTGGGTGACGCACTGTCCTGCACCTGGGCAGTAAAAGTATAGGTGCCAACTGCTGGGTTACCGGAAAGAATTACCGAGGAAGTTCCCGGGTTGCCAGGCGTAAACGAAGCAGGGGCAGAAAGCGACAAACTAGTCGGCGCACCGATGAGAGTCCAAGTACCAACACTGCTGGTTGGCGAGAGATTTCCGCCGATGGCGCTTAGCGTTGTGCTGTACCCACTCGCCACTCCATCCGGCAGCGAAGAAGGCGTGGTGATGAACAGTGGCGCTATTACCGTCGGCGTCGTTGCGCCGCTATTGGTGTCCACAGCCTGGGGTACCACCACAGGAGCAATCTGCGTCACGATGCTCTGCATCGTTGCGATATCGGTTTGACCGCGCAAGGTAATCAACGCGGAATCGCCAGGAGCCAGATAGATGGTGGCGTCGCTGGGGTCAGCGGCGGTTATGTTCGGGTTAGACAACTGGTTAAGCGGAGTGAATTCAGGATTCAAAACGTTGACGAAAGTGATGTTCTGCTGTTGCGGAATGAGCGTGCACTGATAACTGGTAGGAGTTGTATAAACCTGGTTTACCGTCAATTGAAGCGGCACCTTCGCATTGGACCCGCTTGCCCCCCCGGCGAGTTTCACGTGATACTCCGCATTAGTGTTTCCAGTATTGGTGACTGTATAGGTCGCATCCGCGATGGAACCCGCGGTGATGTTCGGCGCGGTGATATTCGGGTTAGCGACATTAGTCGCCGTTATGTTCGGTGCGGTGATATTCGGTGCGGTAATATTCGGTGCGGTGATGTTGGGCGCGGTGATGTTCGGTGCAGTGATATTGGGTGCGGTGATGTTCGGTGCAGTGATATTGGGTGCGGTGATATTCGGTGCGGTGATGTTCGGATCATAAATTTCCACCCCGGCGATGCTGGTGCTAGTTGGAACACCGTCGGGATTGGTCAGGGACGGCACGGTACCGTCCGCGTTTAGGACGATAAAGCTCGATAAACCTCCCAAAATTGGATTACCATTCGCATCGGTTCCGGTCACTTCGTTCACGTTAATCGTGATGCTGGCTGTGGGATTACTCGATAAAGCGAAAACGGTGCGCGACGCCCCCGAATGCGCTCCCATCGCAACGTTCACCTTGGCAACGGGCGCGGGGAGTGGACTCGGTAGGGTCGGCTGGTTAGGCAGCGCCTGCTGGAATGAAGCGAAGCCGCTCGGATCCGCAGTCCCGTTCGCAAGTAGCGGCTGATTGGCAATCGAGAGCTGGAAAGTCTTCTGAAAGTTGGTCGAATTCTGTACCAAGATCACAAACGCACGCTGCAGCGTGGTGCTGAGTGGCTTGGAATTCTGCGGTGATGAAACCAACAACCCTTGTGTGATGCGGCTCTCATAGATGTTCTGATTGCGGTCGCTCTCCCAGCCCGCAAGGCACGCGGACAAAGGCTGCCCGTTAAAAATGCTCGTGGTTTGCGACGGTAGGGGCACGGCAAAGTATTTCGTCCAGTTGCCATCCGCGGGTGGTATCACGTCCTGGTTGCTGGTCCACGAACCGTAATACACCGGAGAACCGGCGGGCGGCTTGGCCGCCGCGCTGGATGTGGCCACCGTAGACGGCACCGGGTTGTTGTAAGTCCACCCTCCGCCCGGTAGCGGAACGAACATTTGCCCTGCGACGTCCAGGTAATCGCCCATAAAAGGTACAGTCCCCTGAGAGAACATCGGCAGGTTGGGCGGGTTCACCTTCAGTTGTTCAAGCTGTTGAGATTGCAGACCGCCTTGGACGTCTTTCAGGTCGGGGAGACCAAAATCGTAACGGGAGACCCGCGCAGTAGTGAAGCTGGGGGTGAGCCCGCCGTTGGATTGCGCCACCATGACGTCCATGGTATGCCGCCGCACCGTCAGTCCCTTGTCATCGACGAACGGGGTGAAAACGGATGTCACGGGATCCCCAACATAAGGCCGGTTCTCTTCGAAGAACTGGCCTTTCGCGTCCGCGACTAACGAACCATTTACTAGATGGGGTGTGAACACACCCGTAGTAGCATCCAGGCGCAAGTCGTAGTACATAATCATCAGCTTGCCGCCTATGAAGGTCATTGCTGGCATAAGCTGGTGACCGCGACCACCGTTGATTGAGCTTCCGCTGTCATCAGTGAGCACATTATTGTCTACGGCCATCGGCGCCGACCAAGTGACACCATCGGAAGAAGTGCTAATTTGGATACGCGCATCTCCACTTGGCCCAACTCCACGTTCCGCCCAAGCGACGTACACCTTCCCCGGAACGCCAGCAACTCCACTGTCGTCCACAGCGATCGCAGGCATGGTCTGGTCTCGGAACTCGGTCGTGCTGGTGTTCTGATCGAACATCGCCGGACCTGCCGAGCCGGTGTAAGTTGTCAAAGTCCGCACAGGCACTGCCTTTGTGAAGGTGTTTCCACCGTCCGTGGACTCGGTGACCACGATTGCGTCAGGGTCAGTGCCCGAACCGCTAAACACGCGCCATGCCACGTAGACGTAGCCCGTCTCGGGATCCACGGCCACCTGGGTGCCCTGGTTAATGTCATAGGTCTGGCTGATCATGATGGGCTTCGTCCAGGTAGCCCCGCAATCGCTAGATTTCGAGAAGTTTATCTTGCTGCGGACATTTATCGTGCCGCCGACGAACATCGCGTAAGCGATGTATACATTTCCACCGGGAAACGTTTGTGTAACCGTCGTGCCGTTGTCTTGTGGCGCTTGGATCGTGCAAGTTCCGGCACCGGAGCGGGGAATGTCCACCGCGATCCAGGGTTTATCGATGAACTGGCCCGCATTGCCGGCGTCAATCTCGACTGTATTCAGGTACCGGATCGGGTCCGTTGCCGGGGCAGGATAGCTGGATTGCGCAGCGTCCCCGTTTTCTTTGTTGTTAAGATCGATGAACCGCGCAAGGAACAGTCCCCCGATATTCGTATTCCGGTTCAGTGCGATGCCGCTGTAATAGAACATCCCGTTCGTGCCAGCGCGGACCGTTGGATCGGAAGCCGCAGCGAACCCTTTCATCGGCGAGCTCGCACCAAATGTGGATTGATCTTGCGGAAATCCGGGTAGTAGCGTGCTCTGCCATCGTTGTCCGCCATCGAAGGATTTGAAAACTCCCAGCCAAGCGTCTCCACTGAGTTGGTTGATAGGCAATTGATCGACGAGATTGAGGTCCACGGTACGGTAGTCATTAGCGCCAGCGAGAAGGTGCTGCGGATTGCGCGTGGAGACAGCAATTGACGGCTCATTCTGCCTCTGGAGGAATGGGTCGCCACCCGGCCACTTCGTACCGGATACCATGTTGACGTTTTGCCCCGGCGTGGGCGCCTGCGCCGACGTGCGTGGCACACACGTCAGTGCGGTCAGCAGGGACGTACCGAGAAGTATGGATTTGCGCGCGCCCTCAAACATGGATCCTCCATTCACGCTCCCATGCGGGCTAGCCACACCTCAGCCGCAATTACGCGAGCTGGTGGCAAATGCGTATCGATCCGGAATGGTCAGTTGGGAGCCCATCGAAAGTGCAACTCCTAGGGGGCCTGGTTTGCAGCGCCTGAAATACAGGTATTCACGGAGACGGGTGAAGTGCGAAAGTCTTACTATCCCCTGTGTAGATTGTCAAGCGAAATACAGGCGAAAAATGGGCCGTGCAAGGGTGCAGCGAGGTGCGCCTCTGGGTCCTGGCGTAATCAAAAGACTCTTACCTCCATGGAGCAAACTCGGAAGATGGGTCAGGTGTAGGTCCTTTCGCCGAGCCGCTCTGGTTGTCGGATGGGTTCCAAGCCCGCAAAACCGCTGCCTGACGCAGTTGGGTTCTGGCCCGACGCGCCCAAGCCTCTTCGGTCAAACGGAGGGTCAACTCAAGCACTTCGGTTTGGAGAACACTTCGGCTACAACGCCGACACCGGCGAATATGGCGACCTCATGAAGATGAGCGTTATTGACCCGGCGAAAGTCACGCGAGTGGCGCTGCAAGAACGCCGCTTCGGTCGCTTCGTTGATGCTTACCACGGAAGCGCTCGTTGCCGAAATCAAGGAAGAAGAAAAGAAGACTGCGGCCGCCGGCGCTGGCCGTGGAATGTACTAGCAGCATTTCCAGAAAACGGAGTCGGGGCACTCCGTTCTAAAGGTGCCCCGACGACTCCTGCAATGTAGATTGTCTGACGTCCGCGCGGACGGCTCGTTCCCTAATGGACTTTCAGCCTTCGCTGCTGGCGTGCCCCAGATCTGCGAGAATCCCGCGCATATACGCAAAACTCTTAACCACCCCGGGCATCGGATCATCGGGATGAATTTCATACTCCAGGTCGACGAAACCTTTGTACTTCATCGTCAATAAAGCTTCA
>Ga0070730_10002919_pt1 | contig 15494 bp, 16 predicted proteins | sample Coa_R1_3_FD_66447 | JGI IMG/M metagenome (GOLD analysis project Ga0070730, IMG submission 66447) | Surface soil microbial communities from Centralia Pennsylvania, which are recovering from an underground coalmine fire - Coalmine... | ecosystem: Environmental > Terrestrial > Soil > Unclassified ...
TGCCCACTTTTGGCTGATTTTTCTTTTTTCTCTCTTGCTGGCTTCCATCGAATCTAAAAAGGGAGAGGTTATTGCCGATAACCTCTCCCTTTTTAGATTCCGGGATGACTCATGTTTGAGAAATAATCCAGCTGCAAACACATGGTGCTCACTTTGCATGGAGGCAAGCCGGGAGAGGATCATTTGCTTGCAGGCGCTTCAATCGGCGTATCTATGACTGGTTCCGGCTGCGATGTTTTGCGGGCGGTCAGGAAGGGGATAGAGCCGGAAGTCGAGAGCCAGGAGCCACCGATGATCAGCAGGAAGCCTACGATAGTGGCGATGGTAAACTGCTCATGCAGCAGTGTGACGCCCAGCAGTACAGCAACGGCGGGATTGACATAGGTGATGATGGTGCCGCGACTGGCTCCGACTTCGGCGATCAGCGCGAAGAAGACCGGTAGGGCCAGCGCCGTGCAGACTACGCCGAGAATGAGCACGCTCACCAAGACTCCCAGGCTGGGTACGTGACTGGGGAGCCGTGTCAGCGTCACCGGTAGCAGAATAATGGCTGTGATGGTGCATTCAGCCGCCGCCACAGAGGTTCTGGGCAGTTCAACCAGGGGCCGATGCTTGAGCAGCAGGGCGCCGACCGCATAGCCGGTTGCCGCCAGCAGGAGAAAGATAGCCCCAATCCACTGCCGTCCATCTCCTCTCAGATCGAAGCCGAGCATCACTGCTATGCCTACCATGCCAAACAGCATCCCAAGGAGGCGCAGGCCATTGACGCGCTCGCTCTTATCGAAGCCCAGCGCCAGCAAGGCCACAATCAGTGGATTAGCCGCGATCAGCAGACTGGCGAGCGAGGATGAGACATATTGTTCGCCATAACTGATCAGCAGGAAGGCTCCGACCATATGGATTACCGAGAAGATCAGGATAATGCGCCAGTGTTTGAAGAGGGGGAGCAGCGTTTTTGCCTGGATCGTCATCGGAATCAGGATGATGGCTGCAATCAGGGCGCGCGCAAATACCACTACTGCCGGGTCCAGTTCGTGGACCGCGATTTTGATAAGCAGGTAGGGAATGCCCCAGATCAGTGAAATGGCAGTAAAGAGTAGCCAGCCTTTGCGTGTCATAATTGCTCCTGTGTGCGGTTGGATCGTATTGTATAAATATATCTATAAAAATGTGCTTTTTATTTGCCCAATTTGTGCTAAGTGGACCTGAGTGTGCTCCAGATACATCTGAAAAAGATCGTAGATGCTCATAATGCCATTTTCGGGATGGGTAGCTTGATACTCCCAGGCTGAGGCTGGCAGAGAGCGGAGCAGGGCTGCTGTGGACGCACGCAGAGCTGCGAATGTTGCCAGAGCCAGTTCACGCGATTGAGCTTGATACGAGAGATTCTGCGCCCACAGCTCTTCCGCATAGAGGGGGAGCGTTGAGCCTGGTTCCGCAATGGTCTTGCGCAGCCGCCAGTAGCCAAGTGCATCGGCGTCCGCGAGATGGATAACGACCTCGTGGATGCTCCATTCGCCTGGCGCGGGGCGATGATGTAGCTGTTCATCGGTACGTCCTTCAATGGCGCTGTTGATCTGAGCGGGGGCTCCTTCAAATAGATGAATTTGTTCATATGTTGCGACTAGCATACTGGTATATCCTCTTCTTAAGTAGTAAATATCAGGCTACGCAAGCTGATAAATCAGCGAGAGGTATCGATAAATCGACCTGTATATGGTCAGGGACCTCTCTCTGGTTTGGGCGCGAATACGTATAAATAAAGCAGCATAATGGTTGCGCAGAACCATTATGCGACTGGGAGAATTGTTATGCGCCGCTTGATTTAGCATGGGGCGTATTCCAACTGTGAGCGCTGCGAGTCCCTTGCTGGCGAGAGAGAGCGTGTCTCAGGCGCTGCTTCGTAGCTGACTTCTACAGAGGGAAAGCCACGTTGTTGTCTGTGCGCCCACTCCTCGCTTGCTATTGTATCACGGCTATCATAGCCCCAACGTATGGCTGCGATATCAACGATAAGTAGTGCCAGGAATAGAATAAGTATGAAGAACATTGGTGCCTCCTTTTGGCGTTTCGATAGATATTGATTTGATGCTTCTAGTATAGCGCCCTTTTGTGCTAAAATACAGAAAAAAGGAAAGTATCCACGCCAGAAAACTTCAGAAACGAAAGGAAAAACGGACAGTGACTTTAGAAATTGAGAAGTTACTTGATGAGACTGGTTGGCAGTTGCTAAAGGAGTTGCAACTGAACGCGCGCCTCTCTTATAGCGAGCTGGGGCAACGGGTGGGGCTTACGTCGCCCGCCGTGGCTGAGCGGATGCGCAAGATGGAGGAGGCGGGGATTATTAACGGCTATCACGCCGAGGTCAACCTTGCCAGGGTTGGCCTGCCAGTGACGGCTATTATTCGAGTGGGGCCGATGGAGGGGCGCAGTTGTCGGATAGTGGGTAATGCGGTTAGCCAGATTCCGGAGGTCATGGAATGCTACCGTGTAACGGGCAATGACGCGGTAGTGGTCAAGGTAGTGGCCGCCTCGGTCGATCATCTAGAGCGGATTATTGACCAGATCGCGGATTACGGTCCACCATCGACCTCGATTACGCTCTCCAAACCCACAAGGCGCTATGCTATCACATATGATCTGGTTGAGCGAGGAGAGATGCAGGAGGATTCTGGCCTGCCGAATGAATTGTTACCGCAACGCGACCTGCGCCGCGTTTGATCGAATTTGCTGTGAGATGCTTCAACACGAGAATCTTGTGAGTTCGTTCATAGCATTTTCACACCCTATCTGGTATACTCACCACAAGATACAACCATTCGTTACCTTGCAGCGTATACTTGATAGAAGTTCATTGCAGTAGGCTCCTCGGAGGGGAAAAAGATATGCAACAAAAACCTGTAAGCCGACGCTCTAGTGGCTCAAAAGCGATTGCTCTTGATCCACGTGTAATACTTGCAAGCTATCGACTCTACTTGATTCTATCCTTGGTACTTACTGCTGCGTTCGCTTTAGGTTTGCGCATCATCTTTGGGCACTAAAGCGGCATACAGCTCTTTATAATAAATAGAACAAAAGAAACGCAGATATGAGCGTGTGCTCGTGTCTGCGTTTTTATTGTCCCAATTCAGGTGGCAAAGGTATGTTGTGCTTGTTCTGCTTCTGAGTTCCACAGTTCTTCGAAATAGAGCCAGTTATGGAGGAAGCGGAGCGTGACTTGCTGGTCGAATAAGACTTCCAGCGTATAGCCGGTATTGAGGTCCCAATTGCGTAGATCTTTGAGGAGCGCTGCCCGGCGCTGATTGCGTTCGTTCGCGGTGGCCTCAGTATTGCGGAGCGAGGCGTAGTAGCTAATAGCGCGCCGGCAGAGTCGTTCGCTCAGACGTACTGCATAGGTGATGGCCTCCTCAAAGGTGACGATCCCTGCCTGGCGCTGTTGGGCTGCAATCGTCATTCTGATGAGATCATGGTCTCGTTTGCGCAGCTGTGCATTGAGGAGGAGCCAGCGAAAGCTTCCACGACCCGCCAGGTAGAGGCGCAGTCTGTGGATCCCGGCGCGATACTCCCGGCGCAACGTCTCGCTTTGTTGCTCGCTCAGACCATAGGTCGCTTCGGCTGCACTGATGAAGAGGTCGAGGGTCTGCGCAGTCAGCGTTGTAGGGGTAGTGAGATGGCTGGCAGCTGGCTCGATGTAATAGACCCAGGGCCGATTGCCCCAGGAGTAGAGAGCGCGCTCAAAGTAGGTTGCGGCAATGTATTCGTCCAGGCATAACTCGACATAACTGTGGGGGGTGAGAGGCGCAAAGATGCCTGAGGCCGCTTGTGATGTATAGATACTCGCTAAGGTATTGATACAAGGGTGAAGAGCGATATCGGTAGCGATATGCGAGAGATAACCCATGGCGAAAGCGAGAGCCTGGCTGCGCGACGCGGGCGAAGGGATATTCGCGATCTGTTCGAGGAAGGAGAGGAGGAAATCGCCCGAGCGATTGGTATGAAGAAGCCGAGCCCATTGGATAGGCTGATCATTGTCCTGGCGGGTCTCGTGGTGCTGGTCTCGTCCGCTGATCTTCCCCGCGAAATACCCTCGCTGATAACTGGGGATATCAGGTGCGAGTGCTCCAAGGTAGGCCATAGCAGAGATATCGCTACCAGGAAAGCGAAAGTCGATCTCTGGCAGAGGGCCGGTATCCCAGACAGCACCGGCAGGAGTTGTTTGGGGAGGTGTAGGGAAGCCAGTGAGACGGCGGCGCAGAGCCGTTGCGTCGATAATGAGGGAGCCAAGATCACTCCCGGCGTCCTGACTACGCTGCGCGGTCTCGATCAATACTCGCCAGTGCGTCAAAAAAGCAGGCATAGTGCAGTCCCTTCTCAGCTCTCTGCGCCGTCGATACTGTAGCTGGCCGGAATGCCCTCCTCTGAGAGCACAATGGTGACCTGGTTTAGTCCAGGAATAAGCTCAAGGGGGGTGGCAGTATATGCGCTTGCACTATGACTGACCTCAAGCGTGAAGGCCAACTCATCAGTCACCGTGAGCGGATGGGAGCCTTTGCGGGTCTGCCTGTTGCTCTTTTGAGGTCGTAGTATTTGTAGCAGGAGGGCCTGCCCCAGCGCCGGGACATTTCTGATGTGAAAGAGGTGAAATGGTCCTGTGTGCGTTGTATAGGTAGAGACCTCTCCTTGCTGGCTCTGTGCAGTTGAGAGATCGGGGGAGGGAGAAGGGTTGAGAGGGATAATACGCACCTGTTCCATCTCCTCATCGGTGTTACCAGCAATTGCTGGTTCTGTTGGTAAAACGATGCGCGGCACCATAACTTCGACGAATAGAACTGGCTGTTGATCCGGGCTTACCACACTGCGCCTTCCTTCTGTCTATACAACGATTTTTCTGCTCTATGCTTGACTGACGAACGGCTACCAGGTGAGCTTTGACGAAGATAATGTTATTGTATCCAATGTGACGACGCTTATGCAATAGACTTGCATGCGTCTGTCGAAATGAGTACAATTTCAACAGAGTAAAACAGTGAAATCATGAATAGATATAGATAGAGGTTTGATGAGTACGCCTTTCCCCGGGCCAAATGCGCCAATCCCGCCACAACCCACGCGCGACTCTACGCCGCGCCGCCTGATAGTTACGGCCAGCGTGGTCACGTTTGCGATCCGCAACTGGTCATTGTGGGTGTTGCTGCGCGATGGCCCGTGGGGCCCACCGATGCGGCTCGTGTTGGGCTCGGAGTCGGTGACCGATGCAGTGGAGCGCACACTTGAGGCGGTGCTGATGTGGCCATCGCAGGCCACACTGCTGCAACTCAAAGCAGGTTGGCAGGAGCAGCAGGTCTATGTATGGGGGAGCGCGGAAGAGGGAGCGGCTGTCTCACTGATCCATAGTATCCTGCTGCGGGCCAATCGCGATGAGCTGCGTCCAAACCTCCAGGCCCAGGCCGTGCCGAGTCTGCGCGTCAAATGGGCGCCGGTGGCGGAGATCGAAACACGTCGGCGTCCGATCGACGCGGATGTCTGGCCTGGCTTGATGAATGCATTACACGCATTACGCTCGCAAGTACAGCGGGACCCGGAGACTGTGTTGCGCTACCTGTCTGATATGGCGACGATGCGTGCCGCCCAGGTAGATACCGAGGAGTGGTGGAATCCGGGCGAAGGGGCGCTGGGCAAGGAGACGCGCCCGCTGGCAGCCATCAAGGAGCCCGCAGTGGGGGATGCGGTGCTCACGCTGGCGGAGGCTACGCTGCTCTATCGGGCCTTTTTCCCACCTGACGAGCAGATTGACCTCTCGAATTTGCGGAGACGCTTCCTGGCCACCAATCGTTTAGAGGCGCTCAATGAGGAGCGACCGGTGCGCGGTCGCGAACTGGACTGGCGGCGTGTGAGCCGGGCGTATCGCTATCTCGGCTAGCTTCCCTATTTACAAACTGTTGATGGCCTCTTTCGCTTCTAACAGGTTGACTCCTATACAATCACGATAGTAGCGGATGGCAATGAGCTTGTGATCATGCTCTAACAGAAATTGAAGCCCATGCATATTGAGGGGTCGCGTGCCAGTTTCGAGAAAGTGCGTATTGCCGGTGTCGATATCCCTCTGGACGTGCCTGACGGCTGCAATCGCTTCGAAGGTGGCTGCGCCGCTACCCTGACGGAAGTAGGCGACAGCATCCTCTACATAACCGCCCCGCAAGAGCAAAAAGGTCACAGCAGGATCGACTCCTGGAGTCTGTGCCTCATCGAGTTCCCAGGAAGGGGAGTAGATTAATTCGTCTATGTCACGGCTGGCCTCAAGCCATGTACAGCCCTCCTGCTCCTGGTAGAGCGTAATGGCTCGATGGCGCAAGAGAGCGGAAAGTGTGGTTGGAGCAGCGGAGAGCATGTACGCAAGGGCAGTGCGTACTCTTGCCTGGTGTACGAGCTTCGCGAGAGCCTGGTTCTGCTCTCTATTGACGCGGGAAGGTTGTTCCGCAGAATGTAAATTAACAGAGCGAGAAGTTCTACCTGATGAGCGAGAGGATGTAGCGAATAGGGAATCGCTGGAACGCTCTGCCAGGCTGCATGTCCTTTTCTTTCGGTATGAGGAAGAGAAGATGTAGATGAGCAGCAGAACCAGAATAAAGGCTGATGTCCAACCGATTGGATTGTTCATCTCATGCATAATGCTAGAGAACCAGCCCATGTTACACTCACTCCTGCTCTCCGTGGTTGTAGGGTCTTACTTTGCGCTTATTATAGAAAGGTTGAAGTTATCGGTCAAGGGCGGCAGCCCTACGAGACGGGATGCTATGTGCGCGTGGTATGATAGACGGATAGAAACTGTTTTGTGATTGAGGAGCCGTACTATGGCGAAAGTGACGACCGGCACCGGAGACACCGGCTATACTGGCCTGCTGGGCGATCAGCGCGTCCCGAAATATGATCCACGCCCCGATACCTTTGGCACGGTGGATGAGGCAACGTCCGCACTGGGCCTGGCGCGGGCCGTGGCGCAGGATCAGAAGGTCAAGGATATTATCTATCGCATCCAGCAGGAACTCTATCTGTTGATGGGCGAGCTGGCGACTCAGCCGGAACACTATGAGAAGATGGGTCTGCGTATGACCATAGAACATGTGCAACACCTGGAGCAGATAGAAGAGCAACTGAAACAAGAAGTGGAGATCCCCAATAAATTTATTATTCCAGGCGATACCCTGGATGGGGCCGCGCTTGACCTGGCGCGTGCGATTATCCGCCGAGCAGAACGGATGGCGGTCAAATTGCTGCACGATGGCGTGATCCAGAATAGCGAGGTGGTGCGCTACCTCAATCGCCTCTCCGACCTCGTCTTTATCCTTGCTCGCTATATCGAAGTCAAATCATCATTGGCGCAGAGGCCACTAGTCGGCGGGCAAGGGGAGCCGAAATAAGCAAGAGAACGGTACAGAGAAGCGTTTGAAGAAGGGAAAGAGATCGTGATCGTTCTGCATGCCATCTGGGATAATCGCGTAGAGGGGAAGCTGCATGTCTGGGCGGAGTCATCCAGCCAATCAACCACTTCGCAGAAGAGAGCGGGAAAAGCTTCTAAAGCGAAAAAGCCTCTGCTACATCCCCTGGCGCTGGCCTATGAGCCACTGCGGGAGGCCGTAGGATCATACGCTGATAGCCTGCTGGCGCAAAGTGCAAGCAGCGATAAGCTGACATTGTGTTTGCCTTCCAGCGCGAAAGGGCCATTGCCCTCGCCTGAACTTATTCTGGAGCAGGTGAGCGATGAGCCGCAAAATGTGAAGTTTGCGCAGTGGGATATGGTCACGCTGGCCTTTGATCTGGGGGCGGCCCTGGATCTTTTGCTAAAGCTGCCTGCTCACGCACCACATGGTGTGGCATATGGAAGTTCGTTGCGCTACTGGATGGTCGTGGGGCAGTGGGTTTTTGAATTGCTGACGCGACAATGCTTTGTGCCTGCTGTACGAGAGAGCAAGCAGAATGGGACGCTCTCCGTCAGTGCGGCCTGGGAGGCCGTCCTCTCAGAAGATGATGAGGAGCGACTCTCGGTCCTGGCGCGCGTTATGCCGCCGGTCTGCTGGTCTTTTCTGCCATCAGGCGCGGTAAAGCCCTCGTCGTTGCCGGCGCTGGTACGCCATTTCCTCAACCAGACAACCGATGCATTTGTGCGGGCAAGCCTCTCTTCCAGCGATACAGTCAATCGACTCCCGGTGTCAGCCAGCCGACGCAATCGTCGCGTGACCGGCGCTCCGCTGCCAGAACAGTGGCTGCGCGCCCTATCGACCGATGATGCTTTGCTGGCAGCACCTCCTGATGAGCTGGCGAAATTCTCCTCAGCCATGCAGAACTGGCTCAAGCAGCTGCGACCGACCGCCTCCGATGCGCCATTTCGGACCTGTTTTCGGTTGGATGCTCCCAGCGAGGAGAGCGCTCCCCAACCCAAGAGCGAGCAGGAGAGTACATGGCGTGTGAGTTTTCACTTGCAGGCCAACGATGATCGCAGCCTGCTCGTGCCGGCGGAAAAGGTCTGGCGCGAACGGTCCAGCACGCTCACCTTTCTCAAGCGCAAATTCGAGAATCCCCAGGAGCGACTGCTGGCGGACCTGGGCAAGGCCTCGCGTCTCTTTCCGCCCATCGAAGAGAGCCTGAAAAGCGCGCGCCCCCAGGAGCTGGAGTTGACGACTGAACAGGCCTACACCTTTCTGCGCGAATCGGTGCCGCTGCTGGAGCAGAGCGGCTTTGGCGTCCATGTGCCACCGTGGTGGAAGAAGCCTGTTGCGCGAGTCGGGGTCAAATTAAAGGTCAAGGCTACTGCTGATGCCGGGACCAGCTTGGGGCTGATGGGGCTCAATAGCATCGTGGAGTACTCCTGGAATATCGCGGTTGGCGATACCGTCCTGACGATGCAGGAGTTCGAGAAGCTTGTCAAATTGAAATTGCCGCTGGTCAAAGTGCGAGGTCAATGGGTCGAGTTGCGCCCAGATGAGATTGAAGCGGCTATCGCCTTCTTCCAGAAGCGGCATGCAAAGCAGAAGATGTCGCTGGGCGAGGCGTTGCGCATCGGTCTGGGCGATGGGCAGACTGACGTGGGGCTGCCAATAATTGGCTTTGAGACAGAGGGCTGGGTCAAAGATGCCATCGAGCGCCTGCAGCAAAGCGCACAACTCTCCACTATCGAGGTCCCTGCAACCTTCCACGGCAAATTGCGCCCCTATCAGCTCAAGGGGGTCTCGTGGCTGGCATTTCTCAAGCAATTCGGGTTTGGAGCTTGTTTAGCAGATTCGATGGGCCTGGGGAAGACGATCCAGCTTATAACGCTATTGTTGCATGAACGCGATAGAAAGCAGAATAGTTCTGAATTGCCGCTTAGCCCCACTCTTCTCATCTGCCCCATGTCGATCGTGGGCAACTGGCATAATGAACTTCAACGCTTTGGACCGTCGCTCAAGGTGATGATTCATTATGGGAGGGAGCGGCTCTCTGGTTCGGCTTTTGAGCAGGAGGCGAGACAGCATGATGTGGTGATCACGACCTATGCTCTGGCCTTGAGGGATAAAGAGCATCTGGAGGGGGTTGAGTGGGAGAATATCGTGATCGACGAGGCGCAGAATATTAAGAATGAGACGGCCAAACAGACACAGGCCATCAAGAGTTTGCAGGCCAGGCACAAAATTGCCTTGACCGGCACGCCCGTTGAGAACCGTCTGGCGGAACTCTGGTCGATCATGGAGTTCCTGAATCCAGGCTACCTGGGATCGGGCAGCGAGTTTCGCAAGAGCTTCGCCATCCCGATCGAGCGTTACCGCAATGCTGAACGGGCGGACACGCTCAAACGGCTGATCCAGCCCTTTGTGTTGCGCCGCCTGAAGACCGACAAGACGATTATTCAGGATCTGCCCGATAAACTGGAGATGAATGTCTTCTGCAATCTCACGCAGGAGCAGGCCTCGCTCTATGAGGCGGTAGTGCAGGAGATGATGGAGAAGATTGAGGAGTCCGACGGCATCGAGCGCAGGGGCCTGGTCCTCTCGACGCTGATGAAGCTGAAACAGATCTGCAACCATCCCGCGCATTTCATGGGCGATGGCAGCAGTTTAGCGCGTCGCTCAGGCAAACTGGCCCGCCTGGAGGAGATGCTCGAAGAGGTACTGGCCGAGGGGGATAAGGCGCTGATCTTCACGCAGTTCGCGGAGATGGGGGCGATGTTGCGCCACTATTTGCAGGAGAAGCTGGGATGTGAGACACTCTTCTTACATGGTGGCACTCCGAAGAAACAGCGTGATATGATGGTACAACGCTTTCAGGAGGAGCGCCAGACCGTGCCCTTATTCATTCTGTCGCTCAAAGCGGGCGGCGTGGGTCTGAACCTGACGGCTGCCAACCATGTCTTTCACTTTGATCGCTGGTGGAACCCGGCGGTAGAGAATCAGGCGACCGATAGAGCGTTTCGCATCGGGCAGCGGAAGAATGTGCAGGTGCATAAGTTTATCTGTGTGGGCACATTAGAGGAGCGCATCGACCAGATGATCGAGCAGAAGAGGGAGCTGGCCGAGAATATCGTGGGCAGTGGCGAGCAGTGGTTGACCGAGATGTCAACGACCCAGCTCAAAGAGTTGTTTGCGCTGAGTCGTGAGGCCGTAGGGGAATAGGCTCCCAGGGCGACCGCAAGGGGTAAAGTTATGAGTAAATGGCGAAATTATGAGTGGGATTACTATTCGGAGAGTCGGCCGAGGAGGGTCGAGGGTGGGCTGAAGACGAAGAGCGAGCGGGGCGCGATCGGCGAGACGTGGTGGTCGAAACGCTGGGTGCGTGCCCTGGAGTCGCTGGGCATGGGGACGCGTCTCACCCGTGGTCGATCGTATGCGCGTCAGGGGCAGGTGCTCACGATCGACGTGGAAGTGGGGCGTGTGAAGGCGAGCGTCCAGGGATCGCGCTATGAGCCGTACAAGATCGATATTCGTCTGCAACCGCTGACAAGGCGCGAGTGGGAGATGGTCACGGAAGCGATGGCCTCACAAGCTATTTTCGCCGCTAAACTGCTGGCCGGGGAGATGCCCACCAACATTGAGGAGGCCTTTAGCGCGGTCCAGCTCTCGCTCTTCCCCACGCTAGTGGAGGATTTGAAGACAAAATGTTCTTGCCCAGATTGGGCCAATCCCTGCAAACATATCGCGGCTGTCTACTATATCCTGGCAGAGCGTTTCGATGAAGATCCGTTCCTCCTCTTTAAATTGCGCGGTCGCACTAAAGAAGAAATCATCGCCGCGCTGAGAGAGAAACGCGCTGTGTCGGACGAGAGCGCGTCAGATCGTGTGGGCACACTGGAGCCAGCCTCCGCGGAAGAGCCAGCCTTACAACTTGCAGAATATCTGACCAGCTTCTGGCAGGCGGGCGAGGCTTTAGATACCTTTGTGATCCAGCCGGGGAGCCCTGATATTGATAAGGCTGTACTCAAACGGCTGGGAACCGCACCCTTCTCCATCGGTAACCAGAACCTCAGCGTATGGCTCGCGAAAGCGTATGATGGTGTCAGCTCCTCCACGCGGGAACGTGGGGAGCTGTGATGGGTGCTTTGCCTTTGCCCGATTAGCGTACTTTCTTGCGCGTTGGTTTGCTGCGATCAGCAACCTCCGCTAAACCTGGACTTTGAAGTTCAGGACTCGGATTTTGAAGTTCAGCAAGATCAGCGTGAGAAACCGGGTGGTAGTTTCGCGCTGCATGGGCTGTGGCGGTTCTCCTGAGCAGCGCCGCGCTCTGTAGCAGCACAATGCCGATGAGAAACATCCAGTCGAAGAAGGAAACTGCAGGCTGGATGAGGAATAGAATCAGCAGCAGGCCCTCTGTGATCAGGCCAATGACCCCCAGAAACGCAAATGGTTGCTCTTGTATGCGAAACAACTTCCTCTCCGAGACACGCTCTTGATAGTCTTCCAGGCTCTCCTCCTCGCGTTTAGGGGGAGCATCACCTAGCAGATAGAAGATATTGATCAGTGAGAGGATTACGCCGATTAGCATGACCAATGAGGTAACAAACAGGGAGAGAATAGACATCTTGGGACTCCTTCATGACACTTCACCAACTTGACACACCAACGTTTTGCCCAATGAGGATGCGGGTAGCTCCCCAGGTTGCCGCGTCACTAAAGGTGACGAGTAATCAGACACCTGGAGAGCCAATCTGGCATAGGATGAGTCTTGTTACTATGCCATGCTATAATAATACACTATTTGCTAGTAAGAGAGAAATGAGTAGGAAAAAAGCATAGTTAGAGCGTATATTCTGCTGACACGCGTTGCTTCCAGATCCTGACTGTGCTGATGCCTGCCTCACGCATCAGGGCCAGGGTTTGCTGGTGGGCGCGAGCAATCTCTGTGGGGTTATGCGCATCCGAGCCGACGCTGATAGGTGTGTGATGGAGGACGCAGGCCTTCGCGAGGAGCTGAACCATCTCTGGGTAGCGCAATATATCGAAGCCGTTCAATTCTAGCGCCACGTTGCGGCGCGCCGCATCGGCTGCCAGGTGTTCGTATTCGTCGGCCAGAGTAGCTGGCAGGTGAGGATTTTTGACGCGCATACGTACTGGGTGGCTGACGACTTGAAAGTAGCCGCTATTGACGGCGGCTCGCAGTAGCTCAAGGTAGCGTAGCCAGAGCGCCTCGCCCTCCTCCTGTGTTGGTTCTCCACCCCTCTCAAACACGTCCCCGTCAACTTCGTGGATGGAACCAATCAGAAAATCCCAGGGAAGGCCCTGCAGTGGCTCATGGATGAGTTGATTTATCTCTGGCACAAAATCCACTTCCAACCCCAGGCGTACCTCGATCTGTGCTTCCTGAGCCGCGCTATGAATAGCCTGGATGTAGGTGGGAAGGCTGAGCATGGGGCCTTCCAATTTCATATGCTGTAATGGAGCATGGGCCTCGTTCATCTGAAAAACATGCTCCGAGAGGCCGAGGACGCGCAGTCCTTTTTGCTGGGCGGATTGGACCATCTGGGCTGCGGAACTGCGTACGACGTGGTTGTGGAAGTCGGTGTCAAGCGTCATTGTGTGTTTTTTTCTCCCGTTATTTGAATCGGATGAGTATGGCAACAGTGTACAACCAGGAAGAGCATCTTGTAAAAAGGGAGCGTAAGATCGTCTCTTCTTCAGAACGAGGAATCGCATCGTCGTGGAGGCATCTGGTCAGGGTATTCTCTAGTACGTCCTTATCGAGCGCGTCATGATTTCCAATCGCTACAAAGGAGCAGCGAAGGAGAAAAATTAGTATGATTACTGCATCATCTCCTCCCCGTCATCCATCCGGGCAATTCAATAATGTATCATTGTCATGGCAGTATAAGAATAAAGCGAACGCGCTCTTTCTGGGCTATATTCGAGAAATACGGGCGGAAGCGCAGAATCTCCAACGTTACCTGGTTGAGCTGAAGGCTAAGCTGATAGATCCGCATCAGAAGATTGCCGCCGTAGCCCAGAGCTGGCAAACGGTCCAGTTGCTCGCGTACCAGCGACACGATGCGCGTGTGAAAGATCTGTTCGCCGCGCTGAGAAAGCTGATGGAAGAAAATCCGGCATTGTTGAACTATGACGGCGATGCAATTGTTACCATGGAGAACATTTGGGAGCGCGTGGACCCACAATGGCCGAGGTTTTCTGAAAATGAGAACCTGGATGAGAACGTCGTGCTGGCCCAGATCGCTGATGTAGATACCATCCTGTGTGAGGTGATACGAGCGGCGGAAAAACTCACCCTGCCGGACCGGGTCAATGATCGCCTGCGGGAGTTACGGGTGGGGCAAACCATCAATTTCCATGCGGAGTTCTCGGACGAACTGCCGGAACTGGCGCCGCGTATCCTGGCATTGACCTACCTGCATGATCATCCCTTGATTGTCCTGGGCGTCGTAGATGTGGAGAATGGACTCATTTATCGGGCCTCTTCCAGCATCTGGCAGCGACGGCTCAGCCCTGTCTATATCGCTCTCCCGGCCATCCTGGGAGGCATACTGGTCTACTTGAGCTATACCTTCCTCCCATTTTTGAAAGGCGATGTGCCTCATCATTCTGCTGATGTGTTGCCCTATGTAACATCGTACCTTTCTGTGATTGCAGGAGGCTTTGCGCATACAGCTGTAGATACGGTCAAGCAGTATCGCAGCAATAAAGGCCAGGCCTTCACCGCGCTGGGTGATCTGTTAATGTGGATTCATGTAAAGGAAGGCCCGATTATCGCTGGTACACTCTTGCTGTGGCTGGGGTTTGTGGGGCTCGTCATATCGCAGCAGGGAACTGATTGGGGCGCAGCCTTCTTTGTAGGGTATAGCATCGATAGTTTTGTTGATCTCTTCTTGCAGCGTTTCACCACTGTTGTCACAACTCGTACGGATGCGCTCAAGGCGCAACTCGCACAAGCGCCCAAATAGGTGCCCTACCAGAGAAAAGACAGAGGCGTGATTTTCAGCCTGCTTGCTCGTTGTAGATAGCAAGCAAGCTGGAGATTGTGCTGAGACCGGCTTTGCGCACTATTTTTTCGGAGGTCTCGTCTTTTGAATCATGTATTTCGTATGCTCATGCTCTATCTGCAGGTTGGCAACCCCTGGTCTCAACTGTTGCTTGGTGCGCTCTTAGTACCGGGAGGATTGATGATATTCTGGTATGCTGTCTTTGGCGACCCTTATGTCATCTATATCTACCTTGCTGTGGTGGGAATTATGCTCGCTGGGTTTGGCTGCGTGCTGCTGGTTAATGGCCTGAAGAGGCTCATTGTTGGCATACGCACAAAGACTCAGCAAATAGTTGTGCCACAACCCTATAACGAACCCGCTCAATATCAGCAGCCCAATCAGGAGTAGCGCCACTGTTGAGAGAAGAGAGGATAATACTTTTCTCCGTCTCTCTCGTTCTACACGCTATGCACTGGCGTCTTTGACAACGGAGATGGTGAAGCCGTCGGTGAAGTTGTCGTCCACGGCTAGAGCCAGGGAGAGCAGGCGAGGATTGCTGCTCGCGCGTTTATTGTACTCGAAGAGTCCCTGCTGATCGCTGCCTCCTTGTTTTTCTTCGCGCAGGGCGTCACCCCGGACGGTGTTGTCGGCGATGATAATGCTGCCCGGACGTGTCAGGCGCAGGGCCCAGTCCAGGTACTGGGGATAGGGCGCTTTATCGGCATCAATGAAAACCAGATCAAAAGGCGCTTCATCAGCCAGGTGAGGTAGCAAATCGAGAGCCTTGCCGACGCGCACCGAGGCCCGATCTCCCAGACCTGCTCTGGCGAAGGAATGACGTATCACCTCAGCATTTTTTTGGCTAATCTCCAGAGAGATCAGGCGGCCATCCGCTGGGAGGGCACGCGCCAGCCAGATGCCACTGTAGCCGGCCAGCGAGCCGATCTCCAGGATTTTACGCGCGTTACATGCTGTTGCCAGCAGTTGGAGTAGCTTCCCTTGAATAGGCGAGATCTGGATCGCCGGCAGACCCGCTTCTCGGGCGGCTGCCAGCGCCTGC
>Ga0070730_10002920_pt1 | contig 15492 bp, 6 predicted proteins | sample Coa_R1_3_FD_66447 | JGI IMG/M metagenome (GOLD analysis project Ga0070730, IMG submission 66447) | Surface soil microbial communities from Centralia Pennsylvania, which are recovering from an underground coalmine fire - Coalmine... | ecosystem: Environmental > Terrestrial > Soil > Unclassified ...
GCAATATCTTCAAACCCGGAGACCAAAGAGAGCTTCACAGCAATAGCGATTGGCCTGAAGAGAGGCGTATGGAATTCCTCCAGCATCGTGGTCTGCCGCCGAATCGGTTACTCGCCGCTTGGCGCGAGGCAGTTACAGCACTTTGAACTGCAGGCAAGCTCCGTTGTCGTGCTATAAGTGCCCTTGGCGATGTGAGGTTCCATCACTAGCTCTTATGGACGACTTCGAACGAATACCCGTCCGGGTCAAATACATCGGCGGCGTAGTATCCCGGATAATATTCCACGCGCGCCCGCGGTGAAATATTGTCCCTGGCGCCGGCGGATATTGCTGCCCTGTAGAATTCATCGACCTTATCATTGTTTGCGGCCACGAACCCCCAGTGAATGGACGCTGGATCGGGCTTCCCTTGCTTGATCCAGAAGAACGCCCTCTTGCCATCACCAAATCCCCACAGGTCAGGATGATCGCCTTCGCCCTTGTAGGGTAGAAAGAACTTGATATCAAGAGGCTTCAAGGCCGCCTCATAGAACGCCAAAGAACGTTCGACATTGCTGACAGTCAGAATCATGTGGTCGAGCATTGTTCTCTCCTTCGAATCACTAGCGCTCAATGGCCTTTTCAACATTGGGCGCCGCCTGAATCTCAAGCTGCGATATGCTCACGCCCTCGGCCCGTACGGTCGGGATGTCATCGGGTTGATCATCTCTAGCTACTGTATCGAAACGGCAACTACTGTATCGAAACGGCGGCATCCCTCTCTTGAGAGACATCTGTTATGAGTCGGGGGATCGAGCAGATGCACGCCTGCGCCAGGCCGCCCAGATCGTTGGCAACGGGGAAGGTACGAAGTGTATCCAGGTCGAGATTCGTGAGCGTCGGCATGAACCAGATACAGTGTAGTTGAACTGAACTGGGGGCGATCCCCTCCACTGTTCCTCTCAACTCCTGCCTTCAATGCAAGAACGTCCCCAGAGGCTAGCGATCTCCGCCTTCGGAACTTTGCCCACGTGGGCATCCGTGGGTTTTGCGGTGATCGCAAACCACAGGGCACAGCCATCGTACCTGTACCTTATATCAACGAAGTCCGGGGTCAGACCGAAGTGGACTTCCACTCTTGACCGGACAGATGAGAGTGGATAACGGCTGGTCGGATATGCGGTACCCAAAGCAGCATCTCAGATCTAAGCGATGGAACTACCAAAATGTGTAATACAAGCACCGCCACCCTTGGTGTAGACTTTGGCTACCATCAACGGAATAACTCGCTGGATGACTGTAACTTGCGCAGATGGAATTGAGAGTCGCCTTGGATATAAAAGTACTTCGCCTGCCCTTGCCCTGGTTTGTATTGCTGGCAATGACCTTCAGTTTCAGTGCCCAACAGTCGCGGGCTACGCCCGCGGCAACAACCACTACCCTGGCGACCACCTCCGGTAGCAAGACGATAACCTCGGGCGGATCAGTCGCTTCGGGCAGCGTGATTAACCTGACAGCCACTGTCAAATCCGGGAATACAGCGGTGACAACGGGGCAAGTGAATTTCTGCGATGCCTCTGCGAAATACTGCACGGATATTCATCTGCTGGGGATGGCGCAGCTGACCAAGGCTGGTACAGCAGTATTGAGGTTCCATCCGGGGATTGGAAGTCACAGTTACAAAGCAGTCTTTCTGGGAACAAAAGGCGAAGCGATGAGTTACTCCATCGCTTCACTGGTAACAGTAATCGGAGCGCATCCGACCGCAACGACAATTGCACAAAGCGGCAATCCTGGGAACTACACCCTTACCGCGACGGTAACCGGATTCGGTAGCCAGCCAGGCTTGGCGTCGCCGACTGGAAGCGTGTCCTTTAGGGATACAACTACAGGGAACTCGGTGCTCAGCACTGCGGTGCTGGGCGTGGGGGCGCCGGGGTTCAACTTCCAGAATCCGAACGCAGTAAATCCCCAGACCGGTCTTTATCCCTTTGCTTTAGCAACAGGAGATTTCAACGCGGACGGCATTCCTGATGTAGCTCTGGCAAATCTGATGGGCAATACAATTACGATTCTTCTGGGAAATGGGAATGGAACCTTTACGGAAGCAAAGGGCAGCCCGGTGAGCGTGGGCGCATATCCCAGATCAGTTGTAATCGGAGACTTTAATGGAGATGACCTGCTCGACCTGGCTGTCGCGAACGAGACTGACAGCACCGTGACGATTCTTCTTGGCGCAGGGAACGGCACGTTTACACAGGCAACCGGAAGCCCTGTGCCGGTGGGCGCCAATCCTGACTCCCTTTCGCTCGGCGATTTTAATGGCGACGGGATTTCCGATCTGGCGGTAGTGAACGGTGGCGACCGCACTGTGACGATACTTCTTGGGACCGGAAACGGCAGTTTCACACGAGTTGCGAGTAGCTCAACAGTTGGCAACTCGCAACTCGCCTCGCCCATTTCCTCAGCCTCAGCTGACTTCAACGGTGACGGTATTCCAGACCTGGCGGTAGCTAACTATGGCGACAGCACGGTGTCGATTCTTCTGGGCAAAGGAGATGGGACGTTCAAAGAAGCGACAAACAGTCCCGTAGCCGTGGGCATCGATCCATTCGATGTCACGGCGGGAGATTTCAACGGTGACGGAATTCCCGACCTTGCTGTGGCAAATTATGAAGAGTTCACGGTGACGATCCTCTTGGGCAAGGGGAACGGAACATTCTCCTCAACGGCGAATAGCCCTGTGAGCGTAGGTGAATTTCCCAAATCTGTGGCAGTGGGAGACTTCAATGGTGACGGAATTCCCGATCTTGTCTCGGGCGGCGACTATGGGGTGACAATCTTGTTTGGTGTTGGAGACGGGACGTTTACCCTACCTCCAACTTATCCTCCGTTTGTCGGCAGCACTCCGTCTTTTGTAGTGGTGGCAGATTTGAACGGGGATGGAAATCCCGATGTGGTAACTGCAAACACAGGAGACAACACCGCGGGAGTTCTCTTGTCGCATTTTTCGCAGACCGGAACGGCAACTGTAAGCGGTATCTCTCCATCAGGTCTCAGCCCTCATCAGGTTAACGCCAGCTATCCAGGTAACGGAGAATACGCACCCAGCATCTCCGCCCCTACCGCGCTCACCGTGCAGGTCTTAGCGCCGGTCATTTCGCCAGGGTCAGGGAGTTATTCCTCGGCCAAATTGGTAACAATCACGGATGCAACCCCTAATGCGACGATCTACTACGCACTGAGCGGTAATTTGAGCACCAACGGTTTCCTCAGATACACAGGACCAATCAAGATGTCACCTCCCTCCTATGAACTCATCCAGGCTTATGCAGTCGAGACGGGCTACGCGCGGAGTTTGCAAACTGCTGCAACCTACTCGTTCATTGCCCCTCCTACTGCCATGCCGGTCATATCCCTCGCCCCCGGGGTCTATTCGACACCGCAGACCGTTACCCTCACGGATGCAACGGCAGGCGCCACAATCTACTACACGACAAACGGGTCATGGCCGACGACAAGCTCGGCGAAGTATGCCGGCCCGTTCACAGTTTCGTCCTCTGAGACATTGGTCGCCACTGCTATTGCCAATGGATACTCAATGAGCAACGCCGCCAGTGCGCAGTTCATCATCGGCTCATCGCCCACGATGTTGATCTACACGGTGGCTGGAAATCATACCTTCGGGTACAGTGGCAACGGCGGCCCGGCGACTGCAGCGGACCTGAACTATCCTCTCGGGACAGCGATCGACGCTGCCGGCAATATCTACATCGCCGATTCAACCAACAATGTCATTCGCAAAGTTGCTGCCGGTACAGGCATCATTACCACGTTTGCCGGCACCGGAATCGCGGGATATAGCGGAGACGGCAAAGCGGCAATCACGGCCCAACTCCGATTCCCGAGTGCCGTGACGCTCGACAGTGCAGGCAACCTCTACATCGCGGACACCAGCAACAGCGTGATTCGCAAGGTCACCGCCGCAACTGGAGTGATCACTACATTTGCGGGCAACGGAACCTATGGTTACAGCGGCGATAACGGCCCCGCTACCAGCGCGGAGCTTTCTACGCCAATGGGAGTGGCTTGCGACCCGGCAGGAAATCTCTTCATCGCCGACCCCGGCACGAACCGTATACGAGAAGTGTTCGCAGCCACAGGAACTATCGCCGCCTTTGCGGGGAATGGTCGAAATGGTTATTTGGGGGATGGTGGCCCGGCGATCTCCGCGTCGCTCGGCTTCCCCCAGGGAATCGCGACCGACGCCTCCCGCAATCTCTTTATCGCGGACGGCTATAACAATGTCATTCGCATAGTTAATGCAAACGGCATCATTTCAACGGTCGCGGGCAACGGGTATGGTGCCAGCACTTACCAAGGTGGCTACAGTGGAGACGGCGGATTGGCGAAAAATGCGGAACTCAACCGTCCAGAAGCTGTCAACGTGGACAACGCCGGTAACATCTATTTTGCCGACACCTATAACCAGGTGATCCGCAAGGTCACCGCAAGCAGCGGAATCATCACCACCGTCGTTGGAAACACGGAAGTATGCAATTCGTTGGGCGGGGATGGCGGCTCGGCGACCAGCGCAGGTCTCTGCTTCCCATATGGAATATCAATTGATAAGAGCGGCAACCTTTTTATTACAGACAGTTCGTCCAGTCTCATCCTGGAAGCAACGGCGTTGGGTCTTCCTCCAAAAACGCCCACGACCGCACCTACCTTCAGCGTGGCGGCCGGAACCTATGCCGGCCCGCAGACTGTGACCATCAGCGATTCCACGCCAGGAGCCACCATCCACGTAGCTTTCAACGGCGCATCGCTCAACACAGCAAGACCTGGCTACAACGGACCCATCAATGTTTCGGGCAACGTGACGATCAAAGCAATTGCGGTGGCGCCGGGACATCTGCCAAGCAGCTCCGTAACGGCTGCTTACACAATTGCATCCCCGCCCACAGCGGTGATCAGCACCATCGCCGGGAACGGCATTTACGGCTTTTCCGGCGTGGGTGGGCCGGCGACCAATGCTGAGATTGGTTATGCGCAAGGGATCACCTTGGACCATAGCGGAAACCTCTACTTCACGGATACGGCGAACAACGTGGTCTGGAGCGTATCAGCCAAGACGGGGATCGCATCGATCATTGCTGGCAATGGAACGGCTGGCTACGGTGGGGACGGAGGTCCGGCGGTCAATGCGGAGTTGCGCTCTCCCAACGGACTTGCAGTGGACAAAGCCGGCAACGTCTACATTGCCGATTCCCAGAACAACAAAGTTCGCAAAGTGGCTGCGACCACTGGATTGATTACGACCTTTGCTGGTAATGGAAACTCGGGCATCTCCAGCTTTGTGGGAGATGGCGGTCCGGCAATCGACGCCGAATTAAGTAGCCCCTTAGGCTTGGTTCTCGACAGCGCGGGCAATCTGTACATCACGGACAGCAACGATAATCGGGTTCGGATGGTCTCGGCTACTAGCGGTATCATATCCACCGTTGTGGGGAATGGGGAATACGGCTTTGGCGGCGATGGGGGTCCGGCCGTGAGCGCCATCCTTGGACAACCGACCGCGATAGCCATCGACACTGCCGGCGACCTGTACATTGCGACTCCGTACCTCGGACGAGTCCGCAAGGTAACGGCCAAAACCGGCATCATTACCACAGTAGCTGGCAATGGCAACTATGGAAACAGCGGCGATGGCGGCCATGCGCTTGCTGCAGAGGTGAGCGCACAAGGCATCGCGGTAGATATCGCGGGCAATCTCTACATCTCGGGTTGGCCTGGCGAGGTTCGAAAAGTTGCGGCGAGCACTGGGATGATCACGCGAATTGCCGGTAATGGCTATTCGGGATTTAGCGGCGACGGCGGCTCGGCAACCCTTGCTTCATTATCAGGCCCTCAGGGAATTGCTATTGATGCTACCGGCAGCCTCTTTATCGCAGACCAATATAACTCGCGGGTAAGGAAAGTGAGATTTCCCGCGCCTGCGGCTACCCCGGTCTTCTCCCTGGCCGGAGGAACCTACATCGGAGCGCATACCGTAGCGATTACGGACGCCACCGCTAGCGCAACCATCTACTACACGACCAATGGCACAATTCCAACCGCGACCTCCACCAAATACACTTCAGCGATCACGATCTCGGCAACGGAAGTGCTCAAAGCTGTGGCCGTAGCACCCGGGTACACCGCAAGCGTCATCGCATCTGCGAACTACACGATTCAGCAATCAACATTGGCAATAATGCCATCTCCCACCAGTTTGACATTTGCCTCAACTGCGGTCGGAGCGACCACATCCGCTCAGGTGGTCACGGTTATGAATACCGGAACGGCGGTGGTAACCCTTGGTACAACGAGTTTCATCGGACCGAATCCAAAATCCTTCATCAAGTCGGCAACGACATGCGGAACAACACTTGCGGCGGGTGCGAGTTGCACAATGTCGATTGAGTTCAAACCCGCCGTTACGGGAGCCCTGAGTGCCTCGCTGGCCATCGCTGACAACGCATCCGGTTCACCGCAACTGGTGGCGCTGAAGGGCACGGCGCTTCCTGCGCTGGTTATGGGAGTGTCGCCCGCAAACCTGACCTTTGCTTCGACTGTAGTTGGAGCGGCCGCGCCGCCACATGCCAACGTCAAGATCCCGCCGGAGAGAATCAATCCAAATGCTCTGGGTGCACCCAAATTCTCTGTTGTTTAACAGAGAATTGCAACTGCGTTTCTAGAAACGCCGGACGCGTTCTACACATCGGGAAGACCAGTAAGGGATCGTATTGCAGCCGGAGGCGACGGTGAGTCGCGCTTACCGTCCCTTCCACTAAACTACCCATCCTCGACCGCACTCATCTTCGAGACACCGATGACTCATCGGCGATGCAGCGATTGCCTCAAATGTTGTCTACTTAGGACATAAATGTTTAGTAATTTAGCGGTCCAGATAGTGACTTGACAGTAATTAGAGAGCCCGCTTACAACGAAGTCTGTGAAAGCGAAAACTTTGCCGGGAGGCTCCCCTGATGCGTACTCTCCTCTCCGCGAGCGGAAAACTGCTCTTTGCCGCCACAATCATCTCAGCCATTCTCTTGATCGTCACAGGGAACCATGCGCTGGCCCAATCTGACACCTCTTCGCTCTCTGGCACAGTTACAGATCCAAGCGGCGCGGTCGTACCCAATGCGAAAGTGATCGCAAAGAACGAGGCCACAGGCGCGGAACGCGATGCAACCACTAACAATGTCGGCGCCTACACCATCACCAACCTGCCCAGCGGGACCTACACAGTGACCGTAGAGGCAGAGAGCTTCGAAACAGCAGTTCAGCAAGGCACGCATGTCGACCCAAGCATTGGCGCCCGCGCTGATGTCTCTCTGAAATCGGGTAATGCGAGCACAACCGTTACGGTGCAAGCAGACGCCAACACTCTCCAAACCGAATCGGCATCCGTGGGGCAACTCGTCACCCAGGAGCAGGTCAAGGCGATCCAGTTGAATGGGCGCAACCCGTTATATCTGTCGCAGCTTGAACCCGGGGTAACACGCAACGCGCCGCTGGCCTCCTTCAATTTTTCGCTGGATAACTCGCTCTATGTAAACGGGGCCCGTTCGGAGGAGAGCCTGCTGGCTTTCGATGGCTCCCCGATGGTCCGAACGCGCTCCAACAACAACAGCGTCGGCGTGGCTGACGTCGACTCAACTTCGCAGGTGCAGATCCTGACAACCGGGTATCAGTCGGAATACGGCCGCACCTCGGGTGGACAGGTGCGCATGATTCCCAAGAGCGGCAGCAGCAGCTTCCACGGTGCCACCTATGAATACCTGCGAAACTCGTTTTTCAACGCCAACACCTGGCAACGCAACAACAATAGTTCGGACCCGTCGATCTCCGGTCATCCGGAGGCGTTCCGCTACAATCAGTTCGGCTGGAGCCTGGGTGGCCCAGTCTACATACCCGGGCACTTCAACACGTCAAAGCAAAAGCTCTTCTTTCTTGCGAGTCAGGAGTATGTGCGCTACCGCCGGTCTCCGACGCAGACCGGCAAAGTACCGACCGACCTCATGCGCAGTGGAGACTTCAGCGAGCTGCTGGCGCCAAACATCTTCTATTCGAAGCCGGTGACGATTGTGAATCCGGCAACCGGTGTACCCTTCCCCAACAACGTCATTCCGCCGGGAGATCTGAGCCCCAACGGAATCGCATTGCTGAACGCGTATCCTGCGCCCAACGTGGCCAACAACTCTGCCTACAACTGGCAGGAAGCGCTGCCGTATCCGCAGGATCAGCGCAAGGACACGCTGGTGCTCGACTACGTCCCGGCGCAGGCGCATCACATCCGCTTCTCCGTGCTCAGTTATCACCTGGACTACATCACACCCTTTGCCGGCAACTTCGACCGCACGCCCGAGAAGTGGCACTGGCCAAACCAGGTGGGCGCTCTGCATTACACCTGGACGATAAGCCCCACTATGGTGAACGAGGCCAGCGCAACAGTTACGGCAGATCACATCACGATCAGCTATGACACGGCTAACGGGCTGTACGACCGGACAAAATACGGCATCAACTTCCCGTACATTTATCCCGCAACTGACAAGCTGATTCCCAACAAGATTCCCACTATTAACCTGGCGAACTTCACCACGCTGGATGGCGGCCCTTACCCTTCGCATTCGGGTGGCGTGATTACGGACGTGGCTGACAACTTGACCAAGGTGATTGGCAACCACACTTTGAAGTTCGGCGTGCTGTGGGAGCGATCCGGCGAGAACAACTTCGACCAGATCAGCGTCAGCAGCACAACGCCTGGCTCGACCAACAACCAGAACGGCCAGTTCCGTTTCACGGACACGCGGAACAACAATCCAAGCTCCGGCGCTGCGGCCGCCAATGCAGCGCTCGGTCTCTTTGACACCTACGGTGAGATTGGCACCAAAAGCTATACGCTCTTCCGCGGCAACATGTACGATGCCTTTGCGCAGGACACCTGGCACGCGAGACCGAACTTGCTCATCGAATATGGCGCGCGCTACAGCGTGATGCGTCCCTACTACACGCTGTGGGGCAACCAGTCTCTCTTCGATCCCGCCAAGTGGAACCCCGCAAACGCGCCGGCGGTCGATCCAACCACCGGCTTCATCTCCGGCGGCAACCAGTACAACGGAGTCGTGATTCCTGGCTCGCGTTTCCCAAGCGCAGCCAACGGCCACGTACCCGCTGACATCCTGACCAATCCGCTCTACAACAGCCTGTTCACAGGGACGAATCCTGGCTACTCTAACACCATCTTCACAGACATCCAGCCGCGTATCGGCTTCACCTGGCAGGTGAGGCCGAACACGGTGATCCGTGCGGGGGGCGGTCGTTATGTGCAGCGGCTTGGCATCAGCGACCAGGTGCAGTTGGGCGGCAACGCGCCGTTTCAGCCGACGACCTTTGTTTCCGCGGGCAATGTCGACAATCCGGCGGGCGCGACCAGCGGCACACTGCCGCTCTCGCTGACCTCGCAGCCTTACAACTTCCCCAATCCGAATGCCTGGTCATGGAATGCGGCAGTCGAGCAGGACATCCCTGGCTTCGCCACCTTTACGCTCGCCTATGTCGGCCGTCGCGGGCTGCACCTGCAGCAATTGGAGCAGCTAAACCAGTTGCAACCTGGCACGGTACAGGCAAATCCGGGCGTGACGGCGCAGGATGCATTGCGGCCCTATCGCGGCTTCTCAAGCATCCTGCAGATCGACAACGCCGGCAGATCGATCTATCACTCCATGCAGGTGAACCTGAAGCGGCGTCTCAGTCACGGGCTGCTCTTTGGCGCAGCGTATACATGGTCGAAGAGTCTCGACTTCGGCTCGGATCAGAGCTATCAGCTACCTAACTATTACGATCCGCGACCGAACTACGGACCCAGCGATTTCGACATTCGTAATTCCCTGGTCGTGAATTACGTCTGGGACATTCCCTACGGCAGTCGCTTCAGCAACTTTTTTGCTCGTGGGGCGCTCGGCAATTGGCAGCTCTCCGGCACAACCCAGGCGCAATCCGGCGAGCCACTCACCGTCAGCACCAACGACGACTTCGCAGGTGTTGGCGCGGGGGCTGGTCCGCAGCGCTGGAACATCACGTCTACCCCCGCAACGCCACACAGCTTTGGCGGCAACGGCCATGCCGGGTATTGGTTCGCGTCGGCGCCATTCGTGGAACCCACCGCGGGCACGCTGGCGCCTCGCGGCACCCGCAATGTCATCTACAATCCGGGCTTCCAGAGCTGGAACATCGCACTCCAAAAGAACTTCCACGTAATCCCAAACCATGACGGCCATGTGTTGACCTTCCGCGGCGAGGCGTTCAACTTCACCAATCACCCCAACTGGGACAACGCGGACTCAAACCCAACAAGCAGCACCTTTGGTCAGGTGACGACCAAGGGTGGCAGCTATGCCTCCGATCGCCAAATGCAGTTCAGCCTGCGCTACGCGTTCTAAACCAGAATGTAAACTCTGGTCTCCCCGCCGCCTGTGCGCTCCCGACAGGCGGCGTTTTAATTGTCAACGCTCGCTCAAAACTGGTTCATCCGCACATTTGCTGAAAAGGGGATTGACCAAACTCAAACGGAAGCCAGCCGGAAAGAAATAGCAATCTCGCAGGACCTAGCTGACACACTCGTCGAATGGTACGGACAATCGCTCTACCATGCGGGCGAGGATTGGTTTTTTGCGTGAGCACAGAGAAGCAGCGAGGTTTCGACGTGGTTCGTTATCGTGGTCTCACGCCACACGCGTCCCGCAGCCAAAGCGGAGGCATCTTGCTGGGCTCTCAACCCAATCCACGATATATTCTTTGAAGTGCCTTTCGGGGTCCCCGAATCGTCTCTGTGAGCTTTGATTTCTGGTCTATAAACCCTGTGATCTCAAGGGTTTGATATGGTAGGCACGAGAAGACTCGAACTCCTGACCTCTACCGTGTCAAAATTCTCAATATTCGTAAGTTATTGAAACCATGTGCGCCGATGGCTACGGAAAGCACCCAAAAGCACTTTGCGATATCGCGAGGTTGAGGATGAGATCGAGGGCACCATGTTCAAGCACCGGATCGCCGAGATCCACGCCACCAGCATGAAGCGGCTCTCTAAGGTCGAGGCCGCTGATGATCCAGCAGACGGCGCCGGCGCCAAGTAATCGCCGGCTTTCAGGTGGATGAGACAGAAATGGCCTCATCCACCATTTTCTTCGAGATAGAGGCAGGCCGTGAGATCGAGTGGACTGAGATCGTCTTGGCGTCATCGTTGCTAGGTTTGCCTCATTGCATCAACTGAATTGCGTTCCTTGCTACATCGGCGTTTGTGGGGAGAAATCCTGAGAACCGCGTGAAGACAACGCTCAATGAGTGGTTTGGCTCGTTAACTGGCCAATCAGTGCCCATTTTCAGGTGTGGTCGTGAGAGGCGCTTCAATGCCGATCGTCATGTTCTTGACGACCAGTGATCTTATGCGTCCTATCAGTATTCCGACTTCAGCTGGGCGCGATGCAAAGCGGCCTACCATGGGTTCATGTATCCGGTTGCCCAATTCGTCGACTCTGTTGCCGTCCTACCCTGCAGGAACCCCCGCATTGGTCACCGGGACCACATATGGAAAGCAAAACTGAACACGCTTGCTCAAGCTGGAGTAAGAAGAAACCGGCTGAAGAATAATACAACACGCCTCTCACCTGCACCAGATCAAGCGATTTGCAATTGTTGGCATGAACGGACGTTCGCCGGTTATCCGACTGTTATCGTCCGCCTGGAACCATCTCCGCACACCTAAGCCAACTCTGGCCGACAGCGAGTACTCACAACCCTCTGTTCCATAGAGGCTAACTAAGAAGCGGCATTTGGAGATTGGACACTCACCTTCGATTGAGTTCAACCTGCACAAGATCTCCCAACTGCTTCGCGGTGAACTGATTTCCTTCAAGATTCGTTGTCAGCTTACCCTTGCGATCAATGATGACCGTATGGAGCGAATGAGTCAGAAGTCCTTCGCTATTCCAGAAGTTCATTCCAAACAACTCAGCGACCTGCTTCACATCGGTCAGCGACCCAGTTAAAAAGTGCCAATCCGCAACATTTGCGTGGAAGCTGTTTGCGTATTCTGCAAGCGCTTCACCTCGATCGTGCTCAGGATCGATTGCAACTGTCAGCAATACCAAATCTGTCCCACCCTGATCGTGGAAACGCCGCTCCACTCGCTCCAGGTTGTTAGAGAGTCGGTAGCAATACTTGGGGTTAGGGCAGCGCGAATACCCAAATGTAAGCGCGACCACCTTGCCTTTCAGCTGAGATAGCCGAACCTGCTTCCCCGTTTGATCGATCAACGCAAAATCCGGCACCTTCTCTCCAACCGCCACCTCCCTTTGAGCGGCCGCGGGGTTCATGATCGAATTAAGCGCAGTCAGGGAACCAGCCTCCATTGGCTCCGAGTCAAAACTCTGAGTGGCCGCAGGTTGAATGTTTTCGGCATAAGTGGATTTGCCCTTTGTCACAATCGTGAATCTGATCGCCATTCCTGGTTTGATATCATCCAGTGACCTGGCATCCCGCACCGTAAATGGCATCGCCATCGCGGCCATATACCCCGGAATTTCATCGCACGAGATTTCAACTTCGCGCTTATCTGCAGAGATCGTGAGCACCACTCCACGCGCAGTATGCTCCTCAAGCGCATTCCCGTGTACAGAGCCCAAAAGGCTCGTCGTAACGATGGCCATCAAAAGCCAAAGGCGCCTCGTCGTGGTGGTCAACGAGATCATCTACTTACTCTGCCCCCACTCTGCAGCTCTCCCCAGCGAACGCTCTTCCGTTCAAGTCGAATGTATTGATTGTCAAACTCTTTGATCTCGAGAAACTGGCCGCTTTTCACGTCAGCGAAGTGCTGTCGCGTCTTCGTCGCAGGCCACCATACATCGATCGCGACAATGCGGGCAGCGTGACCAAGCCCAATATGTTGTTCCATCGGGTTTCCACCAAAGGAACTCGATTGGCCGACGGTTCGATAGATGGATCGCTCCGCGAGTCCATCATTCTCAACTGTTACTTTGATCTCCGCACCGATGGCAGCCCGATTGCTTTTAACCCCAACGAGCCGCAGGTTTATCCAGTCATTGTCGTTTCCAGGGTTCTGAAAGAGCCTGAGAGTATGTTTATCGGCAGGGACAGCCCCGCCATTTGCCGAAACGATATCTTCGAACCCCCGCCTCTCCAGGTCCGCAAAGGCAATACCATGGCCCTTGTGCAACTCGCCCGTACCTGAAGAAGCCGTGATATCGACAAACGATTTTCCGCCCTCGTTGCGAAACAACGCGTGAGGCAGCATCGCAGCAAACGATGGATTGCCCATTCCCAGATAAATATCCAGGAATCCATCGTTATCGACGTCGCCGAAGTTAGATCCCATTGGCATCATGACCTTGTCTAGTCCTACTTTAGCGGTTACATCCTCAAATACTCCGTTATGCATGTTCCGGTACAACTTGAGCGTCTCGACCGAAACAGGAAGACCGAGATAACTCCGAATCGCCTGCTCGACCGAACTGAAATACGTATTCACAAATAGGTCTGGCCAACCGTCGTTGTCATAATCGAAAAACCACGTTGCGAAGCTGAAGTAAGGTGCCTGCACTCCGGCCTGTCGCGAAACTTCCGTGAAGGTCAGGTTATGATTATTGTGATAAAGGAAGTTAGGACCAGACGCATTTGAAACATAGAAATCGACGAAGCCATCTTTGTCATAGTCGGCCGCTGTCACTCCCTTGCTGAATGCAATCTTATCGATCCCTGCTGCGTGCGAGATGTCCTCAAAAGTACCGTCTCCCTTGTTGTGAAACAGCTGGCTAGGCGCGTTTTCATTGGCGACAAACAAGTCGAGCAATCCATCATTATCCACGTCCGCCCAAACAGCTGTCTGAGACGCAGTAACTGTGGCGCTCAATCCACTCTGCTTCGTCACGTCGGTGAAGGTGCCATCGCAGTTGTTCCTGAGCAGCGAACGTCTCATTGGGAGTTCCCAACCGCCGCGCAGGACTAGCAGATCCATACACCCGTCGTTGTTGTAATCTCCCTGGATGACATTCAGTCCCCCTAACTGCTCCGACAAGCCAGCCTCCGCGCTCCTGTCGGTGAAGGTGCCGTTCCCATTGTTATGGAACAGATGCAGCGGTTCGCACATCCCCCAGCTTGAGGTGACGATATCTAACTGGCCATCATTGTCGAAATCGCCAATCACCAAGCCGCCAGCTTCTGTGAAGCTGTTGAGACCAACCTTCTTGCCAACGTCTTTGAACCTGCCAATGTCATCTTTGGACGCAAAGCTGCTAATCGGAATCAGGTACTTGGCAGGAACCTTCTCCGGATAACCACCCAGCGTCAGATATGCCAGGTTCAACTCCCACTTCACTTCTAGATCGTTTGGCAAGGCCGCTAAATACTTTTCCAGGTATTCGATCGCCAGCTTTGAGTTCTCTTCTTTCTCAAAATGAGCCTCGTGGTCCAGAGGAGGAAAGATATCCATTGTCCCAGAGCTCGAGTAACTTTCGTTCTCCATCTCCGCCAGATGCAGGTAAGTAACGCCAAGACTCTCCAGCACATACGGCATCACCTCGGGAACGCTGGCTTGCGCAATGTCATAGGTCTTTTTCCACTCTTGCGCAGACTTCGCCATGGCGCCCTGGTATGCGTACAACTGAGCAAGCGCGGAATGCGCCTGTTGCAGTTTTGCGGGAGGAACCGAATCTGCCGGCGACGCCAGGAACTGTTCTGTGCGAGCAACAGCCGATGCGTAAGACTCCCTGCGGATCTTGCACGGCTGGCTAAGGTCCTGATTCCACCCAACTGGCTTCGGATACTGCTTGAAAACAGCATCCGCTTCATCAAGGCCGGAAATGCTGATGTTCTGCTGGACTGCTCCAGCAGATGTAAGAGCATAGATCCGCTTCGCATCCAGATCCTGCGTCTTCGGAGCCACAGTAAAGACCGTGACAATTGCGTAGCCTTTGTCTATTGGCACCACAGGCGAAATCTGTCCTGGCTTTAAATTCGCAGCAACAGCCTTCAACCTGACCGGCAGGTGTGTTGCGCTCAAGTCTCCGACATACCCGCCGTCGACGGAACTTGCATCGATGGACCGCTCCTTGGCAAGTACCGCAAAATCCGTGCCCGCTTTGAGTTGATCTGCTACCTCGTTGGCTTCTGCTGCGGTAGCCAATTCAATGAGTCCGATTTTTCCATCTTGTGAACCGGGTTGCTGGGACCATCCAGCTATAGCGAAACAAATTGGCAGGAAGCCGCAACGAATAAGCGCCAAACACCACGCCGAACGCATCGAGAAGTCGAGTTTCCTCGAGCCTGGCCGTCCACTGACAAAGAGCATTTTAGGCCACTGCACCCCGGCATCCTATCTTAACAGCACAACGTTGCTCGATAAACGGGTGACTGAACTCCGAAGTCGATCAACCGAACTCGATCGGA
>Ga0070730_10002923_pt1 | contig 15482 bp, 12 predicted proteins | sample Coa_R1_3_FD_66447 | JGI IMG/M metagenome (GOLD analysis project Ga0070730, IMG submission 66447) | Surface soil microbial communities from Centralia Pennsylvania, which are recovering from an underground coalmine fire - Coalmine... | ecosystem: Environmental > Terrestrial > Soil > Unclassified ...
CGGCCTGCGGGCCAAGGGCTGCCCCGGAAAATAGAAGCCGCGCAATATCTCGCCGTTCTGTCCGTTGAAGCAGCCCCCGCCGCCCATCCGGCGGTTCGCCAACATCAAGCTGACCTTGTCGATCGGATTCGACGCGAAATCGTAGCCATGCACGGCCGCCTGCAGGGTGTCGTGAAGATCCTGCGCGCCCAATCGCTCAACGCTTCCGGTGTCGATCACCTCATGTCTCAGGCCGAGCCGGCTGGCGATGGCCCTCGCGATCCGCACGTCGGGGGACGCGCTGCCTCCGATGGTCACCACCCGATGCCGGCGACGCCTTTCCGCCGGCAGCGCGGCCAGGATCAGGCGGCTGTCGAGGCCCCCGGACAACTGCAGGTCGGCGTCCGGGATGGCGTCCGATAGCCGCGTGGCGGTGGCCCGCACCAGATCGGCGATAGCCGCTATGTTCGCGCCCGACCCGCCTGCCCCGCCTCCGCGTTCGGGCGGCCCGTCCGCGATCTCGCACCGGCCGGCGAACAGGCGCAGCGCGCTTCCGGCCGGAAGCTTTTCAACCCCGGCAAACGGCGTGTCGCCTTCCTGGAACGCGCCGAACAACGCGAACCCCGCCAGCGCCTGGGCGTCGAGGCCGCAATCGAACGCGCCTGCCAGGAGCGCGGCCGAGTTCGACACGCCGGCGACGCCACCCACCGCCACGTAGAATAGCTGGCCTATGCCGAATGGGTCGGCGGCCGCTTCGACGCCCCCCGCCCGTTCGCTCGACCAGGCGAGCGAGAAGGGCGGAGCCAGACCCGGGAGGCCGGCCACGCCGGCGCACCCGATCCGCTCCAGAAGCGCGGCAGGGTCGTGCGCGCGCGCCGCCCCCGTCTCGACCACCCGCGGAGAGCCGAGGCAGAGGGCCGAGTCCCCGGCCGACGCCCAGCATTCCTCGAGCTCGCAGCAGAGAAGCGTGCCGGCGCGATCGGCTTGCGACCATCCCTGCGTCACGCGGCGCAGCCGCGACAGCACCAGAGCGGCGGCGTCCGCCGCTTCCACGTCCCACGCGAGACCCAGGAAGCGGTTGCCGCGCGCGAACTCCATCCAGCCTACTCCTAGACGCCTGGGGCCACCGCCTCCGCGACACTATTCAGCAGTCGTCTCTAAGCGAACCTTGTCAGGTTTGCTTAGATTCAACATTCTTAGCAGCATTGATTTTGCTTTGAAAAGCAAAATCAATCGTGGCTTTAGCCACGCAAGGCTGCTTAGGGCGCCAGGACCTGGACGTACTCGATCGTCACGCCTCGCGTATAGATCGGGCTCAGAAAGTTGCACAGGAACGGGCCGGCGCCTTTGACGTGCTCGGTCTCCAAAAGCTTCATGTCCTGGGCCGCGAGCCGGCCGGCCAGAGCGTCGAGGTCGGGCACCTCCAGGGCGATGTGATGCAGGCCGCCGAAACCGTTGTTGAAGCGCGCGAGCGGACCGCCGTCGGGGATCACGAATTCGATCGGCGCCGAGCCCAGCGGCTTGGTGAAGATGCACAGCGCCGACCAACGGGGCACGAAGCCGCGATAGTCCTCCTCCAGGCGTAGCAGGGTCATCATCGCCAGGGCGTCCTCTTCGCTGGCCTGCACGATCCCGACGTGATGGAGCGGCGATTGTTCGCCGGTGGGATTGCTCAGGGCGAAGGGGGGTGTCGAGACCATGTCGGGCGGCTCGCGCTCTAGAAGTTGAAATAGAGGAACACGGCGCGGCCGCGCTCGATGAATATGACTCCCATGAACAGGGCCACCCCCGCGAAAATCAGGCCGGCCGCGTTCGGCTTCCAGGTCCAGTTCAACGGCGGTCTCGCCACGTTGCGCCACTCCCGCCAGTTATGGGCAGGATCGAAGCGCCCCATGATCTGCTGACTGTTGGGCGTCAAAAAGACCAGCAGCGCGCTGACGAGCAGGGTGGCGCCCAACGCCCAGTCGAACCCTGGTCCGGCCGGAGGCCGAACGGCGCCGTCGAGACCAATCATGCTGGACCAGACAGATATCGCATCCCTGACGGTTGCCGCCCGGAACATGACGTTGGCGAAGACCACCGCGAGCAAGGTGAGGACCCGGCCCGCGACGCTGCGGCTCCAGCCGGGCGCTGGGGGCGTGACTCCCGCCCGCCGGAGCTTGCGGCGGCGTCTGCTCAGCCATTCCCGCCACCCCTCGTTGATGCAGATGTAGGTGGCGTGCATGACCCCGAAGAGCACGAAGGTCCACCCCGCGCCGTGCCAGATCCCAACCGCCACGAAGGTGATGAACAACGGGACGCCGGTGGCGACGGCGAAGCCGCTCCAGCCCCGCAGTCCTTGGGCGATGGCGAAACGGTTGAGCGGCAGGGAAAGCGGTTGGAAGATATAGGCGACGATGAAGCGCTGAAGCGTCATGTGCCAGCGCCGCCAATAGTCGGTGATGCTCGGCGCCCTGAGCGGTGAGTGGAAGTTCAGCGGAAGCTTAACCCCCAGCATCCGCCCCAGGCCAATGGCCATGTCGGAATAGCCGGAGAAATCGAAATAGATCTGAAAGGTGAAGCTCACGGCGGCCAACCATGCCGAGGACAGGCCCAGCGCATGTCCGTTTCGGGCCGCCTGGAACAGCGGGTTGGCATAGAACGCCAGCGTGTCGGCAATCACGGTCTTCTTGAACAGGCCAATGGCGAATATCACCAGACCGATCATTATATTCCGGAAGACAACGCGGCCGAAGCGTCGAGCCTGGAGCTGCGGAACGACTTCCTTGAAGTGAACGATCGGCCCGGCGATAAGCTGAGGAAAGAACGCGGCGAACAGCGCGAAATCGAGAAAGCTGATGCGTTTCGTCTCGCCGCGGGCAGCGTCGATCAGGTAGGCAATCTTCTGAAACGTGAAAAAGGAAATCGCCAGCGGAAGGGCGATATGGTGCAACACGAAGTGCGCGCCCGTCACCGCGACAACGTTTTCGACGACGAAGTTGGCGTACTTGAACCAGCCCAGAAAGGCCAGGTCCGCGGTGAGGCCCGCGGCCAGCCAGATCCTCGTGGCGGTCTGACGGCCCGCATGGAACGCCCGCTCGATCTGGCCGCCCACGACATAGTTGAAAACGATCGAGCCGAGCAGCAGGGGCAGCTGCGACGGACGCCACCACATGTAGAAGCCGAGCGACAGCAGCAGCAGGGCGACCTTCGCCGCCCGTTGGCGCCACCTGCCAAGGGCGTAGGTCACGATCAACGTGAGCGGCAGGAAGCCGAAAATGAAGATGAACGAGTTGAAGAGCACCTAGGGAGCCTTGGCGACGACGACTATGCAGCTGACGGGCAACTGCTCCTTGATCGCGCGTTCCAACGTCCCTCCCGCGACCGGGAATCCGACCGCCCGGGAAGTACCCAAACCTCCGAGAAGTGTGGATATGACTTCCGTCGTCGCCATCAACTCGGCGACGCGCCTCGTCGCGGGCCCCAGGTCCAGGTCCGTCAAATCCGCGTTCGTTCCCGGCATCACGCGGGCGCCGCTACGATGGCCGCGGAAACACTCAGTCTGTTCCTGACGGCGCTTTCGATCCGGGCCGCCTGGGTGGCGAACAGTTCCATCGACACGACGCGCAGACCAGCCCCCTCCACCAACGTTCGCGCCTCGTCCGGATCGGACAGCAGATAGATGTGATCCGGCGATGGGCTGTTCAGCGGAACATTGATGAACATTCGCCCCTCGTCCGACAAGGCTGCCCGCAGGAACCGAAGGGCCCGGTCCGGCGCCTCGAGATGCTCGAGCACCTCGGAAATGACGATCAGGTCGAAGGTGGCGGCGGGCGCTCGCGCCTGGAGGATATCGGTCTGCACGAGTGACACCGGCTTGTGGATCGGCAGGCGATCCAGGGCCGCCCGGGTCTCGCGGAGCGAGACATCGCTGACATCCCACGCCTCGAGCGATCGAGCCAGAGGTGATTGCGCCGCGAAATAGATCATCAGGCCATGACCTGGCCCGACCTCGAGATAGCTGAAGGGCTCGCGAGCGGCGCCAACCACGCGATTGAGGAACATCTCAAAGGTCGCTGCATGGTTGTACCAGAGCAACTGAGAAAGCAGGAGTCCTTTTACATAATGGTCCATGTAATCCGCGTCGGAATAGACCTCGGCAAGGGCTTCCCCGAACGTCGACAGGCGGTAGCGACCCTCGCGATGGAAGAACAGCTCCTCATCGCGCAGCCGATCGCACGTCCAACGATAGTCGGCGGCGAAGCGGGCTTCCTCTCCGGCCATGAGCCGGCGCGCCGCACCGGAGGCGACCTCGGTCGCCGCCATTATGGCCGGCGAACGGGCTTGCATGCTCTTGACGAGGTAGGCGGCGTGCTCCGGCCATTGGGTCAGCACGGCCTCGGCCACGCCAAGGGATTCCGGCCAGGGCCGTAGCCACTCGCGCAGCAGCGCCGCGTTGTCCCCCTTCACGCCAACACCGAGTCCATCGGCGCCGCCGTATCCCTGATCGTCATGGGCAGGTTCGGGGCGACGTAGGTCGCAAGATCGAGCCACCAAAGGGTTTCGCCATCGGGACGGGCCTCGACCAGAGTGAAGCCGAGCGCCTCATAGTGGCTCGCCACCATGCGGTTCTTCGGCGACGGCGCATAGCGGCCTGCAAGCCGCCGCGCCCCTTCGGCCTTCGCAGCGGCGGCGAGGTGGGCCAGAGCCGCTTCCTGCACCCGGCGCCCCAGCACGCGGCAACTCATCAGCCAGGTGTCGATGGCCCAGGTCTCCCGCCCCTTGTCGGCGATGATCACGCTGATGATGCCGTTGTCGCCGAACCGGTCGACAAGGCGGATCTGGATGGCGTGCCTCGACCCGTCGCGCTCGATGGCCTCCACCTCGCTCTCGGAATAGCGCCGGGTGGTGAGGTTGAACTGGTTGGACTTGTTGATCAGCTGGGCGACCCGCGGCCGCGTCACCGGGTCCACGAGGCCTATCGAGCACACCATGTCGAGCGAGGCCAGATAGTCGCCGAGATCCCCGCTCGCCGACAGCGCCTGAGCGCGCTGGGCGTTGGCCTGATAGTAGTCCGCCCGCTCTCGATCCTCGTTGGAGAAGGTCACGGCTTCGAAATAGCCGGCCGCCGCCAGGGCGCGCGGGTACAGCGAGGGGTCGTCGGGCAGCTCGGGAACCCCAACGAAAGGCAGGGCGTCGCGCACCTGCATCCGCTCGGCAGGGTTGTCATCAAGGAGAACCAGGGCGTCGACGCCGATGTTGAGAGTCTCGGCGATAGCCCGCAGGTTCGCCGCCTTGTCGGTCCAGTTGGCCTGGAAGACGGCGATATGGTCCTCGCGCAGCACCATGTCCGGATGGTCGCGGAATGGCAGGCGCGCGGCGTCGTCCTCGTTCTTGGAGCAGACCGCCAGGATGACCCCGCGGGAGCGCAGCTCCAGCGCCATCTGCTGGACGGCCACGAACGCCTCGCCGGCCGCGGAGCCTTGCCCCAGCTTGATACCGGTCAGACCGTCGTCGCCGATCACCCCGCCCCACAGAGTGTTGTCGAGATCCAGCACCAGGCACTTCTTCGCCTTGCCCAGCGCCGTCGCCAGGGTGCGGGCGACCCAGTCGGCGTAGAGGGGGATCAGGGCCGGGGCGAAGGGCAGCTTCGAGGCGTGCCAGCGACTGGGCTCGTGCCAGGTTTCCAGTCCGACCGCGGTGGCGAGGCGGGCGATGTCCACCAGCACCACAGCGCCCTCCCCCGCCCAATCGGCGATGCGGCGGTTGAGCGCCTCGACCATGGCGAACGACGACCCGGGATGGACCCGGTCGAAACTTCCGAACAGGGACTCGAGCGGCGGGGGCACGGTCTGCACCAGGATCGTGGAGCGCACCGATGGGCGCAGGCTGTCGACCACCAGCCGCAGCCGGGCGAACGCCGCAGCCACCTTCGCCTCGGCGTCGCCGGGGGTGAACGCCGCCTGATCCAGGCCCAGCATACGCGCGTCGCCGGCTATCAGGGCATGGTCGAGGCCCGCGGTGCGCATCCGGCTGCCCGCGTCGGTCGCCTCCTGAACGCCGCTGCCGTACTCGCCCTCCACGACCTCGAGGCAAAGGCCGTGACGCAGCGCCGACCCTATGATGGGAGCCACGCACAGGGACATGGTGCCGTCGCCGATCAAGCCCAGCTTGAGGGAGGAAAGCCCGTCCACGCGCCGCCCGCTCTCGATGAGCCGTGGGGCGAGGCCAGCGAGGCGGGTCAGCTGCGTGTCGTCCAGAGCCGCCGTGGCGAGCGCCGTCAGCCTCTCGGCGAAGCCTGGACCAGGACCGCCGGTCACCTCCGCCTGCAAGGCCGCGAGACGGGCGCGAAAGTCCTCGGCCGGGGCCGGCAGCCATTCGAGATCGACGAGCATGATCCAGCCTTTTTCAGGCGAGGCGAAGGGTCACCGACTAACCTTATGATCAATCATTTTGGTCAAATCGCCAACGTTTTTCAGCGACTCGATCTCAGTATTACTGAATCGAATCTTGAAGGCTCGTTCAATGGCCACGACCAGTCGAATGTGGTGTAAACTGTCCCACTCTTCGATGTCTTCGGCGGTTGTGTCGCCAGTGATTACCAGATCGTCCACATCGAACACATCCATCATGAGATCCCGTACGCGATCTTGGGTATGTAGATCAGTAGTAGACAATTGACGCCTCAATTTTACTCAGTTGAAAGTGACCCGCCCGCTCGCGGAAATGAAGGTCCAGCGTGTTGACTCCGCTCTACTGCGGCGCGCTGCACATCAACCGCTCCCGTCTCTTTTCCGAGGGCGCTCATAGCGCAGTGGCAACGGCTTTTCCAGCCCTGAAAGTTCGCATTGGAGCGGCCTATTTACCGCTGCTGTGGGCACGGCTACAGGACCGGCGCCACGGCGGCCGCCACGCGATCGGTGAGTTCCATGGCTCCGGCGTGGTTCAGGTGAGCCCACCCCTGATAGAGCCAATCATCGCCGGCCAGGTCGCTATTGTCCTGCACCTGGCCGTAGCGCTGATATAATGCGCGGTTCTTGATCCCCGGGGCGGCGTTGAAGATGGGAATATAGACAAATACAAGCCGTGTCCCCCTCATCGCGGCTTCGCGGGCGATCTCGCGAATGTAGACTTCGTTATCGGCCTCGACGATGCGAGAAAGGGCGCGCGGCACGAGGGTGCGTTTGAGATGCTCGACGTGGCGCCGATGGTCCGCCAACAGGGTCTCGCGGGGGATCCGGCGATCCATCTCGATCCACTTGCCGTCCTCCATGCGATGGCTGACGGAGAGATCAATTGGGGTCCGGGCATAGCGGACCGGGTCGAACGCGCCGGTCATGCCGAAGTCCCGCGGTGAGAGGCCGGCCGCGAACACCTCCAGCTGCCTGAACGGCAGATAGACGATGTCATAAAGGACGTTGTGGAGCAGCGGATCGGGCGGGAAGGCGACGGCGCTTGCCGGGGCCACGTATTTGAAGGCCTCATGCCCCCAGGGGTGCGAATCCCGATCGATCGCTATGACGATGACCTTGGGCTTCTTGGCCTGGAAGAGCTCGTGAACGATGGCCCATTGGACATTGCGGCCGTCGGCTATGATGGAAAAATTCGCCACCGCCGCGGGCTTGCCTCGCGCCTGCAGATCCTGCTCCAGCCTCGGAGCGCTGAGTCCGAGCACCGAAGTCGATGGGCCGACGATGGCCACGTCGACCGGCCTCGAATCGAAGTGGATGCGCTCGTAGTCCCAGCGCAAGCTCTGGTAGATCGTCCCGTCGAGCAGCTGAAATCTCTGATAGGCGTCGTTTGGCAGCAGCGACGCCGCCACCGCCGCCAGCAGGGCGAAGCCGAAGATGGCCGCCACGGCGCGCAGGCCGAAGGCTCCACGCATCCCCCGCCGCCGCGACGTCATCGCAGCCCGGCCGGGGCAAGCCGCCCGAGCGCGTTCCTGACAGTGAGGATCTCGTAGCCGCGGGCGCGAACGGACCCGACGACCGCCTCGAGCTGTTGGGTGGTCGCGCCCCAGGGCGAAGGGCTGGAACCGACATCGTGGGTGTAGAAGATCAGCCAGCCCTTCTCCCGCTCGACCCGATCCAGCCAGCCCTCCACCGCGCGATCGTCGCGGCGGTCGCCGTAGAGGGCCACCGCCTTCAGCAGCCCCAGGTCGGCGGTTCCGCTGTTGACGCCGGGGGAGATCCCGCGGGCGGTGGCGAACATCGACTGCGCCTGGAACTTGCGGCCGGGCGTCACGTCGCCGAACGGGTAGGAGAAGTTCCTCAACCGCACATCGCCGCACAGGCCTGACACGAAGGTCTGGTTGCGTTCGACCTCGGACCGGAGCTCCGCAGAGGACATGGAGGAGACGCGGCGGTGCGAGAAGGTGTGGCAGGCCAGTTCGTGCCCCCCCTCGTTCAGGCCCACCAGATCCTCCCCGGTGAGGATGGGCGTCCCTTCTTCCTCGCCGCCGCACAGGCCGCAGGCGACGTAGAAGGTGCCCAGCGCGCCCGCGGCCTCGAGGACCTTTGCGCCGACGCTGGCGGCGGATCGGGGCGCGTCGTCGAAGGTGAAGCAGACGATCGGCCGCTCGGTCCGGATCGTCATGACCTTGGTCCGCAGCGCCGTGGCAAGCCTACTCTCGAGCGCGGCGGCCAGCCTCATGCGGGCTCCAGCGCGGCGGCCTCGGCCAGGCGGCTCCGGTCGTGCAGGGTCACGATGTCGTGGTCTGCGATCACGTCGGTGACGTCGAGTTGGAACAGCCGCTCGTCGGTCCCGGTCTCCGCCAGCCTGAACTTCATCTCGTCGGCCAGCACCTCGCGCGAGGGCTCATTCCTCGCGGTGGGCCTGTAGACGATGGAGAGGCGCGGCTCGCCTCGGCGCCGGCCCGCCTCCATCAGGTGGGCGAAGAAGGCGTTCTCGACCTTCTTGCGCTGGACGCGACAGCTCATGAAGAAGCACTCGACGGTCCAGCTGGGGAGGTTGAGGACAGCCACGCCCACGACGCCATAGTCGCCGAAACGGTCCGATACGGCGAGCACCAGGATCAGGGTGTCGGGGTCGGCGAGCTTGGCTTGCAGATCGGCGCGCGACAGGCGGCGGCCCGAATAGTTGAGCTGGTTGGTGCGCTCGGTGAGCTCGAACACCCTGTTCATCTGGCCGGCGTCGAGCTCGGTGACCACGAGCTCGAGATCACAACCCCGCAGGAAGGCGGCGTAGTCACCGCCGGTCTCCTCCAGGATCGCCATGCGCGCCTGCTCCACCTTGTACATGGACCGACGCTGGCGGCTTTCCTCGGTGACCGGCACGTCGAAGCGGGGGTGATCGAGCATGGCGTCGAGAATGTCGACGTCGAACACCTCGACGGACGGGTGGGCGTGCTGGACCTCGGCGCGTTCGAAGATCTGGTCGTCCACCAGCACCAGGCTGTCGATGCCGATGTTCAGGGACCTGGCGATCGCCTGTACGCTGCGGCTCTTCGGTTCCCAGTGGATCTGTGGATAGAGGAAGTACTCGGCCAGGCCGAAACGCTCCAGCAGCGCCTCGGCGACGCCGCCGGAGTTCTTGCTGGCGATGGAGTTGAGGATGCCGCGGCGGTCGAGCTCCACCACCAGGGCGGCGGCCTTGGGATTGAGGCGGACACCGTCGGGGCCGTCCTCCACCAGCGTGCCCGACCACAGGGTGTTGTCCAGATCCCAGACCACGCACTTGACCTTGGACGAGGCGGCGGAAGCCCGAGCCTCGGAGGACGCCGGGACCGGCGGGGCGGAGATATCCGCCAGCGTGGCGCCGGCGCGCAGCTTGACGAAGTCCATGATCCCGAAGTGGAGGGCCGGCATATCGCGCTTTACCGCGATCGGCTCGACCTGGAACAGGAACGGCCCCGCCTCGCCCACCCGTCTCAGGATGTCGGCGGCGGGGAAGGTGAGCCGGTTGTAGCCCGGGGCCGCCAGAACGGAGGCCTGATAGAGCTCGCCGACCGCAACGACGGCGGACTTGGCCGTGAAGGTCAGGGGGATCGGCGCATCGCCGCTGTTGATCACCTCGAGCAGGAACACATCGGGCGATTCGGCGCGCGAGGCGGCGCGGGCCGCCACGCCCTTGGCGAGATCGCCCGCCTTGAGGGCCTTCCGGCGAAGCTTGAGGGGCAGGAACGGGTTGTCGAGAAGCCTGGCCAGGAGCGGTTCGCCCCTCTCCATGACTTCGGCGGCGCCGAAGCGGACCAGGGTCACGTCGCCGCGGGCCTCGAGTTTGCCCCACTGGCGGAAGGTGACGGACATCAGCGGCAGGGCCGGGCCGGCGCCGCCCTGCTCACCGTCCCGGGCGAACCTCCCTTGGATCCCGCGGTCGAATCGGCGGCACTTGAAGTCGGGGCGCGGCGTGTACAGCGAACACGTCGCGTAACACTCCGGCATGGCGCATTCCGAACAATGCTCAGCCCAGTTCAGAAGACTGCGGGCTTCGATGGCGGCCCGGCTGTCGCGCAGCGCCGAGATCAGGTCGGGATCGAGGACGATGGGCGTTCGCCTCGTCTCCCCCAGCGCGAACTCATGCATCGGGCCAACCCACCGCCGTTACGCCGCATCCATACTGCAGCGCACCTATAGGCGGCGGGCGGCGCCTAATCAAGGAAGCCGCCCGGGTCCGAGACCCCCCTGGTGGTGCAAATCAAACACATGAGTCCTGTCCCCGCGGTTCAGAATGCACCACAGGATCCAGAGTCTTGTGGTGCGTTCGGCGCCTTTCGGATGGGTTCGAGGCGTCTGGTTCGCACCACGGGCGTGTTTGACGCCTGGGCGTCGACCGCTATAACGGCGCCGCCACGAACCGGCGCCGTCGTCGGCCTCATCGAGTGACACGAGAGCTGCGGTCAATGCTGGACGGCGCGGAAGTACCCATCATCATCATCGGCTATCGCACGCCCGGGGACATCAGCGATTGCCTGGCCTCGCTGACGCGCCTCAAGCGGCCCCCCTCGTTCGCCGTCACGATCTGCGAGAACGGCGGCCCGGCGGCCTTCGAGGCGCTGGTGGACGCCCTCGTCGCGCCAGGCGGTCCCTGCGCGGAAACGCCAGCGGGCGCCACCGGGGACATCGCCCCGAACGCCGACATCTTCCGGCGGCTGCGGCGGTTGCGGCTGGGCGGCGACGGCCCGGTCGTCATCGTCGGCGAGGCCCGGGAGAACCTCGGCTACGCCGGCGGCATCAACGCCTGCCTGCGCTTCCTGGCCGACACGCCCGGCTGGGTCGGGGCCTGGGTGCTCAATCCCGACACCCAGCCGGAACCGGACGCCCTGACCGAACTGGTCGCCTACGCCGACCTCAACGGCAAGGGCATGGTGGGCAGCCGGCTGATGTACTGGGACAATCCCGATATCGTCCGGACGCGCGGGCTCCGCTGGCGCCGCCTCGCCGCCTCGCCGGTGGGCGTCGACAACTACGCCCCGGTTCTGCCGCCGCCGGATCCGGCCGACGTCGAGGCGCGGATCGACTCGCCCTCCGGGGCCTCGTTCTACATCACCCGCGCCTGCCTCGACCGCATCGGCCTGATGGACGAACGCTATTTCCTCTACTTCGAGGATCTCGACTGGGGCCTGCGGGCCAAGGCCAGCTGCGGCATCGGCTACGCCTACAACTCCGTCGTCCCCCACATCGGCGGGCGGTCGATCGGCTCGGCGCCGGCGCGCGCGGCGCGCTCGCGGCTGTCGGTCTACCTGGACTTCCGCAACCGCCTGATCTTCGTGCGCCACCACTACAGCGGCTGGTTCCTCTGGACGGTGGCCGTGTCGCTGCTGCGCGCTTTCGAGTACCTGCTGGTGGGCGCCGTCGGCAACTTCCGCATCGCCCTGCGCGGCACCCTGGCCGGCCTGCGCGGCGAGACGGGGCGTCCCGACGCGATCATGGCCATGACGGTCGACGCGCGCACGCCCTCCTGACTTGCTAGGGCAAACCGCGTTCACATGGAATCATGTGAATGCGGATTATTTGCTCTAGAATCAAACATTTAGAGCCTGATTCAGCCTTTGGATCTGTTCCGCCCAAAGCCATCAGGCTCTCGCGTCACGCGCCGTCCCGACGTCCCCCGGCAAGGTCGCGCCCCAGGACCCGCAGCGCCTCGGTGAGGCGCCAGAACCGGATCCTGAACAGGGTGGCGAGCGCGGCGGCCTTCTGCCCGGCGGTCTGAAGTTCCGGGCTGGCGAGCACCCTGGGCATGTGCGCGACCGCCGATGCGGGAAGCGCGAGCGTGCGCAGCAGCCACCACGCCCGCCCCCCGCGCTTCTCGCTGACGAGCGCGTAGGATTCACCGATCGTGCGCCGCCACTTGGCGACGAGCTCCGGCCAGGCCTTGCGCGCGGGGTGGCCGACGATCGCGCCCGGCGCGTAACCCAGCCGGTAGCCGAGCCCGGTCGCGCGATGCGACCACTCGACGTCCTCCGACACCGTCGCCCGGAAGCCGCCGACCTTTTCGAACACCGTCCGTGGACAGAACAGATTGCCGGAGCCGGTGAAGCCCTTCCTGGTGATATAGGTCTCGAAGTCGAAGGCGAAGACGCGCTCGAACGCCTCCACCGGCGTCATCCGCGCGACGTCGTCGACCAGCACCTTGACCCGGCCACCGACGAAATCGTGGCCGGCGAGGGCGGCGACGCCCTGGCTCAGCCACGCCGGCTCGGCGACGCAGTCGGAATCGATGAACGCCAGGACCTCGCCGCCGGCGATCCGGGCGCCGCCGTTGCGCGCCGGCCCGGCGCCCCGCTCGGTCACGACGATGACGCGGGCCTGCTCGCCGGCCACGGCGGCGACCGCCGCCTCCCCTTCCGGCGAAGCGTTGTCGGCGACGATGATCTCGGTGAGCGCGGCCGGGTAGGTCTGCCCCGCGAGCGAGTCCAGGCACCGGCGCAAGCCGCCGAGGTCGCGATAGTGTGGGATGATCACCGAGACCCGCGGGAGCGCGGAGTCATTCATCGCCGGTCCCCACGCCCTGGGTCCTGATCGCGGGGCCGCCGAGCGCGCTGTTGCGCCGTCCGCGGCTGAACAGCCGATCGTAGGCGGCCATCAACTTGGGAACCTGGTGCGCCCAGGACAGGTCCTCAGCCACCCTCGCCACGCCGATCGCCCCCATGCGCTCCCGCGTCTCCGGCGAGGCCAGGAGCGCTTCGATCTTGTCGGCCATGTCGATGGGATCGTTGGGCCGGGCGTAGAGCGAGGCGTCCGCGGCCGACACCCGGCCTTCCGTCAGTTCGAACTGCACGATCGGCTTGCCGAAGGCCATGTACTCGAGGATCTTGTTCATCGTCGACTTGTCGTTCATGGCGTTCACCCGGTCGGGGTTCACGCACACGTCGGCGGTGGAGAGGATCTCGAAGAGATCGGCGTCCGGCGCCCGCCCGGTGAAGGTCACGTACGGATCCAGCCCCTGGGCGGCGCAGCGTTCGCGCAGCGACGCCAGGCTCGGGCCGCCGCCGACGATGCAGAACTGCACGTCGTCCCGGCCGCGCTTGACGAGCGCCGCCACCGCATCGAGCAGCAGGTCCACGCCCTCCTGCTCTCCCATCACCCCGACGTAGCCGACCAGGAAGCGCCGGCCGTTTCGCCAGCGCGGGTCCGGGGGAACCGGTTTCAGCCGCCTCAGGTCGGGGCCGCTGCGGACGACGAACACGTCCCGCGGATCCATGCGGCCGCGCGCGATGGCGATCTGTCGGTAGCTCTCGTTGGTGGCGATGCTGATGTCGGCCAGCGCGAAGGTCAGCCGTTCGAACAGGGTGAGCATGCGGTGGAAGGCGCCGCGCCGGCCGAACTTCGCCTCGAACAGCTCGGGGCAGATGTCGTGATGGTCGAACACGAACTTGCGGCCCAGCAGCTTGAACGGCGCCGCCACCAGGAAGATCAGGTCCGGCGGATTGCAGGCCTGGATCACGTCGACGCCGCCGGAGAAGAACACCCGCCAGGCGAGCACCGTCTCCCAGAACAAGGCTGCGCCATATTCGATGAGGTAGCCCAGCGCGCCGTTTCCTTCGGGCGGCAGCGGGTGGCGGTGGATGTCGATGCCGTCCAGCCGTTCGAAGCGCGCCTCGTAACCCTTGCCGGTGGGGCAGATGATGCTGACCTTGGCCCCCGCGTCGCGCATGGCGCCCGCTTCCTGCCAAACGCGCCGGTCGAACGGGGACGGCAGGTTCTCGACGATGATCAGGACGCGCCGCCCGGCCAGGGCGCCGTCAGCCGTGTTCGCGATGTCGGGCACGCCGGATTCCCTCTCAGCCGAGGGCGTGGATGTCGACGATGTCCATGCCGTCGAGCTTCAGGTCGCCGCGGCGCCCGCTGCTGTCGATGACGCGGTCGAAACCGCCGGCGTCGACGGCGTCCCTGCCGACGAGCAGCCGGGCCAGGTTGGGCAGGTTCGCGGCCGCATAGGCCAGGTTCTGGCCGAGCAGCATCTTGGGATCGAGTGACGGGTCATAGATGCTCAGCTCGAAACCCTCGCCCAGTATTCTCCGCGCCAGATCGACGTTCGGGCTCTCGCGAAGATCATCGCTGTCGGCCTTGAACGCCAGGCCAAGCATAAGAACCTTCGCGCCGGGGGCCAATCCCTGCGTGCAATGCTCGAAGAGGTATTTCTTGTGCGCTTCGTTGGAGTTGATCAGCGAGTCGATAAGCCAAGTCTCGGCGTTCACATCGCGCGACATGTGGCGCAGGGCGCGCACGTCCTTGGGCAGGCAGGAGCCGCCGAAGGCGCCGCCCGGGCGAAGGTAGTAGGGCGAGATGTTCAGCTTGGTGTCGGAGACGAAGATCTCGTGCACCTTGGCCGGATCGACGCCGAGCTTCTGGCAGACGCGGCCGAGTTCGTTGGCGAAGGCCACCTTCAGCGCGTGGAAGGTGTTGTCCGCGAACTTGGTGAATTCCGCCTCCCTGAAGCGGGTGTGGAAGACCGGCGCGTCCAGGCCGGCGTTCATGGCGGTCATCTTGGCCGACGGGGCGCCGTCCCGGGTTCCGACGACGATCTTGGGCGGCGCGAAGAAGTCCCTCACCGCCAGGGATTCCCGAAGGAACTCGGGGTTGTAGACCAGCTCCACCGCATCGGTCCGCTCGCCCAGCACCGAGCGGAAGATCGGCTCGATCAGTTCGTCGATGGAGCCAGGACGGATGGTCGAGCGGTAGACCACCGTCAGGGGATCGGCGCGATCGGCGTTCACGCCCTCCGCGATCTGCCGCGAGACCTGGGCGATGTAGCTCATGTCGTGGGCGCCGCTCGGCAGCGACGGCGTCCCCACGCAGACGATCGCCATGTCGCACTCGGCGAGGCGGCCGTCGAGGTCCGCCGCCGCCTCGAACCGACCCTCGGCGAGCGCCTTGGCCAGCAGCTCGTCGAGCCCGGGCTCGACGATCGGCGAGCGGCCGGCGCGCAATTGCTCCAGCTTGGTCTGGTTGACGTCGATACCCAGAATGTCATGCCCCTGGCTCGCCAGGCAACAAGCCGCGGTCAAGCCGACATAACCTAGCCCAAATATGGCTATCTTCATGCTACCCCCCCGCGGATGC
>Ga0070730_10002924_pt1 | contig 15480 bp, 11 predicted proteins | sample Coa_R1_3_FD_66447 | JGI IMG/M metagenome (GOLD analysis project Ga0070730, IMG submission 66447) | Surface soil microbial communities from Centralia Pennsylvania, which are recovering from an underground coalmine fire - Coalmine... | ecosystem: Environmental > Terrestrial > Soil > Unclassified ...
ATCCAGCAGCGACTTCAACTCGTCCATCGCCTTCTTCGGCACCAGCGTCTTCATCTCGCCTGAGACGCCATCGAACTTTTCTCCCGCCCGTTCGCAATGCGCCAGCCGATGCCCGTCGGTTGCCACCATCGTGATCGACTCCGGCTTCAGCAGCATCAGCGCCCCATTGAGCGTATACCGCGACTCTTCATTCGAGATCGCAAACCCAGTTCGCGCGATCAGCCCGCGCAGCACCTGCGACCGGATCGTTACCACACCCGACGTCGGAAACGCCGGCAAACTGGGGAAGTTCGACTTCGCCATCCCCACCATCTTCGTGTTCGACCGCCCGCAGCGAATACTGACCCAATGATTTTCCAGCAGCTTGATCGTGATGTCTGCGTCCGGCAGCAGCTTCACATAGTCATGCAGTTTGCGCGCTGGGATCGTGCACGACCCTTCTTTCTTCACTTTCGCCGCACACGAGGTTCGCAGGCTCAGGTCCAGGTCCGTTGCCGTCAACGACAGCCGGTCTCCCGCCGCCTCAAATAAATAATTGGAAAGGATCGGAATCGTGGTCTTGCGCTCGACCACTCCCTGGGTGGCGGTCAATTCTCGCAGCAATTCGAACTTGCTGACCGTGATCTCCATCGTCCCCGCGGCAACGGCAGCTTCCACCGGCATAAAATGCTCTCCCCAAAAACAGTGGGTACCCAAATTTAAACTTGGGTGCCCCAGGTCTCGCCGTATTTGCGAGACCTGGGAATCATTACTTCTGTTCCTACCTTATATCAAATGCAAAACCTATAAAACCAGCAGTAACCGTAGGTGGTGCGGAGAAGTGGAAATCTCGCCCAACTCTCCTGTTGTCACTGCCTTCCATCCGAATTCCTCGTGTGAGAAATCGCTCCCGCCAACTACGGAGCCGCTAGTGAATCTCACCCCGATTCTCAGTTTCACGCCGCCCTTGCACAACTTCCACATCCCATTCACAGCCACCTACGAGGAAGACTGTATTGCGGAGTGGAAAACTCCACGACACATGCGGTTTTAGCCGCCTAGCTGTTCGGTCAATTTATTGATCAGCCTGTTCAAATCTTTATCGTTCTTGCGGACCTCTTCGATCTTCTCGACCGAGTGCAGCACCGTCGTATGATGCTTCCCGCCAAACTGTCTTCCGATCTCGGGCAGCGAGGCCTCCGTCAAATGCTTCGCCAGGTACATTGCAATCTGCCGCGGATACACAATCGCCCGTGAATTATTCTTGGCCTTGATCTCCACCAGTCGCAGCCCGAACTGCTCCGCCACCATTTTCTGGATCGATTCGATCGTGACCTTCCGCGCCTGCGAGTCGATAAAGTTCTTCAACACCTGTTGCGCATAGGGAAGGGTAATCTCGGCGCCGATTAAAGAAGAGTGGGCCACCAGCCGAATGAGTGCCCCCTCGAGCTCACGCACATTGGAACGAATGTTGGACGCCACATAGAGCGCAACGTCGGTCGGCAGCGTAACCTTCTCCTGATCGGCCTTCTTCTGCAGGATCGCGACCTTCGTCTCCAGGTCCGGCGGCTGGATGTCAGCGATCAGTCCCCACTCGAACCGGCTGCGCAACCGATCTTCAATCTCCGCCAGCTCCTTGGGCGACCGGTCGCTCGCGATCACGATCTGCTTCATCGACTCGTGCAGCGCGTTGAACGTATGGAAGAACTCCTCCTGCGTCCGTTCCTTACCGGTCAGGAATTGAATGTCGTCGATCAGCAGCACGTCAACATTACGGAAGCGATCGCGGAAGCTCGTCATCTTCTCGTAGCGCAGCGAGTTGATCATGTCGTTGGTGAACTTCTCGCTCGACACGTAGCAGATCGCCGCCTGCGGCATCCGCCGCTTGATCTCGTGCCCAATCGCCTGCATCAGGTGGGTCTTGCCCATTCCGACGCCGCCATACAGGAACAGCGGGTTGTAAGCCTTCGAGGGACGCTCTGCCACCGCCTGGCACGCCGCATGCGCGAACTGGTTTCCGCTGCCAATCACGAACGCGTCAAACGTATATCGAGGATTGAGTTGCGCGGCCCCATCCCAGTCAAAGCGAGACTGCGAAGGACCAACGCCGCTGGCGGCGCTGAGTCCGCCGTCGTGCCGCATTGGAGTCGCCGCCGGATCATCCTCTGGCGTCACGAACTTGACGTCGTTGAACCCCAGGCCCAGCACATCAATCGCTTCCTGGATCAGGTCCGCGTACTTGTCGCCCGCGTGGCGGAACTCAACGGTCGGCACTCGCACGAACAGAACTCCACCGCTCGAGTGGCTGTAGCGTGTCGGCTTCAGCCAAGTGTCGTAGGAGTGCCGATTGATCTTTTTTTCCAGCGCATCGAGAATGCGCGCCCATGGGTTCGGAGAAAGGCTTGTGCTTGGGACTGACATATATGAAATATTTTTCACCACGCGGCGCCCTGGCGGCTGGGTGCGAGCGCCTGTTCAAAACTGCCGTTATCGGGTAGCTGGAACCGTTAATTTTACTGCGGAATGCGCCTGTTTTTCCGTTGGAGTTGAAAATTCAACGAAGCTCAAAAGCAGGATCAGACGTGCATACTAGCACAAATTTTTTTGTCATGTGGAAATCTTTCGGCTGGATTTTTTGCGAATGCATATTCGGCACCCGATTGCCGCGCGCTGTCAAGTATCGCGCAAGTAACTGTCGCGCTCACAGTGCAATTTACTCTGCGAAGATTAACTCTGCGAAGGTTCAGCCTGCGAAAAGCTGCTCCGCGAAAAGCTACTCTGCGAAAAATTAATCTGCGAAAAATTAGAAACGCTTGTCATCCTGAGCGGCGGCAAAGCCGGCGCGACGGACCGTACGGCAGCCAAAAGCCAAAGATGCAGTACACGGGATCATCGTACGGCCGCCCCCAGCCGAGGGAATTTGATCCTCTGGAATGAAAATGTTGACCTTCGTGAAACGCGCACCAGCGAAAAAACCCCATCGAGCATCTACCCCGCTTTCTTCCTCACCTTTGTCCCCATCCGCAACAATTTCCGTACAGTCCCGGTAGGCAAACGCTTCATCTGGTCGTACAACTCCGTCACCGCCTCAAAAAATCCCGCCATTGCCACCAGCCGTTCGCGCGTGTAATCCGCTCCCGCTTCTTTCGGATCCAGGTCCGCCAGGCACTGCCGCAAAATCTCCCGCGTCGGATCGATCTCTCTCCGCTTTCTCTGCTCGATCACCAGCCGGAACATCTCCCACACATCTTTCATCGACTCATAATGCTCGCGCCGGTCGCCCAGCACATGCACCGCGCGCACGATCCCCCAGGTCTCCAGTTCCCGGATCGACGTGCTCACATTCGATCGCGCCACGCTCAGCGTCTCGGCAATCTCCTCCGCCGGCAGCGCCCGCGGCGACAAGAACAGCAGCGCATGAATCTGCGCCACCGTCCGGTTAATCCCCCACCGCGTCCCCATCTCTCCCCAGTGAAGGATGTACTGCTTCTGCACACCAGTCAGTTCTGCCATATCATTTATTTCAGTACAAACTGAAACTACAGAATAACCGTCCGCATGTCAAGAGACCACTCATGTAGGGACAGCCGCCATCGGCTGTCCGGAGCGAGCGCGCTGAGGCCTTCTAAGAACGACGCGGAAAGCACCGTGGAAGAGTGGCCCTTCAGGGGCCGCGCCAAGTGCGACTCGCCCGAATCTGGGCTTTAGCCCCCGTGTGATTTTGAGGCAGGACTCAAGAGAGAAAAGAAAAAGGGGCCGATTCCTCGGCCCCCGAAAACCAACGACATGTAACTAATTGCACGAGATGCTCGGATTATCCTTCGCCAACTGCAGGCAAGCGGCATGTTGCTTTGCCTTCTTGGCCGCCTCTGCCGGGCTGTCCGAAGTATTTGCCGCCGCGGAGTCCGCCTGCGACTGGCTTGCCGACGCATTCACCACCTGCGCTGGCTGCTGCGCCACGGCCGGCTTTGGCATCTGAGCCTGCTCAGCCGGAGCTGCCTGCGGTCCATGCGCCTGCCAATCCGCCACGATTAACTGGCACGCATCTTTCGCCGCATTGCCCACCGTGTGCGTCGCATTCGTTCCCAGCACATCGCCCGCGCGATTCGCAACCTGCACCTGGCTGTTGCTGCGCAGGAGCCCGCGATTCTTCTTCGACTCGCGGTTCAGCATGACGGTGTAATCGGCATTCGCCTGGTTCAGCGTCACGACCACCCCGGAGCAATTCTTCTGGAGGTCCTTCGTGACTTCCATTCCCTCATCGTGAGAATCAATCGTCGAGCGCGACCCCCACGTAGCCCAGTGACTGCCGCCACCGCCCGACCCGGAACTCTGTACGTCCTGGGAGCCCTTGCCCTGCACGAACACGCGCGGCTTATCCTGCGCGCTCGCGCTCAAAATCATTGCAAAAATGCCAAATGCCAACACGCCCGCTTTTGAGGTTTTCATGGATGACAGTTTCGCGTGAGGCAGGGTCTGGTTCAAATGACCAAAGTTTCAGCACTTCGGAGCACAAAATGGGGTGGGAATTCCTTTTCCCGGTACGAATACGTAGGGACAGCCGCCCTCGGCTGTCCGCCGAGCGAAGCTCCGCCGGGTTCTGCCGGACTCAAGTCCTAATTCGCCGGTCTTCGCCACGGATCGCTCAGCGCAATCAACTTCCCCGGCGGATAATCCGCCGGCGTCAGCGGCGCCTCGGGATCCTGATTCACAATCTTCAGCACCTCGCCGCTGCGCACTCCCTGGACGGTCAGGGTGTGACTTTCCACTGCCAACACCCGATATTCCTCTTCGAATATCTCCCTCTTCGCCCGCATACCGGAATGGGATGCACATTCCCCTGTCTGGGGCTTCACATTAATTTTTCGAAAATTCCGGCGAACCCCCTTGACAACGATGCATGTTTTCGCCCCTTGCGTCCACACGGCCCTGTCATCCTGAGCGGCGGCAAAGCCGGCGCGAGGGACCGTACGTCGTCAAAAAGCTAAAAATATAGGAGACAGGGCAGTCCGCGATGCGTGCAGCGTATCCTTCGTGATACTCAGTGTCCTTAGTGGAGTCAGACCTGACCGCGCTGCGGCAGTGTACGCATACCGGACGCCCTCTGGGCGGGCCGGAGTTCGTGACCCAGATGGAGAAAGCTATCTCGCGTCCGCTCGCCCCGCAAAAGGGAGGCCGCCCCAGGAAACCTGCGGCGCAACAACGGCAGACGAGCATCTGTTTCGTGGCCTGAAAAGCGGTCAACTGTGCCGACAAATATGTGTTCTTGTGCGTGCAGCGGCCCAGGCAGACTGGCACGCCATGCGACGCAACCAAGGACTCCCTTTACGGGTCTTGCTACTGATGCGCTTGCCTGCGCTCTCCTCGTTGCCTGGGCAAACGCCGGCCCAACTCGCTAGATGGGCTGCGGTTGGGAACTGTGTGACATCGATGCCCATCTCAGCGATGAATCTCCATGCGGCAACACGGTCCACACCTGGAACCGTGATCCAACGATCCAACGCCTCGGCCAGATCAAGGTGTTCTCTCCCGATTTCGTCGAGTCGAGCATCCAGTAATGCGATCTCGGCTTCCAGGAACTGCAACTGCCGGAGCAAACTACGTAGAAGGAAGCGATGATGATCACGAACCGGGCCTTCCAGCGCGGTCTGAAGCTGGGGAATCTTTAGCCGTAAGTGACCAAGAGCAAGCTCTGCCAGTCGTTCTGGACTCTCTTCTCCTTCGATGATGGCCTCCAGCATCGCTCTGCGCTCTTACCGAGTGCGTTGCTGGCGACACTCGCCAGCTTGATGTTGGCATCCTCCAGCACCTTCTGCTACTGCAGCTTCGCGTACTCCGCCTTGGCTTGCTTGAAGATGGGGACGTCGGGGTCGGCATCTTTCCAGAGGGTGAGAAAGTCTGTGTACGCAGCCTTCGCTTTGGCAGTATCGCCTGTGATTGCGTAGGCGCGGGCTAGTTGGAGATGAGCCAACGCGCCAATAGGTGAGTTGAGTACGATCCCACGATGGTCGAGAATTTTTAGATAGTCAGCAGCAGCTCCCGCTCCGTCCTGTGCCCTCAGATGTGCTAGGCCCAGGACATACGTTGCATACATATTTCCGTCCGGGATTAGTTCGTACGGCTTGCACGATTCGAGAGAACTGATCGCCTTTTCAGGGTTTTTCGCGCTCAGTTCTATCGCCCCCTCAATAATGGGCAGCCAGTAGAACTTCAGAAGCGTGTTGGATGGGTACTCCTTCTTCAGCGCACTCAGCAGTTTGTTGGCTCGACCGCTATTACCGACACGAGCCAGCGTTATCGCGGAACGAATTGTGACATCCCTACTGTGAGCCAACGTCAGTGCTTCCACAACGTTCTGTCCTGCGTAGGCGGTATTCCCAAACTCCGCTTCGGGTAAAGCAGAGTTTACTAACCACCCTGCAGCCGCACCTTTCAAGTTATTAGTGATCCCCCAATCCACCGCACGACGAGTCAAATCCCGTGCTTTCAAGATTCTTCCGTAATACGCCTCGGTATCGGATTCCATCGGCAGCAGAATGTCCTGACTTGTCGGGTTGCTCGCGGATAGAGCTGCCTCTCGCGTCATCAGCCCACTGTCGCCATTGAAAAATCCAAGCTCGTACATCATTATTTGATACCCGTGGCCTTCGGTTGTTCGCTCATGAGCAAGCTGAATTGTTTTTGTTGCATCGTCTACGCGATTGAGAGCGAGATAGGAAAACAGTAGATTGAAATACGAGGTCGCATTCTCTGGGTTCGCGCGAATGGACTTTTGCATTTCATCGATTGCCTTTTCGTACTGGCCGAGTACTAGATACGCATATCCCAACTGCATAGAGGCAAATTGATCATGCGGGTAGCTCTTGACCAACAATTCACCGACCTCGATCATCCTTTCCAGATCACCTGTAACTTGCCCATAGTAGGCCATTTCGATTAGGTATTTCTCCAACTGACTAGCTCTGTTTCGGAGACTGTAAGCCCTACTGAGATTCTCAGTGGCCAAATCCAATTCTCCAGCATTGACGTAGGACATACCTAATCCGGCGTGCGCGACGGCGAAGTCGGGATCGAGTTCGATCGCTCGCTTGAGGTACGGGATTGCTTCGTCGGTGCCTTTGGTATTCATGATCCTTACAGCGATACTGTAAGCTTGGAGCGCCTCGAAAGATGCGGTGGTAGCTTCCGCCAGTGGGACATCGAACTTCTGCACTGTCGCGATCGACTCTCCCAACTCGCTACGTAGCTTCGAGGCTGCCTCGCCGAGCGCGTCCAGCACCTTCTCTTTGGACGCGGCCGTAACCTGCTCCTGTGCCAGCAAGTCTCCATTGTGGCAATTCACCGCCCTCAGTCCCAAGACATACTGGCTTCCCAGGCCGGCAATCGAGCCGACAACGTACGCTTTACTGCCGGCACGCTCGCAAACCTCGCGAGCCACATCGGGGTTGAGTGGAGTAGTGGGTTGCTGGGCCATGAGTCGCAATGTCGCTGCGATCTGGTTGTCGGAGAGCACATTCAGAAAAGGGGACTGCCGCAACGAAACGGTAAGCGCGGTCTTTAGTGTGTCGTCAAAGACCCGGTCACCCGTGGTATTGGCGAAATCAGCGAGAACGATCGTGTCCTTATCGGTCAGAGGCTTGGTCCGATGCGAGCGGTAGTACAGACCGCCACCAATCAATACGACCGATACCAGCACTGAGGGAACTGCTATCTTCCAGAGTCGTGCAATCGCCTGTGGTGTCGCGCTTTCCTGTGCTGCGGGTGTCAGTCCGGAACTTACCGCTCGCATGCGCCCCGTTTCCGTGTCCCGCTTCAGCCGTTGCAAGTCCGTCCGCAACTCGGCTGCGCTCTGGTAACGGAGATTACGGTCCTTTTCCAGCGCCTTCGAGATGATCCGCTCCAACTCGGCTGGAACTTCGCGGTTGAAGCGAATCGCCGGAGGTGGATCGAGATCGAGAATGGCTTTGAATATCAATGCGGAGGTGTCGCCTTGGAACGGCAACACCCCCGTAGCCATCTCGTACAGCACCGCACCAAACGAAAACAGATCGGTGCGCGCGTCCAGTTCCTTTCCCTTCGCCTGCTCCGGCGACATATAGGCGACGGTTCCCAGGGCTGCACCGGGACTGGTCAGGTGTTGTTCGTCCACTGTCTGAGTTTTGGCAGCAGCCATCTGGCTCCAAGACGGCGCTGCGATTGTGACCTTCGCGAGGCCAAAATCCAAAACTTTGGCGTGCTGCCTTTTCGTCACGAAGATGTTCGCAGGCTTGAGGTCGCGATGAATAACGCCAGCCGCATGAGCAGCATCAAGTGCGTCGGCTATCTCGATGGCGAGGGCGAGGATCAAATCCATGTCCATCGGCCGCCCGCCGATCTGATGCTTCAGCGTCATGCCATCGAGATACTCCATGACGATGAAACGCCGACCGTCGTGTTTGCCGATCTCATAAATCGTGCAGATGCTGGGGTGGTTCAACGAGGATGCAGCCTTGGCTTCACGCTGGAACCGGCTGAGCGCCTGCGGATCATGGGCTACGTCGTCAGGCAGGAACTTGAGGGCGACGAATCGGTTGAGGTCGGTATCTTCTGCCTTGTACACCACACCCATCCCGCCCCCACCCAGTTTCTCGACCACGCGGTAATGCGAGATGGCCTGGCCGATCATTGGGCTGAAATGTTAGGACTGGAGGCGATTCAAGTCAATGAAAGATCGGGAGTTGAGTGTGTTCCAATGCGTCAACTGTCAGGACATCGCGGTTACATTCAGCGATAGGTCAAAACGTGAAATGGTCTGCTTTCAGCAACCACGACGCTGCAGCATAATGGTGCCGCAGGATCGCGTGCACTCGTTGAAGAGCGCCATTTCGTTCTATGAGTGGGTTTGCGCTTTCCAACCTGGGGCTCGCTTCTAATCGTTAGGGTCAGGAACTCAGTCCGACCCATCCATCTCTTCGATCCCGACCGCGATCATGATTACTACTTCGAACTCCCCTGCGAAGGGGAGCAGGATGCCCAATCATTACGCCGGTGAGTTACTGCACACCACGGTGATTTCCCGGGAAAGTCCGGCGCTGCAACTCGCTAATTTTCAACCCCGCATCCGCAATCTACAATCGAATCTCCCATGGACGCCGCCCGGATCGCCGAACTGCTCGCACCCTTTGTAGGTGAAGCCAACGACCAACGGCTAACAACAAGCGACCTCGAAAGTATATCGACGTACATCGATATACTCCTGCGCTGGAACGCCCGCATCAATCTCACCGCAATCCGCACTCCCGAAGAAATCGTCACCCGCCATTTCGGCGAAAGCCTTTTCGCCGCCCGCCATCTGTTCCCTCGCACCCCTGTGCCCCCCGTGGTGAAGGGTCTTGCAGTCGCCGACGTAGGCTCCGGCGCCGGCTTCCCAGGAGTCCCTATAAAACTCTGGGCTCCTGCGGTCAAGCTCACTCTGATCGAATCCAACCACAAAAAGGCAACCTTCCTTCGCGAACTTGCCCGCAGTCTTACATTGACGGACATCAATATACAAAGCGCCCGCGCCGAATCCCTTCCCGCAACCTCCTACGATGTCGTTACCCTGCGCGCCGTCGAACGCTTTGAATCGGTCTTACTGATCGCGGCCAGGCTGGTGAAGCCCGGCGGCCGCCTCGCCCTCCTGATCGGTTCCAGCCAGGCCAGCCGAGTGCACACATCTCTGGGGGCGCTTTCCTGGTCCGATCCGCTTCCCATCCCCTCATCAAAATCACGCGTGCTACTTGTCGGTCGTACAGCGCCCTAAGTTCTTCGTGGAGGAGTCAAGAAAGTTACAAGTGGAACGGACAGCCATGCACTGGCTGATCGTTCCTGCTAAATATTCTATAAACAGCGGCAAAAGTGGAACAAAGTATCAAATCACCCGTAGTTTGGCCGATAGGTGGATGATTTCGTGCCAGCAGACGAAAGGGGTACAAACATAGTTAAGGCCACGGTTCCTGGTAGCGATAACATGTCGAAAGTGGTAATTAACCATTTGATTTGACCTTTAATTTAGCATTTCTAAATCGATATATCCTGGATAATTAAATAAAAGTGGGAAACTTAGTCAATCCAACGCAATCGTTCCTAAACTGACGCCCGAGTTTTCCACAGTGTTCCTGCAGGAACACTTCTTCATTTCTCAATTCAGTGCGACTGGATTTCAGTCTTGAATTCTGACTCAAGGAGTGTTCCTACAGGAACACTTCTGCAATAACGCTCTAGCGTCCACGCACGCGCACTGCGACGATTGAACGCTGCAAGAAACCCTTGGCCGGATTTTGGCTGGCGTCACTACGCCGAAGTGTTCCTACAGGAACACTCTTCTGTTTCGCACGCGGAGCAGGATGCACTTGTCAGAGTGTTCCTGCAGGAACACAAGACGCGTTTTGCACATGATTCACCTGTTTGCACAGCAATTCTTGATTGCATTTCATTTCTGAAGCGCAGTATGCTGCGAGTGGCTCTGCTTCTCCTTACAACTTCATATGGGACGCGTGATCGCTGTTGCCAACCAGAAGGGTGGCGTCGGGAAGACGACGACTGCCATCAACCTGGCCGCATCCTTTGCGGCCGCTGAAGTCAACACGCTGCTGGTCGATTGCGATCCGCAATCGAACGCCACCAGCGGCCTTGGTTTCGTCAAGGATCCTGAGCGCGTCAGCTCGTATCATCTGCTGATGGGCGCTGCCTCTGTCGAAGAGGCGCTGCTTACTACTGAACTCGAACAGTTGTGGCTGATTCCATCGCACAAGAACCTGATCGGCGCAAACCTTGAACTGGTGGACGCACAGGGGCGCGAGTATCGCATGCGCGATGCGCTGGCGCCTTTGCGCGAGCGCTTTCAGTTCATTGTGCTCGATTGTCCTCCTGCGCTGGACCTGCTTACGCTGAATGCGCTCGTGGCGGCTGACGCTGTGCTGATTCCAATGCAGGCGGAATACTTTGCGCTGGAAGGTATCAGCGAGTTGCTGGACACGATCGAGCGTATTCGTGAGGCGCTGAATCCATCGCTTGGGATTGAGGGCGTGGTGCTGACCATGCTGGATGAGCGCACGAACCTGGCGCAGCAAGTGATGGCAGAGCTGAAGAATTTTTTTGGCGAGAAGCTTCTAAAGGCGACTGTGCCCAGGAACATACGGCTGGCGGAGGCGCCCAGCCATGGGAAGGCGGCCTTGATGTACGATCCGCGGTCGAGAGGTGCGGAGAGCTATATACGACTGGCTAAGGAGATTATTGAACGGCAAGTTCCGGCAGAGCCACTCACCACAGGGGACACAGGGGAGCATAAGGAAGACACTGGGGTGGAGGAGATTCCTGCGGGGGCCGGGGAGATGGATAAGAGCGCTTAGTATATCGATGGGTGTCTATATATTAGATCGATATGCGTCGATATAACGTTTGAGTTCACATCCGGCATCGGTTTGGTGCTGAGAAACAAAGGGTCCCTCGACTTCGCTCGGGATGACATTGAAGAAGAAGTTGCAACGACGAGGCAAGGGTAAGGGGAGGAAGATGAATACTACGGCGGCGAATGTGGCGGGGCAGGCAGGGGAGAAAGATAAGGAGAAGATGGAGAAGCGGCGGGCGCTGGGGCGCGGGTTGGCTTCGTTATTTTCCGGGCCCAGGCCGGTACCTGTGCCGACGGCGGCGACGGCGCCAAAACCGGCGGTGGTACCGGAGCCTGCTGTTATGACTGGACACGAAAATCCCCGCTTCTCCCAAAATCAGGGAGAAGCGGGGCACCCGTCGGATGCTGCTCCATCAGTGGCATCTGTGCCACAGGTAGGGATTCCTCACTTCGTTCGGAATGACAGTGGCGTTGGGGAGCGGGTCGAGGGAACGATTACTGCGGTAGTCGATGAGTCTGCGTCCTTCGACTCTGCTCAGGACAGGCAGCCGACGGCGGATGTCCCTGCATTGGCCGAGACGCGGGCGGGTGCGCCCGCGCCACACGCTGAACTTGTGCGGGATGAGTTTGGGAATCCCGTGACGATTATGGCGATGGCGGAGGGGCGGATTCCGGGGAATCTCGTCGTGAATCTGGCGATCGCGGATATCGACAAGAATCCGTTTCAGACGCGGTATGTGCAGGACGATGATGCGTTGGAGGAGCTGGCGGAGTCGATCAAAGTGAGCGGCGTGGTGCAGCCGATCCTGGTGCGTCCATCGGATGAGGACGAGGGACGCTACATCCTAATTATGGGTGAACGGCGGTTGCATGCGTCGAAGAAGGCCGGGAAGACTCACATTCCGGCACTGGTGCGGAAGGTTTCGCTGCAGCAGGCGGCGGAGATGACGATTGTCGAGAACCTGCAGCGGGAGGATCTGAGTCCGCTGGAGCAGGCGGAGGCCTTCCGCGTGTTGAGCCAGGAATTCAATCTGACGCAAGAGGAGATCGGGCAACGAGTTGGTCTGTCGCGGGTCTCGATCGCAAATTACATGCGCTTGCTGAAGCTGCCGCGCGAGGTGATGCAGCTGCTGGCCGAAAAAAGGATCACCTTTCAGCAAGCGAAGGAACTGCTCAAGCTGGGGGACAATGACCGGATTGCGGAAGCGGCGCTGTACGCGGTGAAGAAGGGAATGAATATCGAGCAGATCGAGATGCTGGTCTTGCGGATGGATGGATTGCTCGATCCGCTGTCCGATATGCCGGGGCAGCAGAAGAAAAAAGAGGGCGGGGGGGCGCGGTGGGTGGATCCGAATGTGCGGGCGGCGCAGGTGGATCTGGAGCGGATGCTGGGCGTGCGGGTGCGCATTCGCGACCGGAAGGGGAAGGGGAAGATTGTGATTGAGTATGCGACGGTGGATGATTATGAGAGGGTGGTAGAGATGTTGCGGGGAAGGAAGTAGTTTCGGGTTTCTAGTTTCGAGAGGCGGCCTTGCGGCCGTCTTTCCTTTTTGGCGATGAGGAATCAAGGTTGCCAATGGTGGAAGAACGAAGGCGGGCGGGGTAGCGCGATGAGGTTCCGGTTTGATGCGGCCTTTCGTTTTTAAGGGCTGAGTGGAATGATGTGCCCGCTTTTGGAGCGGTTTACTGGTTGGAGGCTTAGCTTCATTCTTTCGCCGCTTCGCGGCTGGTGCTTGCTGGATTCTTCCGCAGAAGTGCGAAATTCACGCAGGCGCCGTGGAACATAGGGTCGCTCCACTACGCTCGCATGCGCTCGCTCCATTCGGGATGACAGTGGAGTAGGCGTGCGCTTCACTTTGGGGGCCGACCCTGCACGCGGTGGGGTGCTCCTGCCTGCTGCATTTTTGCTTTCTGGTGACGTACGGTCCCTCGCGGCTGCTTTGCCGCCGCTTAGGATGAGAAGGGTTGTGAGGGCGCGGTGCGGCGTGAGCTTATCAACACCCCGATATTGGAGACGGCGAAGGGGACAAAATACGTGACTGCGCCTTTAATCCAGGTGGCCGGAGTGGCGCGGCCGCGAAGGACTTCGTCGAGGTGGTTGATGGCGAACAGAATTGTTCCTACGCACAGGGCGGTGAAGAGCGTCTTTCGCAAGTGCGGGGGATGAAGTATAACCCTTGCGGCTTCGGGCCAGCGCGTCCAGGTTGGGTTTGCGGGGGTGGTCATTCAGGGGAATGATACGCGAGAGCGGCATTGGGCAACCACCGGGGCTAAAGCCCATTCCTTCCATTCGTGGTAACGCGGCGCTGAAGCGCCGCTCTTCCACGGGTTAGCTCCACCAGCGGGTGCCGTAGTCGGCCATGGAGAGGGCTAGCAGGATGAACAGGAAAAAGATCGTTGAGATTACTACCAGCTTGAGGAGCTTTTCGCTGGCACCTTTCAGGTGCATGAAGAACAGGGCAACCAGGAGCGCCTTCGTAGTGGCGATGATCAGGGCTACGGCTGCGTTGAAGACGCCCAGGTCGAGGAGTGCGGCTTCGTAGGTCAGGAATGTACCGACGAGAAGAGCGATCCAGACGGCGAAGTATGTCGTGAGGGGCGAGGATTTGGAGTGGTCGTGGGCCATGTTTTAACTCAGTTTGTCGCGCGGGTTGCGCCGGCTTTGGTTTTGCTTCTCATATCAACTTTGAGGTCCGTGCCTCGGGAGATTCTTCGCTCCGCCTGAAAAGCGGCTCCGCTCAGGATGACATCTCACAAATCCGTACTCTGCCTCATGGGTGGCGGTCGATCAGGTAGAGCAACGGGAACAGATAAATCCAGACGATATCGACAAAGTGCCAGTAGAGGCCTCCGATTTCCAGGGGCGTGTGGTAATGGGGGGTAAAGTGCCCCTTCCAGGCTGCCCAGAAAAGCCAGGTGAAAATGCCCAGGCCTACGATCATATGCAGGGCGTGCAGGCCGGTCATGATGAAGTAGAGGGCAAAGAAAATTTGCGCGTGGCGCGGGTTCGCATACTGACCGGGGTGGCCCGGGATCTCCTCGTGCTCAAAGCTGAAGGATGCGCCGGGGACATGATGCTCGACGAACTTGTCATGGTATTCGACGCCTTTGATGCCGAGGAAGGCCAGGCCGAAGAGCATGGTGAGGGCTAGCATGACCAGCATGATCCCGCGGCGGGCGGTCTGGGCGGCCCAGATGGCCAGCACCACGGTCAAGCTGCTGCAGATCAAGACGGCGGTGTTGGTGCCTCCGAGCTTGGCGTCGATGGATTTGCTGGCCGCACCGAAATCGCCGAAGTACCAGTGGCGGTAGATGAGGTAAGCGCAGAACAGTCCCCCAAAGAACATGACTTCGGTAGCGAGGAAGATCCACATGCCGAAGTTGGCGGAGTCGCGCTGCTGCTCCTCGGTGGCGAAGTGGTGGAGCAGGGCCGGGTTGTGTTCGGCGTGAGGTTGGACGGCGACGGTGCTATCCGACAAGGGGAACCTCCTCTTTTTGAGGCGCGTCGATCTCGTCGTAGTTATAGGCTTCCCAGGTCACGACCGGTTCCTCTTCGAAGTTGAATGTGGTGGGCGGAGACTGCGTCTTCCACTCGAGTCCGGCAGCGTTCCAAGGATTATCGGGCGCCGGCTTGCCGTAGCGCATCGACCAGAGGAAATAAATCATGGGCAGCAGGTAGCCGACGCCGAGGACGGTTGCGCCTGCGGTGGAGAGAACGTTCAGCACCTGGAATTCGGGCATGTGGCTATAGTCGGCGTAGCGGCGAGGCATGCCGAGGTAGCCGAGCACGAATTGCGGGAAGAACGTGAGGTTGAAGCCGATGAAGACGATCAGGGCTGCGAGCCGAGCCCAGCCTTCCGGATAGAGCTTGCCGGAAATTTTGGGCCACCAGAAATGCATGCCGCCGAGGTATCCCATGAGCGCCCCGCCGACCATGATGTAGTGGAAGTGGGCGATGACGAAATAGGTGTCGGTGACATGGACGTCGATGCCCAACGCGGCGAGGAAGAGTCCGGTGAGGCCGCCCATGGTGAACAAGCCGACGAACCCGAAGGCATAGAGCATGGGAGCTTCGTAGTGGATCGATCCTTTATAGAGAGTCGCGGTCCAGTTAAAGACTTTGACTGCGGAGG
>Ga0070730_10002926_pt1 | contig 15476 bp, 16 predicted proteins | sample Coa_R1_3_FD_66447 | JGI IMG/M metagenome (GOLD analysis project Ga0070730, IMG submission 66447) | Surface soil microbial communities from Centralia Pennsylvania, which are recovering from an underground coalmine fire - Coalmine... | ecosystem: Environmental > Terrestrial > Soil > Unclassified ...
CGGCCGCCCGCCTGGCGGCGGCCCTGGCCGCCGCGGCCTTCCGCGCTGCCGCCTTGCGGGCGGCAGCGGCCCGCTCCGCGCTGGCCGCGTTCAGTTCGGCCTGCCAGGCCGAGCCGGCCTTGACGGCTTGCAGCTGCCTGTCGAAGCGGCCGCCATTCGCGGAATTCGCCACGTGGCTGATGGAGAGGTAATCCGCTGTGGTCGCCATGCCAGTTCCGGCTGGCCAGGTCGCGGCGAGAGCGGAGGAAGCCGCTGCGACGCCGATACCGGCAGCGGCAATTCCAATCGTGAGTTTCGAGGGTTTCTTGACAATCCGATGGCGGAGCAAAATCTGCCTTCGGTCATACGCGCGGTGCGCGGCTGGCCTCCACCCGTTGCCACCGTCCAGCCTGCTGGAGCGCCGGACGGCGGTGTGCGGATGTGCCGCGGGTCATGGCGGCGAGTAATCACTTGATCACCGTCGCGCACACCGGGTGCTGTCAGCCGTCCACCATGCCTAACGAAATCGCGTAATACGTGTGGAATACGATGTGGCATAAGTCACAGCAAACCGCCCAGAAGGCCGGAAACTTATCGAAGCATGACCTCTGAACTGGGCTTTTACCCCAAAGGTCTAGACCCACTTTTAACCGTATGAGCCACATCACAATATGACACAACAGACAGGAAAACTTACTCTGTGTATAACAGCCTTTACCTTTTAGCAAGGTTTCACTAACGGCCAAGAGCCGAAAACTTTATCATTTCGTAATGTAAAGCTTATTGTTCCGTGATCGGCTCGGCTGTGATCTGTGGGGATCGGCGCGGGCTAACCGCCATAGCCGGAGGCTCGCCTGCCTCGGCCTGGCCGCCTCGTATGCTGCGTTCCTGCCTGGATGCCCCCACAGCCATATTCATGTTCAGGACCGGCCGGGCTGCTGGCTGTGCCGGGAATTGGGGCGGATGCCCGGTTACCTCTTCACATGATCGGAGTGTTGTGGAACAATTACGTTCCGTACTCGGCGGCGGGGCCGGGAGCCCACTGCCATAGCCAACGGGATCCCTGGAGGACACCCCGTGCGAAAGCCGAGGTTGTGTGATGCAGAACCTGCGTCAGCTTTCCGGATCTGAACTCGCCCAGCTCCTGCATTGTGTGGACCAGCTCACCAGGATGCAGTGGGCAATGCCCACCGACCTGTGGATCAAGCTGGATACTTACCGGGCGGATCTGCTAGCCGAGCAGGAAGACCGGCCGCTGCCAAGACGGCAGGCGGGCAGGCATGGCGGCGACAGGCATTGCGGATGCCTGTGCGCGGAGCCTCACCAGGCACCGGGCGCCGCAGCGGAGTTCAGCCAGGCTGCTTACCGGTTGTTACCGGCCGTGCCGACGTCCGCTTGTCGTTAACTTACGGTGGCCGGAACTTCTCTCAACACCATCGGTTGCCTCCCCACCCGGTATGGCTGCTTCACTTCTGCGCGCTCCGGATCACCGCCGCCAGCTCAGCCGGGTCGACGCCCTCGACAAGACCTCCCGCATAGCCGCGTGGCGGCGCGGCCCACCATGAACCGGTTGCCGCCCCGTGCCAGATCACCCAGCCGGGGAAACGCGACTCCAGGCCGGTGCGGCCGATGTCCTCAGGAACGCTCCCACCTGGCTGCTGCCGTTGGCCGCGTGTCCGGTCTGGCGCAGGGATGGTGACCTGCCCGGGGTACCACCAGCCGGGAGGCGTCCGGGCCGGGGGCGGCAGCGTGTCAGCCCGTACCGACAATTCACGGCGAGCCTTGCCCGAGCGTCCAGGCTCAGCCACAAAACCAGCAGCCGCCGAAGGCGGACGAAACCCGGATCGACACCCACCCAAGGGGGACGAAACCCGGACCGACCACCATGGCAGTCAGGAGCCGGGAATCCGGGCACCCTGCCACACCGCCCCCGCCAACCCCCCCCAATGGCGCACGAAACCCGGACCGACACCCACCCAAGAGGGACGAAACCCGGACCGGGCGGGCTGGGTGGTGCAGGTTCACGAGGTGGTGTCCTGGGGGGTGCTGGCCAGGCCGGTGAGCACGCCGATGGCATCGGCGGTGGTGGCCAGTGGTGTGGTGGGTGGGCGCTGGCTGAATGGGATGCCTGCCCAGCAGAAGTGCGGGCCGGTGGCGGTGATCGGCTGCGGGCCGCTGGCCTGCGGGTGGGCGATGATCAGGCGGGGAAGGCTGGCGGCCACGTTGACGGTGTAGCCGCGAGCGTGCAGGTGGCCGGCCAGGGCGGTGAGGTCGTCGATGGCGTTCAGGTGGGTGTCGCCGGGCGGTGGGCTGGGCGGGCCGGTGGTGGGGTCGGTGAAGCCGAGGGCGGTGGCAGGGTGGCCGGTGAGCTGGTGCAGGGCGCGCCGGTAGGGTGCCCTGGGCCAGCGGATTTCGCCGGTTTCCCACTTGGCGATGAGTTTGGGGTGGCAGATGAGCTGGGCGTCGTGGGCGGCGGGGGTGTCGTTGAGTGCGTCGGCCATCTGGGGGCGGGTGAGGCCGTGGGTTTCGCGCCAGCCGCGCAGCACGAGGTTGGGTGTCCTGGGTGGGGTCATGGTGTGGTGGGTTCCGTGGGCGTCGGCTGGCCGGTAGCTGTCGGCGTGGTGCGGCCGGGTGATGGTTCTCGTGGCACCGGCATGATGGTGTAGTCGGTGATGATCATGGCGCGCAGCTCGTCCGGGGTGGCGGCGGTTTCGGTGCCGCCCTTGCCATCCCTCCGGCGATACCACCACTGGCCGTCGTCCACGCCGATCTCGTAGACCTCACCCCAGTGCCAGCGCAGCGCTTCCAGCGCGGCGCACTCGCCGGGCAGGGCTGGCATCTCCCAGGTGTCATCGTCCAGCTCGTCCGTGCGGCCCAGGCAGGCCGGGCCGGGATCCCCCTCTGACGGGAGCTGGCTGGGTGCGGTCACCATTCCCGGCCCCCTCCACTGCCGTGTGGTGAGCTGGGGGGTGCGGCCAGCGGCGAGGTGGCGTCGTAGGCTGGGGCCTGGCGGGGGTGGGCGCGCAGGGCCCAGGTGATCGCTTCGGCGGCGAGGGAGACCTGCCGGGTGGGAGCGATGGCCTGGGCGCTGTGCCACCAGAACTGACCGCCGGTGTTATAGATCATCTGCGGGATGCTGGCACCCGGGATGCGCACGGCCAGGCAAGGCGCGGGGATGATCACGGTGGCGTCATAGCCCCGCTGGTTGAGCGCGTCGGCGAGCTGCTCCAGTTGTGCTCGGCCATGAGGCTGGCCGGGTGTTGAGTTCCCTGTAATCCGCGTGTTCACAATAAGTGACTCCCTGCAGCATGAACGTGATCGTGAAGACGTTAAGCAACGCGACGCAGCCACAGAGGGGCGGGCTGATGCCCTGCGATCAGGGACGCACAATGCGCCCGTGCGGAGAGCTACAGGGGGAGGCCGAGGCTGCTGGCCAGTGAGCGTGCCCGCCTGCTGATCAGCGGGCCTGCGTGATCGACCACATCAGCGGTCATCTGCCGGGCCGTAGGTGAGTAGCGCACGGAATCCGCCGAGGTGGCATAAGCCTCTTCGAGCCAGTGCAGCAGCGCCGGGTAGTCGCGCCGCTGGTGGTAGGAGCGGCCGATCTCGACCGCCAGCCGGCCGCGCCGTTCGCGGCTCGGGATGTGGTCGGGATCGATCTGCTCGGCGCGGCTGCGGGCGTCCTGCGACTTCGACAGATCCGCACTGAGCGAGACCGCGTGCAGGTCCACGTTCGACGAGCCGAACATCGTCCACGGATGGTGGTAATGATCCGGCAGCCGCTGGGCCACGACGTTCGCGGCGTCCCAGTGCCGCCACGCATCGCCCTCCCGGCCCGCCCTGGCGCAGGTGGTCGCGGCGTGCAGGTGCAGCGCGCCAGACATGGCCCGCAGTTCGCCGGTGCCATCCTCCAAAAGCGGGCCGAGCAGCGCGATGGCGTCCTGGGCCAAGGTGAGCGCGCCGTCGACGTCGCCGGCCCCGCGCTGGACCATCCCGAGCGTCCACGCCGCCCCGGCCAGGGCGGCCGGCCGGTCGGCGTCCTGGGCGGCGGCCATCGCCCGGTCGGCCACGATCCAGCCCAGCTCGCTCTCGCTGGCCCAGACCACCTCGTGCTGCACCAGTGCATACACATCAGCGAGCACCGCGTTCGCCGTCCGGCGCTCTGCACCCTGCGCGGTCCGGGCGGCCGTCCGGGCGTCGGTGACCAGGCGCGGCAGGATCCGGCCTACGTCGGTTCGATGCTCGCGGGAGGTATGCCACAGCTGCCAGGCGTCCGCCGTCCGTGACGCCAGCGCGTCCACGTCTGGCGAGACATCGGGCACGGACAGCAGCGGATCGCGCACCGCCTCGCGGATCGCCGGCACCGCCTCGTGCGGGATGCGCGCAAACGACGCCAGCGGGATCGACGTGCTGCCGCCAATGTCCATATCGGTGCCAGCCAGAATCGCGACATCGCCCACGGCCAGCGCTTCGGCCAGCTTCACCAGCACCGGCAGGCGCGGCGGCAGCCTGCGCCCTTGCTCGATCCCCTTCAGCCAGGACGCGGACATGCCGACCAGGCCGGCCAGCACCGGGCGGGTCAGCCCCTTGCGCTCCCGGAGGATCTGAATGCGCTCACCGGTCCGTTTCCCGGCGAGGTCATCGAGCATCGCTGGTCACCTTGCGGTCTGGCTTTGCCCCTCTACTGGTCAGCGTATGTCTACCGGACGAGTGACCGCAGGGACCTTCGGCCGGGAGGGTCGCGACGACATCGCGCCACGATGGCATACAGCGCTCATAGGGCGCGTCCCGGGGCCGAAACATGACCTGCATGCCACCTGCCGCAGCATCGCAACACTCCAGCTGAACACCGGATGCGGAATCAGGGCCGGGTCAGTAGTAGCTGTGCGCTTGCCAGAATGCCCAGGCGCTGCACGGGTCGCCGTAGGTGGACTTGATGTAACCAAGGCCCCATTTGATCTGGGTGGCCGGGTTTGTCAGCCAGTCCGCGCCCGCGCTGGCCATCTTCGAGCCGGGCAGGGCCTGCGGGATGCCATAGGCGCCGCTCGGGTTCTCGGCGTTGTAGACCCAGCCGCTCTCTCTTGTCCAGATGTTGTTCAGGCAGCCGAAATAGGTCTGCGGCGGGAAGCCGAACGACCCCATCATGTTCCAGGCGATACGCTGAGCGGTCCCCGGATTCGGCGGTGGCCCGGCCGGCACTCCGCCTGTGCTGGAACCTGAGCTGCCGGAGCCCGATGACAGGGACGACGCCTGGCGGGAGGCCAGCTTGGGTGTGCCTACCAGGTTCAGCGACCTGGACGCGACGCTCATCGCGATCAGCTGCTGGCGCTGTTTCTCCAGCTCGGCTACGGCATGGCTGGTCGGGACCGCCATCACGGCGGCTATCGCACCCATGTTGTCGTTGGAGCCGGGACGGATTCCGACAAGGTAGGCGACGACACCGACGGCGATGGCAACGACCGCCGACACGGTGGCAATGGGAATAGCAACCCCGGTCTTTCGGCGTGCGGCCCGCCTCTTCCCCGGGGCCCGCCTCCGGTGTTGCGACAACGCAGTCCTCTCCGACGGCCATCCACGTGGCGGCAACTGCCCCGCGCGCTGACGGGCTGCGGTTCAGGGCAGCGCATCAGGTGGCTCCCGGCCCCATGCGCCATGTCCCAGCGATCACACGGGGTGCCCACCTGTTGGCAGGCCGAGTACCATTGCCGATTGATCTTGCCAGAGCGGCGGGGGTCCGCTCACCGATTCGGCTGAAAAAGTTGTGTCGGCCGCCGGTCAATGTGGTAACAGAAGTACCAGATTGAATACACATGATGTGACAATCCGCAGGTAGAAAGAGTGGCATCGCCGTGACCACCACTCCTGGCCACCAGGGGCGCCGGCCACCGGCCGAACCGCCACTACCGGCCTGGCCGCATTGCGGGCTAACTTGCCATCATGAGGACAACGGCCGGCGGCCGGGAACACCGTGACTGACCGGGGGCAAGGATCGTGACTGACCGGGGAGACATCAGCAGGCAGCGTCAGGGGGGCGGTCCATGGCGGCTCGGCGCGGGTGACGCGGAGACGGTGCTGGCCGAGGCGCGGAAGGCGCTGTTCGTCATGGTCGGCTTCCTCGCGATCCTGTGGATCGTGCAGATCGCGAACGCCGCCGACCACAACCAGCTCACCTTCGATTATGGGATCAGGCCGCACGACCTGGGCCGGCTGCCGGAGATCTTCACCGCCCCGTTCCTGCACGTCAGCTGGGCGCACATCGAGGGCAACTCGGGGCCGCTGTTCATCTTCGGCTTCCTGGCCGCCTACCGGGGGGTGCGCAAGTTTCTCGGCGTGACGCTGCTCGTGGCGATCACCAGCGGGCTCGCCGCCTGGATCTTCGAGAGCACGAACAGCGTCGGCGTGGGCGCCAGCGGCGTGGTGTTCGGTTACTTCGGCTACATCATCGTGCGCGGCATCTTCGACCGGCACCTGATCGACCTGATGCTCGGCCTGGTCATGGCGCTCTGCTTCGCCTACCAGTTCTCCGTCCTGCTGCCCGCCAAGGGAATCGGCTGGCAGGCGCACATCGGCGGCGTGGCCGGCGGCGTCGCGGCCGGCTGGATCTTCCGCGACCGCAGGAATCGCGGCACCCACAAGCCGGCCGGCCTGCCCGCCACCAGGCCTGCCAGCCCGCCGGCCGGTGGACCGCGCGCCGAGCTGCACAAAGAACTCGACGACATGGGTCTGTAAGCGTGGCCTCCCCGCCAGGCATCGTCGACACCCACCATCATCTCTGGGACCCGTCGGCGCCCTACCACGCCTGGCTGCACGAGGATCAGCTCTGGGCCAGCGAGGATGAGATGGCCCGGCTGCGCCGCAGCTTCACCGTGGCCGATCTCGAACCCGAGGCCAGGGCCGCCGGGGTCACCTCGACGGTCGTGGTGCAGACGGCGGCCGAGCCGGGCGAGACGCCAGAGTTGCTGTCCTCGGCCGTCGCGCACGACCTCATCAGGGCCGTCGTCGGCTGGGTGGACCTCGCCAGTCCCGGCGCCGGGGACGCCCTGGCCGCGCTCCGCGACCTGCCGGGCGGCGGCTACCTGGCCGGCATCCGCCATCCCGTCCTGGCCGAGACCGACACGCAGTGGCTGGCCCGGCCCGAGGTGCTGCGCGGCCTGGCCGCCGTGGCAGACGCCGGCCTGGTGTACGACATCGTGTGCCTGCCGTCGCATCTGCCCGCAGCCGTGACCGCCGTCACCGCTCTGCCCGGCCTGACCTTCGTCCTGGACCACCTGGGCAACCCCGACGCAGACCCGGACGGCGACGGCCCATGGGCGAAGGCCATCCGCGAGCTCGGCGCGCTGCCCAATACCGTGTGCAAGCTCTCCGGGGTCCTGTCCGCAGCCTTCCCGGCCGGCCCCGCAACCACCCCGGCCAACCGCAGCGCCGCCGGCATCGACCCGCTGATCAGGCGGTACTACGAGGTATCGGTGGAGGCGTTCGGGCCGGACCGGCTCATGTTCGGCTCGGACTGGCCACCGTGCACCCTCAGCTCGCCCTACCGGGACGTGGTCGCCGCCGCCAAGCTGCTCACCGCCGAGCTGAGCACGGCCGAGCAGGCGGCGGTGTTCGCGGCCACGGCCTGCCGCACCTACGGCCTGCCCCGGAAGACCGGGCAGGCTGGGTAGCCCGGCGGCATAGCTACCGGTAATTTGTTATTGCAACCTTTTGGCAACTGTACCTAGACTCGCCGGGAGTGACAGCGGCTGAGCTGGCAGGAGGTGCCGATGGCCAAGGTGAGCGGACGCCTGGCGAAGATCCGCGCCGGCCTGACCCCGCGCGAATGGGCCGGAGCCGGTGGCATGGCGGCCGCAATCGCCGGCTTGCACGTGCTGGGCTGGGGCATGCTCATCGCCGCGCTGGGTGGCCACTACCACATCACCAAGACGACGGTCTTCGGCGTGGGCACCGGCGCCCTGGCCTACACCCTGGGCATGCGGCACGCATTCGACGCCGACCATATCGCGGCCATCGACAACACCACCCGCAAGCTGGTCGGCGAGGGCAAGCGGCCGCTGTCGGTGGGCTTCTTCTTCTCCCTCGGCCACTCCAGCGTGGTGTTCATCCTGGCGGTGCTGCTGAACTTCGGCATCCGCAGCCTGGACGAGCAGGTGAAGAACTCCGGCTCGCACCTTCAGTCCACCACCAACGTCGTCGGCACCCTGGTGTCCGGGGTCTTCCTGTTCCTGATCGCCGCGCTGAACATCGTCATCCTGGCCAGCATCGTCAAGGTGTTCCGCGAGATGCGGTCGGGCGAGTATGACGACCAGCAACTGGAGGAACAGCTCGCCAAACGCGGCCTGATGAACCGGTTCCTCGGCGGGCTCGCCCGCAAGGTGGACACGCCCTGGAAGATCTACCCGGTCGGCTTCCTGTTCGGCCTCGGCTTCGACACCGCCAGCGAGGTGGCGCTGCTGGTGCTGTCGGGCAGCGCGGTGGTCAGTGGGCTGCCGTTCTACGCCATCCTGTCGCTGCCGATCCTGTTCGCCGCCGGGATGAGCCTGTTCGACACGGCCGATGGCTGTTTCATGAACTTCGCATACGACTGGGCGTTCTCCCGGCCGGTGCGGAAGGTCTACTACAACCTGACCATCACCGGGCTGTCGGTGTTCGTCGCCGTGTTCATCGGCACGGTGGAGATCCTCGGGCTGCTGGCCCATGACGGTCCCCTGCGCGGCGGTGGCTGGCACTGGCTGGCCAACTTCAACATCAACACCGCCGGGTTCGTCATCGTCGGCGTGTTCGTGGTCACCTGGGCGGTCGCCCTGGCCATCTGGCGCTTCGGCCATATCGAGCAGAAGTGGGAAGCCAGCACGGCTAAGGCGGCGGACTGACCCGGGCCTTACCCGGCGGGCAGGACCGGCAGCAGGATGTGCGACGGGTGCCGCTCATCGCTGTAGATCCCGAACGAGCAACGGCGCCCGCTGGTCGCCGAGCCAAAGGGCTCACCGGTGCCAAGGTTGCGGGCGAACCGTGGGAACGCACCCCCGCTCACCTGCACCCGGATCCGGTGCCCGGCCCGCATCCGGTAGCCCGCCGGATACAGTTCCACGTCCACCGCCAGGATCCCGTCGTCGCCGATCTGGACGTCGGGAGCTGGCACGCTCTGCGGGCTGAGCCGCCGGATCCCGTCCACGACGTTGCGCGAGACTCCCTTCGGATCGACGTCACAGACCCGGACGAACAGGTCGGCGTGCTCCCGTTCGGTGCGCAGGTGGATCCGGGCGCTGACCGGTCCCACCAGATCCAGCCGGCCGGGCAGCGGATCGCTGGTGTAGGTCAGCACGTCGGGCCTGGCCTCGATGGCCGCGTTGTCCACCTGCATGCCCCCCGGCCGCTGCAGCAGCGGGCCGCCGGCCGATGGCGTCGGGTCCGCCGGGTTGTAGACGAACGTCGCGGGCGCCGCGCCACCGCGAACGGCCTCCCGGCTCAGCCGTCCCGGCGCGCCCAGGTAATAGGGTGTGGGGACGGCGCCGGGCGGCGGCCAACCCCCGAACTCCAGCCAGTCACCAGCGTGCTGCAGGAACAGCCGGACCGGCGGGCCGGCCGGCGGCGGGCCGCCGTTGAGGTGGTGGTCGAGCCAGGCGACGTCCTCGAGCATGGTCGCCTTCAGCTCGCCGGGGTCGCCGTGCAGCCAGGGCCCGACGGTGAGCCGGGCTGTCACGCCGGCCGCGCGGATCGCCGCGTAGTCCCGCACCTGCTCGGGCAGGAACAGGTCCCACCAGCCGGTGACCATGCTGACCGGCGGGAGCCTGGTCAGATCGGCGCGGTCATGGTCGGCCACCGCCCAGAAGTCATCGGACAGGGCGGCGTGCTCGGTGAAGTCCCGCCAGAAGGCGACCGGGGCGCCGGCCACGGTCACGTCGGCGGCCTGCAGCGGCACCCGCCAGACCCCCCGCTTCAGCCTGGCCTGCTGGACCGGGTTCGGCAGCACACCGAGCCCGCTTCCGCGCTCCTGCCTGCCGATCAGCGCGGTCCAGGCCAGTGCGTTCTGCAGGCTGGGTGCGCCGTGCCGGTAGAAGGCACTGGACACCTTGGCCGCAGTGACCGCGAGGGACACCGAACTAAGCGGCGGATCGGCATACGGGGCGACCGCCCACTGGGTGTGCCCGAGGTAGCTGCCACCGGCCGTCGACACCCGGCCGTCGCACCACGGCTGCTCACGCAGCCAGGCGATCGTGGCCAGCCCGTCGTCATGCTCGGTCAGGAACGGGCGGAACTGCCCGCCCGACCCGAACGTGCCGCGCGTGCTCTGGATGAACACCTGGAACCCCCGGCGGGCCAGCGGCGCGGCGAACAGCATCCCCACCGCTCCCGCCCGGCCGTAGGGCGAGCGGATGAGCACCGCCGGCATCGGCCCGTCCTGCCCGGCGGGCCGGTAGTGGTCGCCGAGCAGGACGACGCGGTCCGGCATGGTGACCCGCACATCGCGCCGCAGCACGAACGGCTTGGCCGGCCCCGGAAGACCGATCATCCGGTCAACGACCTGCCCGGCGACCTTCTGGGACAGCGGATTCATCGGCCAGGCTCCTCAGCGGCGGGAGGCGATCGGTTAGCCGGAAAGCTACCCGGAAACGCCGGCCTGGCCACCTGAAAGGCCGCCGCGCGCAGCGCGTGGCGGCGGAATTGCGACCTGGGTCATGAAGGCAGGCCTCGACGAGGGTGCGGCCGAGCGAGTGGTGCGGTGAACCGTAAGAGATCCCTCTTGTCCGCGTGAGCCGGCCGGATGCCCTCAGCCCTGGTAGTAGCGATCAGCGACGGAGAGGGCCTCGTCGAGCAGGGCCAGGCCCTCCTTGGCTTCGGACGGGGAGACGGTGCACGGCGGGACCACGGCCAGCCGGTTGAAGGTGGTGAGCACCAGCAGGCCACGCCGCCGGCATTCGGCGGCCAGCGCGTTCATGGCCTCGGACGAGCTGCCGTAGGGCGCGAGCGGCTCGCGGGTCTGGCGGTTCGCGACGAGTTCGAGCACCCAGAACACGGCCAGCCCGCGTGCCTCACCGACGACCGGGTGCGTGCTGGCCAGCTCGCGCAGGCCGGGGCCGAGCACGTCGGTGCCGATCATGGCGGCGTGGGCCGGGATGCCCTCCTCGGCCATCGCGTCGAGGGTGGCCACGATGGCGGCGCAGGCCAGCGGGTGACCGGAGTAGGTCAGGCCGCCGGGGAACACCCGCCCGGCGAACGTGGCCGCGATCTCGTCGGAGATGATCACGCCGCCGGCTGGGACGTAGCCGGAGTTGACGCCCTTGGCGAAGGTGATCAGATCCGGCACCACGTCGTGCTGCTGAAACGCGAACCAGCTCCCGGCCCGGCCGAAGCCGCACATGACCTCGTCGGCGATGTAGACGATGCCGTAGCGGTCGCACAGCTCGCGGACCCCGGCCAGGTAGCCGGGCGGCGGGACCAGCACCCCGGCGGTGCCCGGGATGGTCTCCATGAGCAACGCGGCGATAGTGGCCGGGCCCTCGAACTCGATGACCTGCTGGAGGTGCGCAAGCGCGCGCTCGCACTCCTGCTCGGCGGTCTGCGCCCAGAACGGCGACCGGTACAGGTAGGGGCCGAAGAAGTGCACGTGGCCGGTGGCGTACTCGTTGGGCCAGCGCCGTGGGTCGCCGGTCGAGGTGATCGCGGCCCCGGTGTTGCCGTGGTAGGAGCGGTAGGCGCTGAGCACCTTGGGGCGGCCGGTGTGCACCCGCGCCATCCGGATCGCGTTCTCGTTGGCGTCGGCGCCGCCATTGGTGAAGAAGACCTTGTTCATCCCCTCGGGTGCCAGCGCGGCGATCCGGCGGGCCGCCTCCCCCCTGACCTCGCAGGCGTGCTGCGGGGCCAGTGTGGTCAGCTTCGCCGCCTGAGCGGCGATCGCGGCGGTCACCTTGGGGTGCTGGTGCCCGATGTTCACGTTGATGAGCTGGCTGGAGAAGTCCAGGTAGCGATGGCCGTCATAGTCCCAGACCCAGGAACCTTCGGCGGCCGCGATGGGCAGTGGGCTGAGCGCCTGCTGGGCCGACCAGGAGTGGAACACATGCGCCCGGTCCATGGCGAAGACCTCGCCGCCCCGGGCCGGGTCGGGGGTGTGATCAGGCATGGCTCTCCCTGGCGCGGAATATGGCCGCGACCCGGTCACGGGGCAGCGCCGGGCTGCGGTGTCCCTGGTAGCCGGTCATGTCCTCGTTGGCGGCCAGCGCGTTGGCCACAGCTTCCTCGGTGGCCTGCACAACGGCCTCGCAGAACGGGTCGAGACAGCCCCATGGTATGAACCGCAACTGGTCGTAGCCACCCCCGGCATCAAGGTTCACCCGGCCAAGCCGGATCGCGCCCGGGTTGGCGGTGGAGAAGGCCAGGAACAGGTCACCGGAGAAGTGCGAGCCCGTGGTGCCGGTCCTGGCCAGGCCCAGGCTGACCCGGCGGGCCAGCGCCTTGCACTGCGGCGGCAGCAGCGGGGCGTCGGTGGCGGCAATCGCGATCACCGAGCCCGCTCCGGCCGGGGCGGCGAAGGTCTCGGCCATCGGGTTGCCGGCGGCGAGCATCCTGCCCAGCGGTACCCCGGCCAGCGTGAGCTCGGCACGGCGGCCGAAGTTCGCCTGCACGAAGACGCCGACCGTGTAGCCGTCCCCGGCGTGGGTGACCAGCCGGGAGGCGGTGCCCGACCCACCCTTGAACTGGTAGCAGTTCATCCCGGTACCGCCGCCCACCGAGCCTTCCTCTACCGGGCCGCTGCGGGCGCTGACAAGCGCTGCCATGCCGGTTTCCTCGGTGACGTGGTGCCCGTTGGCGTCGTTGAGGTAGCCGTCGTAGGTCTCCGCCGCCACCGGCAGCAGCCACGCGTCGGCGGTCTCCGGATGCTCCCGGACCATCCAGGCGATGATCGCGGCGTGCGCGACGCCGACCGCGTGGGTGTTCGTGATGGCGATCGGCCCGGCGAACGCGCCGGATTCCTCGATCCAGGAGACGCCGGTCATCTCGCCGTTGCCGTTCAGCGAGAAGAAGCCCGCCGCGACCGGATCGGTGGTGCGGTCGCCGCCGCGCGGGTGGATGGCGGTCACGCCGGTCCGCACCGACTCGCCCTCGATCAGGGTCTTGTAACCGACCGTGATGCCGGGCACGTCGGTGATGGCGTTCCACTCGCCGGGAGTCCCGTCGAACGGGATGCCAAGCGCCCGGGCGCGCGGCTTGCCGGACGGGGTGGCCAGGTGCGGGTCCGGCATGCTCAGGTCTCCTACTCGTCGACGGCCTTGCAGGCATCTCGGCTTTGCCCGCCGCCCGTCAGGACGGCGGGGCATGATCGGGCGGGCAGCCGCAACTCTGCCGGATCATGACCTCGGTGCGCAGGACGATGTCGCGGGTGCCGTCCTGCCGGCCATGCAGGGCGTCGAGAATCGTCATGACCGCCAGCGAGCCCAGTTCCTCGGCGGGCTGGCGGACCGTGGTCAGCGCCGGGCGCAGGTAGCGGGAGATGACGATATCGTCGAAGCCGGTGACGGCGCATTGCTCAGGGACCGCGATCTCATGCCGCTCCAGCGTGCTCAGCAGTCCGGTGGCCATCTGATCGTTCAGGCACATCACGGCGCGGGGCAGCTCGGCCCCACTGGCCAGCCAGCGCCCGGCCAGCCGCGAGGTGAACGCCTCCGAGTACTCGCCGCAGCCCATCTCGGTCACCGAGGCACCCTCCTGCCTGGCAACCTCATGCACGCAGGCCAGCCGCTCGACGGCATCCGCGCTCGACGGTGGCCCGGTGATGACGCCAAGCTCCCGGTAGCTGTGCACCCTGGTCAGGTGCTGGACGAGCTCGGTCATGGCGTCCCGGTTGTCGATCCGCAGCACGGTCTCGTCCGCGACCGGGTGCTCCCAGGCCAGCGTGACGACCGGCTTGCGGTGTGACAGCCAGGCGAGGGTTTTGGCGTCCACCGCCCGGTCCACGACCACGATGCCGTCGGTGCGGCCCAGCATGTCCCGCGCCGTGCCGGCGGCCGACCGGCTGTCGACGTAGCCGATCAGCATCGTGTACCCCTCGAGCTGGGCCCGCCACATCGCGCCCCGGGTAACGTCGTGGTCGAACAGCAGGGCCTCGTGATCCTCGCCGGCTGACCGGCCGGTCAGGTACGCCTCGTGGGCCCGGCTGATGAACAGGAAGCCGATGGTGGCGTGCGCGCCGGAGCTGAGGCTGCGCGCCGTCGCGTCCGGGATGTAACCGAGTTCCTCGACCGCCGCCATCACCCGGGCCCGGGTGGCCGGGCGCAGCCCGTCGAGGTTGTTGATCGCACGGGACACGGTGGCGATGGACACGCCGGCCAGCCGCGCGACGTCGTAGATGGTCGGCGGTGCCTGGCCATGATGCGGCGCGGTCACTGGTCACCCACCTGCCGCGAAGGCGATCCGCCCATCTGTCCGATCGTAGCCGCGCCCGGGTGCCAGGCGCTGCTGGAGAAAAGCGGGCTCGGTGTCTACGATTCGCCCGGCGCCGGGCCCACGTAGTGCACCTCGATGAGATCCGGATCCTTGCCGGAAGGCCGCCACAAGATGAGCCAGCGGGCGTCACCGCACCGTACCGGCACACCCCAGGTGTCCGGACGGTACCGTACCTGGCGCAGCCGCCGGTTCCCGGAGTTTTCCAGCAGCTCGCTGAGCACTTCCTTGATTGCGAGGTAAAGCGGATTCTCCGGGTTCTTACGGAGTGCCAGGTAACTCTCCCTGGCCTCCGGCTCGAACGCGAACCTCCGTGTCATAGCTCGTCGGCGGTCAGCTCGACCAGCTGATCCGGGTTCGCCAGGCTCGTTTCGATCCGGGCCGCATCCTGCGGCCGATGCCGCCACATGGCAAGTTCCAGTTCGGTCATCACCGCAGCCGGATAGAGGTGGATGACGCCTTCCTCGTCTACTTCGACCAGGTACCGCCCCTTCGGACGGCCATACTTACGCAGTGGCGCCCTGCCCCGCTCGTCCAACTCGATGAGTTCTGCTGTCATCGGCTCCGGACCTCGCTCGGTGAGTGTCAGACCTCCAGGGTAGTACCCCCATGGGGCAATGTCACATTGGCACAGCTGGCCGCCGTCACGGCATTCTCAGGCTGGCGGTTCGCCGATCAGACCACGCTGAACGGCCTCGGCCACCGCCTGTCCCCTGGTCCGCACGTCCAGCTTCCGCAAGATGGCGGACACGTGGTGACCGACCGTCTTTTCGGAAAGGTAGAGCCGCTGCGCGATGTCGGCATCACGGAGCCCGGCTCCCGCCTCGCCCCCGATCATCACGAACCGGCCCTGGCCGGTGCTCCGGACGCCAGCCCAGTGCCCCTCCAGCGCTATTAACTGGTCCGCCCGTTCAAGCAGGCCCACGTCGCCGGCCATGATCTACCGTAGGAGCTCGCGGGCCATGACGACACGCTGGATCTGGTTGGTGCCCTCGTAGATCTGGGTGATCTTGGCGTCGCGCATCATGCGTTCGACCGGGTAGTCATTGACGTAGCCATAG
>Ga0070730_10002927_pt1 | contig 15476 bp, 18 predicted proteins | sample Coa_R1_3_FD_66447 | JGI IMG/M metagenome (GOLD analysis project Ga0070730, IMG submission 66447) | Surface soil microbial communities from Centralia Pennsylvania, which are recovering from an underground coalmine fire - Coalmine... | ecosystem: Environmental > Terrestrial > Soil > Unclassified ...
TTATGGTAATGGATATCTCTTTTTGATGTCGATGATGTAGCAAGGGAGGAAATCTTTATGCACTACACCCGTCTCCTGTCTGTTGTTCTCCTCGCCCTGGTGCTGTTGGGAGCGGCCGAGCTCATGTTCGCGCCAGTCCCTGTACATGCTGCCATACAGACGACAACGATCACAGGGACCCACCCACCTCTGAACAGGCCAACCCTGAGTCATACCGGTGTCAATGGCAATCCGTGGGGTTATGACTTTTCACCTGGAAATGATATCTACAGCCCACCCTCAGATTTTTGTGGACACTTTGGCTGCATCGCCAACTTCTGGAATGGTTCTGGCTATGTCATAGAATGCAGCGATGGGATGTACAGTTTATCGGGGGGCAGACGAGGAGCCTGCTCCTGGCACGGAGGAGTCTGGCGAGAATTGTACTCCCATTAACCCGCAGGAATGTGCGACTTATAGGAGGAAGCATGCCCTTTTGAGGGGTTGATGGCGCAGTTGTCCACAGGGTATCCACTGCCTGGCGATGAAAATCGGGCACTTGGTGGATAAAAGGGTGGCGTGTTTTCTCCGTTTTTGGTACGCTTGTCCTAGAGAGTTCTCGTTTCCTTCCCTGCCCAACTGTGTTGTTGGCTATTTCTGCTTGTCATTTTTGAGCCAGATACAGCAGGGGAGACGATGCCTACGACCACTGAAAAGAGCGGCATGACCCCCAAGAGCGTGCTGCGACATCGCCCCATCGTGACCACGCTCGGGGTTATTCCCATCACGACACCACGCCGCCCGCGTGCCCAGCAGAAACGGGAGCCGCATACGACGGGCGGACCTCCCTTCGTGGCAGAGGCGCCAAAGCGGAGCCGTTCACTGGTTGGTTCCCGTGGGAGGAGCCATGCTAGGGATGCTGATTCCGATCTGGGTGTTCCAAATAGCCTGGGCTCGGGGAGTGACGACCTACGATGATCTGCGCTATGGTCGCCCACTTATATAGGCATGTATCGCCTCAAAAAAGGCGATCATCCTATATAATCACCGTTAGCTAGGATGATCAAGCTCAGAGACTGTGGCTCGATCATCCTAGCTAACTACAAGCACCTTTCAGACCGACGCTTGGGTGGGGCACAACGAGCAAACTGCCCTGCCGAGCCATTTCATCGCCGTCAATCTCCACCGCCATATCCAGATTATCGAGATTCCGGGAGGGGATGCCGAGCATACCAGGATTTTGAGCGGCCCCAGTTGTATGGGGCCACCGATGACCTCACACCGGTCATCCTGCGTTTTGTGGATCTGAATGGGGATCATCGGCCAGATATGCTGGTAAGCTTCGCCAGCTCACGCCTCGTGTTCATCAACGACGGAATCAGCTTCCGTCCGCTCCTCCCTGCAGAGCGGGCGTCTGTAGAACACGCTCTGCAGGGCTTGCAACCATAGCGGCAAGGATTACTCCGCGGGAGCCATATTCACCCGTAGTATTGCTTCTATGAAGAAGGGTAAACCATTCAACCAGTCGCCAGAAAATTACCGGGTTCACCAGCAGTGCTACTCTCCCTGGAGGTGCAGAGTGCCGTTATCTTGTGGCGGACCTGCGTATGTCATCCAGGCGTCCACGGTACCAGACGCCCGATCTGCGCGCAAGACAATCACTGGAGCTTGTAGGGCAGGCCCATAGGTTTGTTGCCATCTCCGGTTGTTTCCACCCATCTCGTACACCCGAACACTGCCACCACTGTGGCTCTCTCCTGGACGCAGTTCTGGAAGATGTGGCGCTGGCTCGAATGGAACAATTTCGTGATCATCTTGGGCTCTATCTTGCAGCCCTACGAGAGCTGTCAGACCCAGACATTGCATCTGCGCAGATTGAGGCTGCTCACCATCGTGCTCATGCCCAGATCGCAGCTGCGTAAGAGGCAGTGGAGACGGAACGTTCCCTTCGTCTCTCAGCGGAGCACTCCCGTGATATGGCACAGAGCGATTGCTGAGGAACGAGTAGCGGAGGCGCAAACGGCTCTCCGGCGGGAGCAAGGTGAGGTGGTGCGTCTTCGACAAGAACGTGATGACGCGCAGGTTGTGGCTCGCGCGCGAGCAGAAACGGATCACCAGGAAATACTCCAACTCCGGGCAGCGCTTCAAGAGGCGATCTCAGACGCTCGCAGACGTGCGGAAGAGGACCGGGGAGAAATCAAGCAACTCCGTGAGACCCTTGCTGCCGCCACAAAGCGTGGGGATGACTTTTCACTCACGGTGAAATCACCTTGCCGCGTTTTTCCTCTTCATACGACTTATACTACGATGAGTTAGACCATAGATGGCCCTACTCTCTCTGAGGAGTTTGTATGCAACCGCTTGATACAGATGAGACGTTAGATGTAGAAAAGAGCATGCTCTATGAGCGCTTTGCTGAACCGCTGTTGGCTTCTCTTTGCCAGCTGGTTTCTGATCGGCAAGACGCAGAGGATCTCTTACTGGAGGTCTTTCTGGCCGGACTCCAGAATACCTGGCTTGCCAGACTTCCGAGCGGGCGACAACTCGCCTGGCTACGACGCGTTGCCCGAAACAAGGTCATTGATCACTACCGTCATAGGGCGCTTTTGACCATCCAGCCATTAGGACAAGTACAGGAAATTGAAGACCAGAGCGTGACGCCTCAACGACGAGTTGAAGAACAGGAGGAGCGTGCCTGGCTCTTGCAGGCCATCGAGCAACTTTCACCAGCTCAACGAGAACTGCTTCGATTGCGCTATGTGCAAGAATTACGTCTCACCCAGATTGCAACCCTTATGGAGAAATCTGAAGGGACCGTGCGGAAAATGCTTTCGCGAACGTTGCGTCATTTAAGAATGCTGTACGAACAGCATGAAAGGAGAGAGAATCATGAGTGATGATTTGGTACCTGAAGAGGGCGAGCCAGAATATAGCCAACTTCTAGCGGTTCTCCGACCTTCTCCACACAAGCGCGTTCCGATCGCAGCCAGCGAGCAGGCGCAGATCATTGCACGGGTGCGAGAACGCTTAGAGCTGGCGGTGCCCGCTTCCGCTCTTCCCGATACAGGGACGCTCACCCCGCAGCTTCCATTTGCGCCCAACAGCATACCAGCGAGGCCGACGAGAACCCCCTCGCAGTTCCTTGCCAATCTGGTGGCCGCGCTTGTGGTGATTGGGATCATCCTCGGGTCCTGGGCACTTTTCAGGACGTATACGCCCTCAAACAGCACTCCTGGCTCCCCAGCAGGCTCTGGATCGGGTCCGTCGGCTCAGGCCGAAGCTGGTGGCCTGGAAGCATCCATGCATGTGCTGATCGGCGGACCGTACTTTCTCAGTGAGCTGCTTCCCGTCGATGTCTCGTTCACAAACCACAAGCAGGGCCCGGCCCAGCTTGATGCCTCCGTTAGAATAGTCAACAACAGCATAGCTGATCCGTGTTTCCCCCACGAATTTGTGGTCCAGGTAACAGGAGGTCACAATCCATCCTATACGTTCCCGGAGCTAGACATCGGCTGCGTTCAACCCCTCTTTACGAACGAGGTGGGGCCGGGCCAGACGATGACGATTCACCAGTATGTTCCTCTGACGAAGAGTGGAGAAGTGACGCTGACAACGGGGATGCGCCTTCCTGATAACCCGTTCAATAGGCTCTGGCCCGCAGTCCATGTGCAGATGCAGGTCAATCCACAGGTTCCCCGGGATCGTGCAATCCCTCTCCAGCCTCAGCCGGGACGGGTAACGATCAGCGCACCGGCGGGAGCGCGGGCTCACCTGCTCTACATGCAGGGCATCACCTGTGATGGGTATGATCTTAGCGATCCCATCACATGGACGCCTCTTTCGACAAATGTGCTGCACGAACCGGCCTGTCCTGCAGCGCACCGGCACTGGACCTATATTGTGAGCGCTCCTGGCTATGCGATCGTCTCAGGCAGTCAGACGGCCTCATCTCCCTTCCCGGAGCAAGGGGCTGGGAGTGAATGAGGAGTCCCAAACAGGAACCTTTTCCCTGCAGAAGTGTTCATGAGAGAGAGGGCTGGCGGGGAACTCCGAGCGCTCTCTGGGAATCGGGATGTTGGTCCTCATCAAGACGCACCGTATAATAGAGAGCAAAGCGAACAAATACACCTACGTGGTATTTCGTGAGAGCGTGCCACAGCATTGTTCCAGTTGCTGCACGCTCTCTTTGCCATCAAACAACGAGAGTTCTGGAGAAGCAGAGGTCTCGGTGAGAAAGGCCGTTTTTGTCGTATGAACCAGTCACGCACACGGGTAGCTCTCTTGATCGATGGTGATAACAGTGCATCCACTTCCATCACGCTCCTGCTCACCGAAGCGGAAAAGTTGGGCGAGGTGAGTATTCGGCGCATCTACGGGAACTGGAGTCGCTCCTCCATGCGCAAATGGGAAAAGTTCGCTCTCCACTCTGGTTTTGAGCAACGCCATCATGGACAAACGGCCCCGGGCAAGAATGCCACTGATATTGCGCTTGCCATTGATGCCATGGATATTCTCTACAGCGGTACCATTGACTCTTTCTGCTTGGTTACAAGTGATAGTGACTACACCCCGCTTGTCCTGCGGCTTCGCTCTGCTGGGTGCCAGGTCTTCGTTGTCGGAAAGCCAACAACCCCGCTCGCGTTGCAAGCAGCCAGCACAGCGTTTATTTCTACCGATCAACTCCAGTCCAAGCCAGCGTCACCGCTCTTTCCCGTTCCACAATCATCGACACCACCAATTCTCGTAGACACTTCGCCCGCCGAGGCCCTGATCCTCACAAAAACAGAAACGTCGATACCCGCAGATCCTCTCGCTCTCCTGAGAAAAGCCTATGAAGAGGTGGCGCAGAAGCAGGAGAAAGAGTGGGTCCGGCTTTCGGACATAGGGATTGCACTAAAGGAGGACTCTGCTCAATTTCGCCCGGCAGTCTATGGGCACAAAGATTTGCAGGCTCTTGTTAAGGCCTATCCAGATCAGCTTGAGACACGGAGGCAAGCGTCCAAGGGGAAGCCCATTCTCGTCCGATGGAAACACATCGAATCTTTCAAGAAGCCTGTATCCAAAACTTCGTGAGGGAGCGAGTGCCATCCAGACGACGCCAACGGCTCTTCGATCACCGTGCATGGGGCTGACCGATCCGCGCAGGGCCCACCCCCGAGCGGGACGTGTGCACTCGGTCCGCGAGTCCCGCTCGGGGGTGGAGAAGGGAAATGCCCACCCCCAGCGCGACTCCTGGGCGAAAGGAGAATCAGCGAAATGCGCTTGGCCGACCTCTCGTCACAGTGACGAAGAAACCATTGTCCGGCAGGAGGCTGGAGCTGTGAGGGAGAAGGTGAAGCATTCGTTGATTACAGACGAGCAGGGCCTTTATGAATGCACCACCTGCACTTGGTGGTGGAAAGGGTACCCGTCAGATAAGGGGTGCCCTGGCGTCAAGCGCTATCGCTCTGGAGAGGTCCCAGAGCACCTGGTCAGTTATACAGAGGAGACCATTCCAATTTGGGTGCTGGTAGCCAGTCGCCTTCCGTTCAGAGGGAGGGCGAGGATCTCTGCAAAAATACATCAGAGTGTTATGAGATCCCTCCACAGGCCCGTTCCTTCGATTGATACAAACGTCCACAGTGGAGAGAAAAGAGCCTGCATTTCACAATAAAATACGTACGAAGGGTTTTGCAACGGTATTTTCGAGCAAAAGGAAGCTCTGATCGATTTTTGCAGAGATCCTCGTCTTCCCTCTTCTAGTGGAGCGAGGAAAGCAGACCAATGAAATCCTGATTCTAGGCCATCTCAGCGTGAGGCGAGAGGAGCACCAGCGTTTCCTTCCTCCCACAAGGAAAGTTGCTGAGAGAGGAAGGATTGGGCAACCGTATCCACATCCCCCAGGGTGGAAACCGTCACCCCTAACAGGCGTACCAGTTTGGTGTTGCCATCGAGACAGCTGAGGAGCGAGCGAAGCCAGGGCCTCATCGCCTGAGCATCTTGGATGGGCCTGGTCAACGTGATCGCACGGGTAATGTGCTCAAAGTCGGCAAAGGTGATCTTTAAGGTGATGGTCTTTCCAGCGATGCCTCCTTCTTTGAGGCGCTGTTCTACCTGAGCGGCCAGCTGCTCCAGGATGCCGAGCATAGCTTCTCGATCCCCGATATCGGCTCCCAGGGTGCTTTCTTTGCCGACGCTTTTGCGCTTTCGTTCAGGCTCAACAGGGCGATCGTCTTCTCCTCGAACCAGGTGATACAGGTGGATTCCCTGCTTGCCCAGCAGTCCGTACAATTGATCCTGGGTCCATTGACGTACATCGGCTCCTGTAGAGAGGCCGTGTGCCTCTAGTTTGGCCGCCGTGACTTTGCCGACGCCCAAAAACGTGGAGACGGGCAGCGCTGCCAGGAAGTGCTCCGCTTGTTGCGGGGTGATCACGGTGAGCCCGTCAGGCTTGTGAGCATCACTGGCGATTTTCGCCAGGCTCTTGCAATAGGAGACCCCGACGGAGATGGTGAGGCCGGTCTGCTCTCGCACACGCTGTTTCAGTTCACGTGCCAGCAGGGTTGCAGAGGTCATGTCCTTGTGGTTGCTCGTCACATCCAGGTACGCCTCATCCAGGCTCAAAGGCTCCAGACGCGATGTATACTCCCGATAGATGGAGAGGATCTCTCGCGAAACAGCCTGGTAGATCTCGAAGCGCGGGCGAAGGAAGATGGCGTGTGGGCAGAGGCGCCGCGCCGTTTTTGCTGATTGGGCGCTATGGACCCCATAGGCCCTGGCCTCATACGAGGCAGTGGAGACGACGCCCCGCTTTTCAGGATCGCCACCTACAATGACAGGCTTTCCTCGATACGCGGGATGATCACGCTGCTCAATGGATGCATAAAAGGCGTCACAGTCTGCATGCACTATTTTACGAATATCATGTATCACCTTCCTCGTCTCCTCTCTGCTTGTTTTCTTCCCTTCATTGTATTTCATTTTCTCGTTCCTGGCGAGAAGAAGGTCAAGGGGGAAATGGAATCACCCCGTCATGAGAGTGTTGGCGAAATCGGAACTCGTGCTTGCTGGAGGAAGAGAAACGCCTTTGCTCTGAGCGTGAAATGGTAATTTGCCAACACTATTATCATGTATACATACCGTTTGCTGATCACTTGCTATACCATTACGGTACGTGGAAGAGGTGATTAGCTCCAGGAGCCGATTTCCACTTTATCGATGATCTTCTGCTGAGTACGCCGAGGTATGGTCACACCTGGCAGAAAGAAGATCCTCTACAGCAGGAACTCTCCTCCGGTGAGCAGCGAGAGAGGCAAAAGCAGCCAGTTCCATGGCCAGCGGCAGCGGCAGAGGAGCCAATCTTCGGGCCTTGCTCTCGTAGGAGGCTCATCCAAGAGCTTCCGGTCATCGTGAGTCGGGTCCTGGCGCAGAGCATCTCTTCCTAAGAGTCAGGTCCATCTGGTGTAAATCCCAGGGCGGATGCCGGGAGAAAATAGGAGCATTCTGCGGGCCGTTCCCCTTCCAACACTGTCTCGCATGGCTTCCAAACGCATGAGTGGTCCTCGCTTATCTTTTATGGGTGTTTTGTAAGAAAATCATACTTGGTGGCGGTCGGAAGAGCAAGCGTTTAGGCCAAATGGCCGCATCCTCCCATCAGGTTTATCCATTTTCATCAGATGTTATTAACGCCCACTTCAATTTGACCAAAAACGGGCACATAACTCCTTTCCTGCCTATCGGAGGGGAGGGGCATAACTCCTGATCTGGGGCCAGAGCACGGCCTCTGGCTCTGTGACTCTTGGGACGTTATGTGGGCGCAAAATTATGGGGGCGCTGACAGATGTTGACGCCTCGCTCGTCGAGCCTTTAAAATACAGCTACATTATCATGAGAAAGCTGACCGCATGGCCAAACCTGGCATACGGGGTAACGTAGCTGGAATGGAGGGGTTTATAGAAAAACCCAAATACATCGTCTTCTACTCCTGGCAGTCTGACCTAGAGAGCAAAACGACCCGTTCGTTTATTGAAGAGGCTCTCAAGAAAGCGATTAAAGCGCTCCAAAAAGACGACACGCTCGATGTTGGGCTGGTGATTGATCGCGACACACAAGATGTGCCTGGCTCGCCTGACATCGCTAAGACCATTCTCGAGAAAATCAACCAGGCGCAAATATGTGTTGGGGATGTCACTACTGTTAACCAGGGCGCACCGCGTTTGACGCCTAATCCGAACGTTGTCCATGAACTAGGGTATGCTCGGAGCGCATTGGGTGATGAGCGAATTATCCTGGTGATGAATACTGCATACGGCATGCCAAAGGACTTGCCTTTTGACCTGAATCACCAGAGAGTAATGAGCTATTCTCTCCCAAAGGAAGCAGATGAAAGCCTCTCTCGTCCTGACATACGCAGGAATCTGGAAATGAGCCTCAAGAAGCATATTCTCGCGATCTTAAAATTAGACAAGCCGCAGCCAATGGCCGCGGTGTCGTTTGCTGAAAAAGCCATGATTGCCGTCAGAGAAGGGCATCCTGACATGCCAGCCCGCGTGCGTGACTATATGGCGGATCTGGTCGCAAAAATTCCGTTGATCCCGCCAACTAACAAGCAAGACGTACTTGACGAGCAGCTGGTCCAGGCAATAGACGCTTCGACCGCGTTAGTCGTCGAATTTGCGCAGGTCGTCACTCTAATTGCTGAGAGAAATGGAGTCGAAGCAGCTCAGACCGTCTACGAGGGATTTGCTGACATCCTCAATTTGTATACGTTCCCGCCAGAGCCGCACCCAGGAGGTGATACCTTCACTTGTGACCTTGCAAAGTTTCTCGGTTACGAATTGTTCATTCTGTTGGTTGCTCTCCTGATCCAGAATAAACGCTGGGAACTGCTGGCAACGCTCCTTGATGAAGAGCTTTATGCGCGAACCAGCAACTATGCCCAACCCGCCTTTGCTCCATTCACCGCGATTTGTCAACCTGTCGCACTGCTCTATCAACGCAATAAGCGCATGGGCTGGCATAAGCTGTCACCTCAAGGAAATATCCTGTACAACCGACACGTGGCAGGTGAGCTTGCGACTGGTGTGCCAGTAGAGCAGTTTATAGAGGCGGATTACTTCCTCTTTCTGCGAGATTTGCTCAAGCCGGAAACGAAGCCCAAACAGATGAAGTGGCGGGCTTGGACTACCATATCTATGGAGAAGCCCGCTCGTTATCTTTCTAAGGCTGTTCGAAGCGATTTTGCCGAGCAATTGGCTCGTTCACTTGGCGTCCCCGATGCTCTGACGTTACGCAGCCGATTGGCCGAGCGGCAAAATACACTTACCAACATGTGGACATATGGGTCTTCCGCGATTTGGTTCGATCCTTTGGAACGGTTCGACATCGACAGCATCGGCAGACGCTAGTCTGGCTATGAGTGTAAATCCCAGGGCGGATGCCGAGAAAAATCAGTCCAAATATCTGGGATGGCAAGGGTTTGAACCTATGGGGTGTTGGAAGGGGAACGGCCCGCAGAATGCTCCTATTTTCTCCCGGCATCTGCCCTGGGATTTACAATCTGGAGCAGATCCTCTCCAAGAGTTTCTCATCGGATCATACAAGAGCGCGGAAGCACAACGAGACGCGGCGGGAGAAACAGGATCAGGAACGAGGTCTCCAGGCCTCTGCTCTTCAGCACCAGGTGCCGCTGCAGGCCAGATGGCACCCCTGGAAAGAAGGGAAAGGGAGGAGCGAATTCCCATCCATTTTGGGTGACTGCTGATAGTTTGGGCAGCCGCTTTTCTGCGTGATAAGAACAACGAGCCTATGGCTATGAGAAATGCTTCGTTCAATCACCAAACCTGTCCGGGAACCTCTTTAACCGATAAATGACAGGAGTGGCTCTGCACGCGGATGTTTCGCCCTCCACAGAGTGGGCAGGAGCCTTCCACTTGAGTGGAGCGCACGACGAAAATGAGTTCTTCTAGGCTCGCATCAAGAGCTGATCCACTTGCAACGCGCAGGCTTCGGGGAGCAAGTATTCCAGGAAGGGCTCTAGCTCATCTGTAGGTAAGAACGTCTGTGTCTCTCTCATAGTTGAGCATCCGCTTTCTGGCTGAGTTTTGGTCATCACAAGTTGGGGAGAGACTCGAGGTGAGTAACTCATACACCAGATCGTTGCGATGACGGGCGAGCAGGTCAACCCATTCCTGTGGATTCCTGAGCCGCCGTGCCCTCCAGATCTCTCCGGTTTCTAGCCGCCCTCTGTGGTGTTCCTGATACGAGCACGATAGTTCATAGGTGTTGCTACCTTCCCCTGCTTGCTCTGTTTGTGTCTGAAATCCCGATTCCACGTGGCTCTCGACAAGTGGCTGGCGTTCTTGTATAATCAGGGCACGTCATGCTCATCTACAGGATACAAGCTTCAGCAGGAAATAGAAACAGCAAGGAAAGGAATGCACGCCCATGACCCCTCTCTCTGAGCCACACAAAAATGAACATCCCAGTGCCTACTTTGTGCAAGATCGATCCAATGAAGAGGAAATGACCCGCTTGCACCTTCAAGACCAGTTGTTAACGGCAAGCATGGGTGGAGTGTTGCTGGAACAAACTGAGCCGGAGAGCTTTCGACGAGTGCTTGATGTGGGCTGTGGAACCGGGGATTGGCTTCTCGAAGTGGCCAAGACCTCTCCAAGCATCTCACTGTTGATTGGAGTGGATATCAGCAAAAAAATGGTGGACTACGCCCGCCACCAGGCCGAGGTTCAGGGAGTCAGCGATCGGGTCGAGTTTCACGTCATGGATGCTCTGCGCATGCTCGAATTTCCCACAAGCTTCTTTGATCTGGTCAACCAGCGCTTTGGAGCCAGTTTTGTGCGCACCTGGGAGTGGCCCAAACTGCTGGACGAGTACAAGCGGGTGTGCAAACGAGGCGGAGTGATCCGGGTCACGGAAGCCGATTTTTTGGCGGGGAGCAGCAGTCCAGCCTTCTCACATCTCAATCAGCTCTTTCTTGAGGCGTTCCATCAGTCCGGGCGCTACTATACCCCAGATGGCAACGCCGTGATCAGTCAACTGGTCCGTCTCTTGTCTCAACACGACATCCGGGGAGTGCAAACTCGCGCTTATAGGTTAGACTATCGCGCTGGCACTCCTTCTGGAGACGACTTCGTGGAGAACCAGAAGCTGATCTTTCGGACCGCATTGCCCTTCTTGCGCCGATGGCTTCGTGTGCCAGATAATTATGAAGAGATCTACCAACAGATGCTTGTGGAGATGCAGCAGCCGGACTTCGTAGCCACCTGGGAACTGCTCACCGCCTGGGGGGCTGGCCCAGGCTATGACCTGATAAGGAATGAGTGAGGCGAAAAATGAGTTGCTGCTTGTTTCGCCAGAGGGACGAAATTCCCAAGCAGACAGAACCGGCTCATAGGGGAATACCCTCTACTGCGATGTCCTGGAAAGCTGGCCGCTTTACTGGCACAGACGGCTCCCCTGCAACCCGATGGGACGTTGCGTTGCCCCGGCTTCGAGCGCGCTCAGGCCAGCATGAACACCGAAGAGCGCGCCGATGGCAGCCAGGCGAGCAGGTGTATGGTGCCAGCATTCGCAGTTGCCGTCCGTGGACTGATGCCGGGAGCAATGCCAATGGAGCGGGAGTGCAACGGCCAAACCAGCGCCCTCGTCAGTGTCCTTCTCCATCCCCTTCCAGTGGGATCGGTTCCACTGCTGTGGCGGGACTGGAACCGACGACATCAACGGCGGGCCTGTTTGCGTTGGCATCGTCAACGCCTGGATATCCAGAGAGAGCCAGCCCTTCCTGTTCCCGCGCATCTCTGCTCCTCCCACGATCGCTCGGGCACAGCGGGCGCATTCCCGTTTGTCATGGCAGGAGCGACTGGCGAGGCCCTGCCCGAGCCACCACGGCTGGTCGGCTCACGTTCAAACTGTTCGGTATTCTCGAAACGTTTGCGAACTGGCTCGGCCAGACAGGGGCGTAGCGCGCGCTCGATCCTCATCTCGCTCATCTGGGTCCCGGCCTCCGTCAGGGCTATGAAGCTAGCCGAAAACACATTTTTATGGTAAACTGAAGAGGATGTAGATTGTTTCATTCCATGGAGATCATCGCCGTGAGAGCTATATCATCCCTCTCATTCTTGAAGTGGGGGATTACAGACGTGAGAACCAGATGGACTCACGCATGCCTGTTTTCCGTTCATTTCTCTCGGCCTTCCCTTCTCTCTCCAGACACCTCCACAAGCCTGCAACTGAGCAGATCTCTCGCGTAGCGAGGGCTCAGCTTCAGCTCATGCTCGAGGGCATACGGAGCAGCTGGCTTCCCTCTCTGTGCGCAAGCCTGGTCTCTTTGTGCCTTTTTGGCTTCCCTGATCGCTTCGCGCGTCTTCAGCCAGATGCGCTTCTTGCTGCCTGCAAGAAGGTCTTGCGTACGGACCTCGGTTCTCTGAGAATCAGACATCGGAAAGGATTGTGTTGGTGAAAACCATGCAAAATATCGTCCAACGGATACTTCCTGCCTTTTCTCGCTTCCCGCGCCTCGCTCAACAGGCACGTCAGGCCCTCTCTCTGGGCTCGTCTCCTGGGGCTTTTCTGGAAAACTCAGCCCTGGTATGTCGCCACGTTGCTGCTGGTTACCCTGCTCACCGGGGTGATTCCATCGCTTCAGATTCAGGTGACCACGCAGATTATTCAACAGGCTGCCCTTGCAATTGCCGCGGGACAGGCTTCTCAACTGGTGCACCAGGCGCTGCTCTTTGGCTTGCTTCAAGGCGGATTGGCTCTCCTCCTGGCTCTGTGTGAGCTCGCTCTGCAGCAGATCGGGAGCCTGCTCCCGGCTCGGCTGGCCAATCGGATTGGTCTGGTGATGGCCAAGAAAGCCATCACCTTGGGCGTTGAACATTTTGAAAATCCTGAGCTCCAAAACACCCTGCAATGGGCTGCGGAGGAGAGCGGCTACCGGCCATACGGGATCTTTGGGATGCTCGTCAATAGCTGCTTTGAGCTGGTCCGCACGATTTCAGTCGTGCTGGTTCTCTTCTCCTGGAATCATGTGCTGGGCCTGCTGTTGCTCCTGGCGCCTTTCCCGGCGATGGTGACACGCATCATTTTCGGGAACCGGCGCTATCAGATGGAGCGCGAGCGCACCCAGCAGGATCGCCTCTTGCACTATGTTCACGAACTCCTCACAGAGAGCAAAGCGGCGAAGGAGCTACGCTTATTCCGCCTGGGCAAGCACTTTGTCCAGCGGTATCAACAGCTCTCTGAGCAGTTTTATCAGGTCGATAGCAACCTGGCCAGGAAAGAGACCATGGTCCAGGCGCCTTTTACCGCCCTGACCAACGCGGTCTCAGCAGGCGCGCAGATCTTCGCCATCGGGCTGACGATCGCCAGCGGGCAGATCGGGTTGCTGGCAGGCTACATGCAGGCCATTGTCATTGTCCAGGACTCCGTTGAGGCGCTGTCCCGGTCGATCAGTGAGATCTCTGTCAACCACCTGTATCTGGGGAATGTGTATGAGTTTCTCGACTTCTCTCCCCCACCCATGAAAGAGGGGACGAAGCTGGTTCCGGAGCGGCTGAGTCAGGGCATAGAATTTCGTGGCGTCAGTTTCAGATATCCTGGAACGCAGGAAATGGTGCTCAAGGAGGCGGACCTCTTCCTGAAAGCTGGGGAATGCATTGCGCTGGTGGGCCAGAATGGCGCGGGGAAAACCACGTTGGTCAAGCTGCTCACCCGGCTCTATGAGCCAACGGAAGGACAAATCTTGCTGGACGGCATTCCCCTGGAGGACTATGACCTGCAGGATGTTCGCCGGCATATCAGCGTCATTTTCCAGGATTTCATGCAGTACCCCATGACCGTGCGTGAGAATGTGGGTTTTGGATATATTGAGGAGATGGAAAATGAGGAGCGTCTTCGCCACGCAGCGCGCGCGAGCGGTGCTGCACCGATGATTGAGGCTGAATTGCCCCAGCAGTATGAGACCATCCTCGGGCGGATGTTTGAGAACGGGAAGGAGCTCTCCATCGGCCAGTGGCAAAAGATTGCCCTGGCGCGGGCCTTTATGCGCAATGCACCTCTGGTGGTGCTAGACGAGCCCACCTCCTCCATTGATGCAGAGGCGGAGGCCGAGATCTTCGGTCATCTCCAAGAGGTGGCCGCCGGCGCTACGACCCTGCTGATTGCCCATCGTTTCTCCACCGTGCGCATGGCCGATCGCATCCTCGTTCTCAAGCATGGCCAGATCATCGAGGACGGCACCCATCAGGAACTGCTGGCCCTCTCTGGCACCTATGCCCACCTGTTCCGGCTCCAGGCTACCGGGTATCTGGATCTGTGAGAGGCTCGCTCCCCAGGAGCGCAGAGAGTGGTCATTGCATGGCTGTGTGCGGGGCGTCTTCGCGCAATCCCTTTTTCGCGGCTGTCATTTGCCACCCGCAGACTGGAGATCCCAGGATGGAATGGGAGAAAAGAGAGGAAATGAAGCGGAGGGTTCTTTCTCTGAAACGAGAGAGTCTCCGTTTCATGGTACAGATTCGGCCTCACGCGCATTCTGGAATCTCCAGTCGGCTCTCCCCAACAAGGATGAGGAGCAAGTCTGAGCGAAGAGAATTGGAGGGACCCACGGATTGCGTGTATGACTTCCCCACTTCGTCAGAGGGAGAGCTTCCCGACATCGTAGACACTGATAAAGAAAAGGCGGTAGACTCCTCGCGAGGATCGAAACCGTGACCGATTTCAAAAGGAGGAGCCTGCCATGGAAGCAGTATACTCTGCTGCCCGAGCCAATCTTCGACGGTTGTTGATTTTGCATCCCGCTTGGACCAGCGCCCAATTAGCTCAGGCGACAGGGATGTCAAAAAGCTGGGTTGACAAATGGAAGAGACGCTTATTGAGTGCTCCCCTCAACGATGAACAGGTGCTGTGTGGATTCTCCCGTGCCCCTCATCATCCGTCCCCCAGACTCGACTCTGAAGTAGTAGATCGGCTTGCGCGAGATCCGAGATGACCCCCCAGAAGGACTGGGCCGCACGCCAGGCCCTAAAGCTATCCTCTCTTATTTGAAGCGTGATGAAACCTTGAAAGAGAAGCGGAGGCCCTAATCGACCCGCACTGTTCACCGACTCGGGACCGGAAAATGGACGCATTGCTTCTCGCCTTCCCGTGCTGACTGAGCCACTCGAACGCTCCACACCGATGCAGCATTGGCAACTCGATTTCAAGGACGCCTCTACGGTCCCTTCAGATCCACACGGCAAAAAGCAACACGTGGTTGAAACGCTCAATAGTATTGATCAAGGGACCTCCGTATTAGGAGATCACCACGTGCGCTCCGATTTTAGCGCAGAAACGGCCGAGGCTTTGGTGGCGCAGACCTTTGCTGAACACGGATTACCAACCTCTATCACGTTGGACCGGGACACACGGCTCTCGTAGGAGCTCCTCAAGGCAGTGACTTCCCAGCTGCCCTGGTGCGCTTCTGTCATGCCCTCGGAGTCGCGGTGGTGCTCTGCGACCCC
>Ga0070730_10002929_pt1 | contig 15471 bp, 11 predicted proteins | sample Coa_R1_3_FD_66447 | JGI IMG/M metagenome (GOLD analysis project Ga0070730, IMG submission 66447) | Surface soil microbial communities from Centralia Pennsylvania, which are recovering from an underground coalmine fire - Coalmine... | ecosystem: Environmental > Terrestrial > Soil > Unclassified ...
ACGTTCGACGAGTTCTGGCGCACGCGGCTGGTTGAGCGTGTCGAAGAGCGCGGGGAGGACGGCGTCGCCGGCGAGGATCCCGAAGCGCAGGGCGAGGAGCTCCCACAGCCGCAGGTCTCCGAGGGCGACGAGGCCGAGGCGGACGACGAGGAGGGGCTCGATATGCCGCTCTACTCGCCCGTCGAGGTGCTGGCTGGGCGCGACTTCAGCAGCTTCGTGCCTGACGAGATGCAGGACATTGCGCGCGCGATCCTGCTGATCGCCCGCCGCCTGTCCACGCGCGAGAGTCGGCGGTATCGTTCGACGCAGCGTGGGCACGCGATCGACCTGCGGCGGACCATGCGACGAAACATCAAGTACGGCGGCACGGTCGTGGAGCTGGCGAAGAAGAAGCGGAAAATTCGCAAGCCGAAGATCGTGCTCATTTGCGACGTCTCGCGCAGCATGGATACGTACAGCAAGTTCCTGCTGCAGTTCATCTACGCCTTGCAAAACACCCTGGGACGGGTGGAGAGCTTCGTGTTCTCGACCCGCTTGACCCGGGTCACCGAGTACTTCCGGGCCAGCGACATCTACACCGCGCTCGAGCGCATCGCCCGCGAGGTGCCGGACTGGTCAGGCGGGACGCGCATCGGCGAGAGCTTGAAGGTCTTCAACCACGATTGGGCGCTGCGGATGGTCAATCAGCACACCATCGTGTTGATCATGAGCGATGGGCTGGACACGGGCGACGCGAGCGTCCTCGAGTATGAGATGGAACAGATCCAACGCCGCGCGGCGCGGGTCATCTGGCTCAATCCGTTGCTCGGCAACGAGGACTACCGGCCGCTGGCGCGCGGCATGAGCGCGGCGTTGCCCCACGTCAACCTGTTCGCGAGCGCGCACAACCTGGCGAGCTTGCAAGCGCTTGGAAAGTACCTCGCGCTCTGAGATCAACGCCTACCGCATCGCTGCGCTCGCTCCTTCCCGATTTTCGCGACAGGCGTGGTTGCCGCCCGCCGGCGCTGCGCGGAGCCAGTTCGCCTACCGCATCGCTGCGCTCGCTCCTTTGCGGCCGGGTCCCAGCCGGTGCCACAGGTGTCTTCTGAGAATCAGAAAGGAGCGAGCGCAGCGATGCGGTGGGCAAATCCCTGGCGCGGATGGGAATGCGCTGGCCCGCGAAGCGTTCTACTCTTGAGGAACTATGAAAGAGCTGTTGCCGGACATTGAGCGCTGGCGGGAAGCTGGCAAGAAGGTCGCCATTGCGACCGTGGTGCAGGCCTATGGTTCGGCGCCGCGGCGGCCGGGGGCCAAGATGGCGATTGCCGAGGACGGCGAGTTCGTGGGCTCCGTTTCCGGCGGCTGCGTCGAGAACGACGTCGTCGAGCACGCCCGGCAAGTCCTCGAGGAGGATCACCCGCGCCTGGTTCCGTACGGCATCAGCGATGAGATGGCGTTCAACGTCGGGCTCGCCTGCGGGGGCCAGATCGAAGTCTTCATCCAGCCGTTTGGCCGCGCTTTTCCGACTGAGAAGCCAGTCGCCTTTGCCTACGTGGTCGATGGCGATGGTCAGGGCAACGGCCTGCTGGCCTGGGACTTCAGTCCGGGCAAGCACCGCGGCAGCCTCGGCCAGGGCGACGCCTTCGACGACCGCGTCGCCAGAGACGCGATCGCCAAACTGCGCGACGGCCGGCCCGGCGAATTGCGGTACGACGACGCCCCCGGCGGGCCACTCCGCGTGTTTGTCGATACCTACCCGGCGCAGCCGACGATCGTCATCTTTGGGGGCGTCCACATCGGGGTTGCTCTGGCGCATCTGGCCAAGGCAACCGGCGGCTTTCGCGTCGTCGTCGTCGATGCTCGCGGCGCGTGGGCCAAACAAAGTCGCTTCGCGGATGCCGACGAAATCCACGTCCTGCACGCCGACGACTACCTGCGTCAGCACCCGCTGGGGACCAATACGTACGTCGCGGTGCTCAGCCACGACCCGAAGCTGGACGATCCAGCCCTGTTTGGGGCACTCCAGACCGACGCCCGATATGTGGGTGCGATTGGCAGTTCGAAGACGCAGCGGGAGCGCCGCGAGCGGCTCAAGGCGGCCGGGCTCACCCAGGAGCAGGTGGATCGCATCCACGGGCCCATCGGGCTCGACATCGGCGCTCAGTCGCCCGAAGAGATTGCCGTCGGCATCCTGGCGCAAATGATCGCGGCCAAGAACGGGAAGCTCGCGGCTCCGCAACAGCGGCCGCTGGCCGCCACGGCCGTCTGACCAGAAGCCACTTCACTACGTGCTGGCAGCCGTCATCCTCGCCGCGGGCGGCTCCAGCCGCATGGGCCAACCGAAACAATTGCTCAGGTTTCGAGGCACGTCCTTGCTGCGACGAGCCATCGATACCGCCTTCGCCGTGCCGGCCGACCAGGTCATTGTGGTGCTGGGGTGCGCCGCGGAGCAGTTGTTGCCTGAAGTCGAGGCCACCAGCGCGACGGTCGTGTTGAACGACCAGTGGATGGAGGGAGTCAGTACCTCCCTGCGGGGCGGGCTCTCGGCGGTTGCTTCGGAGGCGCGGGGCGTCTTCATCTATCCGGCCGACATGCCGCTGGTCACTTCCGAGGCGCTGCGCGAGCTTGCACGCCGACAGCAGCTCAGCGGGCGACCGGCGGCAATGACTGAGGCGGGCGGGGTGCGGGGCGTGCCGGTGTTCATCACCCGGTCACTGTTCCCGGCGCTGATGATCCAGGAAGGCGACGTGGGCGGCGCCCAGTATCTGCGGGCGCATCCTGAGTCGGTCGAGGCGGTGCGTTTCGATGACCCGGACCTCATGCGCGACGTGGACCGCCCCGAGGACTACACGCGCCTGCTGGAGCTCGACCCGGATGCCGACCTTGCCTGAGTCGGCCCAGACCGGTCAGGGTTACTGTCTGGTCTGCGGCACCCCGCTCGAGGCCCGACGTCACGAGGATCGCGACCGACCGACCTGCCCCGCGTGCGGGTACATCCACTACCTCGACCCGAAAATCGCCGTGGCCGTTATCCTTGGAAATGACCACGGGGTACTGTTGGGCCGACGGCGCGTCGATCCAAGCAGTGGCCTGTGGAGTTTCCCCGCGGGGTACGTGAATCGAGGCGAAGTACTTGAAGAGGCGGCCGTACGCGAGGTCTCCGAAGAGTTCGGCGTGGCCGTTCGACTGACCGGCCTGGTCGGGGTGTATTCGGAGCGCGATGCGCCGGTCGTACTGGTGGTGTACGCCGGCGAAGTCCGACACGGCGAGTTGCGTCCAGATGGTCACGAGGTGAGCGAGATACGGCGATTCGGGCTCGAGGCGCTGCCCGCCGAGCTCGCCTTTCCGCACGATCGGCAGGTGCTGGCCGATTGGAAGCGTGCGCTTCAGACTGGTAGGCTCATCGGAGCGTACGACAGCAAAATTTGAAGAGAGGCAAGATATTTGATGGCTCAGACCGTGACGCGCGAGCCCGCCTTGCACAGTGTGTCGGTGACCGTCAATGGGACCCGATACAACCGTGAGGTTGAGGCGCGCCAGCTCCTGGTGTACTTCGTGCGCGAGCAACTGGGGCTGACCGGCACCCACGTCGGATGCGACACGTCACAGTGCGGCGCGTGCACCATCCTCGTCGATGGCGTGGCCGTCAAATCGTGCACCATCCTGGCCGTGCAGGCGGATGGCGCTGACATCAAGACGATCGAAGCCTACGCCGAGCCGAATGGCAAACTGCACCCGATTCAACAGGCGTTCTGGGAAGAGCACGGCCTGCAGTGTGGCTTCTGTACCCCTGGTATGGTCATCGCGATCGACCAGCTCCTGCGCGACAATGCGAACCCCAGCGAGGCGGAAGTTCGGCGTGGTCTCGATGGCAACCTGTGCCGCTGCACTGGCTATCAGAACATCGTCAAGTCGGCACTTTCGGCTGGACGCAAGCTGCGCGGCGAGGAACCCTTCGAAAAGCCCGACGCGGCCGCTGCGCACTAGGCACCTGGAGGTCAGCAAAACGTAGATGTTTCCAGCCAAGTTCGCCTACGCGGCGCCGAGCAGCCTGCAAGAGGCGCTCGACCTGCTCGAAGATCCTGACGCCAAGATCCTGGCGGGCGGCCACAGCCTGCTGCCCTTGATGAAGCTCCGGCTGGCCCAGCCGAAGTTACTGGTTGACCTTGGCCGCATCCCGGGCCTGTCGTACGTGCGCAGTGAAAATGGCTCGCTCGCCATCGGCGCGATGACGACCTATCGCGAAATCCAGCTCTCCGACGAGGTGCACCAGCGCGCCCCGGTGCTGGCTGAGGCGGCGCACGAGGTGGGCGATCCGCAGGTCCGGGCCAAGGGCACCCTCGCGGGCGCGCTGGCTCACGCGGACCCGGCGGGCGATCTGCCGGCCGTCGCCCTGGCACTCGGTGGGACCGTGCGGGCCGTCGGCAAGGGTGGCGAGCGCGACATCGACCTGGATGGCTTCTTCGTCGACATGCTGACGACGTCGTTGCAGGAGCGCGAGATCATTCGTGAGGTGCGCTTGAAGGCCCAGGCGGCGGGAACAGGTGCCGCCTACCTGAAGTTCGATCAGCCAGCCAGCCACTATGCGCTGACAGGCGTGTGCGCGGTGGTGACCCTGGCGGCCGGCGGCACGATCGGCGCGGCGCGCATCGGTGTCACCGGCGTGGGCCCCAAGGCCTATCGGCCGACCGCCGTCGAGCAGGCGCTGCAGGGCAAGCCAGCCGACGAAGAGACCATCCGGACCGCCGTGCAATCGGTGGCTGAGGGGATTGACGTCCAGGGTGACATCCACGCCGGTCCCGAATATCGGGCCCACCTGGCGCGTGTCTTCACGCGCCGGGCGGTGCTTCTAGCGGCGCAACGCGCGAAAGGCTGACCGACACTGGAGCGCCACATCTTTGGTTCCACGACGCGGTGGGAACCGATCGTCGGCTACTCACGCGCGGTGCGTGTGGGCGATTTCGTGTGCGTCTCTGGGACAACCGCGACCGACGCCCAGGGTGACATCGTGGGCGTCGGCAACCCCTACGCCCAGGCGGTCCAGGTGCTGAAGAACATCGAGAGCGCCCTACAGAAAGCAGGTGCGCGACTCGAGGATGTCGTCCGCACGCGGATCTATGTGACCAACATTGGTGACTGGGAACACGTCGGCAAAGCCCACGGCGAAGTCTTCGGCACGATCCGGCCAGCCACGAGCATGGTCGAGGTGGCGCGATTGATCGACAAGGACATCCTGGTCGAAATCGAGGCGGACGCGATCGTTACGACTGAGTAGCCAGCGCGGTCCGCTGCGCATCCAGACGGGCCAGCGAGCGGTCGACCCCACGGCGCAGCTCGTCGACGTCGAGATCGTCGGCCAGGTCAAGCGCCCGACGCAGCAGGGGCTCGGCCTCGTCGAACCCGCCGCGCAGCATGTGCGCCTCGCCAACGTTGCGGAGCGCCGTCGCCAGGCCGCGCTGATCGCCGATTTCGTCGTACAGGCGCAAGGCGCGCTGCCAGTGCGTCAGGGCCTGGTCCCAATCGCCCTGGCCGCCGCGCCAGTACAGGTCGCCCAGGTTGTTGGAGGCGACCGCGACGCCGCGCTTGGCGCCGATCCGCTCGTGGAACTCGAGTGCCTGGTGATAGAGTTTGAGCGCCTCTTCGACCTTTCCCTGGAGGTGCAGCACGGTTCCGAGGTTGAGCGAGATGGCGGCCGAGAGGAGCGCATCCTTGACCTGGCTCGCGCACTCCAGCGCTCTGCGAAAAGCTTCGTGCGCCACCGGCAAGTCGTCTTCGCGCGCCGCGGCAATGCCAACCGCCCGATAGGCCGCGGCGCGGTCAAGATCGACCGACTCCTGGCCGACGAGCAGCGCAATCGCCTCGGCGCCGAGCAGGCGTGCCTGGGCGTGCGCGCCGCCTTCCATGGCCAGCATCGAGCGGGCGATCCGCACCCGTGCGAGTTGGACGCTGCTGCCCCCGCCCGCCAGACACGCCTCGGCTCGATTGAGGCCATCATCGGCCGCGCCATAGGTGCCCCGGCGGCGATGGATCTCGGCGATCTGACGCCACAGGTCGGCCTTCACTTCCTGGCGTTGCTCGAGATCGACCGCCGCGCGCAGGTTGTCCATCGCGGCTTCGTCTTCGGACAGCACTTCGAGCGCGGAGCCGAGCGAAGACAGCACTTCGGCGCGCCGCGGGCGGTTCGCCGCGGCGGTGCCGAGCCGCCCGATCGCGTCCTCGTAGTAGTGGATGGCCTCCCGGTTCAAATACAGCAGCCGCGCGCGGTCGCCGGCGGCGCACAGGTAGCGAACCGCTCGCTCGGCGTCGTCACCCCGACCGAAGTGCAACGCCAGGAGCGCCAGTCGGTCGGCGACCGCCTCGTCAGACATGCCCTCCAGTGCGTCCCCCGCGACGCGGTGCAGCGACGTGCGCATCCCCGAGAGCAGGCTAGCGTAGACCGTTTCCTGGACCAGCGGATGGCGAAAATGCCAGATCCACGTCGTCCCGCGGCCGTCACCGCGGACGCGCGATTCGCGCCTGAGGATGGCGTGCTCTTCGAGGCGGGCCAGCACCGCACCCCAGTCGCCGCGCCCGAGCACCTTACGCAACAACGTCGCTGGGAAGGCATGGCCCAGCACCGCCGCGACGTGCGCGGCCCGCCGCGCGCCTTCGTCGAGCGAATCGATGCGCGACAGGATCAAGCTGCGCAACTGGTCGGTCAGGTAGCTGGGCTGAGCGTCGGTCTCCGCGGCTGGGCGCGACTCGGCCGGGATGCCGGCCTCAGCGACGGCGCCGCACAATTCGACCAGATACAGCGGATTGCCCTCGGCGCGGTCGACGACGAAGGCAACCGTCTTATCCGAAGCGGTCTGACCGAGGAGCGTCCTGGCCAACTCGGCGCTGGTCCGGGGATCCAGCGCGTCGAGGCTGATGACGGTGTCGATCGGCAGGCCGGCGGGCGGCGCCCAGCCGGGCCGATGCAGGATCAGCCAGCCTAACGGTGAGTCGTCCAGATCGCCGATGGCTTCGGCGATGATCGCGGCGCTGGCCGCATCCAACCAGTGGCAGTCATCCATCGCCACCACCAGCGGCTGTCGCGCGGCGGCGGCGCGGAGCAAGGCTTTGGTCGTTCGAGCCAGCAGGCCTTTGCGCAGTTGGGCGGGCAGAGATGCGACCCGGTCGTCGACCACCTCGTTGGATTGAGCGAGCAGGTCGCGCACCACCGCGCCCGCCAGGTTTACGTCCAGACCTTCGACGTCCGCCGACGTCGCGAGGATCGACTCCAGGCTGTCCAGGCCCTGGATGCGCTGCAGCAGCCCGCGCAGCAGGCCGGCCAGGGACGTATACGGCAGATCCTGCCCATATGGCGGGCAAGCCACGTTGAGCCAGCTTCGACCTCGCCCGCCGGCACCGCGCCGGACGGCCAGCGCGAGCGCGCTCTTACCAATGCCGATGCCGCCGGCGACTTCCACGACCGCGCGGCGGCCGACGCGCAGCGGCGCCAGGCCGGCCAGCGTCCGCTCGAGGTCTGCCTTGCGACCCAGATACAGGTCGCGACCGACGCCACCGCGCATCGCGGTGGTCTGCCCGAGGACCGCGAAACTACGCACCGGGGAATCCTTGCCCCGGATGCGCACCGATCGACGCAGGCGCAAGCGGAACGAGTTGCCAAGGTACGCGCGCGTCGCTTCGCCGATCAGGATACCGCCCACGGGCGCGGCGTGCTCCAGCCGAGCCGCGATGTTGACCGCGTCGCCCATCACGGTGAACGAGCGCTTGCGGCGGGACCCGATGGGGCCAGCGAGCACGACGCCGGTGTTGATGCCGATCCGCATGTCGAGCTCGCAGCCGATCTGTCGGCGCAACCGAGCATTCAGCTGGCTGAGGGCGGTTTGCATCTCCAGGGCCGCCAGCACTGCGCGGCGCGGATCGTCATCGTGGGCGAGCGACTCGCCGAACGTCGCCATGATCGCGTCCCCGAGGAACTTATCGATCTCGCCGCCGTAGTGGGCGATACCTTCGTCGAGGACTTCGAAGCAGCCATTGATGGCGCCGACCAGTTTCTCAGGGGGCAGGAGCTCGGCCAACCGGGTAAACCCGCGGATGTCAGCAAAGAGAATGGTGACCGGGCGCAAGTCACCTTCGACTGCGCCCGGGTCGGCCACGCTCCGCATCACGCGGACTGGATGTCGTATCAGGTTTGCCGGGGACAACACCGAACCCTAGTCGTAGACAGTCCCGTCCCAGCGGACCTGGTCCCAACGGACATGGTCCCAGCGGACGTGGTCCCACCGCACGTGGTCCCAGCGAACATGATCCCACCGGACCTCGTCCCAGCGCACGTGATCCCACCGGACGTCGTCCCAGCGGACTTCGTCCCAGCGGACGTGGTCCCAGCGCACGTGGTCCGCGTTGATGCCCTGGTTCCCGTCGCCAAACTGGTGCCCGTCAGCCGGACCATCGCCTTGTAAATCACCAAACAGAGGTAGCAACGCAAGGATCAGACCCTCGGCAGGGAGGAGGTGCGGACGCACCACTTGTGGCGTGCGAGCGTTGAGCGCGCGCTCGACGTTGATCAGACCCGCGCCCTGGACCGCCGCGCTGCTGCCGGCCAGTGGCCGAGCGCCCCCGACGAGCAGGGCTTTCGTCTCATCCGGACTCAGCTCCGGCCGCTGCTGAAGAAGCAGCGCGGCGGCGCCGCCAGCGACAGCCGTCGATTCAGAAGTCCCCGAGAAACGAATGGTCGTCGGCCCTTCGATATGCGTTGGGCTCTGTACATCCAGGGTGCTGCCGGGTACGCGCACCGACACGATCTTGCGGCCAGGCGCGACGAGTTCGGGCTTGGCCAGGCCATCCGGCGTTGGGCCAACGCTTGACCAGAACGGGATGCTGTCGTCAGCCAACGCCACGGTACCGTTGTCATCGGAGGCACCCACGGTGAGCACGAGGGGGTCGATGCCGGGGGTCTCAATGGTGCCCGCACCGGGACCGTCGTTGCCGGCGGCGGTGACCAGGACCAGGCCACTGCGCCAGGCGATTTCGGCCGCCGCGGCGAGCGGATCGTGCCGATAGCCGCCTTGCGCCGGTGCGCCGAGGGCCATGACCACCACGCGGATGCCGAGCGATGACTTGTGGGCGATCGCCCATTCGAGACCGTGGATGACCGTCGACAGCCGACTGCTGCCGTTCTGGTCGAGAACCCGCACGCTGACCAGCTCCGCGTCGGGCGCGATGCCCGGCGAGGGCGCATCGCGGCCGGCGGCGATGATGCCCGCGAGATGCGTGCCGTGGCCAGCCGGGTCCCCCAGAGCGGGGTGCGTCGGATCGATCAGGTCGACCCGAGCTTTCACCCGTGAGCCGAAAGCGGGGTTGTTGTCGTCGATGCCAGTGTCGAGTACGGCGACCGTCACGCCCTTACCTGTGAAACCGTCTTCCCAGGCCTGGGTCGCTCCGATGGCCTGCTGAAACACGATTGGGGTCTGCCCGCCCACTGACGTGTCGGCGTCGTTGATGGCGGTGGCCTTCACCTCGGCGTCGATGTGGATGCGCCCAACGGACGGATCGTCGGCCAGCGTCCGGATCTGGGACGGTGTCAGTTCGGCGACGCTCGCGCCGAGCAGGCTCGAGCTCCCGACCACGACGCCGCCGCCACTCAGGACGCGGCTTTCAGCGCGCAGGGCGCGGCCGGCGCCGTCTCCCTCAGGGGAGCCTTCGACGATGACCGGGATCCGTTGCGACGCGGTCGCCGTCTGCAGGCGTTGGGACACTTCGTCGTCGAGCCGAGCCGGCGCCGGAGCGGCGCTGGCAGGGACGGCGAAGACCGGCAGCGCCACGATGGCGACCGCCAGGAGTGAAATGAGTTGCTTAGGGGCGTGAAAGTGCAGCATGGGGCTCCCGCCAATTCGTCTTAGGCGGTTATCGGCCGAATTCGCGAGAGTCCCAACCCCCTGAGCAGGGGGATGTCAGATGCGCTAGCGGTCTACACGGCCACGGCGAGGCGCTGTGCGCCGTGCGGCAATTCCTGAAGACGACGCCGCAGCTCGACCGCCTCAGCGTCAGCGAACGAACGCAGCGGTCGTGTCAGTCGAGCGTCGTCGATAACGCCCCACTCGCGCAGGATCAACTTCATCGACGAGAAGCTCGCGCCTTCTGCCGACCCGCCCCGCGCGATCTCGGCCATCTCCTCGAAGCGCATCACGATCTCCTGCGAGCGCGCGGCCGTCTTGAAGTCACCGCGCGCGACAGCTTCCCAGGTCTCGGCCGAGGCCGCCGGCGCAACGTTCGACGTCGCCGGGATCGCTCCGTGGGCGCCGATGACGTAGGCGGCATCGATCAGAATGCGCGTCCCCAGGAACATGCGGAACCGGTCCTCGAGACCTTCGGATCGAATCGAGCTCGTCAGGACACGGAACCAGCGCAGGTCGTTTTGACTGTCTTTGATGCCCTGAACGGTCCCCTCGCGCGCCAGCTGCAGCGTCGTCGCGACGCTCATTTTGACTTTGACCGTCTGCGGGATGTTGTAGATGAGCAGGGGCAGATCGGGAAATGCTTCTTTGAGGGCTCTGAAGTGCGTCAGCATCTCGTCCATGCTGTGCGGGTAGTAGTGCGGCGGCGTGAGGGCCAGCGCGTCCGCACCGGCGGCGACCGCGTGCCGAGCGTGACGCAGCGCGAGTCCAGTCGAACTGTCGCCAATGTTGGCGATGACTGGCACCCGGCCCGCGACCTGGTCGACCGTCGCCTCCACGGCGCGGGCGCGCTCGCTCTCGGGCAGCGCCGCGAATTCACCCGTCGTACCCATGGCCCAGATGCCGTGCACGCCCGCGCCGACCAGAAAGTCGACCAGGCGGCGCATCGAGACGATATCGACAGACTCGTCGGCGAAGAGCGGGGTGAGCATGGGGACAAAGATCCCCACGAGTCGGCTGGGCTGCATCACCCCAATGGTACCGCTAGCGCCGCTCGTAGATGGGGAGGAGCTTGCGTTCCAGCAGACCGCCGACGATCTTCTGGATTGGCGGCAGCTTGTCGGCATCCCACTCGCCGACAAACGTCACGGCGCACCCGGAGCGGCCCATGCGGGCCGTGCGCCCGATACGATGGACGTAGGCTTCTGAATCCTCCGGGATGTCGTAGTTGAACACATGCGACACCTCGGGAATGTCGAGGCCGCGCGCCGCGACATCGGTGGCGACCAGATAGGTCAGCTTGCCCTCGCGAAACTCGCGCAGCACGTGTTCACGCACACTCTGACTCATGTCACCGTGGATGGCCGAAACGGTCAGCCCGCGCCGCTTGAGCGTGGCGACCAACCGATCGACGCCGATCTTCGTCTGGCGGAAGATCATCGCTCGCTCGGGCGGATCGTGCTCGATGAGTGAGACCAGTCCGTCGACTTTGTCGCGGTCCGCCACTTCGTAGTAGACCTGCTCGACCTCCTCGACGGTGATCTGCTGAGGCTGCACGTGGACGGTGGCCGGATCGTGCATGTAGCGGCGTGAGAGAATGCGAATCACGGTTGGGACGGTGGCCGAAAAGAGGGCGGTCTGTCGCCCGCGCGGCGTCCGCCGCAAGATGCGCTCGACGTCGGGCAAGAAGCCCATGTCCAGCATCCGGTCGGCTTCGTCGAGGATCAGATAGTCCACCGACTCCAGCTTGAGTGTGCCGCGCCCGATGTGGTCCAGAATGCGGCCGGGCGTACCGACGACGACCTGGGCGCCGGCCTTGAGGTCATCAAACTGGCGCCCGTAGCTCGAACCGCCGTAGATCGTGACCACCTGGATGCCCGGAATGTAGCGGGCAATCTTCCGCAGTTCTTCGCCAATCTGCATGGCGAGCTCACGAGTCGGCGCGAGAACCAGCGCCTGCGTGTGCTGCAAGTCCTCGTCGACGCCTTCGATCAGCGGAATGCCGAAGGCCGCGGTTTTGCCGGTGCCCGTCTGGGCCTGGCCGATCACGTCGCGGCTGTCAAGGAGTAGCGGAATGACTCGGGATTGGATCTCCGTCGGCTGAACGAACCCCATTTCACGGATGGCGCGGTTCACTTCGTCGGACAGCCCGAGCTCGGCGAATCCATCCGGCGCCGGTGCAGCGGCGGACGCAACCATTGCAGCTGGCACCGCCGCAGCCGCGGGAGCCGCCAGGCCGGCACGTACGGCCACCGGCGTGGGCAACCCGGCAGGTGTGGGCAACCGCGCGGGTGGACGCAACTCCACAGCTGCGGGCACCGCCTCGGTCGTGGGGAGCGTTACGGTTGTGGGCACCGCCGCGGGTGCGGGCGCAAGCTTGCCGATGTTTCGGACCCGAGCCTTGGAGACCGGTGCCGTTAGTGCCTCTTGAGTTGCCTGATCCGCGAGTTTGCGGCGGACCTTGCCAGGCGGAATCTCGACTCCTTCAGGAGTTGCTGGCCGCGTGCGCGGGGCGCGCTTCCCGGGCTCAGTTGCTGGCCGCGAACGCGTGGTGCGTTGGGCGGGCTTGTCGCTCGTTGTAACCAGATACCGGTCCCTCCTTGGGACGAACAAACACGTGCGGCAGGAATCGCGCGCACACGAGGATGGTTAGGATTGTTATACCCGTAACGGCCAAATCGGGTAGACATTGAGAGGGTGTACAGGTCAGGTCGGGTATGGCGGACACAGTGACAGTCCCGGCGTCAGAAGCGACGCCGGTGCTGCCCGGGTATAACGCGCGCCGAATTGGCTTCGCCGCCGGCGTCGTTGCCGCCGCGCTCATGCTGGCGGCGATCATCGTGCTGCGGGTACTGAGTGGAGTCGCGTCGTTACCCGAAGTCGTCGCCGACGGCGTGCTGGCGATCATGCCGGGCGCACTCTTCTCAGTTGTCCTGGACAGCCTGCAACACGCCGCCAAGCCACTGTTCTACCTGGCAGTTGGCATCGGCGCCTTGATCGTGGGCGGGTTCCTGGGTCGCCTGTACTCGAGCCAGCCCACCTGGTCGCGGATGGCGAAGATCGTCGTCGGCGTCTGGCTGGTCATCGGTGTGGGCGTGTACACCGTGCTTGGCGCAGGCGTTTTCGGCCAGCACCTGCAAGCGGGACCGATCTGGCACGCGCTGTCGTTGCTCGTAGTGGTCGGGGTGTTCGGCCTGGCGCTGTTCGAGACCTATGCGCTGCTCGGGCGCCGCGCCCTGGACAACGCTGGCGCCCCTGACGCGCGTCGTCGAACGCTGCTTCGAAGTGCGGTCGTGGCCGTCGCGGCGACCTTCGCCACGGGCACGCTGTGGCGCCTTATTTCGGGCAATGACGCCGCCCCATCGGAGGCACAGCCAGTCGCCAGCGGCGCCGCGGCCGTGCCGAACACGCCGCCATTTGACGTGCCGGGCATGGTGCCGGAGGTCACGCCGACGGCCGGCTTTTACACCGTTTCCAAAAACTTCATCGATCCGGCCGTGGCTGTCGGCGGCTGGCGTTTGAAGATCGACGGGCTGGTCGATCAACCGATGGAGTTGACGTACGACCAGCTCCGCGCCCTGCCGGCGAGCGAGGGTGCGTACACGCTGATGTGTATCAGCAACGAGATCGGCGGCGATCAGTGGGGCAACGCGGTCTGGCGCGGGGTCAAGCTGAAGTACCTGCTCGAGCAGGCTGGGGTGCACACCGATGGCGTCAAGGCGATGTTCACGGGCGCTGACGACTACCGCGATTCGGTCACGCTGGACCGGGCACTGCATCCCGACACGTTGTTGGCCTGGGAGATGAATGGCCAACCGCTGCGCACCGAGCACGGATTCCCGGCGCGGCTGCTGATTCCTGGGATCTACGGCATGAAGAACGTCAAGTGGCTGACGGGTATCACGATCCTCGGCACTGACTTCCGCGGCTTCTGGCAGAGCCAGGGTTGGGACGACGCAGCGCCGTATCAAACCGAGTCGCGCATCGATGCGCCGCGCGATCGCGACGCGGTCCCGGCGGGCACGCTGGCGGTCGGCGGGGTCGCCTTCGCGGGCGATCGAGGCATTCAGTCGGTCGAAGTCAGCACCGACGCGGGCCAGACGTGGCAGGCCGCGCAGGTCAAGCCAGGGCTGTCGCCAGACACCTGGCAGCTCTGGCGAGCCGATGTCCAGGTGGACCGCGGCACGCACGAGCTTCGCGTGCGCGCCACCGATGGCCTGGGCCATCTCCAGATCCGCGAGCCCGCGCCGCCGTTTCCGTCCGGCGCGACGGGCTATGACAGCATCACCATCGCCGTCACCTAGCTGCCTGTCAGCCGGATCGGCGCGGAGGGGCGGGCTGGTTTCTTCATATGGCACGGCGCTGCGCGCCGGACGGGCTCCGCCCTGCGGACGCCTGCGCAATCCTGAGGCTCCGCCCCCGCCCGCTCGAGGCGTCGAGCGGACTCGTCGCGTCCTCCTGAACGCTGCGTGGCGGGTGGGCTTCAGGCGGTGACGGCTTTGAGGGCCTCTGGCTGTGGCTTGCTGATGCGCGTGGGGTTGGGGATGTACGTATTCACGAGCGCCTGGGAATCGAAGACGCCGAGCTGGCCGTACAGGAAATCGAGCTTCTCTTCGAGCTGGGTGCGGATCGCGGCGCGCGTGTCTTCGGGGAGCGCCCAGACCTGCTTTTTGAACGGGCCCCAGACTTTCTTGCGCGTCTTGTAGATGAACTGCTCCTCGGTGTCGCCGGCGGCCCACTCGTCGCCGAGCTTGTCGCGGACGAACGCGTACATCTGCTGCTTGAGATCGTCGGGGAAGGCGCCGTGGTCCAGGATGATGTTCTGAAATTCAGTCGCCAGATGGACTTCGACGGTGCCGACCTCAGGGAACTTGTTGAAGTACTCAGGCGGCAGCGTGCTCGCGCCGTGCTGCACGGCGCCGCCCATGCCGTGGCCGCGCGCCGCGGCCGACATCTCGTCGAGGGTCTCGAACGCGATGGCGACTTTCTTGACGGTGCCGTCGGGCAACGGGATACCGCCGTGCGACGAGCCAGTGTTGACGCTGATCTTGGAAACGCCGCGTTTCGCGCCGACCCTGGCCCGAAAGGCCCGATTAAACCCTTCGACGAACGCGTCGAGCTCTGCGACCGTGCTGTTCTTCTTGCCAACTTCGCCGATCTCGCCGCCGATCGAAATCGTCACGCCGGCGGGCTCGATCTCGCGGATGAGCGCAGCCAACTCCGCGCAGCGCTCGTAATTGTGCTGCTGCTGTTCGCTCAGCGTGGCAAACGACAGGTCGACCAGCGTCGAGGTGTCGATGTCGATGTTGCCGTACCCGGCCGCGACGGCCTGGCGAATCAGCGTCTTCAGTCCATCGACGACGCCCTGCGGGTCGGTGGCGTATTTCTTGGCGTCGGCCTGGTAGTGATCGCCCTGGATGAAAATCGGGCCGCCGAAGCCCTCTTTGATCGCGGCGGCCATCATCACCGTGGCGAACTCCTCGCACGTCTGCTCGGTGTAGCCCATCTCACTTCGGGCGAGCTCGAAGATGAACGCTCCGACATTGCGCCGTCTGGCGGCAGCCGTGACCGCGCGCGCCATGTCGTACGCCATGGCGCGCACGTTGAT
>Ga0070730_10002930_pt1 | contig 15466 bp, 14 predicted proteins | sample Coa_R1_3_FD_66447 | JGI IMG/M metagenome (GOLD analysis project Ga0070730, IMG submission 66447) | Surface soil microbial communities from Centralia Pennsylvania, which are recovering from an underground coalmine fire - Coalmine... | ecosystem: Environmental > Terrestrial > Soil > Unclassified ...
GAAGAAAGAGCCAATATCACCCAAAACCAATGACATTGTTGTTAATCCTCCCTGCCGATGGCAATGGCTCCCACAATGGCGACAAGCAACACCAGGGAGGCGATTTCAAAGGGAAGGACGTAACTAAACCCAGATGGGCTATAGAGAAGCTGGCCGATGCGTGCGATGTTGTTCACCCCGTTAACGGGGATCGCGGTGGTCGCTGCGCCGACGGGAAGGTGAGAATCTGGCGTGAAGAGCGCGAAGATGATGCTGGCGCCAAGCAGCACACAGACAATCGCCGCAGGCCAGAGTTGCTTGTTTGACGGGTTACTCTGGCGCGACATGCTGTTGCGCGTGAGCATGATGGCGAAGAGGATCAGGATGGTTACCGCGCCAGCGTAGATCAGTATCTGCACAATGGCGATAAACTCAGCGTTGAGCAGGATAAAGATGCCCGAAGCGGCCCCGAAAACCAGGACCAGAAAAAGGGCGGCATGCACGATGTTACGTCGCAAGACCACTGCCAGTGCTGAGCCAACCAGCAGCGCAGCGATAATCCAGAATGCCACAGTGGCAATCACAGAGAGCATGGTGTACCTCCAATGGGCGAGCGGAAGGTTGTGACCAGTAATGAGGGATGAATTTCTTCCACGCTCGCCGCAAGGTAGTCTCCTCAAGTGGTGATGTGGGAACGCGGCCAGGTGATAACAACTCCGCCGATCAGCGTGATCAGCGGAGGAAGTCAGGCACTTACGGCTGCTGCCGTCGTAAATTGTACCACGCGCTGTCAAACACGTCTCGCGCCTACCGAGCAACCTGGCGCCATGATCCCAGGTGATGTCAAATGCTTCAGGCGGCCCTATAAGCCAGACCGCTCTTGGGGACGGCTCTGGCATATTTTGTGCGATGTCAAGCCAAACACTATCAGATGTCAGCGTTTATAAGAAAAACCCTGAAGAGTAGTCTCTGTACTCGTTTCTACCTTACATGCCGAGCGCCGATGCCAGACGGGTGAATGAGTGGTTGAGAGGAGCAGGGGCGCTCGCCTGTGATTTGATCATGCTGGCAGGCTCATATGGACTATGCCCGGTACTGGCAAGACGAACAAAGCCAAGGGACATTCAGCCAGGGCGCAAGTCTTCTATCTTCTGGCTCCATAACCCAAGCGTCTCCAGTGATGCGCCAACGGTTCACCGAAGGCATCTTCTGGTTTTTTATCGCCATGACTATCTTGCTCGCTTTGCTTGATGCGCATATGCGTGCGCGTGTTCCTGCGTCGCTCTCCCTGGGGTGGGTAGGGGTGTTTGTGCTGTATTATGCCTTACGGGCTTCTCGGCCATTCCCAGGCTGGCAGATTACTCACCAGATCAGACGATTCTCCTGGTTGTTCCATTGGCCGTGCCAGGCGCCACCTCAGCTTCTGCTGGATCTGATGGTGATGAGCGTCCTGGTCGTTTTGAGCGGGGGATGGGTGAGTCCGCTCTATATGCTCTACCTGGGCTGGGCTGTGGCCTTGCTAGATGAGGTATCCACAGGAGCCTGTCTCGGTTTAAGCGGATTGGCCTGTGCGGCTTTCGTGTTGGCATCGCTCCTGGCGCCTCATCAGCCATTCTCTGCCCTACAAATCACCCTCCTGTCAGAGCGTGTCCTGATACTACTGTTGGTCTCGCTGGGAATTAGCGGTATTAAAGCCTATATTAAGCGTGTTCAATCAGCCTGGGAGGCCGAACGGCGGCAATGGGACGCGCTGCGCCAGACGGTGTTTTCGCATCTCTCCCATGAGTTATATACACCGCTGAGCGCCATCAGCGCCAGCGCTGCGCTCATGGCGCTTAGCGGGAATGAAACTGCGGCTGAGCGTCGGCGCTATTTGCTAGACATCATCGAGCGTAATTGTGCGCGGATGAGTCTTCTGATCGATGATCTCATGGCTATGTGGCGAGAACATCAGCGTCAGCTTGATTGTGCGCCAACACGCCTGCACTGCTTAGCGCTGGGTACATCTGTTGGGCAAATGATCGGCCCATTGTTGGAGAGCAAGCAGCAAAGTCTGGTGGTCGTGGCCGATCCACCTGATACAGCGGTGTTGGCCGATGTGCGTCGGCTTGAGCAGGTGCTGGTCAATCTGCTGGCAAATGCCCAGAAGTATGCTCCGGCTGGGACGGTTATTACGCTGACCATGCGGCGCCATGCGTATGAGGTCTTCTTTGCGGTCCGTGATGAGGGAGCGGGCGTGCCACTTGAAGAGCAAAGCGCCCTTTTTGAGTATTTTTATCGAGGGACGAATTGCCCAGTTTCTTCGCGCGGCTCTGGCCTCGGACTGGCACTGGCAAAGGCGCTGGTCGTTTTGATGGGCGGGCGTATCTGGGTGGAGAGTATGCCGGGGAAGGGCAGCACGTTTTACTTTACGCTGCCTTCTGCTGAGCCAGGATAATAACTAATGCGCATCCTGCTTGTTGATGATGAACCTGATCTGCTGGAGATCACTGCAACCATCTTTAGCCTCCACTGGGCGCAGTGTGAGGTGTTGCGCGCCTCGGATGGCGAGGAGGGGCTGAAGCGTTTCTTTGAGGAAGAGCCGGATATGATGGTGCTGGATGTTGCTATGCCTCGCCTCAGTGGACTCGACGTGCTGCGGCGTGTCCGCCAGGTGAGCAATATTCCCATCATCCTGCTGACGGTGAGAGGTGATGAGTTAGATAAGGTGCGAGGCTTGGAACTGGGCGCGGACGATTATATTACCAAGCCGTTTAGCCATCTGGAATTGCTGGCGCGGGTGCGGGCAGTGCTGCGGCGGGCGGAGATGATTGCGCCGACAGAGCGCGCACCCTCCTTTTGCTGTGAAGATTTCCGCATGAATTATGACTGCCGTGAGGTGAGCGTTCACAGCCAGATGGTAGACCTTACGCCAACCGAGTATAATCTGCTCTATGTGTTGGTGCGCAACGCCGGGCACGTCCTCACCCATGAGACGTTGCTCAAGCATGTCTGGGGTGAGGAGTACGCAGGCGAGCTGGATTACCTGAAAGTCTATATCCGCCGCCTGCGTGGCAAGATTGAACCCAATCCAGCCAATCCCTACTATCTGCTCACCGAGCGTGGCCTGGGGTACAAGTTCCGCCGGTCCGGGCATTAGTTTACAGCACACAGGACGAAAGATTACCTGTGCTTCGGTTGGGCTGCGAAGCCTGAGCTGCAAGTGGTGCCTTATAGACTACCAGCGTTGACCATCAGGCCACCATCTATAAAGAAGGTTGTACCTGTCACATAATCGGCAGCATTGGATGCCAGCCAGACCGCCAGCGCGGCCACATCTTCAGGCTGGCCGACGCGCCGCAGTGGGATCGAATTCGTGAGCGTTTGGAGCTTCTGCGGGTCTTCCAGGGTCTGCTTGTTGATTGGTGTGGCAATCGCGCCGGGGCCAATGCCGACAACATTGATCTGATAGGGGGCCAGCTCATCTGCCAGCGTGCGGGTGAGCATACGCACGCCGCCTTTGGCTGCGCAGTAGGGCGCATTGCCGGGCATCGGCACATCTTCATGCACCGAGGAGATGTTGATAATTTTGCCCTTCTTCTGCTTTGCCATCTGGCGCGCGGCGGCCTGGGCAGCGAAGAAGGGGCCTTTCAGGTCTACCGCAAGTTGTTTGTCCCATTGCTCTTCGGTCACTTCGAGAAACGGGGTTGGCATTTCAATGCCTGCGTTATTGACGAGAATATCCAGCCGCCCGAATTTATCAACTGTCGCCTGCACCAGACGCTCAATATCAGCTACTTTGCTGACATCGGCTTGAACCGCGATAGCCCGATCCTGTCCAATGTCCCGGCACAATTGCTCGGCTGGCTCTTGATGATGAAAATAATCAACTGTTATCCTGGCGCCTTCGCGGCCAAATGCGCGCGCAATGGCCTCGCCAATCCCTAATGAGCCGCCAGTGACAATTGCTACTTTGCCCTCAAGTTGCATATGCTGAAACTCCTTCCTGCGCTGTCGGGTCTTTTAGCGAGCGCCTAGACGCTCTCTGTCTGGAGGCAATGACACGCAAAGTTTGTGCCGCCTCGATCTCTGTGATGATGAGCGGGGTGGGGTCAGGGCGGCGCTTGTTACAAACGAACACCCGCCCTATGATAGAAAGAGAGTGGGCATAGCAGGCGCTGCCCGTTCACAGCAGGAGCTTATGATATAATGCCGCTGATGCGAACGCTCCAGTGAACATGCGCGCAGCAAGGCGTGCCGCGCCCAAGCTTTTTATGAAGAATGGAGCCTCCCGCATTTGGGGGAAAGAGCATGTCGAAAAAACTGACCAGCACGCTTCTCCTGTTCGCCATTAGCGCGGGCTTTTTTGTCTTTGGGATTACGCATATCATCACCGCGACCAATCCAGGAGATTACATTATCTACTCGCTGTATCTGCTGACTGCTCTGATAGCGTTTATCGCCGTGTTGCGCTTGCCACGCAAGAGTCAGTGAGGCTGCGTGGTGAAGCGTAGTCGTGCCCTTATCGCTGGATGTGGGCCATGCTGGTGAGAGAAGCTGGGAATATTACGCATCAGCAGAAGGTTGTGTATGAGTGAACGTGAACTGACGGGAGGGGTAGTGATCCGCCAGGCAGCGCCAGATGATATTCCTGCCATCGACGCCTTAGATCGCTATAGCGCCTCTCCCCTTCGTAATATTCATCAAGACCTCCAGAAATATTTTGGGTCGCTTGATCCCAGCATGCACGAGTTGAACCTGATCTTTCTCGCCGAGGTTGCGGGCGCCGCTGTTGGAAAAGCCGAACTGGTGGTGGCGCCGCCAACTCTCTCGACACAGATAGGCTATATCAAGCGCGTCATTGTGCATCCAGACTATCGCGGGCAAGGCATTGCGCTCCAACTGATGAAGGCGCTGATTGCTTTTAGCCGCGAGCAGAGTATCAGCTTTCTTGATCTGCATGTGTTTGAAAGCAACCTTTCTGCTATTCGTCTGTATGAGTCGTTGGGTTTTCAAGCAGAGCATCGTGAGATTTATTATCGCCTCAAGCTGAAAGGCGAGCAATGAGATAGGAGTGGTGCTGTTATGCCAGGCGATCTGCTGCCGCGTGCCTCACAGATGATTTCTGAGTCACCTCCGCTCTCCATTGCGCGTGGGGAGGGTTTCCCTGGTCGTCGTCTGCGTCGTTTGCGCCGCAGCGAGACGTTGCGCCGGATGGTCCGCGAGACGAGACTTTCTGTCGATCAACTCATTTATCCGCTCTTTATCGCCGAAACGGCGAGCCAGCCGCAGGAGATCGGCTCGATGCCGGGTCAATATCAGTGGTCGGTAGATGGTTTGGAGCGGGAGATCGAGTCGGTGGTCAGTCTGGGCATTCCGGCAGTGCTGCTCTTTGGCATTCCGGCGGAGAAGGATGAGCTTGGCTCGCAAGCCTATCACCCGGAAGGGATTGTACAGCGGGCGATCCGCCGGATCAAATCGCTGGCGCCCGAATTGGTCGTGATTACTGATGTCTGCTTCTGCGAGTATACCAGTCACGGACATTGCGGGGTGATTGTGAACGGCGAGGTGGATAACGACGCTACGTTGCGCCTCTTGGCGCGCGAGGCGCTCGCGCACGCGGAGGCAGGCGCTGATATAGTCGCGCCCTCCGATATGATGGATGGCCGCGTCGGCGCCATTCGCGCGGCGCTGGATGAGCATGGCTTCAGCCAGACGCCGATTATGGCCTATTCGGCCAAGTATGCCTCAGGCTTTTATGGGCCATTTCGTGAAGCGGCAGAATCCGCGCCGCAGTTTGGCGACCGACGGGCGTATCAGATGGACCCGCCGAATGCCCGCGAGGCGCTGCGCGAGATTGAACTCGATGTGCTAGAGGGGGCTGATCTTATCATGGTGAAACCGGCGCTGGCATATTTGGATGTGCTGGCGCGGGCGCGGGCGCAGTTTGATCTGCCGTTGGTTGCCTATAATGTGAGTGGCGAGTATTCAATGGTGAAGGCAGCAGCGCGCAATGGCTGGATTGACGAGCGGCGTATCACGATGGAGATTCTGACGGGCATCTGCCGGGCTGGCGCTGATCTGATCATTACCTATCACGCCAAAGATGTGGCTGCCTGGCTGGCCGGGCGCTAGACGTATCAGAAAACCTATCATGAACTGCGGGAACCGGAGCCGATATGCTGCCGGTTCCCGCGCTGTTTTATCAGCAAAGCCCCAGATTCCTTTCTCTTCTGCAATGTGTGACCTCTTTTCTTCCCTACTCGTTCTTAACCTGAGGATACGACCGGGCATTTCTGATGCAGGAGCTATAAATAGGTTATCCACATCCCGCATCGAAGTGCCTGAGTGCTGAGGAGTCATCTTTCTAAAGGATAAGGGCGCGTGGCAGTATTTCGACGAGCAGGTTTGATTGCAGAGCGAATCCACCATCTCCCGCTGCGGTTGTTGCTGCTGGGGGTAGCGGTAGGGCTTCAGGGGTATCAAGAGATTCCCTCTGAATGGACGCAGGCAGTGATTGGGCTTACCGGCGCGTCGGTCCTCTCGTTCCTGATGATGAGCTTGAGCCTCACCTGTATCTGTCTGGCTGTCAGTCCGCGCCTGCCCAGGTGGCTCGGTGGCAAGGTCGGTCGCTCTCTGGCAAGGGTTGCGCTGGTTGGGTGTCTGATCTTAGCCGTGCTTGGGCTGCGTCAGGTGGGTTTAATGGCGGTGGAAAGCTTCCAGGCGCCAACCTACTTCAATGACGGGACGTTGCTGGACCATAACGCCGGGTATCTCCTGCTGCATGGGCAGAATCCCTATACCAATTCAGATATTGTCGCGGCGATTCGAGAGTATCATCAGCCTGCGTACTTTACGACCCCGCTTCAGCAGGGCAAGCTGGCTGGTCAGCAGGACTATCCTACCAAGGAACAACTGAGTGCCCTGCTGGCGCAAGAGCCGGTTGGACAGCCTAATCAGGTGCTGGAGTTTGAGTCGCATGTCAGCTATCCCGCGCTAGCCTTTCTGGCGCTGGTACCCCTGGTCTGGGCTGGCTTGCCCACAATGCTGCCCTTTTACCTGTTGTGCCTGGCATTGCTTGCGGTGATTGGGCTACGCGCGGTGCGGCGCGAGCTGCGTTGGTGGGTGGCGGTGCTGTTCCTGGCCGATCTGCCGGTGCTGAACTCGGTCCTGGCAGGCGATCTGGATATGTTTTATATTTTGCTGGTCTTCCTTGCCTGGCTCTGCTGGGAACGCTGGTGGCTTTCGGCGGTTCTGATGGGGTTGGCGCTCGCCACGAAGCAAAACGCCTGGTTTTATCTCCCGTTCTATCTGATCTTTATTTATCAGCGACGTGGCGCCCGCGATGCGCTGGGTCGGCTGGGAGTAGCCGGGCTGCTCTTTGTAGCAATCAACTTGCCGTTCATCCTTATGAACAACAGCGCCTGGACCGCTGGAGTGCTGGCGCCGCTGCGTGATCCGATGTTTCCAGAAGGAGCTGGGCTGATTGCGCTCTCGATTGGGAAGGTATTCCCCTTCTTGCCGCATATGGCCTATACCATACTTGAGGCGGTGGGGATCGTGGGGGCGCTCATCTGGTATTTCCGGTGGGGCCGCGAGCGACCAGAGGCGGCAATAGTCTTGGCGACGCTACCGCTCTTGCTGGCCTGGCGGAGTTTACCAACCTACTTCTACTTCTGCGCGCTGCCGACAGCGCTGCTCCTGGCGCGCGCTTCATATCAGACCACTCAAGAGACTGGTGAAACCAGGGCCGTGATGTCTATGCGTGCGGCGAAGCCGGTCCAGCTTGTTTTATCGGAGGAGGTATCATAGGGAATGGCAGTCTTAGCTCCTCGCTCAATGGAGGCGCCCCTACTTAGATTGCGCTCGCTGGATGCGCGTACTGGTTGGATACTGTTGGGGACGCTCTGGCTGGTCACACGGATGATCTACCTGCTCAATGTTATGCTTGGGCATCATTATCCTGATGCCGAGTTCTTTCTCGATGCTCAGCGCTTCTCAGCAGGCTTATTGCCCTATCGCAATTTCTCGGTGGAGTACCCGCCGCTTGGCATCGTCTTGATTGTCCTGCCGGGGCTGGTCCATATTGGGCCGCTGACCGGGTTGCTCTACGGTACGAGCTTTGCCCTGGAGATGCTGGCGCTTGATCTGCTGACGCTGTTCCTGGTCATTCGCTTCGCAAGAAAGCTCATACCTGGGGATAGTACCGGCCTCTACTCTGGCCTCCTTTATACTGGCCTGGTGGCTGCCAGCGGAGCCATTGCGCAGAAATTCGATCTGGTGGCGGGTACCTTCTGTCTGGTGGCTGTCGTCGCCCTCTTGCAGCGCCGTGATGGGTTGGCCTGGGTCATGCTGGTGTTGGCGACGCTGACCAAGGGATTTCCGCTGGCGATTGCGCCACTCTTTATTCTCTACCGGCTGATGGAGGGACGCGCTGGCTATCTGAGCCTCTACGAAGGGCTGCGCGCGGCAGTCGTCTCCAGCGCCATCCTGGCAGTGCCTCTGATTCTGGTGACTGGGATACAGCCACTTGTTCATGCAGTGGTCTACCACGTAGATCGTGGGATAGAGATTGAGAGCATGTATGCGGGACTGATGCTTCTGGGTGGACGTCTCTTGGGGCTTGTCACCACGAGCTATGCCAATCCAGCCGATCTCTCGCAGGATATTCACTCTCCTCTGGACCCGGTAATGGGGTCTCTGGCTGTTCCACTGGGCGTCATCCTCATTGGTTTGCTGTATTGGCAGTTCTACCGTGCCCTCAAAGCTCGCCCCGCAGAGCGGGATACCGCCCTGGCCAGAAGCTCGCTCCTTGTGATGCTCGCCTTTATGATTACGTTTCGCGCGTTTCCGGGACACTACCTGTTGGCAATACTCCCTCTGGCGGCGCTGGTTCGCTTCCAGGGGCGACGGCAGATGGTCTTTGTGTGTACTTTGCTGGGGGCGCTGCTGCTGGGGCAGCTAGAGACGGTAGTCTGGCAGCCGTTGCTAGATGGCGCCTGGGTTGGGATTTTGGCGTTGGTGCTGCGCAATGGAGCGATCCTGGCAAGCTTTGGCATTTTGCTTGGCGGGTCGCTGAAGCGTCTCACCCCTTTGGCAAAAGCTGCTGCTCCGGCTCTTGTAAAAACGCTACCCAAACCTTCTCTGGGCTGGGAAGTCGAGTCGGGCGTGCGCTCCTGGCAGGAGATCCCGGTCCCCTTTGATTCCTACCGTGAGCGCACAACCACGCTGCTCCCTGCGCAGCATCTTTATTTCCATCAGCAACGCAATCGCATTGTCTAGCCTTGTCAGTGTCAGGTTTCTCCCAGGCGAGCGAGCTGATCAGCGTCTTCGATACCTTGTCTGCTCACTCGCCTGGTAGCTTTTCAGGCGGGCTGTTGGCCTGGGCAGCCTTGCGATCTTCTGCTGCCCCAGGTATATCCCTCTTGCTCACCTGATCAGCAATAAATTGCAGAGCTTCTTCCCTGGTCTGAATGAGATCATCAAGCTGCGCGTAGCGTGCCTGTGCCAGCACTGCTCCTATCTGTGGACCGTTCGTGAGGCCCAGGGAGGTCTTGATGGTCTCTCCATCGATAAGGAGCGGAGGCATCAGGGCCTCGCGCTGCTGATAATAAGCGTCGATGAGAGCGATGATGGTTTGAGCGCGCGCCTGCCAAAGAATGTCTGGAGAGGCGCCTCTCAGGTGCGCGATCTGGCAGATGAGACAGAAAAGGGCGAGATCAACGCCGCGCTCACCAAAGCGCTGAAAGTAGTGGCGTGCTGCTCTCCAGGGCGTATTATGTGCCGGATCAGGCTGGCGTTCCAATTCCCAGGCAAATCCATATTCCTGAAGCAGGGATATGATAAAGGCAACGGCCTGATGCCCCCAGGCAAGTCGTTTGAGATCTGTAGAAATGGCTTGTAGCCGCTCTGTTGTATACGCAGTGGCCCGGTTATCTACTAAGCGCGCTTCTGCCTGGGCGTCAGCTTGTAGAAGGTCTGAAAGTACTGCTGCTAGCGAGAATAAGATCGAGCGGGGATAAGATCGTCCGGGAGATTTTTTCCAGCGATTCCTGAATTCTCGCTTGTAGCTTATCTGGAGGTCATAGGCTACGATAGGCTGCTCCGATGAAGAGAAAGAGACATCTTTTCCCTGCCAGGCGCGGATCAACTTGCTCGTTGATGCCAGTGTGCCCCAATCGTTCCTGGTGGGTTGCTGAGTTGTGAGCGTCGCTGGTGTGTTGTCATCGTGTCCATACAAGTTGGGGAAGATCGCCGGGAAGAGTCGATACTCGTCTAACACGCGGGCGGCTTCCACAGCATGAGGTAAGCGAAGCATCTGACGCAACTCGTCGCGGATGCGCTCTGGCGCCGCCAGTCTCAGAAGCGGCGCATCGCGGCGCATCAGTGAGGCGGTTGAAGGGGTGATGAGGAGTTGATGGGTCTGACTCAGACGGATGGCGCGCAGCAGGCGCAGTGGGTCGTCCTGGAATACGGTCTCTTGCGCCACACGCAGGCACCTGTTGCGCAGATCATTCCAGCCATCAACGGGATCAATCAGCAGCGCGCGGGCTTGCTGCTCCTGATGGGTGAGGAGTTCGGCTAAAGCTGACGCTTCCAGAGCAGGGAGTTCTTCCAATCGGAGCGCCAGCGCATTGATAGTGAAGTCGCGTCTGCGTAAGTCGTCGGTAATGTCCCTGCCACGCAAGGTAGCGACATCAATAAAGAGTTTGCCAGAGAACGTTGCGGGCAGAATGACTCGCCAGACGGCTTTTTCTGGACCAAGCGCTGCAAAGTCGCCTGCCAGAACATCGGCAAGCCTACGAGCGACCGGCGCCGCGTCGCCAGGGATGACCAGATCAAGGTCTTGGGGCGCTCGCCCTAACAGGAGGTCGCGCAGGGAACCGCCCACAAGGTAGCACTCGATAGCCTGCTCCTGACAGAAGCGCTGAAGGCGCTGGAGTAAAGAAGCCAGAGGCGCCTGCGCAGGCGCCTTTTCTGGAGGGTGTACGCTGAAAGCCTCAGTCATACCCTTACAGTCCTAGTCATGTCTTGTACCAGGCTATTTTCCCTGGCGGAGTTCCGTCTTCAAGACCTTGCCTGTCGCGTTCTTGGGGAGTCCTGTCGGCAGCGGATAAAACTCAACAAGGTTCGGCACTTTAAATGGAGCCACCCGTTCGCGCATGTACTCGATGACTTCTTCTCGCGTGAGTTCCTGACCCTCGCGTGGTGTGATGCAGGCTTTGATTGATTCGCCCTTCATGGGGTCGCCGATGCCAACGACGGCGGCTTCAACGATCTTGGGATGGACCATTAAGACCTCTTCCAACTCACGCGGGTAGACGTTCAGGCCGCCTTTGATGATCACATCTTTGGCGCGATCAACGATGTAGAAATAACCATCCTCGTCCTGATAGCCAAGATCACCTGTATAAAGCCAGCCGTTGCGAATGGTCTGGGCAGTCGCCTCCGGCAGATGATGATAGCCTTTCATCACATTTGGCCCACGAATAGCGATCTCTCCAATCTGCCCAACGGACAGTGTCTGGTCGTTAGTATCGTGAACCTGCACCTCAACGCCGGGGATCGGCAACCCAATGGACCCTGCTTTCTGGGCGCCTTTGGGTGGGTTAAACGTTGCCGCTGGCGCTGATTCGGTCAGGCCATAGCCTTCGATGAGGGGGATGCCAAACTTGTCTTTGAAGGCGCGGAGAATCTCGCCTGGCAAGGCAGCGCCTCCAGAGACGCACAGGCGCAACGAGGAAATGTCCTGAGTACTAAGCGGTGTTCGCAGTAAGAGGCCATACATAGAGGGAACACCAGCCAGGATGGTCACTTTATGCTGCTGGATGGTCGGCAACAAGCGGCGCGGGTCAAATTTCGGAACTAGCACAATTGGCGTGCCCGCTAGCAGCGGGGCAACCATACAGACGGTTGAGCCAAACACATGGAAGAGCGGCAACACGCTCATCATAACGTCGTTGGGGGTTAGTTCAGCCAGCTCGATGATGGCTTGCGCATTCGACACGATGTTGCGATGGGTGAGCATAGCCCCCTTCGGTTTACCTGTTGTCCCGGAGGTATAGAGAATAACAGCCACGTCATCTGACGATGGCTCTGCCAGCGAGCCTGGCGCTTCTCTGGCCGCAAGCGCCGTCGCTGCCTCGCCCAGAATTTGCTCGAAGGTGAGGGTCTCGCTGTGCGCAGCGGACGCGCTGGGCGGGCTTGCCTGAGCAGCATCGCTCCCTTCGCCTGCGGGAAGCGTGACCGAAATAAGCAGCCTGGGATTGGAACTATCTCCGATGGCTTGATGGACCACTGGCAATATATCGGCCCAGACGACGGCGGCAGAGACCTGCGCATCGGTAAAGATATGGCGGATTTCGGGCGGGCGATAGGTTGGGTTCATCGTAATGGCGATGGCTCCGGCGCGTATGGTTCCGAAGTAGGCGGGCAGAACGTGTGGCAGATTGGGCAGGAGGATTGCCACTCTGTCTCCTGGCTGAATGCCATGCAGGCGCAAGGCGAGGGCAAAGCCCTCGATCTGGCGCGCCAGGTCGCCATAGGGGATAGTATGTCCCTCGAAGAAAAGAGCAACCTCCTGGGCGCGGCTTTGAGCAACGCCCAGGAAGGTCGCTCCTAGAGAGAGTGGTGTGCCAGACGCGGACGGGTGCATGTGGCTCTCCCCTTTGCGGCGCCAGAGATTTCTCCCTGGCGCGCCTATTTCTCTCGTACAGAACGTGGTTCAGGCAGAGAGGGTCACTCCGGCAAGTTGACTGCGGATGACTTTCTTATCGAATTTGCCCACACTGGTCTTGGGCATGGCTTCAATAAAGAAGACTTCATCAGGCAACCACCATTTGGCGACTCGGGTACTCAGGTATTCGTTGATCTCCTCTTTGGTGATCTGATCCTTGAATTCTGGTTTGGGTACAACACATGCTACCGGGCGTTCCTGCCAGACTGGATGGGGCACAGCAATCACAGCGGCCTCTAGCACTTTGGGATGACCCATAATCAGGCCCTCCAGTTCGATAGAGGAGATCCACTCACCGCCGGACTTGACCAAATCTTTGGTGCGGTCTACGATCTGGATATAGCCTTCCTCATCGATAGTCGCTACGTCGCCAGTACGGAACCATCCATCGACGAACTTCGCGGCGCTATCCGAATCGTGGTAATAGGCGCCTGCCACCCAGGGTCCGCGTGTCTGAAGTTCACCAAACGATTTGCCGTCCCTGGGAAGTTCCTTGCCTGTTGCCAGATCAACCACGCGGAGTTCCACGCCTGCCGCCGGATAGCCCTGCTTGGCGCGAAGGAGGTTTTGCACCTCGATAGGCAAATCCAGGAACTCTTTCTTCACATGGGCCAGCGTGCCGAGTGGGGAGGTTTCAGTCATACCCCAGGCATGGATAATATTGAGGTTGTGTTTTTGCAGCCCTTCGATCAGGCTCAGTGGAACAGCGGAGCCGCCACAGAGGATGCGGCTCACGCTCGATAGGTCCATTGGCTGTTTGGCAAGGACTTGGAGCAGGCCAATCCAGATGGTTGGGACGCCTGCGGCGAGCGTGACCCGCTCTTCGGAGATAAGTTGGGCAACCTTGGCAGGGTCCATGAAGCGGCCAGGGAAGACCTGCTTGGCGCCAACCATTGGCGCGGCGTGGGCCAGCCCCCAGGCGTTGGCGTGGAACATGGGAACGACCGGCAGCAGCGTATCGCGCTCGGAGAGCGCGAGGGTATCGGCCTGGGTGGTGGCGAGCGAGTGTAGGTAGGTGGAGCGGTGGCTGTACACCACACCCTTTGGGTTGCCGGTGGTGCCAGAGGTGTAGCACATCGCGCAGGCCATATTTTCATCCAGCTTCGGCCAGGCAAAATCGGCTGAGGCGCTGGCAAGGAACTCCTCATAGTCGATGGCTGGCGAGAGCTTGCCCGTTGCTTTGGCTGATGGCTCGCCCATAATGACATACTGGCGCACCGTGGGAAGCTTGTCAGCCAGCGACTCTAGCAGGGGGATGAGATCACCATCGACGAAGATGATTGAATCTTCGGCGTCGTTGGCGATGAATACAAGCTGGTCGGCGAAGAGACGGATGTTGAGCGTGTGCAAAACGGCGCCCATACATGGAACCGCAAAATAGAGTTCCAGGTGGCGATAGCTGTTCCAGGCGAAGGTGGCAACCCGATCTCCTGGTTTGACGCCAATCTTTGCTAGGGCTGCGGCAAGCTGGGTGGCGCGTCGGCCAAAGTCGGCGTAGGTGTAGCGATGGATGCCATTTTCTGTGAGGGTTGCTACTTCTCGCTTGGGAAAGAGGGTGGTAGCGCGGTTAAAGGAATGTTGTAAAGTAAGTGGGTAATCCATCATGAGGCCGTTCATATGCTACCTCCTGGCGTGAGGCTGTTGCGCTGGCGCAGCCTCTTATTTCTGCCTATTCGCTGCATGGTAGACGATAAGGAGCCTGTTTTTTAGGTTTGGAATGCTCTGCCTGCCGATCACGACCTTTCTAGCTACCAGTACTGGTGCTTTTCACTCTAGCTTGTTGTTTGGGAATTGTCAAGCATCGTAGTGATGAGAAAAATAGCGCTCTGGACTTTTCCTCCAGGAGAGAGAAGCTGCTAATTACTGCTTATAGTCTCCTACAAACTCTGTCGGGATGGAGCGGAGAATCTCTACCCAGCGGTTGATAAAGCTGGCCCCGCTGACGAGCTTGATGAGATTGCCTTTGACGTGGAGTTTTTGTTTGAGGAAGGCAGGAATGGGTGCAATATCTCCTCGTAGGATGTTTACCCAGACGCCATAGGGGCCGGAGAGGGTGAAGCTGGTTGGGCGCTCGCCCTGCCAGGTTTCGGTGATTCTGCCATCTTCGATTCGGTAGCCAATCACGACGCGCTCTGTGACCTGCCGCGCCGGGTCTGCTTCAAGAATCAGGGTATAGGTTTCGTTCTCTCCCTTGGCAAGTTGAAGGTATTCAGGGTCGTTGTTGGTTCGTCTAGCGATCTCTTCGAGATACTCAGCACTGCCGAGAAGCATGGAGCCTCCTGGTGGGTTACATATTGTTGTTCGTATAGCCTGTATGTTGCCTATATAGCCATCAAAGGGGATGGCGCTTCAGCATACGTGATAAGATCCCACCCCTTCAAGGGCCGCTATTTTGTTGGTGGGCTGCTTTGTTTTGGGGGTGGGCTTTTTCTTGAGCGCGCCAGGTTAATGAGCGCGGTGAGTACCAGGCAGATCGTGGTGGGAATAATAATGATATTCCAGGCGCCTGCTTTTTGGGTAAGCAGATAGATTTGAAGCGCCGGGAGAACCAGGAACATGATGGCGGCGGTCCCCCAGGCTTTAGCGAGCCAACGATTTTGCAACCATGCCTCGCGTGCTTTCAGCTTGTCGGTGAATGTTTTGCTTTCCTGAGTGAACTTCTCGCGTTCCGCTTCGAGTTCCTCGCGCTCGCGGATCAGTTCCTGACGAATGGTTGCAGCCTGCTGCTCTACAGTTTCAAGTTTCTGGCGTAGCGCGTCCTCTCGCTCGGCT
>Ga0070730_10002931_pt1 | contig 15462 bp, 15 predicted proteins | sample Coa_R1_3_FD_66447 | JGI IMG/M metagenome (GOLD analysis project Ga0070730, IMG submission 66447) | Surface soil microbial communities from Centralia Pennsylvania, which are recovering from an underground coalmine fire - Coalmine... | ecosystem: Environmental > Terrestrial > Soil > Unclassified ...
CATACCCAGGCCGGCGGCCGGCTGCGCTGGCTGGAGGAGGCGGCGATGTTCGTGCCCGACGGCACGGCACCCGGGGTGGTGAGCGTGGGCGCCTGTGCGGGCGCCTTCGCGCGCGCTGCGGCCGTGAGCCATGCGGCGGAAGTCGGAGAGGCGCTCGCCGCCGGGCGCGATGCGCCGCCGGCGCCGCTCGGCGGCGTCGGCCGGTGCAGCTGCGCCGCGCCATCGCGGACCTCGCGGGGCAGGCATTTCGTCGATCTGCAGAATGACGTGTCGATCGACGACATCGCTCTTGCCGCCCGCGAGAACTATTCCTCGGTCGAGCATCTGAAGCGCTACACCACCACCGGAATGGGCACCGATCAGGGCAAGACCAGCAACATCAATGCGCTTGCCGTGCTCGGCGAATTGACCGGGCGGCTGCCGGGTGCGGTGGGCACGACGCGCTTTCGGCCGCCCTTCGCGCCCGTATCCCTGGGGGCGCTCGCCGGACGGCGCGTGGGGAATCTCTACCGTCCCCTCAAGCGCCTTGCCGCTCACGAATGGCATGCCGCGCACGGCGCCCTGTTCGAGAACTTCGGCGACTGGTGTCGTCCGGCAGCCTATCCGGGCGCGGGCGAATCGCTCGAGGCTGCAGCGCAGCGCGAGGCGGGCGCCGTGCGCAGGACCGCCGGGCTCCTCGACGGCTCGCCGCTCGGCAAGCTCGAGGTCTTTGGCCCCGACGCCGCGCGCTTTCTCGATCTGATGTACGTCGGCACGATGTCCACGCTCGCGTCGGGCCAGGCGCGCTACGGCGTGCTGCTGAATGAGAACGGTACGCTGGTCGACGACGGCATCGTCGCCTGCCTCGGCCCCGGTCACTATTGGGTGAACACCACGAGCGCGGGCGTCGAGCGTACTGCGGCCGCTTTCGAGGAGTGGCTGCAGTGCGAGCTCACCGATTTCGAGGTGCTCGTGACGCCGGTCACCGCGCGCTGGGCGAATGTCACCGTCGCCGGTCCGCGCGCCTGGGAGTGGCTGGCGCGGGCGGGCTTCGATGCAGCGCTCGCACCGACGGCGATGAGGCACATGACCCTGCGCGACAGCGCCCTGGGGGGCGTGCCGCTGCGGATCCTGCGCGCCAGCTTCAGCGGCGAGCTCGGTTACGAGGTGAACGTTCCCGCGGATGAGGCCGCAGGACTTCTCGAGCGGCTGTGGACGCTCGCCCCCCAGGTCGGCGGCGTGCTCTACGGCATCGAAGCGCTGCAGATCCTGCGGGTGGAGAAGGGCTTCATTCACATCGGCACCGACACCGACGGGACGACGCTCCCGGGCGACGTCGGTCTCGCGCGCGCCATCGAGCGCAAAGCGGCGAATTTCGTGGGACGCCGCTCGCTCAGCCGACCCGCGGCGCGCGACGCCAACCGCCTGCAGCTGATCGGCCTGACGCCGGTCGATGCGCGCACGGTGTTGCCGGTCGGCGCGCAGATCGGGCCGCAGCCGCCGCCCGCGATGAGCGAGGGACGGGTGACCTCGAGCTTTCTCAGCCCGACGCTCGGCTTTCCGGTGGCGCTTGCGCTGCTCGAGCGCGGCGCGCAGCGGACCGGGGAGGAGCTGCGTGTCCATCACCTGGGGAGCACCGTCGCGGCGCGCGTGGTGGCGGTTCCTTTCGTCGACCCCGAGGGGAGGCGCGTGCATGGACGATAGGGCGGGACTCGTGCTCGAGGACGATCTGCGCCTGCATGTGGCGGCCTTGCGCTACTTCAAGCCCGCGCCGCCGTTTGCCACGGCGTTTGCCGCGGCGACGGGCGTGGCGCTCCCCTCGCGCCTGACCGCCGCGCGCGTGTCGCTGCCGGGAGCCGCCGCCGCCGGCCCGCTGATCTTTGCCTGGATGCGCCCGACGCAGACACTGGCCCTCGCGCAAGGCGCCGCGGCACTCGAGGAGCTTGGCGCGCGTCTCGCGCAGGCCGCGGGCGGCCAGGTCGTGACTCTCACCGGGGGCCTGCGGATCCTGCGGCTGCGCGGTGCGCGCGTCGCGGAGCTCATCGGCCGCCTCGGCAGCGCCGGCGCGCCGCGCCTCAACGAAGCGAAGCGCGTCCGCCTGGCCGACGTGCCGGTCTTGACGCTCAGCGTGTGTGAAGGCGAAGTGCTGCTCGCGGTGGAACGCGCTTACGCCCGGCACCTGCTCGAATGGCTCGAGGTAACGCTCGGCGACTGGTAATTGGCTACTATGGGTGCCGCGATGGACAAGAAAACAATCGACCGGCGCTGGCTGCCCCTCAATGCGCTGCGCGCCTTCGAGGGGGTGGCGAAGCACGGCAGCTTTACGGCGGCGGCAAATGCGCTGCTCATCTCGCAAAGTGCGCTGTCGCGGCACGTGATCGCACTCGAGCGCCTCACCGGGGTGGCGCTCTTCGAGCGGCGGCCGCATGCGCTGACCCTCACCAAAGCGGGCCAGCACCTGCTGCCGGCGGTGGCCAAGTCCTTCGACCGGCTGGAGTACGCGCTCGATGACATTCGTAACGAGGGCACCCCGGTGCAACGCACGCTGCGGGTGCAGATGCCGCCGAGCTTCGCCGCGCAGCTCGCCGTTCCGATCCTTCAGGATTTCCGCCGCGCGAGCAGCGAAGTCGACATCGACCTGGTCAGCGCCTACGGCGTCGGGCCGCCACTCGGTGACGTCGACGTCGCGGTGGTCTACTCCAGGCCCAGGGTCACTGACCTGGTCACCGATCTTCTGTGGCAGGTGCGCCAGTCGATCCTCTGTCACCCGAACCTCGCCGCGACGCAGCGCGGGCAGGGACTCGCCGAGTTCATCAGGACGAACGAGTTGATCCATGTGCGGGTCGCCGACGCTCCGCGCTACCATTTCTGGAGGGAATTCGCGCGACAGAACGGGCTCGCCGGCGTCGAGGTCGAGCGGGGAATGGTGTTCGATACCGCCGTGCTCGCTGCGCAGTACGCACTCGGCGGCCAGGGGATCGCGGTCCTCGACACCAATCTCTTCGCCGAGGAGATCCGCGCGGGACGACTGGCAAAGCCCTTCGAAGCGACACTGGATGACGGCTTCGGCTACTACCTGATCACGCAGCCCGAAGGGCTGTCCGACACCGCGATCGGGCTTTTCCGCTCCTGGCTGATCGAGCGCTTCGGCAGCCGCAGCGGCAACGCGGCGGTGCCGGTGCAGCTGGCCGTGTCCAACGAATGAGCTGAAGTGGAGGCGAAGTGAGGAACAGCGCACGAGTGGTGGTCATCGGCGGCGGAGTGGTGGGCGCCAGCGTGCTCTACCACCTGACCAAGGCGGGCTGGAAGGACGTGCTGTTGATCGAGCGCGGCGAGCTCACCTGCGGCTCGACCTGGCATGCCGCGGGCGGCATGCACACGATCAACGGGGATCCGAACGTCGCGAAGCTCCAGCAGTACACCATCAATCTCTACAAGGAGATCGAGCAGGTGTCCGGGCAATCCTGCGGCATGCACGTGACGGGCGGCATCATGCTCGCAGGCACCCGCGAGCGCCTCGACTGGCTGAAGATGACGAAGGCGCGCGGCCGCTATCTCGGCATGGAGCTCGAGATCATCTCGGTCGACGAGGCGGCCAGGCTCTGCCCGCTGATCAACAAGCAGCACTTCGTCGGCGCGCTCTACGACCCGATCGAAGGGCACGTCGATCCTTATGGCGTCACGCATGCCTATGCGAAGGCGGCCCAGATGGCGGGCGCCGAGGTCGTGCGGCACACCCGCGTCACGGCTCTCGAGCCGCGCGCCGACGGCTCCTGGAGCGTTTTGACCGAGCGCGGCAACGTGCACGCCGAGCACGTGGTGAATGCGGGCGGTCTCTGGGCCCGCGAAGTCGGGCGCATGGTGGGTCTCGAGCTGCCGATCCTCGCCATGGAGCATCAGTACCTGATCACCGAGGACCTGCCCGAGCTCAAGGGACAGAAAGAGGCGCTGCACTGCATCGATTTCGAGGGTGAGATCTACACGCGCCAGGAGCGTGGCGGCATGCTGCTCGGCACGTACGAGCGCGCCGGTGTTCCCTGGTCGCCGCGCGAGACCCCCTGGGATTTCGCGCACAGTCTGCTGCCGAACGACCTGGAGCGCATCGCTCCGAGCCTCGAGGTGGGCTTCGAGCACTTCCCGGCACTCGGCCGCGTGGGCATCCGCAAAGTCGTGAACGGTCCCTTCACCTTCGCCCCCGACGGCAACCCATTGGTCGGGCCCGTGCGCGGCCTCAGGAATTTCTGGGTCGCGTGCGGCGTCATGGCCGGTTTCAGCCAGGGGGGCGGGGTGGGACTCGCCTTGTCCCGCTGGATGGTCGACGGCGACCCGGGAGCCGACGTGTGGGCGATGGACGTGGCACGCTTCGGCGACTGGGCGACGCTTGCGTACACCAATGCCAAGGTACGCGAGAACTACTCGCGGCGCTTTCGCATCCGCTTCCCCAACGAGGAGCTCGCGGCGGCGCGTCCGCTGCGCACCACGGCGATCTACGAACGGCTCGAGGGCGAGCACGCGGTCTTCGGCGAGTACTGCGGCCTGGAGCACGCACTGTGGTTCGCGCCGAGCGCCGCGGAGGCGAGCGAAGAGGTGACCTTCCGTCGCTCCAACGCGCACCTTCACGTGACTGCGGAGTGTCGGGCGGTGCGTGAAGCGGTCGGGCTGCTGGAGATCTCCAACTACGGGAAGTTCGAGGTGACCGGAGCCGGCACCGAGGAGTGGCTGTCGCACGTGATGGCCAACCGCGTGCCGCGGGTCGGGCGCATCGCTCTGACCCCGATGCTGAACGAGCGTGGCCGGCTGATCGGCGACTTCACCATGGCGCGCGTCGCCGCCGATCGGGTGTTCCTGGTGTGCACCTATGCCGCCGAGGACTATTACCGGCGCTGGTTCGAGCGTCACGCGCCGCCTCCGGGCGTCAGCGTCCGCCCGTGCGCCATGCAGTACGCCGGGCTGTCGGTGGCGGGCCCGCTGTCGCGCGGCCTGCTGCAGAGCCTCGTGCGCGAGGATCTCTCGAGCGCGGCCTTTCCCTTCCTGAGCTTTGCCCGCATGGACGTCGGAATGATCCCGGCGCTCGTCGGACGCATCAGCTTCACCGGCGATCTCGGCTACGAGATCTGGGTGACGAGCGAATATCAGCGCGCGCTCTATGACCTGCTGATCGCGGCGGGCTCGGCGCACGGCCTCCGGCTCTTCGGCGGCCGCGCCCTGAACGCCATGCGCCTGGAGAAGAGCTTTGGCACCTGGGCGCGTGAATACCGGCCGATCTATGGGCCGTACGAGGCGGGTCTCGGGCGCTTCGTGGACCTGAAGAAGGACAGCTTCATCGGCCGCTCCGCGGCACTCGAGGAGAAGGAGAGCGGGGGGAAGCTCCGCCTGGTGACGTTCTCGGTCGAGACGCGCGATGCCGATGCGCTCGGCGACGAGCCGATCTGGCACGACGGCCGGGTGATCGGCTGGGTGACCTCCGGCGGCTATGGACACAGCGTGCAGCGCTCACTGGCGCTCGGCTACGTGCCGCGGGACTACGCCGGGCTGACGGGCGGATTCGAGATCGAGATTCTCGGCGAGCGCTGCAAGGCCACGCCGCTCGGGGCTGCGGCATTCGATCCCGACGGCACCCGGATGCGCAGCTAGGCCAGAAACATCGCCAGTGCGCTGGCGGTGAGCGCGGGCTTGCTCTCGCCCTCGATCTCGATCGTGTTCTCGGTCGTCACCAGGTAGCGGCCCGTCCCCTTGCTTTCCACCGCCGCGATCCTGATGTGGTTGCGCACGCGCTTGCCGGAGCGTACGGGCGCGACGAAGCGCACCTTCTCGAGGCCGTAGTTCACCACGGACTTCGGGCTGATGCGCGCCAGCAGTACCTCGAAGCTGGTCGGAGCGATCAGCGACAGCGTGAGGAACCCATGGGCGATGGTGCCGCCGAAGGGGCCCTCGCGCGCGGCACGCTCCTCATCGAGATGAATCCATTGCTTGTCGCCGGTGCAATGCGCGAACTCGTTGATGCGCACCTGGTCAAGAAGAATCCAGGAGGACACTCCGATCTCCTCGCCGACGTGCTTGGCGAGATCACCGACGGGCATCTTGTTCGTGGACATCCGGACATCTTATCAACCGCGGGGGCTCAGGGTCTGGCGCTCAGCGCGTGACTGTATGCGATGCACAAGCCTGTTGGCTTCAGGCCGGGAACAGACGCAAGAAACGCAGTAAAGCAAGCAATACGGAAGCTCGGCCGTCCGCATCAACAGACTGGTGCACTGCATACACGCATGCGTACAATGCCCGCGAAACCACCCTGAACTGCCATCGGAGGAGCTCTCATGACGGACCGTTTCGATTTCGACGCCTGGATGGAGAATTACCAGGACACCTTCACGTCCCTCACGAAAGCGCAGCAGGAGGGCTTCAAGACCCTCGAGCGCTTTGCGCGCTTCAACTACGCCGTGGCCGGCGACTGCCTGGAGGCAGGTCTCGCTCAGGTGGGCGCGATCCTCAGCGCGCGCGCCTCGGTCGGCACGCAGGTCGTGGCCGATCTGCTTTCCCGACAGGCCGAGCTCAGCAACCAGCTGAGCGAGAAGCTGCGTGCCCGCACGCAGGAGTTCTCGAGCCTCGCTTCCGAGGTACAGGAGTCGGTCAGCAATTTCGCCGCGGACGCCGCCGGGCGCGCCGCCTCCGGGCCCCGTAAGGCCGCCGAAAAGCACTGACTCTCAATCAGCTGACAGATCGGAGCGGTGGTGCTCGCCAACAGCGAGCTAGACGGCGCTGCAGGCGAGCGTTACCGCGTCGAGGTGCTGGCGCGCCACGTGAGCCGCGGAAGCCGCAGTACCACCTATCATCTGATGCTCGACGGCTGGGGGCCGCGCGTCGATCCCGGCGACGTGGCGGTGGCGCGGGAAGTCTATGAGCTGGCGCAGCCCGGCACACACGTTTGCGTGCACCGCGGTCCGGGGGCGCTCGGGATCTCCTGGTTCGAGGTCGCCTGGTGCGGTGGCTGACTCGCGCGGGCGACCACTCTCCGCCCGCGCGAGTGATGCCCTCAGCCGCGCTGCTGGTGAGCGGCGTAGAGCGCAGCCAGTTTCGGGCTGTCGACGCCGTGAACGGCCCGCGCGATCGCCTGCTCGCGGCAGGTGTTGACGGCGGCGCGCGCCCTCAGATCGCGGATGTCCTCGACCACGCAGACCGCGCGGGCCGCGTCCGCGATGCGCGCATACAGGGTCTGCGAGCCCTGCTCGGTCGAGAGGTTCAGATCCTGGTAGCTCACCTTCATGCTTGGCTCCGCTGCGCGAGCGGTGCCGAGGGCGCCGAGCGCGAAGCAGGCGGCGAGGGCGGCGAGGGTCGTGGCGGCGCGCAGGCGCTCGCCGGTCGTCAGCGTCGCTGAGGTCATGGGCTTCTCCTGTGTTTGCATGAGCGGGCTCTCGAAGCGCGTCACGGCGTTGCGACGCTGACGATGAGATTCGCAGGAGTGCGGAAGCGTTTGAAGGCGCGCGCGGCGCGTTGATCCCTGCGACTTACGCATTCGTACCGCGCGGCCGGTGTCGGCGGAACGCGCCGCGGCTGCGCTCTGAGAGAGGGGGCGGCGCCCGCACGGATTCGTCCCGCGCAACGACGGACTCGTCCCTTCGCGGTGGCGCCGGGCGCTGGTGCGGCGATGGGGGTAGGCTATGCTTCCCGGGATGAGCGTCTCCCCACTCGAGCGAATTACTCCCACGGTCCTCGGCGTCGCCCGCGAGGGCGATACGCAAGGGGAACGCCAGGCGGCGCGGTCCCGGCGCAATTTCTGGCCGCAGCTCGCGGTGCTCACCGGGTTCTGGATCTATGTGGCGCTCTCGAACCTCATGTACGCCAACACCATGGGGCAGAGTCTCAAGGCGCTGAACGTCACGGATTTCTTCGCGCCCGCAGATGCGCGGCTGCTGCAGCACCTGCTGCTCTATCCGCTCTTCATACTCTGCGCGTGGACCTCGCTGCGCATCGGCTGGCGCCCGCTGTGGCGGACGCTCCCCATTCAGCTTTCGTGTGCGCTCGGGTTCGCAGTCCTGGCCGCACCCGCACTGGTCGCGGGCGAGGCGCTCATGGGCGAGTGGAACGGGACGATCGGCATCACCCACCAGCATTCGCAGGGCTATGCGAACTGGGCGGAGTTCTTCGCAGGTCCGGCGGTTCCCACCTGGATAGCGAGCGCGACCAGCTTCCTCATCACCTACGGCTTCGGCCTCGCGCTCATCACCAGCTTCGGCTTTTACCAGCGCCTGCGCGACTCGCAGCTGCGCTCCGCGGCGCTCGAGCGCGCGCTCGCCGCGGCGCACCTCGCGGCACTGCGCATGCAGCTGTCGCCGCATACGCTCTTCAACCTGCTGCACACGATCCGCGGTCAGATCGGCTGGGACCCGCCGGCGGCGCAGGCGATGGTGGTGCAGCTCGCGGACCTGTTGCGCCGGCTGCTGACCGCGGGCGAGCAGGAGTTCTCGCGCCTCAGCGACGAGCTGCAGTTCGTGCAGCTGTACCTGCAGCTGCAGCAGCGCCGCTTCGCCGATCGCCTCACGGTCGCGGTGCCGGAGCGCGACGCGGCACCGCCCGCCTGGGTGCCGAGCCTGATCCTGCAGCCGCTGGTCGAGAATGCGGTGGTGCACGGCCTCGCCGGACACGAGGGTCCGGTGAGCGTGCGGGTCGAGACGGCCGTGACGGCGCAGGTGCTGACGCTGCGGGTGGTCAACAACATGAGCCGCGCCTGGCAAGGGCGGCACGGCCCGGGAATCGGCCTCGCCAACGTGCGCGAGCGGCTCGCGGTGCAATTCGGCGAGCGCGCGAGCTTCGCGGCAGGACCGGCGGGGGAAGGGGAATGGCTGGCGGAGATTCGCATGCCGCTGCTGTGCGACGGGCCGGAGAGCTGAGGCGTGCCGATGAACGTGATCATCGTCGACGATGAGCCGGCGGCGCGGCGTACCGTGCGCGAGTGCTGCGAGCGCGAGGGCGACCTGCGGGTGGTCGGAGAGTTCGGCGACAGCCGCGCGGCGCTCGAGGCGATCCGCGCGCAGCCGCCGCACGTCCTGTTCCTCGACATCCAGATGGACTCGATGAACGGCATGGCGCTGGCACGCGCCCTCGACCCGCAGACGCTGCCGCTCATCGTCTTCGTGACCGCCTACGATCACTACGCCCTCGAGGCCTTCGAGGTGAGCGCGGTCGACTACCTGCTCAAGCCCTTCGATGAAGCGCGCTTCCGCGCGACCGCGGCGCGCGTGCGCCGCCGGCGCGAGGCGCAGAGCGGCGCCGAGCGTCAGCTGGCGCTCGAGTCGCTGCTCGAGCAGCTCGAGCGCGGCGCGCGCGGGCGCGCGGAGGCCCAGCCGCGCGTGCTGGCCGAGGCGGGCAGCCGCATGCACATGCTGGACGTCGCACAGGTCGAAGTGGTCGAAGCCGACCGCAACTATGTCCGCCTGACGGTCGGGCGCGAGACCTTCCATGCGCGCAGCACGCTGCAGCAGGCGGAGAAATCCTTCCGCACGCAACCGATGCTGCGCATCAGCCGCTCCTGCCTGGTGAATATGAGCCACGTGCGTGAAGTGAGCCGCACGCCGCGCGGCGACTTCATTCTGGTGGTCGCCGGCGGAGCTACGCTCACGAGCAGCGAGGGCTTTCGCGACCCGGTGCGCCAGTATCTGGAGCGTCTGAAGCTGGCGCCCGCCTGACACGACCGCTAAAGTCCGCTGCGCGGCTACACCGCGCAGCGGAGCTCTGGTCCTTGGGCAACGCGATTCCGAGTCGGCGGGCGGCGCTCTGGGCGCTCAGCGTCCTCACTGCGATCAACCTGATCAATTATCTCGACCGCTACGTGGTGTCGGCGGTCGCAACGCCGCTCAAGGGGGCGATGGGTCTCAGCGACACGCAGCTCGGCTGGCTCATGCCGGCCTTCATGCTCGTGTACATGATCGCCGCGCCCGCCTTCGGCTCCTGGGGCGACCGCGGCTCGCGCACGCGCCCGATCGCGCTGGGAATATTCGTCTGGAGCCTGGCGACGGTGCTCTCGGGCCTGGCGCGCAGCTTTCCGCAGCTGCTCGCCGGCCGCGCGGCGGTCGGCATCGGCGAGGCGGCCTATGTCGCCATCGCGCCCGCGCTGCTCGCCGACTGTTTCGCCCCGCAAAGCCGCGGACGCGTCTACGCGGTCCTCAACATGGCGATCCCGGTGGGCGCGGCGCTCGGCTACATCGTCGGCGGGCAGGTGAGCATTCATTTCGGCTGGCGCGCGGCGTTCTTCGTGGCCGGCGCTCCCGGATTGATACTCGCGCTGAGCGTGCTGCGCCTGCCCGATCCGCCGCGCGGCGTGCAGGATCCGGGCGGCACGGGCGAAGCGGCGCGCGTCAGTCCGCTGCAGACCTATTTCGGCCTGCTGCGGCGGCTGCCCTTCCTGGTGGTGGTGCTCGGCTACGCCGCCTATACCTTCGGTCTCGGCGGACTCGCGTTCTGGATGCCGAGCTTTCTCGAGCGCGTGCGCCACGTCGCGCACGAGGAGGCGACCACCGGCTTCGGCGTCATCGTGCTCGCGACCGGATTTCTCGGCACCTTCGCCGGCGGCTGGCTCGGCGACCATCTGCTGAGGTACAGCCGCCAAGCATACCTATGGCTCTCGGGCCTCATCACGCTGCTCGCAGCGCCCTGCGCGCTGCTGGCGCTCACCGCGCCCAAGCCGGGCGTTTATTACCCGGCGATCGTCGCCGCCGAGCTGCTGCTGTTCATGTCGACCGGGCCCATCAACGCGGCGATCGTCAACATCGCCGCCCCGCTCGAGCGCGCCTCCGCGATCGCGCTCAGCATGTTCGCGATCCACCTGCTGGGCGATGTGCCTTCGCCGCTGATCATCGGCCGGGTCTCGGACCTGAGCACGCTCGCCGCCGCGGTGCTCATCGTGCCCGCGGCCATCGCGGTTGCGGGCATCGTATGGCTCCTCGCCGCGCGCGTCAGCGAGCGGGCCTGGCGGCGGTCTGACGCGTGAGAGCCGTGCAGCGGCAGATCGACGCGGCGCTGCCGCCGACGGCCCGGCCTCTGGCGCCGTGCACGGCGGCGCAGTTGCGCACGCGCCTGGCGGCGGCGCTCGATGGCGGCGACGGTGCTGCCGGAGCGCACTGTATCCACGAGATGTGGATGCGCGGGGAGCTCGGCTCGCGCATCGAGTCGGCGCTCGATGCACTGTGGCAACGGGCGAGCGGCACGATTCCCGAATGGCTGCCGATGCGCTACATCGACTGGCTCCCCACGGCCTACGCGGTGGCACTCGGCTTTCGCGGCGCACGCCGTGGGCGCTCGAATCTCTATCTGGTGCTGCTCGACTTCGCCGATCGCACCCGCGGTCCCTTCGGCGTCTACGTGGGAATGAGTCGCTACACGCCGGCGCAGCGTTTCGATCAGCACAAGGCCGGCATCCACGCCGCCGGCAGCGTCCTCAAGCGCGGCCTCGAGGTACTGACGGGTCCGACCCTGCATCTGCAGCGCCTGGCGCGCGCCGAGGCGCTGCGCATCGAGGCGCAGCTCGCCGACGCGCTGCGCGATGCGGGGCTGCTGGTCGAGGGCGGGCACTAAGAGCGCGGGCGGTCGACGAAGGCGCGCTCGATCACGTAATGGCCCGGTTCGCCGCTGCGCGGGGAGATGTGGAAGCCGCGCGCGTCGAGGAGCCGTGCGGTATCGGCGAGCATCGCAGGACTGCCGCATACCATGGCGCGATCGGTCGCGGGATCGAGCGCTGGCAGGGCGAGGTCACGGGCCAGTCGGCCCGACCCGATGAGCGTCGTGAGACGGCCGCGGTGCACGTAGGGCTCGCGCGTGACCGTCGGGTAGTAGCGCAGCTGCGCGCGAACGGCGGGGCCGAGGAGCTCGTGGTTGCGCAGCGTCTCGAGGCGATCGCGCACCACGTCGCTCTCGCGCGCCCAGCGCACCCCGTGCACCAGCACCACGACCTTGAACCGCTCGTAGACCTCCGGGTCGCTGATCAGGCTGAGGAAAGGCGCCGCGCCGGTCCCGGTACTGAGCAGATACAGCCGCTCGCCGGGCTTGAGGTCGTGCAGCACCAGGGTTCCGGTGGGCTTGCGGCTCACCAGGACGATGTCGCCCGGGCGAACATGCTGCAGGCGCGAGGTGAGCGGACCGTCCGGCACCTTGATGCTGAGGAAACCCAGATGATCCTCGTGATTGGCGCTGGCGATGCTGTAGGCGCGCAGCAGCTGCCGCTCCCCGAGCGGCAGTCCCACCATGACGAACTGGCCGTTCTCGAAGCGCAGTCCGCGGTCGCGCGTGGTGGTGAAAGAGAATTGCGTGTCGGTCCAATGCCGTACCGAGAGGACCCGCTCGCTGCCGATCGTCGCCAAGATGCCTGCCCGAGTGCTGGAAGCTCCCGGCAGGAATCTTACGGCCCGCGCGGTGCGCGCTCTGCGTATTTCTGCTCATGGTCCCAGAAGCGCCGGTTATGACCGCGCGGGACATCGATCACAGCTTTTGCACGATGACGCGTCCGCTGGGATCCAGGTACACATGGTAGCGGTTGCCGTCGCGACAGGTGGCCGTGTAATCGCTGTCGCCGTTGCGCTTCGCGTCGACCACCGCGTTGCACGGCTGTCCGTGCAGGACGATGGTCGCGGTCAGGTCCTTGCCGAAGGACGGCTGTTCGGCCGCCCAGACTCCCGCCGCCGCCGCGCTGAGCGCCGCAGCGCAAACCACCCGGATCCACGTCGCGGATTTCATGATCGGCTCCTGTCGTACCAGAGTTTACTGAAGCTCGTGCGGTGGCTGAGAATGGCCCAGATGGCGTCCCGCGAGGAGGCGACGGCGCTCGCCAGTCCCGGATCGTCATCCTGCAGCAGCGTGACCACCCTCATGAGCAGCAGCTCGTAGCTGCGACGCAGCTCTGCAAGCGTGACGCCGCCCTGGCCGGCATAGTAAGCGCGAAACTGCGCCAGGAGATCGTCCACCTGGTTCTTGAGAGAGAGCTTGGTGAACAGGCCGATCGCGCGAGTATCGCGCAGCCGCTGCTCGAGGGAGGTCAGGTTGAGTGTCGCCGCAGCGGCGGGCGCCGCAGCGACCGCGGCGGCGGAGGGCGCGGCGCCGGGAGCGGCGGCAGAGGCAGGGGCGGGCGGGGGTGCCGGTGCCGTGCGCGTGGGCGCGCCGGCCGGTGCGGAGCCCGCACCGACCGCGGCGCCCGGGGTGCCCGGCACGGCCGCAGGCGGACTCGCGGCGGGCGCGGGCGGGACCGCCGCTGCGGACGGCGGGGGCGGGGCGGGCGCGGCGCGCGGCGTCTGCTGATGCGCGCAGCCGCACAGGAGTACGAGCGCGAGCGGGGCGAGCAGCGCGCGTGGCGCTCGGGTCATGTCGGATGAAGGGCGCATGCGCTCCCCCTATGGTGCCGCGTTCATGCAATGGTGGAGAGACAATTCTCCGGCACGCAGGTTCAGGGCGACAGGCCGAGGAGGCGCGCTTTGTTGAGCGCCCAGGCGCAGCCCCACACGCACACGAGCCCCGCTGCGAAGCAGGCCCAGGCGCGCAGCCGCTCGCGCTGCTCGAGGTCTTGCGGGCTGAGCGGAGCGATTCCACCTCGATCAGGCGCTCCGTATAGCGGTAGGGTCCGGTCCGACCAGGCATTCGGTGCGGACGTGACCTGCGTCACACGTCGCGCGCGCGATCGCCGGCGGTGAGCCGCAGCCCGAGGTCGATGCCGGAGAGCTCGAAGCCCTTGCGAAAGTCGCGGATATGGCGCGCCATCCAGTCGTGTGCCGCCTGCGTGTCGCGCGCCTCGATCGCCTCCGCGAGGCGCCGCTCGGCGGCGGCGATGCGGCTGCGCGCCTGGGGCAGCTTGTCGATCATGACGCCGAGGGAGGGCTCGAGCAGCTGCAGCAGCGGCTCCTGTGCGAGCCTCAGCACCGGGTTATGCGTGGCGCGGCCGAGGCAGCGGAAGAATTCGGCGCTGCGCGCGGCGGCCTGCGCGCTCGCCTCCCCCGCGGTACTGAAGGCTTCCGTTGCGGCGGCGATGCTGCGCAGATCCTCGGCGCTGCGTGCGCGCGCCGCGACCTCGGCGAGCGGCGGCTCGAGGATGGTGAGGGCCTCCCACACATCGCGCACGGTCACGTCCTGCAGCAGCAGCGCATCGCTGACGCCCGCGGCGACTGCCGCATGGTGCGGCCGGCTCACCGACATGAGCTTGGAGCCGGGGCGGCGCTGCACCAGGCCGCGGCTCTCGAGCTCGCGCAGCGCCTCCCGCACCGTCGAGCGGTTCACTCCGAATTGCCGCGCCAGCTCCGTTTCCGTGGGCAGGCGCTCACCCTCGCGCAGCGCGCGCGAGCGCACCCGCTCGGCGATGCGTGCGGCCACCTTGCGGTAGGCGGGCTCGAGGAGGAGCGGGGCGAACTGTGCGCTCATGCCGCCGCCTCGAACAGCTCGCGGCCGATCAACATGCGGCGGATCTCCTGCGTGCCGGCGCCGATCTCGTAGAGCTTGGCATCGCGCAGCAGACGCCCGGCGGCGTAGTCGTTGACATAGCCGTTCCCGCCCAGCGCCTGGATTGCATCGAGGGCCGCGAGCGTGGCGCGCTCGGCGGCGAAGAGAATGCAGCCCGCGGCATCGCGGCGGCGCACCGTGCCCGCATCGCAGGCGCGCGCGACGGAGTAAACGTAGGCGCGCGCGGCGTTGAGGGAGGCGTACATGTCGGCAATCTTGCCCTGCATCAGCTCGAAGCTGCCGATCGGCTGCCCGAACTGACGGCGCTCGCGCACGTAGGGCAGCACCACGTCGAGCGCCGCGGCCAGCAGTCCCAGCGAGCCGCCGGCGAGCACCACCCGCTCGTAGTCGAGGCCGCTCATCAGCACGCGCACCCCGCCGTTCTCGGCGCCGACCAGGTTGGCGGCGGGGATGCGGCAGTCGTCGAACAGCAGCTCCGAGGTGCTCGAGCCGCGCATGCCGAGCTTGTCGAGCTTCTGCGCGCTTCTGAAGCCGGGGGTGCCGCGCTCGACGACGAATACGCTGATGCCGCGCGAGCCGGCAGCGGGATCGGTCTTGGCGTACACCACGACCACATCGGCATCGGGGCCGTTGGTGATCCACATCTTGCGGCCGTTGAGGCGATACGCATCCCCCTCGCGGGTCGCCCGGAGCTGCATCGAGACGACGTCCGAGCCCGAGCCGGGCTCGGACATGGCGAGCGCGCCCACGTGCGCGCCGCTCACGAGCTTCGGCAGGTAACGGGCACACTGCTCCTCGGTTGCGTTGAGGCGCAGCTGATTCACGCAGAGGTTCGAGTGCGCGCCGTAGGAGAGGCCGACGGCGCCGGAGGCGCGGGAGATCTCCTCCATGACGATGACATGGGCGAGATAGCCGAGCCCGGCGCCGCCGAAGCGCTCCGGCACGGTGATGCCGAGGAGCCCCTGCGCCCCGAGGGCAGGCCAGAGGTCGCGCGGAAACTCGTTGCTGCGGTCGATATCGGCGGCGCGCGGGGCGATCTCTTCGGCGGCAAAG
>Ga0070730_10002933_pt1 | contig 15458 bp, 13 predicted proteins | sample Coa_R1_3_FD_66447 | JGI IMG/M metagenome (GOLD analysis project Ga0070730, IMG submission 66447) | Surface soil microbial communities from Centralia Pennsylvania, which are recovering from an underground coalmine fire - Coalmine... | ecosystem: Environmental > Terrestrial > Soil > Unclassified ...
CCCTAACTCCGACGTGCCCGGGTTCGACGGCGCTGTGCCCGACGCGGTGATCGGCCGGCTGGCTGAGCTCCCCGGGCACCTCGACGGCTGGTGAGGCGCCGACGCCGACGCCGACGCCGACCTCGACACGGGGCGCGAACGGCCGTCGGTGATGTTCATTTGCGTAGTCACGCGATTACATATCACTATGCGTGACGGCGAGGTGGGCGCGGCCATAGCGGTAGGCGACCCCGGCGGGCTGGCTGAGGCGTACGACAGGTACGCGTCCGCGCTGTACACCTACTGCCGCTCCCTGGTGCGCGAGCCGGGCGAGGCCGCCGACGCCGTGCAGGACACCTTCGTCATCGCGGCGGCTGAGCTGGCGGGACTGCAGGATCGGCACCGGCTCCGGCCGTGGCTCTACGCCGTCGCCCGCAACGAATGCCTCCGGCGCACGGGGGGCGCCGAGGCGTTTGCGGGCCCGCTTGATACGGTCCCGGTCCCGGTCGGTGGGGTCACGGTCGGTGGGGACTCAGTGGGCGGGGCCCTGATCGGTGGGGCCCTGGTCGGTGGGGCCATGGTCGATGGGGCCCTGGTCGATGAGGCGGCCGATGGGGTGGCCGAGGTGGCCGGAGACGTGTTCGGCGCGGCCGAGCGCGCGGAACTGGGCGCGCTGCTGCGCGGCGCGGCCTGCGGCCTGGGCACCGGCGAGCGGGACCTGATCCAGCTGCGCTGGCAGCAGGGCCTTGACGTCGCCGAGATCGCGGCCATCCTCGGCGTGTCGCGTAACCGAGCGCATGCCCTGCTCTCCCGCGCCCAGGACCGGCTGGTGACGGCGCTCGGCGCGCTGCTCGTGGCCCGCACCGGGAGTGATGACTGCGCCACGCTGAGCGCGCTGCTCGAGGACGGTGACGGGCAGCTGACCGTGGCGATGCGGAAGCGGATAGACCGCCACATCCTGCGGTGCCGGGTGTGCGCCGAGCGGCGGTACCGCGAGCTGGGCCCGCGGTTGCTGCTGGGACTCACGCCGCTGGCGGCGCTGCCGGCCGCCGGGATGCCCGCGGACCTGCGGGAGCGGGTGCTCAGGCTGGCCAACAGCAGCACGCCGGGGGCGGTGGCCTACCGGGCCAGCGTGACGGGGCGCACCGCGCCGTTCCGCAGGCACGGCTTTCCTAAGCCCATCGATCCGCCCGGACGGGAGTGGCGGCCGACCCGGCAGAGGCAGGCCGCCGCGGCGGCGGGGGTGGCGATCGCCGGCGCCGTCGCCGCCGCTACCCTGCTGACCCTGGCGCTGGCCGGCGGAGCTTCGGGGCGCCACGGAGGGCCCGCACTCGCCGGCCGGCCCGGTCCGACGAGTCTGGCGGCCGGCCCGGGCGGCCATACCGGAGCCGGCGCCGGCCAGGGAGTTCCGGGGTCCGCGCGCCCGACCAGGGCGGGGCACGCATCGCCCTCCGTGACGGTGACCGTGACCGTGGGCCGCCTGCCGCCGACGGCCGGCTCGGCGGGAGGCTCGGCCACGGGCGGCCCGGCGTCCGGGTCGCGGCCTTCGGCCACCGGGTCAGCGTCCCGGCGGGCCTCGCCCGCCCCATCGGGCCGATCGGCCACGGCAAGAGCGACGGGTACTACTACGCCACGACCCCCTCAGGGAACGCTGACCGTGCTCCCCAAATCGATCACTCCCCTGCCGGGCCGATCCGTCACCCTCCTCCTGACGGCCTCGAACGGCCCCGTGAGCTGGTCCATCACGCTGTCCCAGGGCCTGATCGGCGAGCTAACCGTCGTGCCGGCGTCCGGCACGCTGGCCGCCGGCGCCAGTGCGACCGTTACCGTCACGCCCGGCGATTTTTTCGTGGCGGGTGGGCAGCTCACCCTGGAACCCGGCGGGATCATCGTCACGGTCATGCCCTACTGGTGATCGTTCGGCAAAAAAAACCGCAAAAAGCGTTGGCGGATCCCGGCGGCCCGACTCATACCCATGAGGAGCAGAAGAGAAGGAAACGGCGGGCGCCGGGAACTTACCACGGAGGGGGGGCAAGTTCCCGGCGTCCGGCCTGGAGCGGGGCTGGTACAGGCGTGAGAGCCGTCCGGTATTGTCCGTGTGCGTGTTCGCGCGGTTACATGGATATATGCGCGACAGCGAGGTGGTCGCGGCCATCGTGGCAGGCGACCCCGGCGGGCTGGCCGAGGCTTACGACAAGTACGCCGCCCCGCTGTACGCCTACTGCCGTTCCCTGCTGCGCGAGCCGGCTGATGCCGCCGACGTCGTGCAGGACACCTTCGTCATCGCGGCGTCCAGGTTGGCAGGACTACGTGATCAGAACCGGCTCCGGCCGTGGCTCTACGCCGTGGCGCGCAACGAGTGCCACCGGCGGGTGCGCGCGACTGCGTCGCACGCCACGGCCCCACTGGACACGATGCCCGACGTGACCGATGCGACGGCGGACATCGGCGGCGAGGTGCGCCGCGCGGAACTGCGCGCGCTGCTGCGGGCCGCGGTCCGCGGGCTGAATACCAGCGATCAGGACCTGATCGAGCTGCAGATTCGGCAGGGGCTCGGCGTCGCGGAGATCGCGGCCCTGCTCGGGGTGTCGCGCAACCACGCGCACGCGCTGCTGTCCCGCGCCCGCGATCAGCTTGAGACCTCGCTCGGTGCGCTGCTGGTGGCCCGCGCCGGGCTGGAGGACTGCGCCGCCCTCAGCGCGATGCTCGAGGGCTGGGACGGGCAGCTGACCGTCCTGACGCGAAAGCGGCTCAACCGTCACATCGAGCGGTGCCCGGTCTGCGCCGAACGGAAGCGCCGCGAACTGGCTCCGGCGCTGCTGCTCGGCCTGGCGCCGCTGGCCGCGCTGCCGATCGCGGCCATGCCTGCGGGGATGCGCGCGGCCGTGCTCAAGCTGGCCAGCAGCGACGCGCCCGAGGCCGTCGCGCACCGGGCCATCGTGGCGCAGCGCACGACGTTGTTCGGGCACACGGGGTTCCCGAAGCCGCTCGACCCGCCGAAGACACCATGGTGGCGCACCCGGCAGGGGCAGGTCACAGCGGGCGGCGTGGCGGCGGCCGCGGTCGCCGCAGCCGTGATCGGCGTGGCGCTGGCCGGCGGAGGCCCTGGGCACCATGCCGGGCAGGCGGCCCTGGCTCGGGGGCCTGTGCCCGGCGGCACCGGGGCGGTGTCCGGCAGCGCGCCGGGCACGCGGAGCCAGCGGCCGCACGCGACCGTGCCTTCGGGCGGCGGCGGGCCCGGTTCGCCCAGCCCCGCGGCCGACGCCTCGCCGTCGCCCACCTCGGGCGGCGCGGTCGGCGTCGTCGCGCCGTCGGGTTCGGGTTCGCCTGGGGCGTCGCGTTCGGCGACGAGCAGCCCTCCCCCGTCGGCGGGGCGGACCCCGACTCCTGGGTCGTCGTCCGGTGTGACCATGGGTCCGAACTCGCCCGTTACCACTACTCCCCCGCCCTCGTCCCCGCCCTCGTCCCCGCCGCCGCCACCGAGTCCGGGCACCCTGAGCGTGAGCCCCACGTCGATCCTGCTGAGCGTCGGCAGTTCTGCCACCCTGACCCTGACGGCGTCGAACGGCCCGGTGAACTGGTCCATTACGGAGTCGCAGGACCTGATCGGCGGGCTGACCGTGTCGCCGTCGTCCGGGACGCTGGCGTCCGGCTCAAGCACGACGGTCACCGTGACCGCCAGCGACGTGCTCACGGTGGGCGGGCAGCTCACCGTGCAGCCCGGCGGGATCACGGTCACCGTCGTGCTGAGCCTCAACCTCGGCGCTCCCGCGCCGCGTCCTGGCGCTCCGCCGGGGCTGGCGGATCTCCCAGCGCGAAATGGCGCCTGGTGACCGTCCAGCCTCAGGTCGGACGGCCAGAGCTCACGCGGCTCCGCGAGGCGCGACGCTCAACGGGTCCAGCTATGTTAAGGTCAGCGTTGCGCTGATAGTATCACTATTGATACTATGTAAAGGTGAGCAAGGCAGAGAAAATCATCGAGCAGATGCGACGCTCACCACAGAACGTCCGCTTCGATGATCTCGCCAAGATCTGCGCCGACCACTTCGGCGAACCCCGGCAAGACGGCACCTCGCACAAGGTCTACAAGACGCCATGGCAAGGCGATCCCCGCGTGAACATCCAGCGCGGCAAGGACGGCAAGGCCAAGGCGTACCAAGTGCGGCAGGTGCTCGATGCCATCGCCAGGCTGGAAGCCGAGAAGAACGAGGAGAGTGACGACGATGCCTGACGCAACCCACTACACCTACCGGGTCACGTGGTCCGCTGAAGACGGCGAGCATGTCGCTACCGTCGCGGAGTTCCCGTCACTGTCCTGGCTCGCGCCCACCCCGGGTGAAGCACTCGCGGGTCTCGCCGATGTCGTGCGTGACGTGCTCGCCGATCTGGCTGCATCCGGCGAGCCGATTCCCGAGCCGTTGTCGGAACGTACCTATTCAGGCAGGTTCGTGGTCCGTGTCCCGGCAGAGGTTCACCGTCGCCTTGTCCGTGAAGCGGCCGAACAGCATGTGAGCCTTAACCGGCTCGTGTCGGATCGGCTTGCACGCGCATAAACGTGGTCTTTGCCGGACGGGCGCGGGGCACTTTGAAGCCCGCGGCGTCCGCAGCCTCGACGTGCATCGTCGCGTTGCGCGCATCGGCCTCGGCGTAGCCCGGCGCCCGCCGGTCGGGCTCCCTCGATCATCAAGAGCCTGCTTGGAACCTTCCCGGCCGATGGGTCTGAGGCCTGGCGGGCGCCGGCCTGACCCACTATGATGCTAATGTGCATAGCACTAAGTCCATTATGGAGATCGATCAGTCCAGCCCGGTGCCGCTTTACGAGCAGGTCGCCGCGGCCATCCGCCGGGCGATCGCCGAGGGCGAGGCGCGGTCGGGAGAGCGGCTCCCGCCAGCTAGGGACCTGGCCGCGGTGCTCGGGGTCAACGCCAATACCGTGTTCCGGGCGCTGCGGCTGTTGCGGGATGAGGGACTGGTGGAGTTCCGTCGCGGCCGCGGGGTGTCGGTGACCGGGATCGCCGCGGAGCGCAGCCCGGTGGTGGCCAAGGCGCGCGAGCTGGTCGAGGTGGCGCGGCGGTACGGGTACCGGCCCGAAGACCTGGCCGCGATCATCGAGCAGGTGTCCTAGGAGCCGTCATGAAGACCGCCCCCGCCCGCTGGCTGCCCGGTACCGGAACACAGCCGGATGCCCTGATCAGGGAGGCGCGCAGGCGCCAGCGCCGCCGGTACCTGGCGGTGGGGGTGGCCATGGTCGCGGTGCTCGGGAGCGCCGCGGGCGTGGCGGCTGGCCTGCACGGGCCGGGCGGCCGTCCCGGCCCGGTCAGCCACGCGGGGTCACGGGTGGCGCCCCAGCGCACCATCCCCACACCGCCACCCATCCCGGCCAGCGTCGACACTACGGTGCTGTTCTGGCCGGCCGGCTTCGGGCAGTGCTGTGGAGCCACGGCGGTCGACAACCTGACTACCGGCCGGGTGACGGAAAGCCGGGAACCAGACATCTCCGAGGGCGACTTCCAGCCGCTGCTGACGCAGGTGGGCCGCTGGCTGGTTTACGCGGGCCACGGCGTCACCGCGATCAGGGACGACCTGAAGGGAAAGCCACACGTGCTCGCGCCGACATACGCCTTCGCCGCGTCCGCGGAACCGGGTCACGTCTGGCTCTTCCGGGTCCGCCCCGGCACGCAGAACCGGCTCGAGGCGTGGCAGGTGCCGGTCGCCGGGGGCGCGCCTAGCCCGCCGGTCACCTTGCCCGCCGGGGCGTACATGCCGGCCATCAGGGGCACCCTCGCAGGGCTGCTCCTGCAGCTACCGCAGGGCCTGGCGCTGTGGAATCCCGGCGGCAAGCCAAGGAGCCTGCCGGACTCACCCCCCGGCGGTATCTCAGACGGGTTCGATGCCAGCGCACGCCTGATCGCCTACGGGACAGGCTGCACCAGTCAGGTCACGGCGCCGAACGCGCTCTTTGAAGCGAACGCGGGCTACGATACGTGCCAGGTGCTGCGGATCCTCGACCTCGTGACCGGACGGCTGACCTCATACCCCGCACCGCCCGGCACCGCCGGGTGGGTCCCCAACGGCTTCGACCTGGTCAGTGCGATCGCCCCCGGAGACAAGATGATCGCCGCTTACGCGGCCACGCGCCCGCAGGGCGAAGGCGCGGTACGCCTGTACCTCGTGCCGGTCCGTGACCCATCCGGGCCGCCGAGGGCCGTTCCGTCGTCGGCCGCGCACCTGTTCGCCAGGACGGCGTGGTCAGCCAACGGGGCATGGCTGTTCTACCAGGGAGCCGGCGGGAACCTGTGGGCCTACCAGGTGAGCAGCGGCGCCGTGCGCGCCTCCGGGACGTCGTGCTGCGGCTACTCGGTGATGGTCGCCGCACCGGCTAGTCCCAGCTGACCGGCCAAGTCAGCCCGGGCGGCCCGGCTGGGTGTGCGCGGCCCAGGCCGCGTGGGCGGTGGCGCGCTCGGCCTGCGCGCGCAGGGCCTGGACAGCGCGGGCCGGGTCGTGGGACCCGTAGACGGCCGAGCCGGCCACGAACACGTCGGCGCCGGCCTCCGCGCACCGTTCGATCGTCTCCTCGCTGACCCCCCCGTCGACCTGGAGCCAAACGGCGGTGCCGAGCTCGGCGACCAGCGAGCGCGCGCGGCGCAGCTTGGGCAGCACGATGTCGAGGAAGTGCTGACCGCCGAAGCCCGGTTCAACCGTCATCAGCAGCAGCATGTCGACCTCGGATAGCAGATCCTCGCAGGATTCCACTGGCGTGCCGGGGTTCACGGCGAGCCCGGAGCGGGCGCCCGCGGCGCGGATGGCACGCAGCGTCCGCACTGGGGACTGCGCCGCCTCCACGTGGATCGTCACGTTGCGCGCGCCGGCCTCGGCGTAGCCCGGCGCCCACCGGTCGGGTTCCTCGATCATCAGGTGACAGTCGAGGGGCAGCGTAGCGTGCTTGAGCAGCGATTCGACCACGGGCAGGCCGAGGGTTAGGTTCGGCACGAAGTGGTTATCCATGACATCCACGTGCAGCCAGTCCGCGACGGCGGCGACTGCGGCGGCCTCATCGGCGAGGCGGGCGAAGTCCGCTGACAGGATGCTCGGCGAGATCTGAACGGCCATGATAAGGCCGAGTGTAGAGTGCGGGGATGCGGGCCGGGGACCGGGGATCAGGAATGTCGTACCTGGCGGGTATGGTTCGATACTGAGTTCGATCGTGAACCTACCTGGAGGTTGCTAATGCCATCAGAACCGCCCAGCGCGCTCCTTGACCGGGTGCGCAAGCTGCTGGCGAAGGCCGAGGCCGAGGGGGTAACCCCGCCGGAGGCCGAGGCGCTCACCGCGAAGGCCGCCGAGCTCATGGCCCGCTACGGGATCGACCGGGCCCGGCTGGCCGCCGCTCGCCCGGACACGGACCGGCCCGACAGCCGCATTATCGACATCGACAACCCGTGGGCCCAGGTCCGGGCCCACCTGCTGGCCGGGCTGGCGGGCGCGATGCGGTGCCAGTGCGTCATCCTGCACACCAGCCGGCCCGGGACGCGCATTCACGTGTTCGGATACGCCTCGGACCTGGAGCGGGCCGACATCCTCTACACCTCGCTGCTGCTGCAGATGGCCCACGGCCTGACCGCCGCGGTCGTGCCGACCGGGGCCCGCAGCCCGCGGGCCTGGCGGCGGAGCTGGCTGCTTGGCTTCGTCAGCGCCGTCATCGCACGGGTCCGATCGGCCGAGGACCGCGCCGCCACCGCCGCCGAGGGGGAACCTCGCTCAGGTCCAAGCACCGCGCTGGTCCTCGCGGACCGGGCGGTCGTCATCCGCAGGCAGCTAGAGCAGGCCTACCCCGTTACGCGGAAGACGCGGATCACCTACAGCGGCCGGGGCTACAGCGCCGGCTTCGCCCAGGGCCAGCGGGCCGACATCGGGAACGCCCGGCTAGGGCAGACCAAGGCGCTTACTCGCGCCTGAGCAGGGCCAGGAAGATCGCATCGGTCCCGTGCCGGTGTGGCCAGAACTGGGCGAACCGGGGTTCGGGGGCACGCAGGCCGGGGACCTCGGCGAGGACGGCAGGGGCGTCCAGGATCGTGACGTCACCGCGCTGGTCGGCCACGGCGGTGACGACCTCGCGGGTCTCGGCCACGTGCGGGGAGCAGGTCACGTAGGCCACCACGCCGCCCGGACGGACTGAATCCAGGGCCGCATTCAGCAGCCCGCGCTGGAGGCTGGCCAGGGCGAGCACGCCCTCCGGGGTCTTGCGCCACCTGGCCTCGGGACGCCGGCGCAGCGACCCCAGGCCGGAACAGGGAACGTCGGCCAGCACGCGATCGAACGTGCCCGGCGGCCACGGGACGCGGAGCCCGTCGGCCACGACCACGGCGCTGTCGGCCCCGACCGCGGCACTGTCGCTCGCGACCACGGCGCTGTCGTTCGCGTGGCCGGGTCGGGCGCGCCGGAGGGCGCGCAGGACCTTCCTGGCGCGGTGGGGGCGGACGTCGGAGGCGACCAGGCGGGCCCCTCGCGCGGCGGCGAGCGAGGCCAGCAGGCGCGCCTTGCCGCCCGGACCCGCGCACAGGTCGAGCCAGAGGCGGTCCTGACTCGCGGCGCCCGACGGCTCGACACGGGTCAGCGCGAGGGCGGCCAGCTGGCTGGCTTCGTCCTGGACGGCGGCTTGACCCGTGGCGACCAGCGGCGCAGGGTCACCGCCGGCCAGGCGCAGGCCGTACGGTGACCACTGCGTCGGCCCGGCCGCCTGACCCGGCTCCGGGAGGGCCGCCTGATCCGGCTCCGGGAGGCCGGACGAGCCCGGGGTGACCGCCAGGACCACGCCCGGCCGGACGTTGCCGGCCGCGAGGGCGTCCTCGAGCTCGGCGTCGGCGGCCTCGCCGAGGGCCTCACGGAACGCGTCGACGATCCAGCGCGGGTAGCTGTGCCGGACGGCGAGGTACCCGGCCGGGTCGTGCGCGCGGTCTGGGGCGACGATCGCCATCCAGGCCTCCAGGTCACGGGTGGCGACGCGGCGCAGCACGGCGTTGACGAAGCCGGACGGGCGCGGCCCGCACACGTCCTTGACCAGGTCGACCGAGGTGGCCACGGCGGCGTGGCGACCGACCCTGGTGGCCAGGAGCTGGTGCGCGCCGAGCCGGAGGACGTCCAGAACCGGCGGGTCAATCTGGTCGCGGTCGCTGCAGGCGGCCAGGATCGCGTCATAGGTGCCGCGGCCGCGCAGCGTGCCGTAGGTCAGCTCGGTGGCGAAGGCCGCGTCGCGGCCCGTCAGGCCCCGTTCGGCGAGCAGGGCCGGGAGCAGCAGGTTGGCGTAGGAATCCCGGTCCGCTACCGCGCGCAGGACGTCGTAGGCGGCGCGGCGAGCCGGATCGGCGCGGAACGGGGCGGCGCCTGAGCCGCCCGCGCGGCCCGTCCGGGCGCGCCGCGGCTGCTTCCGGGCAGCGTCAGCCGAGCCGGACGGGGCCGACCGCTGCTTGGGCTTGTCAGCCGAGCCGGACGGGACCGTTTGATTCCGCGCCATGTCAGGCGAGCTGGACGGGGCCGACCGAGGCCTGGGCTTGTCAGGCGAGCCGGACGGGACCGGTTGATTCGTGGCCATGTCAGGTGAGCCGGATTGGATCGTCGGAGCGCAGGCCGCGGGCCCAGTCGGCCGCGGCCATCCGGCGCTTGCCCTCGGCCTGCACCTCGCCCAGGCGCACCGGGCGGGAGCCGGTCCCCGCGTACACGGCGTGCCGGTCGGCTCGCAGCTCGCCGGGGGCCAGGGCCGGGCCCGGCGGCGGGTCGGCCACGGATACGGGGCCGAGCTTGAGCCTGGCGCCCTCGTGATCGGCCCAGGCTCCCGGGTCGGGCGTGCAGGCGCGGATCAGCCGGTCGATCGCGAGGGCGGGCAGCTTCCAGTCCACCCGCGCGTCCGCGACGGTGATCTTCGGCGCAAAGCTGATGCCCTCGGCGGGCTGCGGGATCGCGGTCAGCGTCCCGGCCTCGATCCCGTCCAGTGTTGCCACGAGCAGCTCCGCACCGGAGTAAGCCAGGCGTTCCAGCAGCTCGCCGCTCGTATCACGGGGCCGGACCGGCTCGGTGAGCACCCCGTAGACCGGGCCCGCGTCCAGCTCGGCGACGACCTGGAACGTGCTGGCGCCGGTCACGTCGTCGCCGTGCATGATGGCGTGCTGGACCGGCGCGGCTCCGCGCCAGGCGGGGAGCACGGAGAAGTGCAGGTTGACCCAGCCGAACGCCGGGATGTCGAGCGTCGACTGCGGGATCAGGGCGCCGTAGGCGACCATCGGGCAGCAGTCAGGGGCGATCTCGCGCAGGCGTTCCTGGAACGCGGGTTCGCGCGGCCGGGCGGGGGTGAGCACCTCCAGGCCCGCCTCGGCGGCCCGCAGGGCCACCGGGCTAGACTCCACCTTCCGGCCGCGGCCCGCGCGCGCGTCGGGCCGGGTCACCACGGCGACCACGTCGTGCCGCGAGGTCAGCAGCGCGTCAAGCGCCGGTACCGCGGTCTGCGGGGTACCCGCGAAGACCAGGCGCATCGGTCGTCACGGCTCCGGGAGCGCGAGCATCTCAGAAGGCCCGGCCCAGCGTCTCGTGCGGGGACACCTTGACCCTGGGGATCGGGTCGCCCCACCAGTCGGCCTCGCGGATGGCCTTCATCGCCAGTTTGCGCTGGGCCTGGTCCATCCGGTCGATGAACAAGATGCCGTCCAGATGATCGGTCTCGTGCTGGATGCAGCGGGCCAGCAACTCGGTGCCCTCGATCGTGACCGGGTCCCCGTACATGTTGAAGCCCTTGGCGATGACCCGGTACGCGCGCTTGACCGGATACGAGAGCCCGGGGAAGGAGAGGCAGCCCTCCTCGCCTTCCTCCTCGTCCTTAGACAGGTCGAGCGAGGGGTTGATCAGGTGTCCCGCCTCGTCGTCGTCCACGTGGTAGGTGAACACCCGCAGGCCGACTCCGATCTGCGGCGCGGCCAGGCCGAGGCCGGGCGCGTCGAGCATGGTATCGGTGAGGTCCTTGACTAGCCTGCGGAGCTCGGCGTCGAAGTCGCGGACCGGCTCGGCCGGGGTGCGCAGCACCGGATCACCGAACAGACGGATCGGCTTGACGCTCACGAAACCCTCCTGGATACCCCAATGGCGAGCGGCCCATCACAATTACGGTGCCGCCGCAGCCCCATTCTAGCCGTCAGGCCACCTCGGCCGGGTCGAGCTGGACGCGGACCGCGGCGCCCTCCTTGCGGGCGCTGCGCTGCGCCTGCGCGGCGTGCAGCGCGCGCGCCAGGTCGAGCCCGGCGGACCGGGGCACCCTGATCAGCGCTCGCTCCTGCGGCTCGGAATCGGGGCCTGATTCCGGCCCGGCGCGGCCGGGGGCGGGCGTTTCCGCGGGCACGGGGCCGAGCACCTCCGCCTGGCCCGGCAGCCCGGCCGAGGCGACGAAGTCGGCCACGGCGGAGGCAGGTCCGGTAACGGCGGCCATCCGCACCGCGGGCGGGAAGCCGAGCTGGGCTCGTTCGGCTAGCTCGCGCTCGGAGAAGGTGACGGGATCCCAGCGGATGAGGGCCTGGACGGCGGGGAGGGCCGCGTCGGCCAGCACCACCACCGGGGCGCCGGGCCTGGCGAGCGCGGCGGCGTTCAGCCACCTGCGCAGGGTCTCCTCGGCGGCGCGCAGGCTGGGCCGACCGAGCAGGGCCCAGCCGTCCAGGAGCAGGGCGGCGGCGTAACCCCCGGCGGCCACGGGCTCGGCGCCGGGAGTGGCGATGACCAGGGCGGGCTCGGCGGATACCTCGGCCAGCACGTGCTCACCGCCTGAGGTGCGGACGGGTACCCCCGGAAAGGCCCGGCCGAGCTCTTCCGCGGTCCGCGCCGCGCCGGTGACGATCGCGCGCAGCCGGTCGGACCCGCACCGCGGGCACGCCCAGTCCGTGGCCAGAGCCCCGCACCAGCGGCAGCCCGGGATCTCGTGCGAGCCGCCGATCTGCAGCGGCCCGCCACACACGGCGCACCTGGCCTGCGCGCGGCACCGGGCGCAGGCGATCGCGGCCAGGTAACCGCGCCTCGGGACCTGGACGAGCACCGGCCCGCCCGCCAGGGCGCCCCGGGTGTCAGCCGCGGGCGCGCCGCGGGTGTCAGGCGCCGGAGTGCGCCGGGTGTCGGCAGCCGGAGTGTGCCGGTCGGCCGCCGGAGTATTCCGGGTGTTGGCCGCCGGAGTGTGACGGGCATCGCCCGATAGGGCGGTACGGGCGCTGCGCAGCGCGAGGCTTGGCAGGCGCGCGGTCATGGCGGCGGCGTCCCGGGCCAGCTCGGCCTCGTCGGGGGCGGCCCGGACCTGCGGCATCACCTGCCGGAGGGCGTCTGGGCGGCCGGCCAAAGGCCGCGCCCACCCGGCCGCGACCAGCTGGGTTAGCTCGGCGGTGCGGGCGAAGCCGCCGATCAGAGCGGCCGCCTCCGACCGGTGCGCGCGCAGCGCGAGGACCTCACGGGCGTGCGGGTACGGGGCGCGGGGTTCGGCGTGCAGGTCGTCGCCGTCGTCCCAGAGGACCACGAGGCCGAGGTGGCAGACCGGGGCGAACATCGCGGCCCTGGTGCCCGCCACCACCCGGACGAGCCCGCGGCGCACCGCCAGCCAGCGGCGGTAGCGCTCGGCCGGGCCGAGGTCGGCGGTCAGGCAGACGTGGCCGTCGTGCGCGACATCCTGGAGGGCCTCATCGACGCGGGCCAGGTCCCTGGCGTCGGGGACGACGATGACGGTGCCGCGGCCCGCGGCCGCGGTGGTCGCGGCGGCGATGGCGATCTCGGCCGGCCATTCGGGGCCGGGGAGGGCCGACCAGGCGGCCCGGACCGGACGGCCTTCGGCCAGCGCGGCCAGGAACGCCTGGCCCGCCGGGTAGCGGATCCATGAGCCGGGCTCCGGGCGCTCCGGCTGGTCAGGGTGGCCGGGATGCTCCGGGCGCTCCGGCCGGTCCAGGTGACCGGGATGCTCCAGGCGCTCCGGCCGGTCCAGGTGACCGGGCTCCGGTCGGTCCGACAGGCCGGGATTCTCCGGAGGCTCTGTGCGGTCCGGGCGATCCGACGGGCCGGAGGGTCCTGGATCCGGAGGGGCCTGCGGCGCCTCGCGCTCGGCGGTGGCGTGGCGGGGCGGGATGGCTAGCCTCAGGACGTCGGCTAGCGTGCCCGCGTAGCGGTCCGCTACCGCCCGGGCTAGGCCGAAGATCTCGGGGGTGAGTACGGGTTCGGGCGAGGTCACCCGCTCCAGCCGGGCCAGCCTGCCCTGGTGCTCGCTGGAGTCGGTCCGGTCCAGCAGGTAGCCGTCGACGAGCTGCCCGGCGAACCTGACCCGGACCCGGCAGCCCGGTACGGCCGCCTCGTCCATGCTGGCCGGGACCAGGTAGTCGAAGGGGCGGTCGAGGTGGGCGAGGGAGATGTCCACCGCCACCCGGGCGATCGGCAGGCGCGCGCTGAGCGCCTGGTCCTTGGCCCCCTTAGCCACGCTTCTGTCCTATCAGAACCGGACCGGTGTTCGAACCGGGCCCAGGAAGGAACGGGGAGAGGAACCACCGCCGTTCGGGATAAAGATGAAAAGTAGTTTGCAGGGGGTGTCACAGGCCCGCGGCGCTGCGGAGCTGGCCCGCGCGGTCGGCGCGCTCCCAGGAGAAGTCGGGCTCGCTGCGGCCGAAGTGCCCGTACGCCGCGGTCTGCGCGTAGATCGGGCGCAGCAGGTCGAGCGCGGCGATGATGGCGCGGGGCCTGAGGTCGAAGACCTGCATGACCGCGTCCTGGATGCGCTCCACGGGGACCGTCTCGGTGCCGAAGCACTCTACGAAGAGCCCGACCGGCATCGCCTTGCCGATGGCGTAGGCCACCTGGGCCTCGCAACGGTCCGCCAGCCCGGCCGCGACCACATTCTTGGCCACCCACCGCATCGCGTAGGCGGCGCTCCGGTCGACCTTCGACGGGTCCTTGCCGGAGAACGCCCCTCCCCCGTGCCTGGCCATGCCGCCGTAGGTGTCGATGATGATCTTCCGCCCGGTCAGCCCGGCGTCGCCCATCGGGCCGCCGATCTCAAACCGGCCGGTCGGGTTGACCAGCAGGCGGTAGCCGCGGGTCTCGATGCCCGCGTCGGCCAGGACGGGCTCGACCACGTAGTCCTTGATGTCGGGGGCCAGCAGTTCCTTGAGGTTGATGTCGGGCGCGTGCTGCGTCGAGACCACCACGGTGTCCAGGCGCACCGGCGTGTCGCCTACGTACTCGATGGTCACCTGGGTCTTGCCGTCCGGGCGCAGGTAGGGGACGGTGCCCGAGCGGCGGACTTCGGCCAGCTGCCTGGCCAGCTTGTGCGCGAGCATGATCGGCAGCGGCATGAGCTCGGGCGTGTCACGGCACGCGTAGCCGAACATCAGCCCCTGGTCGCCGGCGCCCTGCCGGTCGAACTCGTCGGTGCCCTCGCCCTCGCGGTACTCGAACGCGTCGTTGACGCCCTGGGCGATGTCCGGGGACTGGGAGCCGATCGAGACCGAGACGCCGCAGGACGCCCCGTCGTAACCCTTGGCCGAGGAGTCGTAGCCGATCTCCAGGATCTTGTCCCTGATGATGCCGGGAATGTCGACATAGGTCGCGGTGGTGACCTCGCCTGCGACGTGCACCTGGCCGGTCGTGATCAGCGTTTCCACCGCGACCCGGCTGCCCGGGTCGTCCTTGATCATCGAGTCCAGGATGGCGTCACTGATCTGGTCGGCCATCTTGTCCGGATGACCCTCCGTGACCGACTCGGAAGTGAACAGGCGACGCGCCACGTCGTTTCTCCTCGTAATTGGGACTTCCGAGAGTTTACCGGGTGGTGGTTACGCCTGGTGGCCGGGCGAGCTTTCGCGTTCGGGCTACTCCAAGCGCTGGGCGACCAGATCCCATACGACGTCGGCGAGCGCTTCCTTGGTCCCGCGCGGGATCTTGGTCACCGTTCCGTCCGCGCCGAAGACCACCGCCTCGTTGTCGGGGGTCCCGAAGCCCAGGCCGGGCCCGACCGGGTTGACGACGAGCAGGTCACACCCCTTCCTGGCCAGCTTGGCCCGGGCGGCCTCGGCCGAGGTGTCCGTCTCGGCGGCGAACCCAACCAGGACCTGGCGGTTCTGGTCGGCGTGGCCGGTTTGGTCGGTTTGGGCAGTGGTTGGGGCAGGGGTTGCGGCGCGGGCGGCGGCGCGGGCGGCGGCGCGGAGCGCGGCCAGTCCGGCCAGGATGTCCGGGTTCTCGGTCAGCCTGAGCGGCTCGGGCGGCTGGCCGTCCTTCTTGATCTTCGCGTCGCTGCGGGTCGCGGGGCGGTAATCCGCCACGGCGGCGGCCATGACGATCGCGTCGGCCTCGGGGGCGGCGGCGTTCACGGCTTCCTGCATCTCCCTCGCGGAGGTGACCCTGATGACCTTGACGCCCGCCGGGTCCTGGAGGGTGACGTTGGCCGCGACGACGGTAACTTCGGCGCCGCGGGCGACGGCCGTGCG
>Ga0070730_10002934_pt1 | contig 15458 bp, 11 predicted proteins | sample Coa_R1_3_FD_66447 | JGI IMG/M metagenome (GOLD analysis project Ga0070730, IMG submission 66447) | Surface soil microbial communities from Centralia Pennsylvania, which are recovering from an underground coalmine fire - Coalmine... | ecosystem: Environmental > Terrestrial > Soil > Unclassified ...
CGTCTGGGTCGGCTCGAGTTCCTACGCGCCGATCGGGGGCACGACCGGGTTCAACCTGAACGGCTCCAGCTACGTCGACGTCCCCGCCGGACCGGGTCTCAACGTGCCGGCCAACACGGATGTCACGCTCTCGGCCCTCGTCGATCCCGCCGGCCCTGGCCTCGGGAGCGAGCGGGTCATCGACAAGATCACCGTCGGTACGGCGGACGGCTATCTCATCGACATCCTCGGCGACCGGTTCCGCGTGATCATGGCCGGAGTGGCCCTGATCGGGTCGACGCCGGTGGTCGCCGGAACGACCTACCAGGTCGAGGCGGTGTACGACGGCGCTCTGCCGACGCCAACCTTGAGCCTCTATGTCGACGGAGGCCTCGACGGCGCGACGACGGCCGGCGCCTGGGCCAACGGCGGGGCCAACGATTTCAAGATCGGCGTCGACTCTCAGGGCCGCAACCTCTTCACCGGCGTGGTCGCCAACGCGGTGCTCGCCTACGGCGTCCCCGAACCCGCCACCTGGACGCTGATGCTGGCCGGCTTCGCCGGTCTCGGTGTCGCGCTGCGCGCGCGTCGCCGGACGACCGCGCAGGCCGCCTGAAGCTCAGGCCAGCGACGCCGCCGGAGGCCGCGGGAGCAGCACGGGCAGCCCCGCGGGGTTGCCGTACTCCTGCCAGGAGATCTCGTGCCTGTCGCCGGTGTCGAGCCAGCCGTCGCGATTGGGCGTCGCGTCGTTCGGCAGGTCATGGAGGACGCCGTCGGCGCCCGTCACCCTGCTCGTGTAGCGCCGGACTATCAGGCCAACGGTCTCCTCCAGCTGTCTGAATTACGCCCCGGCCGCCAGCACGACCGAATTTGGATTGTGGTGAAACTCACAATCGTTCGTTCCGATTCTTGGCTTCAACGAATTCGACCGATCTGATAACTTCGCGCGCCAAGGTGTTGCGGTGGATCGGGGAGTCCATGGCCGCAAGCGAGTTCGACCCCAGGAGCGCGGCGCGGAGCGCCGAACCGGTCGCCGAGGCGTCCGGCCCCGCCTCGGGCCTGACCCTCTCCGTGTTCGGGCGCCGGATGCCGCTGACCCCGGGCCAGGGGCTGCGCCTGCTGCTTGCCCTGCTCGCCGGCCTCGCCGCGGTCCTGGGCCTCCTCGCCAGGGGACCGGAGCGGCTCGATCCGTTCGGCGGCGCCCGCGACCCGTGGGAATGGGTCACGGCGCGCATGCCCGATCGCGCGCTGGCCAGCGTCGAGGTCGTTCCCATGGGCTCGACGGGGACCCTGAGTTGGCGGCCGGCGACGACCGCCTGGCTGTTCGCCCCGCTGGACAAACTGAAGACGCGCGCGGCGGCGGCGCTGGGTGCGGCCGCGCCGTTCCCCCAAGCGCTACGACTCTGTTCTACGCAGGCCGACCTCTTCTGCCCGCTCGCCGCCCCGGCGCCGGACGCGGCGACGCCCAACTCTCCCGCGAACGCCACGGCGGCCAGTCTCGTCCTGCCCGAGGCGAAGCCCCGCGACGGCGCCCGCCTCATCGAAACGGCCTTCGTGAAAGGTCCCGACCCATCGCCTGTGCAGCAGGACGCGCCGCAGCAACAGCAGCAGCAGCAGCAACAGCAACAGCAGCAGCAGCAGCCGATGCAGACGGCGCCGGTCGTCGCCCCGCAGAAACTCTATGTCGCCCCGCCGGCAGCCAATGCCGGACCCCGAAACACGGCGTCCCTGAGCAGGCCCTCGTCGGTCAGGCGGCCTCCGACCCGCGGCGGGCGCCCCAGGCCGGTCGCCATCCCCGCGCCCGCGGTTCCGGTTCCGGCGCAGCCTGCGGCCGCCCTGGCCGCGGGACCGCCTCCATCGGTTCTGTCGAACGCGGCGGACAGACTGGGTGCGGGGGCGCCCCTCCCGGCCGCATCGCGTGCCCCGACCCTGGCCGCCGCCTGCGCCCCAGATGGCATCGCCTGCGTGCTGACCGACGGCGGCGCCCTCACGGCCGCCTCGGTGGACGGCGGTGCGACCTTCTATCCCTGGACGTTCGCCCTCGCCACCTCGCCGCCGCCACTCGTCTTCGGCAGGGCCGGGGCATACGTAATCGCCGCCGCGAGGACGGATGGCGACTATGCGGGGGACCCACCTGGCGGAACCGGGGACGAACCTGGCGGAAACCTCCGTACGGCCAGCGGCGTGGCGCTCACGCCCACGCCGACCGCCTATCAGGACACCTTCAACCTGGACTTCTACGGTCCGGCCCAGGTCATGGCGTGGGTGAGCGAAGGTAAGATGCGCTTCGGCGGGAGCTTCGTTACCTCGCCCCGGCCCCATCTGAGCAGCGAGATCGCCCGCGTCGGCGGCGTCCTCCGGCACTCGGGACCCCCGGATGATCCCATGCTCGCCCTCGTCCAGGCCCGTCCGAGCCTCGCCGCCCAGATGGTCGGAGCCGAGTGCTACCTGTTCCCGCCGACCGGCGGCGGCGTCGCCAATGTGCTGGAGCGCCTGTGCGTGGGTCGGTTCACTGGCGGCCGGATGCTTCTCTACCAGGCCGGCGGCGACGCCCCGCCGACCGGCGAGGCGTGGCGGATTACCCTGCCGAAGGACGTCATGCCCAGTTCGAGCTTCTTCGTGAGCGGCGCCCGTGGCTACGTCTCCACGGTTGGCTCCAACGGTCGTGTTTCCCGCCCGCGCCTCTTCGAGACGCGCGACGGCGGCCGGGCGTGGAGCGAGCTCAGCTATCGGGAATATCCGGCCCCTTGGGTTTACGGCGCGGCGCTGGTCGCCATCTTCACCTTCCTCAGCTTCGTCGTCGCCCTGATCGACCGGCCGGCCATGGACAAGGGCGTCACCGCCGCCGGCATGTCCGACCAGCCGATCGGCTGGTCCGACCCCGACCCGATGCGGCTGAAGCCCCTGGCCATGGCCGTCTCGCGCTTCGTGCGCAATACCCAGACCAAGCCGCCACTGACCATCGCCGTCTCCGGCGTCTGGGGCTCGGGCAAGAGCTCGCTGATGAACCTGGTCTATCAGGACCTGCAGGCGCGGCGCGTGCGGCCGGTATGGTTCAACGCCTGGCACCACCAGAAGGAAGAACACCTCCTGGCCGCCCTGCTCGAGAACGTCCGCAACCAGGCGACGCCCTCCTACTGGACCCTCTCGGGCCTCAACTATCGCTGGCGGCTGGTGCGCCATCGCACGCGGGAGCTGGCCAACGCCGCGGTGCTGGCCTTTCTCGCCGTCACGGCGGCGGCGATCCTGCTGCGCCTGGGCGCCGCGGCCCCCGGCGGTGGCGTCCTCAACGGCTGGATCGTCAAGCTGGTGGGAAATGTCCCGGCGCTAACCCAGGCGCTAGGCGAGCCGGGCCTCACCGTGCCGGCTGGGGTCGCGACCTTCCTGGCCCTCACCCTCGCCCTCGCCGGCCGCATGGGGTTGACCCCGGCCGCCCTCCTGGCCAGCCTCAAGGGTAACGCCTCCCTGGGCGAGCTGACCGGCCAGCTGAGCTTCCGCCACCGATTCGCCCTGGAGTTCGAGGACGCCAGCAAGGCGCTGCGGGTCGGGACCGACGCCGGGCTGGTGATCTTCATCGACGACCTCGACCGCTGCACGCCCGCCAATCTCATGGAGCTGCTGGAGGCGGTGAACTTCCTGGCCACCGCCGGCCCCTGCTTCATCTTCCTGGGGATGGACGAGGACCGGGTGGTGCAGGCCGCCTCCACCCAGCCGCCGATCCTGCAACTCGCCCAGAGCGCGGACCCGGCCGCGGCGCTCATCCAGGCCCGGCTCTACCTGCGCAAGCTGATCAACCTCACCATCGCCGTTCCCGAGGCGACCGCGCCCACGACCCTGGAGCTGGTCGTGCCTCCGCCGAGCGTCTCGCCCTCCCCGTGGCCGGCGAGGCTGCGTCGCCTGATCCGCGCCGCCCCGGACGTGGTGACCCCGCTGGCGGTGGTCGCCCTGGTCCTGCTGGCGGTCGGCGTGCAGATCACCGAGCGCCTGCCCGCGACAGCGGTGCAACCGCCGGCCACGATCCCTGCCGCGACCACCCCGCTCCCCCCGACGCAAGTGGCGACGCCCGCTGGGCCCATCACCCCGGCGGGGAAGGCCGCCGTCGCTCCGGCCACTGCGGCAACGCCGAGCGCGCAGGCCGCCCCGGCGACGGCCCCGCAAGCGCCGCCGCCGCACCGGACGCCGCATCGCCGGCTGCCCGGCTGGCTCCTCACGCTGCTCGCCGTGGGACCGGTGGCCGTGGCGCTGTTGGCGGCGGCGCTGGCGCTGGCCAGGCGCGCGGTGGTGGTGATCTACGACAAGGAGGAGGACTCACAGAAGTTCCGCGCGGCCGTGCGCATCTGGCATCCGCTGGTGTTTTCCACCGACTCCACCCCTCGGGGCGTCAAGCGGCACCAGAACAAGCTGCGGCTCAAGGCCATGCGGCTGCGGCCAGTGGACGAGAAGCCGGACCTCCTTGACGAGCTCTTCGGCGCAGCCCCCGCCGCCTCCGCCTCATCGGCGGAGGCTGCGCCGCCCGAGGCCAAGGGTCCGATCAGCGACGAGCTCCTGGTGGCTATGGAGGCTCTGTGGCAGGCCCGGCCGGGGCTGCTCGACGACGCGGTCACCGGCGGTCTGGGCCGAAGGGACGAGGCGGCGTTCGCCGCGCTCGAGACCTTCAAGCTGGAATTCCCCGGCGCCTGGCCACCCTCTCCGGAGCAGGTCAGGATCTTTGAAAGCCTGGACCGCGCCTTCAGTCCACGACCCCGGCGCGCCGAGGCGAGCGACGCGACCGCCCCGGACCCCGGGGAGGCCAGACCGCACAGGCGGCGTCCGGGCGGCGGGCGCCCCGAAACCGTGGCTGCGGAATAGGGCGCTCGTCGACTGGATCGCGAAGGGTTGTTCCCGTGGCGCGGCCCATGATAGAACAATACGGGAACACCGGAGGAGCAAACGTGACCCGCCGCACCGGCAGCGCCGATCTCCCTCTGCATAGCGGCCGCGTCCCCCCGTGGCTGGCCGAGCGCATGACGCGGCTGGGCGCGGTGATGGCCGAGGCGATCGTCCACCACTATGGGCGCGACGAGCTGCTGCGCCGGCTGGCGCATCCGTTCTGGTTCCAGTCGTTCGGCGCCGTGATGGGGATGGACTGGCACTCCTCCGGGATCACCACCAGCGTCCTGGGCGCCCTCAAGCGCGGCCTTTCCCCGCTGGCGGGGGAGCTCGGCCTCCACGTCTGCGGCGGCCGTGGCAAACACTCGCGCCGGACGCCGGCCGAGCTGATCGCCGTCGGGGCGCGCACCGGGCTGGACGGCGAGGCGCTGGGCGCCGCCAGCCGCCTGGTGGCCAAGGTCGACACCGCCGCGGTGCAGGACGGCTTCGATCTCTACCTGCACGGCTTCATCGTCGCCGACGACGGCAAGTGGGTGGTGGTGCAGCAGGGGATGAACGGCGAGGCGCGGCAGGCACGCCGCTACCACTGGCTCTCCGAGGGGCTGACCAGCTTCGTCGATGCGCCGCACGCCGCCATCGAAGGCCCCGGCCAGGGGGTGATCCTCAACCTGACCGACGCCCGCGCCGCCGCCTCGCGAGACGCCCAAATCGACCTGCTGCGCGCCCTGCCGCCCGAGACGATCGCCCGGGAATATGCGCGGATGTCCGCGAGCGGCGGGGTCGCCGGCCGGCCAGCGCCAGACACCCAGCCGATGCTGCCGCACCTGGTCATGCCGGACCACCACGACGTGCGCGCCGAGGACGTAATCGCCCGCCGGCTGCATGGCGGCTTCGCCGCCGCCGCCGAACGCGGACCGGCCGATTTCGCCGGTCTCCTGGCGGTTCCCGGCGTCGGCGCCCGGACCGTGCGGGCGCTGGCCCTGGTGGCCGAGGTGATGCATGGCGCCCCCTGCCGCTTCAGCGACCCGGCCCGCTTTTCCTTCGCCCACGGCGGCAAGGACCGCCATCCGTTCCCGGTGCCCCTGCGCGTCTACGACCAGACGATCGGCGTCCTCAAGGCGGCCGTCGAGGCCGCCAGGCTCGGGCGCGAGGAGCGGCTGGACGCCCTGCGCCGCCTGGACGCCCAGGCCCGGCGGCTGGAGCGCGAGACCGCGGGGCCGTCGGTGGAGGCTGTGATCGCCGACGAGCGGCGGGCGTCGCACGGGTATGGCGGCTACAGCGTGTTCGGGCCGGAGCCGGCGCCGGCCGAGAGCGCCCGTTTCACCGTTAATCCGCCGTAGATACGGTCACGAGCCCCCGGCAGGTTCGGGCAGATCGTCGGCAGGCTCCGGGCCTCTGTTGGCAGGTCGGCGGGCCGTCGCCGGCAGACCTGGGGCCGGCGCCAGGCAGGCCCGAGGCAGCGACTGGCAGGTTCCGGGCAGGTTTCTGGCAGGTGTTCAGTCGCCGAATCCGCTGCCCGTCCCTGGTGACATTCCGTAAGCCATTTATATCCCTCAGTTATCTTCGGCGTTCCCGTTTTGCGGCATCCTTTGGCTACGGGGACGACCCCTCGCGACGGACGCCGCAGTCGCGAGGGAGGCCTTTGCAAATCGGCGCCGGCCAAGCGCGACCTCGATCGATTCACGATGGGAAAGAACGGGCATATGATTGCATATTGAAATGTCCGAAGTCAATAGCGAATATGGGCTCGTGGCAATTTGGTCTGTCTCATCAGAGGGGGTCACTCCAGGCGTGCGTCACGCGCCATGCCGAGTAGCATCCGTCGTAGAGCGGACGAGAGGTCCCGCGCGGTGGTCTCAGGGTCTTCCGCCGTGGCGCAGAGGATGGCCGCTTCCATGATCGCGCCCATCAGCAGATGCGCGATCAGCTCGACCTCGCGGGCCGGCGACGCCTCGCCCAGCAGTCGACCCACGGCGAACCGCGCGCCGGCGCCGAAGAAGCGATCGTCGATCTCGCGCCACTTGCGCCAGCCGATCACTGCCGGTCCGTCGATCAGCAACACTCGCCTGACGTCAGGCTCGCTCGCCGCCAGCAGGTAGCGCAGGACGGCGGCGGCGATCTGCTCGGCCGGGTCGCGCTCCCTCAGGGCCTCGGGGGGAACCGGCGCGGCGGCGATGGCCGCCTGCACGTCCTCCAGGACGCGCAGGAACACCGCCTCCTTGGAGGCGAAGTGATGATAGACGGCGCCCTTGGCGACACCGGCCGCTTCGGCGATGTCGTCGATGCTTGTCGCGTCGAAGCCATTCGTGGCGAACAGGCGGCGCGCCCCTTCCAGGATCATGGCCACGGTGGCGGCGCGACGGTCGGCTTGGCTTGGCACGGCGACAACCTATCACGATTGACGAACCGACTGTGGGTCGGTAAATACCGACTTCCAGTCTGTAAATGGAGTCCGCCGTGACCGACGCCGCCGACATCCTCTGCTTCTCCGGGGTGCTCCTTTTCCTGCTCGGACTGCTGACCGGTTTCGGGATACCCCGCTGCCGCAGCCCGCGCCTCGGCCTCTCGGCGCATCTGACCGGCGTCCAGAGCGGCACGTTCCTGGTGGCGCTCGGCCTGCTGTGGCCCCGGCTGTCGATGGCTCCGGCGTGGAGCGCCATCCTGGCCAACGGAACCTGGGCCAGCCTCTACATGGTCTGGCTGTCGCTGCTTCTGGCGGCCATCTTCGGGGCGGGGCGCGGCCTGCCGATCGCGGGCGGGGGTGTCACCACGACAGCTGCCCGGCAGACCGTGGTCACCGTGCTGCTGGTGGTCGGCTCACTGGCGATAGCCCTGGCGGTGGCCGCCTTGTTGATCACCTGGCGCTGGCAAGGTTAGGCGAGGGCAATCGTTCGGCCCGGTTGGGCCTCGGACCCAACGACCCGGCCTTGGCCGGCATACGCTATAAGCGTATACGGTTGCCATGGCTGAGGTGAAAAAGACGGCGAGCGAGGCCCGCGCCGAGGCGCGGGCAGACTGGGGCAGGATCGACGCGATGAGCGAAGCGGACATGCGTCGCCACGCCCAGGAAGACGGCGAGAATCCCGACGACGATCGACCCTTCACTGAGCCGGTGGAATCCATTCGCCGGCGCCTCGGCATGAGCCAGGCGCAGTTCGCGGCGGCGATCCACGTGCCGCTAAGGACCATACAGAACTGGGAGCAGAAGCGGACGCGCCCCGACCAGCCGGCGCTGGCCTTGCTGCTAATCCTTGCCCGCGAGCCGGAGGCTGCGCTGAAGGCGTTGTCGACATAAGGTCTTCGCCGCAGCGGGCGCCGGGCTGGCCGGCCCCACCGGCGAAATCACGCTCCACTCGACCTTTCAAGAGTCGTCGGCCCGCGGCTGGTAGCCCGTCACGACGCTTGTGGGTCCTGGAGTCGGTCGAGATAACTGGCAGGCGCCTGAAACTGCCGTGCGGGCGCCCGCAACGTGCCAAAGCCTCTCTGAACCGGTGGACCCTCACCGCACCTCAGTCCCCACCTGACCACGCACCATCCGCCCCACCCGAGCCGCCTGCGCGAACCCCATCTCCCGCGCCAACTCCAACACGGCCTCCGCCCCTTCCGGCGCGACGGCGATCAGCAATCCCCCGCTTGTCTGCGGGTCGGTGAGGAGGTCGCGGGTCCAGGCGGGGAGGGCGGCGTCCAGGCTCACCGCCTCGCCGAAGCTCTCCCAGTTCCGCGTCGACGCCCCCGTCCGCACCCCCGCCCGGGCCAGCGCCTCTACCCCCGGCAGCAGCGGGACCGCCGCCGCGTCGATCTCCGCGGCCAGCCCCGCGCCCCGGCACAGTTCCAGGGTATGGCCTAGCAGGCCGAAGCCGGTGACGTCGGTCACCGCGTGGACGCCGTCGATGTTGGCCAGGCGAGCGCCCAGGGTGTTGAGCTGGGTGGTCGAGACGATCAGGGCACGGTAGCCGTCGTCGTCGAGCTTCCCCTGCTTGAACGCGGCGCTGAGGATGCCGACGCCAAGCGGCTTGGTCAGGATCAGTTCGTCGCCCGTCCGGGCGGTGTCGTTCTTCAGTAGCTTGTCGGGGTGGACCAGGCCCAGGGCGACGAGGCCGTAGATCGGCTCGACGCTGTCGATGGAGTGGCCGCCGGCCACCGGCACGCCGGCCGCCGCGCAGACTTCGGCGCCGCCCTCCAGGATGGCGCGGATGGTCTCCACGGGCAGGCGCCCCACCGGCATGCCGACGATGGCCAGGGCCAGGATCGGCGTCGCCCCCATGGCGTAGACGTCCGACAGGGCGTTGGTCGCGGCGATCCGTCCGAAGTCGCGCGGGTCGTCCACGACCGGCATGAAGAAGTCGGTGGTCGCCACCAGGGCCTGGCTGTCGTTCAGCCGCCACACGGCCGCGTCGTCGCTGGTCTCGGTCCCGACCATCAGGTCGGCGAAGTGGCCGGCGGCCGGCATGCCCGCCAGGATCTCCCGCAGGACCTTGGGCGAGAGCTTGCACCCGCACCCGCCGCCGTGGGCGAGCGAGGTGAGGCGGGGAGGGGACTCGACGTCGGTTTGGGCGACGTCGTTCATTCCGATGAATTCCAGTGCTCCACGAAGTCGCTGATCCGCGCGGCGGCGGCGTCGAGACTGGCGGTCTCGAGATCGTTCAGAGAGACGAGTTCTACGCACGGTCGCGTCTCCTTACGCTGTGATCGCTCGTACGCCGGATCATAGTGGTGTTCCATCAGCCCCGCCGCCAGGGCCGTGAACGCCTTCGCCGCCGCCAGGTCCCGCCATTCGGCCCGGCGTTCCTTGCCGTGATGGACCGGCAGCTTGCCGAGAATCTCATCCAGGGCGGCCGGATCGGCGATGATGTCGCCATAGGCGCAGGTCGTGTACCGCGCCCGCGCTTCCCGCGGGGCGGCCAGCTCGATGCGCGGCGCCGCCAGCATCGCCTTCCACAGCGTCGGCGGCAGGTTCAGCGCGCCGACCTTGCTGGATTCCGCCTCCACCACCACCGGCCGCGCGCGGTCGAGCCCGTCGATCGCCGCCAGCAGGGCGGATTCGAAGCCCTTCTGGTGCGGCTGCGGCTTACCCGGGAAGGCGCCGAACAGCGAGCCGCGATGCGCCGCCAGCCCCTCGAGGTCGATCGTCTGCACCCCCAGCCCCGCCAGCCGCCGCAGCACCTCGGTCTTGGCGACGCCGGTGTAGCCGTCCAGCAGGATCACCCGGAAATCCGGCTGCGCGTCATAGAGCGCCGCCGTCACCCGCCGCCGATAGGTCCTGTAGCCGCCGACGAGCACCGTCGGCCGCCAGCCCACCTGCTCCACCACCGTCGCGAAAGCGTTCGACCGCTGCCCACCCCGCCAGCAGTAGACCAGCGGCGCCCACGACCCGGGCTTGTCCCTCAGCCCCTCCTCCAGGTGCCGCGCGATGTTCCGCGCCACCAGCGCCGCCCCCAGCCGCCGGGCCTTGAACCGGCTCTCCTGCACATAGATCGTCCCGACCCGCGCCCGCTCCTCGTCATCCAGCACCGGCAGGCTGATCGCCCCGGGCATATGGTCCTCCGCGAACTCCGCCGGGCTGCGTACATCGACGATGTCGTCGAAGGCCGCGAAGCCGTCTGGATCAGCCGAAGGGAGCGTCTGGATCATCCTCCCTCCCCTTCATGGGGAGGGACAGACGGCGAAGCCGTCAGGGTGGGGTACGGCGCCGCGGTTCCCCACCCTGGCCGCTGGCGCGGCCGGTCCCTCCCCATGAAGGGGAGGGAGGAAGGGAACAGCGCCCAACTTCAAGCCGCCTCGAAGACCGCCGCGATGCCCTGGCCGCCGCCGATGCACATGGTTTCCAGGCCGTATTTCACGTCCCGCCGCTTCATCTCGCGCAGCAGGTTGGCCAGGATCCGGCCGCCAGTAGCCCCGATCGGGTGGCCGAGCGAGATCCCCGAGCCGTTGACGTTCAGCCGGTCGCGGTCGTCCCAGCCCCAGCCCTTCAGCACCGCCAGCACCTGCGGCGCGAAGGCCTCGTTGAGTTCGACGAGGCCGATGTCGTCCCAGCCCATCTTGGAGCGGGCGAACAGCCGCTCCACCGCCGGCACCGGGCCGATCCCCATGCGCGAGGGCTCGCACCCCGCCGCCGCCCAGCCGACCAGCCAGCCCATCGGCTCCAGGCCCAACTCGGCCAGCTTGTCCTCCGCCACCACCAGGCAGGCGGCGGCCGCGTCGTTCTGCTGGCTGGCGTTGCCGGCGGTCACTACCCCGTCCTTCTCCAGGGCCTTGAGCTTGCCGAGGCTCTCGGGGGTGGCGTCGGCGCGGATGCCCTCGTCCATGGCGAACATCACCGGGTCGCCCTTCTTCTGCGGCACGGCGACGGGGACCAGCTCGTCGTCGAACTTGCCGTCGGCCCAGGCCTTGGCCGCCCGCTGATGGCTGGCCGCCGCATACTCGTCGCAGGCCTCTCTGGAGATCTGGTAGTCGCGCGCCAAATTGTCGGCCGTCTCGATCATGCCGCTGATCACCCCGAAGCGGCTGATCGGCTGGCTCATCACCCGCCCGCGCGCCAGGCGGTCGTGCAGGGTGACCGAGCCGGCCCGCGCCCCGCCGCGCATGTCGGTGGTGTAGTATTCGGCGTTGCTCATGCTCTCGACGCCGCCGGCGACGACCACGTCGGCCGCGCCGGTCTGCACCATCATCGCCGCGTCGATCACTGCCTGCAGCCCGCTGCCGCAGCGCCGGTCGAGCTGGTAGCCGGGGGTGGAGATCGGCAGCCCCGCCGCCAGCGCCGACCACCTGGCGATGCACGGCGCCTCGCCGTTGCCGTAGCCCTGGGCGAAGATCACGTCGTCGATCGCCTCCGGATCGATCTTGGTCCGTTCCACCAGGGCCTTGAGGATCACCGCCCCCAGATCCCCGGCCTGGATCCCGGAGAGGCTCCCCAGGAACTTCCCGACCGGCGTCCGGATGGGCGAAACAATGGCGGCGCGTCGCATGGCTTGGTCTCCAAGAGGATTTTTCATCCGCAGATGACGCAGATGGACGCAGATGTCGATCAGGCGCTGCGCCGAAGGCGCGAAAGACCCAAAGGGGTTCAGGCGCCGCTTCGCGGCCGGATCATCGTGGTATCTGCGTCATCTGCGTCATCTGCGGACAAAAGCCCCATGCCCGGCAGCCAGGACTACGCCAGAGACCCCCGCAACGAGCACCTCCTCGTCTATGTCAACGGCGCCCTCGTCCCCCGCGCCGAGGCCAGGGTGTCGATCTTCGACGCCGGGTTCACCATGGGCGACGGGGTGTGGGAGGGCCTGCGGCTGCACAGGGGTCGGCTCCTGTTCCTGGAAGAACACCTCGACCGCCTGATCGCCGGCGCCGCCGCCATCCGCTTCGACCCGCCGCTGGACCGCGCCGCCATCGAGACCGCCCTCCGCGAGACCGTCGAAGCCAACGCCATGACCGACGGCGCCCACCTGCGGCTGATGGTGACGCGGGGGCTGAAGACCGACGTCAACCAGGACCCGCGCAACGCGGTCGGCGTCCCCACCGTGGTGATCACGGCCGAATACAAGGCGCCGCCGGTCCGCGCGCCCGGCTGGGGTCTCTCCCTGCACACCTCGACCGTCCGCTGCACGGGGCCGGAGATGTTCGACATGCGGCTCAACTCGCACAGCCGCCTCAACCTCATCCGCGCCCTGCTGGAGGCCATCGACGCCGGCGCCGACGAGGCCCTGATGCTCGACCCGCACGGCAAGGTCTCCAGCTGCAACGCCACCAACTTCTTCTTCGTGAAGGGCGGCGCCGTGCACACCTCCACCGGCGCCTGGTGCTTCAACGGCGTCACCAGGGGCCACGTCATCGCCCTCTGCCGCGACAACGCCATCCCCCTCCACGTCGGCGACTTCGACCTCGCGGAGGTCCACGCCGCCGAGGAGGCCTTCGTCACCGGCACACTGGGCGGCCTCACCCCCGTCGCCGCCATCGACGGCCACCGCATGGCCAGTTCCCCCGGCCCGATCACCCGGCGCCTCACCCTCTTCTACGAAGCCCTGAAAGACGCGGACGCGGCGCGGGGCGCTCGCCTGTGACCCCCATCCGCATCGCCATGTGGTCGGGGCCGCGCAACATCTCCACGGCGATGATGCGCAGCTTCGGGAACCGGCCGGACACCGCGGTGGTCGACGAGCCCTTCTACGCCGCCTGGCTCGCCGCGAGCGGCGCCGACCACCCGATGCGGGCGCAAGTCCTCGCCGCCCAGCCCACCGACTGGGCGGCCGTCGCGGCCATGCTGACGGGGCCGGTCCCGGGGGGCCGGGCCGTCTTCTACCAGAAGCACATGGCCCACCATGTGACGGCGCAGACGCCGCTCGGCTGGATGGCCGCCTGCCGCCACGCCTTCCTGATCCGCGAGCCCGAGGAGGTGCTCGCCTCCTACATCGTCCGCCGCGCGAAGGTGACCCTGGAAGACATCGGCTTCCCGCAGCAGGCCGCCCTCTTCGAGCGCGAGGCCGACCGCCTCGGCGCGGCGCCCCCCGTCGTCGACGCCCGCGACGTCCTCGAAAACCCCGCCGGGACCCTCCGCGCCCTCTGCGACGCGCTCGGCGTCCCATTCCTGCAGGCCATGCTGAGCTGGCCGCCTGGCCCGCGCGACACCGACGGCGTCTGGGCCCCCGCCTGGTACGACGCCGTCGAGCGCTCCACAGCCTTCGCGCCCCCGCGCCCGCCGATCACCCTCGCCGAGCTCGACCCCTCCCTAAGGTCGATCGCCGAGGCCGCCCGCCCGATCTACGAGCGGCTGGCGGCGCACAAGCTGACACCTCTCCCAGAGGGAGAGGGAGGGGCCCATGGCAAAGCCATGGGAGGGTGAGGGGTTATAACCTTGCAATACTCCAACCCCTCATCTTCCCACGCCTGCGGCGCGGGCCCCTTCTTCCCCCTCTGGGGGAAGAGACTACGCGCAGCGCGAGTAGCCGCAGTTGAAGCAGGTGTCGCAGCCTTCCTGGCGGACCATCTCGAAGGCGCCGCAGCGGGGGCAAGGCTCCGGGCTGGTCGCCGCGATCGCCTCGCGCGGCGGCGACGGCGCCGACGCGGCGGCGGGCGTCGCGACCCCGGGGGCGGCCCCTTGACCCCCGGCGAGGTGGCGCTCGATCACCGCGCCGATGGCCGCCAGCAGCGAGGGGACGTAGCGGCCGTCCACCCAGCCGCCGCCGCGCGGGTCGAACACCGCCTTCAGCTCGTCGGCCACGAACGAGACGTCGCCGCCGCGCCGGAACACCGCCGAGATCATCCGGGTCAGCGCCAGGGTCCAGGCGTAGTGCTCCATGTTCTTGGAGTTGATGAAGATCTCGAACGGCCGCCGCCCCGCCGGCGTCTCGACGTCGTTGATGGTGACGTAGACGGCGTGGGCGCTCTCCGGCCATTTCAGCTTGTAGGTCGATCCCGTCAGCGTCTCCGGCCGCGCCGTCAGCCGCGGGCCGCCGTCCTCGGCGTCCGCCGCCTCCGTCGACGACGTCACCGCCAGCACCGCCCCGGTCACCGGGTTGGGCCGATAAGTGGTCAGGCCCTTGCAGCCCATCGCGTAGCCCTGGCGGTAGACCTGGGCGAAGTCGTCGAAGGCGATGTCCTCGGGGCAGTTGACCGTCTTGGAGATCGAGCTGTCGATGAAGGGCTGCGCCGCCGCCTGCATGCGCAGGTGGTCGGTTGGGGTGAGGTCCTGGGCGGAGACGAAGATCTCCGACGGCGGCGGTTCATCGCCATGCAGCGCCTTCCACACCCCCAGCGCATAGTCCTCCACCGCCTCCTCCCGGCTCGAGCCGTCCTTCTGGCGCACCCGGCGGGTGTAGGCGTAGGCGAACACCGGCTCGATGCCGGACGAGACGTTTCCCGCCAGCAGCGAGGTGGTGCCGGTCGGGGCGATCGAGGTGAGGCAGCCGTTGCGCAGCCCGTGGGCCGCGATCAGCGCCCGGGTCTCGTCATCCAGGTCCTGGAGGTTCGGCCGATCCAGAATGAGCGGGTCGTAGAGCGGGAAGGGGCCCTTCTCCCCCGCCAGCCGGGCCGACTCCCCATAGGCTTCGCGCCGGATGACGCTCAGCCAGCGGCCGGTCAGCGCGATCGCCGCGTCGCCGCCATAGCGGGTTCCGCAGAACATCAGGGCGTCGGCCAGCCCCGTCACCCCGATCCCCAGCCGCCGCTTGGCCCGCGCCTCGGCGCCCTGGGCCTCCAGCGGATAGCGCGAGATGTCGATGACGTTGTCCAGGAACCGCACCGCCGTCCGCGTCAGGGCCGCGAGCTGCGCCTCGTCCAGCGCCGCACCGTCGGCGAACGGCGCCTCCACCAGCCGCGCCAGGTTGATCGAGCCCAGCAGGCAGGCGCCGTAGGAGGGTAGCATCTGCTCGCCGCACGGGTTGCTGGCCAGGATCTTCTCGCAGTAGGCGAGGTTGTTGGAGGCGTTGACCCGGTCGATGAAGATCACCCCCGGCTCGGCGGCGTCGTAGGTCGCCCGCATCAGCCGCGCCCACAGGTCGGAGGCCCGCACCGTCCGGTAGACGGCGCCGTCGAACACCAGCGGCCATTCCGCGTCGGCCGCCAGGGCTTCCATGAAGGCGTCGCTCACCAGCACCGAGACGTTGAAGTTGCGCAGGCGG
>Ga0070730_10002935_pt1 | contig 15456 bp, 13 predicted proteins | sample Coa_R1_3_FD_66447 | JGI IMG/M metagenome (GOLD analysis project Ga0070730, IMG submission 66447) | Surface soil microbial communities from Centralia Pennsylvania, which are recovering from an underground coalmine fire - Coalmine... | ecosystem: Environmental > Terrestrial > Soil > Unclassified ...
GGCACCGAATCGAAGCACAACTCACGGCCTCTCACCCAATCCGTGTAGCTTCAGGGGCTTCAGCCCCGGCAATGCTTGGCACAACTTCACTCGAACACGAAGTCTTCGTCCTCTTACCAACCACTCGCAAACAATTTCATCGCCGCCTTCTCCGAAATCTTCTGATACTTCGCATATGCAGACGCTGCCCGCTCTCGAATCTGCTCGCCAGTCTCTCCCGCAATCCATCCGTCCAGCGCCGCTTTTAGCGTGTAAGCCTCCGGCGCCATTAAGTTAGTCGTCCAAAGCACCGGCTCTGCCCCGGTCGAACGCAATCCAGCTCCAAAATACTGCTTGCTCGCACATGCAAGAATAATCGCCTGTCGTTTTGCGCCGCCATTACCGCGGAGGGTTTGTTCCATCGCAAAATCCATCAGGCCGTCGTGCCCGACATAAACCGCCAAATCCTCCGTCTGATTCACTGGATTCGAGCCATTCTTACGACCGTCAATCTGTATCGGTGGGCCGAGTCCCGCCGCACCAGAAAAGAAGTCCGCAACGGCTCGTTTTATTTCGCTACCACGATACGCATCGGCGATCAGATAAGTCCCAGACGCTTTGTGGCGAAAAACCCGGCGCTCGATCACGTAGTTGTTCGGATGAGCCGTCACCCCGATCTGCTCCCAGTCGTCGCTCTTTTTGAAAACTGTCCGTAGGCCAAACGCCGCACCCCAGTAAAGACTTCTGTCAGCGTCGTCGCCATTGCCGAGCGCCGCCGGCACCGGGACGATGCCCTGATGCGCGTTATCCGCAAGCGCCACGAATACGTGCACAACGCTAACTTTGGTCTGTGCTCTACCGTTCAAGGTTAGAAGGGAAGCAACCAGAAGCAAGCAAACGCGGCCAGGAAAGCGCTTCACCAGTCACCAGTCACGAATCACCACTCACCGTTTCACTGCATCGATTCGTCGAATTCCTTCATCCAACTCTTGCCTTTCAGCACTTCGCGCGGACGCGTGCCGTCCGGCGGGCCCACAATGCCGTCTTTTTCCATCAAGTCGATCAAATGCGCCGCGCGGCCATACCCGATCCGCAAGCGCCGCTGCAAAGTCGAAGTCGAAGCGCGGCCCATTTCGCAGCAAATCCGCACTGCGTCCTGATAAAGCTCGTCGTCCGCTTCTTCGCCGCCGCCATTCGGCGCGCCTTCAAATCCTTCTTCGACCTTTCCGTTCTCGTCCTTCGGCGCTTCCAGCAACTGTTCGTTGTACTTCGCCTGCGCCTGTTGCCGCCAGAAATTGCACACGTCCGTAATTTCGTCTTCCGTCACCAGCGGCCCGTGAATGCGGTGCAGCCGCGAGGATCCCGCCGGCAAATACAGCATATCGCCTTTGCCAAGCAGCGATTCCGAACCGTTCGAATCCAAAATCGTGCGCGAGTCCACTTTGCTGGCCACGCGGAAAGAAATCCGGGCAGGGAAGTTCGCCTTGATCAAGCCCGTAATCACGTCCACGCTCGGCCGTTGCGTCGCCAGAATCAAATGGATGCCCACCGCGCGCGCCATCTGAGCGAGTCGCGTAATGGACTCTTCCACGTTGTTCGTGTCCACCATCATCAGGTCGGCCAACTCATCGATGATGATCACCAGGTACGGCAGCGGTTTGTGTTCCGTCTGGTCCGCGTTGTCAAAGAGCGAAAGCGATTGTTGCTTCTGAAACGTCCGGTTGTATTGATCGATGTTGCGCACGCCGCGCTGCGCCAGCAATTTCAGCCGGTTTTCCATCTCCCGCGTGGCATTGCGCAAAACGTTCGAAGCCACCTTCGGGTCCGTCACTACCGGCGCAATCAGGTGCGGAATCCCTTCGTACAAATTCAATTCGAGCCGCTTTGGATCGACGAGCACCATCTTCACGTCGTCCGGCGTCGCCTTGTACAAAATCGACATCATCAGCGAATTGATGAAAACGCTTTTGCCCGTTCCTGTCGAACCGGCAATCAGCAGGTGCGGCATCGACGCGAGGTCCGTCACGCGAATCCTTCCGTGCAAATCGCGTCCCATCGCCAGCGTCAGCTTGCTTGGCGAACCCACAAATTCCTGCGCTTCCACAATCTCGCGCAGCGCAATCGTCTGCCGGTTAATGTTCGGCACTTCAATGCCGATCGTCGATTTGCCCGGAATCCGCTCGATCAAAATCGATTCCGCTTGCAGCGCCAGGCACAAATCTTCCGTCAATCCAATGATCCGGCTGTACTTGATTCCCGCTTCCGGCTTGAACTCGAACGTCGTCACCACCGGCCCGGGATTGATCTGCGTCACGCGCCCTTGCACGTCAAACTCGAGACACTTTTCTTCAATCGCCCGCGCCCGCATCTTCAGTTCTTCTTCATCGAGCTTCTGCGATCGTTCGCCTTCGCGCAGCAGGCTCACCGAAGGCAATTTGTAATTTGCGTTTTCCTTCGCAATCTTCGGCTCGCCGGCCTTTTTCGCCGCCTTCTCCGGCTTGTCCTGATTCATTACAAAAATCGGCCCTTTATGCGCCGGCTTCTTTTCGTCTTCTTCCGCTTCCTGGCTCGTCACGCCGCGAAACACGTCGCCTTCGTCTTCGAGATGAATCGTTTTCGGCGGCTCATTCAGCACCGCCGCGCTTCCGACGGACTGTGCCGGCGCCGGCTTCCTTCCAATCAGCCGGTTCGCTTCCACCTTTCGCCGCATGCGTTTCTGCTCGCGACCTTCTTGCCACGCGTGCCAACGCGCCTGCGCCTTTTGCAAAATTCCCAGCTTCTGCGCCGCGCCAATCGGCCCCGTCGAGCTCATCGCCCACGCGTGCGTGCTGACAAACGAAAAACTCGTCGTCAAAAACAGCGCGGTCACAAACAGCGCGCCGGCCACGATGTACGCGCCCTTGTTCAGCGCCGCCAGCAACATTCCCGCGATAAATGTTCCCGCCAGTCCGCCCGCCGGTATCGCGCCTCGTACTTCGGGGAAGGGAATCATCGTAAGCAGCGACGGAATCGAAATCACCAGAAGGCCGTAGCCAATGAGCGTCGCCACTTGCGATTCCACCGCGCGGCTTCGGAACCATTTCCAGCCTAACGCCAGCAGCGCCATCGGCAGCAGAAACGCGGCGTAGCCAAGCACCTGGAATACCGCATCGGCGCCGTAGGAACCGATCGGTCCGATCCAGTTTTGAATCGCCGCATTCGGACTGCCCGCAACGTTGAACGATGGATCTTTCGGTTGAAACGAAAGCAGCGCGCCTGCCGCGAGCAGGGCCACAACCATGCACAAAAATCCGATCAGCTCATTGAGCCGCTTGTTTTCCGTTGGTGTTAGCACGCGCACGAAGTTCTCCTCAGCTTTTGGGGAAGGCTGAGAGTCGCAAGCAAGACCGGCGCTGGGCTCTTGCTCTGGAGGAACACCCAAATCATATCAAACCGAACCCGCCGCGCAAACCAAAGTTGCGCCCTGTTTCCACTCCGCCTTCACCAGATCGTCTCAAACGCCTTCGCCTTCCGAATTTTTTCGTCCGCCGTCACCAGCGGAATCCCTTCGGCCGTATGCGGACCGTTCAATTATGTCCGCTATGCTTCGCTAGCCATGTATTTATCGCCGCCGTAGCGTCGTACTGTTCCGGCCAATCGTCGCAGGTTTGATTTAGCTTGATACCGTTAATTTCCATCGTTTCCAACGAAATTTGCCGTTTCGGCCTTAGAGTCGGCTTGCCGTCCAATACAGCACCGCTGCTCCCACAATGATGCGATAGATCGCGAACGGGACGAAGCCGTGCTTTCGGACCCAGGCCATGAACCATGCTACCGACCCGTATGCCACGATAAAGGAAACAAGGAAGCCGATGAGTAGCACGATCCATTGATGGCCCGTCATGTGGCCGACCGCAAGCGCGTCTTCGCCTTTGCCGCGCAATGATTTCAAAAGCTCATACACCGTGGCGACGGCCATTGTCGGCATGGAAAGAAAGAAAGAAAATTCCAGCGCCGATGCGCGCGACATTCCCGCGATTTGTCCCGCCGCAATCGTGGACATGGAACGCGATGTTCCGGGAAATAGCGCCGACAGTATCTGACAAGCGCCGATCCATACCGCTTGAACAAGTCCCATATCTTCCATGTGCCAGATCTTGATCGCGCTGCCAGGAACGTTCCCCGCTTTTTCCGCACGCGAATGCAGCGCATCCACAATCCACATCACGATTCCGCCAACGAGGAGCGAAGTTCCAATAATAGTCAGACTCTCCAAATGTTTGCCGATGACCTTTGTCAGCAAGAATGCGGGACCTGCCGTCACGACGAATGCGATCGTCACCAGACTCAACGGATGAGTGAGAACCGTGCGATCGCCACGCTCTCCTTTCGGAAATGTCGAGAGAAACTTGGCGATGCGCGCCCGAAAATAGATCGGCAGCGTAAGAATCGCCCCAAGCTGAATCACGATGCTGTACATCTTCCAATACGCATCGTCGAGCTGCACATGAAGCAGCGCTTCGGCGATCCGCAAATGTGCCGTGGAACTTACCGGCAAAAATTCCGTCAAGCCTTCCACGATTCCGAGCAACACTGACAGTAAGTAATCGTTCAAGCTTTCTGCTCCCTCGTTGCCGGCAACCGTTTGCGCATTTCGTACGCGTCCAGATGGCCGGGATAATAGTTTTTTAAGACGGCTTCGATACGATATCCATGCCGCTGCCAGAAGGCAACGCCGGCTTCGTTCGTCAGTGCAGTTTCAAGCAGCATGGTGCGCACGCCGCGAAAGCGCAAATTGTTTTCGCTCTCTTGCAGCAACAATGTTCCGACTCCGTTTCGCCGATGGGATTCGGCGACGTCGAGCGTCATCACGTGGCCGAGCGGCGGATTTTCTTCCGTCAGAATAAAGCCGACGATTTCATTCTCATCGACCGCCACAAGGCACTCCGCTCCCGCCTGCGCCATGAAATGCTTCAGCATCGTTTTCGAGTACGCGATGCCGGCGGGGAAGCACTTCTGGTCCAGCTTGAAAAGCGCCGGAAAGTCCTTGGGGCCGGCTTGGCGGATGGCGATGCTCACGGCCCCGATTCTAGGCCAGACCCGCTTTTGGCGTTAGTGAATTGCGCGGCGCGGTCGCGCTATTTGGCGGCCTTTTGTTTTGCGATCCATTCGTCCACGTTCTGTTCCAGCACGTCCATCGGAAGCGCACCCGCGCCCAGCAGCGTGTCGTGAAAGCCGCGAATGTCGAATTTGTCGCCCAGAGTCTTCTGCGCTTTTTCGCGCAGCGCCAGAATTTTCAGCTGGCCGATCTTGTAACCCAGCGCCTGGCCCGGAATCGCGATGTAGCGGTCCGTTTCGCTTTGGACTTCCACTTCGTCAATGCCGGAATGGTTGTGGAAGAAATCCACCACTTGCTGCCGCGTCCACTTTTTGTAGTGGAAGCCCGTATCAACGACCAGGCGAATCGCGCGCAACATTTCATCCTGCAAATGTCCGTAGTAGCTGTACGGATCCTGAAAGAACCCCACTTCTTCTCCCAGCCGCTCGGCGTAAAGCGCCCACCCTTCGCTGTACGCAACATATCCGCCTTGCTGCCGGAATGGCGGCAAAGTTGGAATTTCTTGCGCGATCGAAATCTGCATGTGATGCCCAGGAATTCCTTCGTGATACGCCGTGGTCTCGATGGGCAGCGTCTTGCGCTTTTCGTAATTGCCCGTGTTTATGTTTACGTGGCCGGGGCGTGAACCGTCCGGCGTTCCCTGCGCGTAATCCGCTCCCGCCGACTGCTTCTCGCGGAACTCTTCCATCGGTATCACTTCCACTTTCGCTTTCGGCAACCGGCCGAACAGAGTTGGCAGCTTCGCGTACATCTGCTCGATGTACTTGCGGTAGAGGTCCAGCATTTCCTGCTTTGACTTCGGATGAAGGTCGGGATTTTTATCAATCGCCGCATTGAAGCTCTTCAGGTCGTTGTAGCCGAGCTTTTTTGCCACCTTCAGCATTTCGCCTTCGATGCGCGCCACTTCCCGCAGACCAAGCTGGTGAATTTCTTCCGGGGTCATGCTTGTGGTTGTACTTGCTTTCACTCGCGCCGCGTACCGCGCGTCTCCATCCGGAAGCGACCACATTCCGGGTTCGGTGCGCCCTTCCGCCACGTATTCTTCTTTCAGAAATTTGGTGAAGCGGTTGTAAGCGGGGTCGATTCCGTTTTGAATCGCTGCCAGAATGGCTTCGCGCAATCTCTTCTTGTCCGCTTCGCTAAAGCCGGCCGGGAATTTTTTTAGCGGCAAGGCAAACGGGCTCTCTTCCGGCTTTGCTTCGCCGACCGAAACCGTTTGCCCGACAACCTGCTCGAGCAGAATTTTGGGCGGAATCAGCTTCTTGCTTGCGCCTTTGCGCATGAGCACAACCGTTCCGTCAATCTGCGTTGGAATCTGTTTGAGCCTTGCAACGTAATCGTCGTAATCCTTCACCGTATCGAAAGGAATCAACTGTACAAGCTGCGGCAAATCGACGTGGATGCCGCCAAATTGCGTCACCGGCATCAGCCAGTCTTCAAACTTCGCGTTGCCGAGTTGCTCTTCGAGCGAGCGAATCATCAGCGCCTTGTTCAGCCTTTCCTGTTCCGGAAAGCCGCTCGTATCGACCGCCTGAAACCGCTTCAGGAAATCCTTCGCCATTTCGAGTTCGTAGTAGATCTCTTTTTCCGAGACATCGGTCACTTTGTCGTTGTAGCGCTTGTCGCCGATGATCGTCGCGAATTCAGGGCTGGTCTTCATCGAGAATTCCCACTGTTCCTTCAACAGTGCGTTCAGCTGTTCGCGGCGTTCGTCGAGGCTTGCCGCCGGCTTGCCGTCCGCCGCGGCAATTCCTCCGAGCAATAGTCCAGCCGCACACAGGAAAACAGCCGGATTCAAGACACACCATGCTTTATTTTTCATTTCGCTCTCTTTTTGGAAGTTCTTCTAAACGGCCCGGATTGCTTATTCTACATGCTCAAAAATAGACGGCGCGATTTTTCCAAGGTTTCACTATAATGTTGATTGCGGTTGGTTTTACTTCAAAGAGGAGGCGCCTGTGCGAACCGAAGTCATCCGCCGGGATGAATCCGCCTCCGTGTGTCCGCTTTAGTTTTTCTTTCGAGCGGATTCCTCCCCGCGTAACGCAATCCTTCCCGCTTTGATTCCTTTTTCCGCCGGAAACGCGCCGCGTTTCCGTGCCATCGAGGAGATTCGCGTGATTTCGCTACAAGATTTGGGCTGGTGCGATTTTTTTGAAAAGCAGTGGCAATCGAAACATGCGGACGGAATGGTTCGCGCAAGAGTCAGTGAAGAAAATCGCGGTTTGTACAAAATCATTTCCGAACGACGCGAAGAATGGGCCGAATTGCGCGGAAAACTGCGCCATGCGGCGGCTTCGCGCGAAATGTTGCCGGCCGTTGGCGATTGGGTTCTTGCCGAAGAGCACGGCGAACGTTCGACGATCCATTTCGTATTCGCGCGGCGAAGCAAATTTTCGCGCAAGTCCGCCGGCAAGAAGACGGAAGAACAGATCGTGGCCGCGAACGTGGACACCGTTCTGCTCGTGAGTTCGCTCAATCGGGAATTCAACGCGCGGCGCATCGAGAGATACTTGACGCTTGCGTGGGAAAGCGGGGCGCGGCCCGTCGTCGTGCTGAACAAAGCGGACCTTTGCGAAAACGTTGCCGAGGTTCGCGCGGCAGCGGAAGAGGCGGCGATGGGCGTGCGCACGGTCGTCGCGAGCGTTGTGACCGGTGAAGGGATTGACGAATTGCGCGAAATGGTGCGCACGGGCGGCACGACGGCGCTGCTCGGCTCGTCCGGCGTTGGAAAATCTTCGCTCATCAACGCGATCCTCGGCTATGAAGTGCAACCGACGAACGAAGTGCGCGAAGGCGACGATCGGGGACGGCACACGACGACGTCGCGGCAATTGATTGTTGCGCCGGGCGGCGGAGTGCTGCTCGACACGCCGGGAATGCGCGAGTTGCAATTGTGGGACGCGAGCGAAGGGATTTCGCGCGCGTTTGCGGATGTGCAAGAGTTGGCGCAGCAGTGCAAATTCCGGAATTGTTCGCACAAGGACGAGCCGGATTGCGCGGTGCGCGAAGCGATGGACGAAGAGCGATTGGCGAATTATCACAAGCTGCAGCGCGAGGAAGAATTTCTGGAGTCGAAGCAGGACGATGCGCTTCGATCGCAACGAACCAAGGAGTTAAGAAAAATGATGAAGGGCGTGAACCGGTTTTATCGTGAGCGAGGCCGATGAACCCCGTCCGGATTTCTGAACGCGGAGACGCAGAGGACGCAGAGAATGAGGAATCTGACGCACCGCGAAGCCTCGAGTTCATTGTTTGGGCGCTGTGGCGGATGGCGCTGAGGGAATCGTCAGACCCAACGCTTTGAGAGTGATGGGATCGGGAGTTGCGGCTCCGTCTTTGCGCGTGACGACGGCGAAACCGCCGGCGTAATCCCACATGGTCCAGCCGATGGAATATTTTTCGAGCGCGGCGCGCACGTCGCGGAGCCAAGCAGCGCGATCGGCGGGATTCGATGTGGCGCGAAAGACGCCGAATTCGTTGCAAGTGAGCGGAACATTCCAATGCTTGGCCCAGGCGGCGGCTTCGGCGATTTCCGCGTCGATGCGCGCGGCGTTCCAGCGATCGAGGCCGTAGCGTTCGACGGATTGCTGGTTCACCGGGTCGGGAATTTCGGCGCGCGCCGCGGCGACGCTTTCCGGCGTCGACGGGTACGGAAGATCGCTCAAGTAATGTTGAAAATTCGTGGACCACGTTGCGCCCTGGTGCGTGAAGATGTGCGGGTCGTAGAAATGGAAATTGTAGATGACGTTTGCATCGTGGAGCGGTTCGAGGAAGAGAAGTTCGTTGGAAGAAGACCAGTTGGCGCCGGCGACGATGATGGTGTGATTCGGCGCGCCTTCGCGAATCGCGCGTGCGAGGCGGGCCTGGACGCCCATCCAGCGATAGCGGTCCTTGAATTCCGGTTCGTTCAAAATTTCAAAGAAAACTTTTTCGGGGTCGAGCGAGGAATAGTGTTTTGCGAGCGCGCGCCAATAATCCTCTAACTGTTCGACGAAACTGTCGTCGTTTGCGAGTTTTTGTTTGAAGTCGCTTTCGGGATGGATGTCGACGATGACGTTGAGATTTTGCCCGAGGATCATTTTGATTGCGGCGTCGACCATTGCCAGATATGCGGCGGGAATGCGATCGGCCTGGCCGCGGCGAAACATTGGATCGCAATTGAGGGTGAAGCGAACGTGATCGAAACCCATAGTTTTGATGAGCGCGATGTCTTGCGCGGTGTCGTACGTGTCGAAGTGTTCTTTGGTGTAGCCCTTGGGATCGTAGACTTGCGCGAACCAGTGGCTGAGATTGATGCCGCGACGCAAGTGTTGCGCGCGCGCGAAGGCGAGGGAAGTGTCTTGCGAAAGAATTGGCGCGGCGAGAGCAACGCAAGAAAACAGCATAAGAATGGCGCGGGCGGCCATTGTGGCCGCCCGCGATGCCGAAAGTTTGCCGAGTGCGTTCGTCATGTAGTGTGGATTACCTCTTGCCACGATTCTTCACTTCGTTCGGAATGACCGCGACTGTGATCGAAGTGAGCCATCAGAGTTTGACGGTGACGGTTTTAACTTCGGTGTAATTGGCGAGGCCGTATTCGCCGAGTTCGCGGCCGATGCCGGATTGTTTGAAGCCTCCGAAAGGCGCGGCGGCGTCGAAGACGTCGTAGCAATTGACCCAGACGGTGCCGGCGCGAACGGAATCGGCGATGGCGTGGGCTTTGGTGATGTCTTGCGTCCAAACGGCGGCGGCGAGGCCATACATATTTTTGTTGGCGCGCTCGACGACTTCGCCGAGGTCCTTGAATTTCAAGATGGACATGACCGGGCCGAAGATCTCTTCCTGCGCGATCTTCATGTTGTCTTGCACGTCGGCGAAAACGGTGGGTTCGATGAAATAACCCTTGTCGCCGACGCGATTGCCGCCCGCGACGAGTTTTGCCTTTTCCTGCTTGCCGGATTCGATGTAACCCATGATTTTGTTGAACTGATCCTCGTCGACCTGCGGGCCTTGTTCGGTGTTTTTATCGAAGGGATTTCCGACGACGCGCTTTTTGGCGCGCGCGACGCTGCGTTCGACAAATTCGTCGTAGCACTTTTCCTCGACGAAGGTGCGCGAGCCGGCGCAGCAGCACTGGCCTTGATTGAAGAAAAGCGCGAAGTGAGCGCCTTCGACGGCTTTGTCCATGTCGGCGTCGCTGAAGATGATGTTGGGGCTTTTGCCGCCGAGTTCGAGCGTGACGCGCTTCAAGTTTGTGTCCGCCGCGGCGCGCATGATGAGGTGGCCGACTTCGGTGGAACCGGTGAAGGCGACTTTATCGACGTCCATGTGACGCGCGATGGCGGCGCCCGCGGTTGGGCCGTAGCCGGGAAGAAGATTGAGAACGCCTTCGGGGAAACCGGCTTCGAGAGCGAGTTCGCCGACGCGAAGAGCGGAAAGCGGCGTCTGCTCGGCGGGCTTCATGACGACGGTGCAGCCGGTGGCGAGAGCGGGGCCGAGTTTCCAGGCTTGCATGAGGAGCGGAAAATTCCAGGGAATGATTTGGCCGACGACGCCGACGGGTTCGTGCTTGGTGTACGTGAAATAGCGGCCGGTGACGGGAATGGTTTTGCCCTGGAGCTTATCGGCCCATCCGGCGTAATAGCGATAGCAGGCGATGGTGAGAGGAAGATCGGCGGCGCGAGCGACGCTGTAAGGTTTGCCGTTGTCGAGCGCTTCGAGCTGCGCGAGTTCGTCGGCGTGCTTTTCGATGAGGTCGGCAAGCCGGTTCATCAAAAGGCCGCGCTGCGAAGCGGGCATTTTTTTCCAAGCTCCTTTTTCAAAGGCGGCGCGGGCGGCGGCGACGGCTTTGTCCACATCGGCGGCGTCGGCTTCGGCGACATGGGTGATGACTTCGCCGGTGGCGGGATTGATGGTCGGAAAAGATTTGCCGGAAGCGGCGTCGACCCATTTGTTGTTGATGAGAAGTTTGTTGGCACTGATTTTAACGGTGGGTTCTAAGACTGCAGTTGCCATTGGAGGCCTCCTTGCGAATGCGCGGGCTGGTCAAACCAAGGAAGAGTACTCCGGCGCGGGCGAGCAAGCAAGAAACGGAAAAGCGCTGCGAGCGAGGCCCGGAGAAAGCCGGCCTTTGTGCGGAAATCGAAGAGAGGAAGGGAGGATATGGCGGAGGCCCCGCTCCCAGTTTTTGCGTAAGTGCGGAGTATAAAGGAGTTGAAAGGCTTTGTTTGCATACACTTCTGTAAGTGTTGATTGCAAAGGTGGTTAGCGGTGCGGGGAAAATTGACAAGATTTCTGGCTACTTTTGGCGAGGATGAGTTCCGCGGAGATGACGGGAGCCGTTTGCCCATAAAAATATGACGCGCATGAACGCGCGCGAGAGAGCGTGGATTGACGCAAAAAGATTTGCTCTCGCGAGCGCGAACAAGACAGCTTAGCCGGGAAGATGGTTCGAAACAATTGAGCGAAGGGATAGAAGAAGGACAGCTGGCCGTTGCCGTGAAATTTGGTTCGGGGCAAAGGCAACGACAAGTGGTTTGACGACGGCGAAAATGAACTGTACACTTCGAAAAGTGGAACTGGAGAGTTCAAAATGGCGAAACCTGCGAAGAAGGAAAGGGACGTTGTTTCCGCGCTGCACGCCCGTTCTAATTTTGGGAAGCTGCTGAACCGTTTGGATAAAGAGCGGCGGTCGATTTTGATTGAAAAGCGCGGGACGCCGCGAGCCGTGCTGTTGAGCATTCGCGATTATATGAAGCTGGCGGCGCCGGAGCCGGAAATACTGAGAATAATCGGAGAACATTCGAAGCGAAGAGGCACGGACAAACTCACCTCCAAACAGATTGACCGCGTGATCCAGGCCGCAAGAAAGCAAATGAAAAAGCGCGGATGATTTCGCTGCGGCTTGTTGTCGACACGAACATTGTAGTGTCCGCGGCACTAAAACCGGAGGGTTTGCAACGGTTCGTCTTATTGGCCGCGACGACGAAACCCGCGAGTCTTTTCGTATCCGAAGAGATTTTGAGGGAGTACGAGGTCGTGCTGCGCCGGCCAGAGCTGCGGCTGAGGAAGGGTTTACGCTTTCAGCTGCTGCAGTATATTAAAAATAATTCGCGGAAAGTGCATCCGACGAAACAAGTTCGAGCGGCTATCGATGCGAACGACGACAAGTTCCTGGAATGCGCAGAGGCGGCTCGCGCCGATTATCTGGTGACCGGCAATTTGCGGCACTTTCCACGCTACTGGAAACATACAAAAGTCGTCAGCTCCCGTGAGCTCGCGGACATTATCGCCCCACACCAGACATTCTAGACTGCAAGAGACGGATGCCGAGACGTTGGACAGCAAGTTCAACGTTACGGAGACCTGTGCGTGTGTGGTGCACCGCACGTATACCCTAACGGATGGGTCGTTTTATCAGTCCAAGAAAAAGGATTGCCAACGAGAGTGGGGCGAGCTATAAACCGGCGCGGGTTTTGGGAGAGGGCGAACTATGACAACGGATGGAAAGAAGAACGAAGAGCGGCAGGTTTCGCGGCGGCAATTGCTGAAAACGGGCGCGGGGCTGATTGGAGCGGGGCTGACGATCGGCGAAAGGCCGGCGTTTGGGCGGGAGACGCCGGCGGCGACGGCGGCAAACGAGAGTGCGGGCCGGGCGACCGGGAATGAAACGATGGTTGGGGTGAAATTCGAGGCGCGCGATGTGGTGCGCGTGGGAATTATCGGAGTGGGAGGGCGCGGCACGGGGATGCTGGGAAATTTTCTGGCGCTGGAGCACGTGCAAGTGAACGCGATTTGCGACGTGGTGAAAGACAAAGCGGTGCATGCGCAGGAAATGGCGGAGAAAGCGGGCGGCAAGAAGCCGGAGATTTACACGAACGGGGAGCACGATTTTGAGAATTTGTGCAAGCGGGAGGATCTGGATTTTATTTACGTGGCGACGCCGTGGGACTGGCATGCGCCGATGGCGCTTGCGAGCATGAATGCGGGGAAGCACGTTGGCGTGGAAGTGCCGGCGGTGAATACGCTCGAAGAGTGCTGGCAGATTGTGGATACGTCGGAAAAAACGCGGCGGCACTGCATGATCATGGAAAACTGCTGCTACGGAGAAAACGAACTGCTGGTGCTGAACATGATTCGCGGCGGCCTGTTTGGCGATTTGCTGCACGGAGAAGCGGCGTACCTGCACGATTTGCGATCGGAGATTTTCGGGGACAAGGGCGAAGGGCTGTGGCGGCGGGCGCCGCATACGACGCGGAACGGGAATTTATACCCGACGCACGGGCTGGGACCGGTGTCGAATTACATGGGAATCAACCGAGGGGACCGGTTCGACTACATGGTGTCGATGAGTTCGCCGCAAAAAGGATTTGACGCGTATCGCGAGGCGAAGATTGCGAAGGACAGCCCGAAGTGGAAAGAAAAATATGTTTGCGGCGACCTGAACACGTCGCTGATCAAGACGGCGAATGGCTTGACGATCATGCTGCAACACGACGTAAGCAATCCGCGGCCGTACGACCGGATCAACCAGATCAGCGGAGTGAAAGGAATCTTTCGGGATTATCCGGAGCGGATTTATTTCGATGGGCAGGCGGGCGAAGAAGCGTGGACGGGAATTGCGGCGTACAAGGAAAAATACGGGCACAGGCTTTGGAAGGAAGAAGGCGCGACGGCGAAGGGGCGCGGCCACGGCGGAATGGATTTCATCATGTTCTACCGTCTGGTGGAGTGCATGAGGCAGGGACTTGCGCCGGACATGGATGTGTATGACGCGGCGAGCTGGAGCGCGCCGGCGGCGCTGAGCGAAAAATCGGTGGCGGAGGGCAGTGCGCCCGTGAAATTTCCGGATTTTACGCGGGGAAAATGGAAAGAACGCACGGGAGCTTCGATTTAATGGCGACCGGCGCGGTCGCGACGGACGCGAACTCTCCGCGACGTAATGTGGCGGTGGACGCTTATCGCGGATTCGTGATGCTGCTGATGATGGCGGAAGTGCTGCGCTTTTCGGAAGTGGCGAAAGCGTTTCCGGGAAGCTGGTTTTGGAAAGTGTTGAGCTACAACCAGAGCCACGTGGAATGGGCGGGTTGTTCGCTGCACGACACGATTCAGCCGGGATTTTCGTTTCTGGTGGGAGTGGCGCTGCCGTATTCGATTGCGAGCCGGGCGGCGAAAGGGAAGAGTTTTGAGAATCAACTGGGGCACGCGATCTGGCGGTCTCTGCTGCTGATCGTGCTGGGATTTTTTCTGCGGTCGCTTGGGCGGACGCAAACTTATTTTACATTTGAAGATACGCTGACGCAGATCGGGCTCGGCTACGTGTTTTTGTTTTTGCTGGGATTTGCGAAAGAAAAATGGCAGTGGATTTCGCTTGGCGCGATTTTATTTGGCTACTGGCTGGCGTGGGCGTTGTATCCGGTGGCGGGAGCGGGATTTGACTGGCAAGCGGTGGGCGTGCCGGCGAATTGGACGCATCACTATGGCGGATTCATGGCGCATTGGAACAAGAATGCGAATCTGGGAAATGCGTTCGACCAGTGGTTTCTGAATTTATTTCCGCGGGCGAAGGCGTTTGTGTTTAACGAAGGCGGATATTTGACGCTGAGTTTTATTCCGACGCTGGGGACGATGATTTTGGGATTGATGGCGGGGCAATGGCTGCGGGCGGCGGCGCCGAAGATTCCGTTCCGGAAATTGCTGCTTGCGGGAGCGGGCGGGATCGCGGCGGGATTATTGTTGCATTGGAGCGGAATTTGCCCGGTGGTGAAACGGATTTGGACGCCGAGCTGGACGCTCTTTAGCGGCGGAATTTGCTTTCTGATGCTGGCGGCGTTTTTGTGGGTGATTGAGGAAAAAGGCTACCGGAAATGGGCGTTTCCGCTGGTGGTGATCGGAATGAATTCGATTGCGGCGTATTTGATGGCGCATTTGCTGCCGGAATTTTTGGTTTCGACGTTCGCTATTCATTTGGGACCGCAGGCGTTTGCGTTTGCCGGCAAGGGGCTGGAACCGTTGCTGCAAGGGTGCGCGATGCTGGTGGTTTACTGGCTGATTTTGTGGTGGATGTACTGGAAGAAAGTTTTTTTGCGGATTTGAAGAACGCTGGCATTCAGAGGCATTGAAATGAGGGAGCAAGCCGGCTTGAAAGGACGGCTCGGCGCTGTGACGCCTTGCCAAGCATTGCCGGGGACTAAAGTCCCCTGGACTACACAAAGAGGAGAACGCAGAAAAGAGAAGAACTCGGAAAAGAGAAGAACTCGGAAAAGAGAAGACTACGCTTTATTGGGTGAAATTGTGTGCCAAGTATTGCCGGGGACTAAAGTCCCCTGGACTACACAAAGAGGAGAACGCAGAAAAGAGAAGAACTCGGAAAAGAGAAGAACTCGGAAAAGAGAAGA
>Ga0070730_10002936_pt1 | contig 15455 bp, 11 predicted proteins | sample Coa_R1_3_FD_66447 | JGI IMG/M metagenome (GOLD analysis project Ga0070730, IMG submission 66447) | Surface soil microbial communities from Centralia Pennsylvania, which are recovering from an underground coalmine fire - Coalmine... | ecosystem: Environmental > Terrestrial > Soil > Unclassified ...
AAGTAGATCGCTCCGTTCTGGTCGCTGGTCACGCCGAACGCCATCAGGCCGCGGCCTCTGCCTGGCCCGAAGTAGCGAAGACGATGCGTCCGCTCGATGCTCCTCGCACGCAGATCGAGAAGGTGGATATCGCCCGCCGCGAATGCCAGCAAGCGTTCGTCCCCCAACGGCAAGACCTCGACGAGCTCCTGATATCCGAAGTGAGACCGGAGGCTCCCTACGTAACCTCCCCAGGCTCTCCCCAGCCGAGGGCGCACGCTGACTACTCGCTCGAACCCGCTTCCGTCCCGGCTCCGATAGATCACGAAGCCTCGTGTCGCCCAGACCGTTTGGCCGTCGTCGTGCTGCAGCACGAGATCCTCAGCGAGCTCTGCCGAAAGCCCGTTGATCGTTGTCTGCCGCCACGAGATCGTGCGTGGCATTCGAAGTTCGCGAAACCAGAAGCCGATGAGAGCCGCGGTCAAGCAGGCTGCACCGACCCCGACTCCCGCTCCAACCACTCATCGATGTTAGCCGGGTGTTCGGGAACGAGACGCGCCGCGCGCTGGATTCGCGACGGATGCAAGCTGATAGTCGGCCCCGTCCCGCACGGGGATACGTGCCTTTGTCGGGAAGTCCGAGGTGAGTACGTTCGCCGGGGTTGTGACAGTGGAAAAAACGGGGCCGTCAGGGGTGGTTCCGGGCTGGGCTCGGAAGGACTGACCGGTAGGCCTCGCCAAGCCGATCCGACCACGGGTTCTGCCCTGCGTAGAGCGGGTTCTGGTTCGTGTTCGAGGCCCACCCATTTTCGACCCTGATGTTTCTCAGGTTCGCTCCCGTGTTCATACCGCCGTCCCAGAGCGCATAGCCCTGGGCGTCTTCCACCTGTATGAACTTGATGTCGGCCGATTGGCCGTTGACGCCCCAGAACTGGATGCCGTTGCCGCCGGTCTGGATCCTCGCGACATCGGTCAGATTGTCCGCGAGCAGGTAGATGGTGTTGTCGACGGGCTTCGGGTATGCGCGTTGCGAGGCCCCGTATTCGATCGCGGCGCCGGTCGGGATATCGTGGCAGTAGAAGGCGAAGCGGTTGTTCCGGAATGGGTAGAGGTTGTGGTCGTCCAGGTTCACGCAGTGGAGGCCGGTCCCTTTCTCGGTGTGGGGATCCCAGGCGAGGTTCTGCCCGACTTTCCAGATCGTCCCGTTGAAGTCGTCGTGCTCTGTCGGCGCCTGGCCGCCGGAAAAGCCTGCCCCGGTGCCTCCGCAGTCGTGGGCAGTGAAGTACCACCAGGTGATGTGTTGGCCGCCCTGGTTGGTGAGGCAAGCGCCGCCACTGTCGGACGTGGAGAGGTCGCCGCCATAGATGCGGAGGTTCTTGGGGTCGTTGAGGTAAACGGCACTGAAGTTCTGTTTCCCGGAGTAGACGAAACTGACCGTGTGTCCGCTGAGGTCGATCACCGCAGGGGCGCTCAACCGGTTCTTGATGACCAACGCGTCGTAGCTGCCGCTGGACACGGTGAACGCAGCGGTCGCCCTGACCAGATCACGGGGCCGCAAATTCCTGAGCGCCGCCTTCAACTGAGACGCGCTGGCCACATCGATGGTGCGAGCAGGGTCAAAGTGCGGGCGGCTCCGTGTGTACGAGATCGCCTGCTCGTATCGGGAGGTGCCGGGGGAGAGTGCCCGGTCGATCCTGTAGCCGACCGCTGCGGCAACCGCGAGAGCGGCAAGGACGATCACTGCGCGGCGCATCGTCAACACTCCCAGTTACAGGCGACCACAACGGAGATGCGCGCGGCTGTCAGCCTGGGGGGCGGCGCCCCGCGTAGCCGCCAGTCGATCTCGAGGAAGTCGCCAGTCGACGCTATGACGGGACGGTGGGCGACGACATTGTTTGTCCGGATGTCGTTCACGTTGCCGGGGCGCCGACGTAGAGGTAGCGCCCGCGTCGGCCGATCTGAAGCCAGCCGTGGCTCCCGTTGATCGTGGAAGCGTCGGACGCCTGGCCCGTTGAGGTGCCCGAACTTCCGCACGACCTGGTTCGTCGTGGTGCTTGCCACCTCGAGGTACGGGTGGTCGACGCCGCCCGCGTAGAGGTATCTGTCGTCCGGTCCCATGATCGTGTTGTGGGCGTCCGTCGAGCCCGCGATGAACCGACCGGAAAAATTGCCGTCAGAGGGCGCGCCGAGGCAATGTGTGCGAGTCCGAGGCGTTCGTCCGTGACGGAGGTCGTAGGCGAGTAGAGCCCCGCCCGGAGGCTTCTGCTGTCCGTATGCGATGTACAGCTTCGCGGTGCGCAGAGAAGCGGCGACGCCATGAACAGAGCTGTCGATCTGGGGCAGGCTGATCGTCTGGATTAGCCGGTTCGCGTGGTCGATCGAGTACAGGGAGATTGCGCCGTGTGCGACCACATGTTGGAAGTGCGCGGTCTTGGCGGAGGGACGTGTCAGCCATGCGGGCGAACGACCGGAGCGAACCGTCGGTTCCGAATGGGATCGACCCACGAGCAGAGCAAGCCCTGCGCTCACTCTCGCCATCCGACCCTGGAACCCCGCATGGATCATCCATAGCAGCCGGCCATGAGCTGTCGATGACCTTCTCCGAATGCAGGCGAACGAGCGGAACGACTCAAGCCTCCCGGGGTGTCTGCCGACAACGCGGGCATGCGGAATCAAACGATGGCCTTCATCCTGTTCATGCTCGTTTTCGCCGGCGTGGGATCGTCTGCGCAGGCCAAGCAGTCGAAGACGGCCCCCACCCGCCAGGCCGCCACGATTCGCGCGGAGAAGCGGCTGGGCCCCAAGCCACTTCCACACTGGTACTGGCGCTGGCTCGAGTGGCGGCTCGGAGAGGGATACGCCAAAGGCCATGGCCTGGAGGCGCGACTGCGCCCGGACCGCGCGCCGCGCCGAATCGACGGCTGGGCATGGCGCCGTTTGCACCTCTTTCTGCGTGCCCGGGTCTTGGGCGGCGGGGCGGGCGGCCCGGTGACGAGCGCAGGCAGCGCCTACGACCGCGCGATCGCCTACACGCACAATCGCCCTGCCTTCACCCCGAAGAGAACCATCATGGTGGACAACGCCGCCGAGCTACGGGCAGCTATCTCGAACTTGCAGCCGGGTGAACTCGTCCAGGCAAGAGGACGCTTTACGGTTAGCGGCGGAATGGTGATCAGGAACCGCCTTGCAGCACCGGCCGAGCTCGACCTGCAGGGTGTCAGCTTCGTTTATTCGGGCGGCGCGAACGTCCAGGCGGTGTTCATCAACAACGCTCTCAATCTCTACATCTACGGAGGCGATCTGTCCACGGCCGGGACGGGCGGCACCTGCCTGACGGACCACGGGTCACAGTACGTTCTCTGGTGGGGTTTCCACATCCACAACTGCGGCGGCAGCGGCTTCGCGGCTTTCACAGCGCCAGGTTCCGGTCCCGTCGACCACGACGACTTCCAAGGCACGATCACCAAAGTCGGTCAAACCGTTGCCTGGGATCCGCACGCCGAGAAGGGAACCGGTGTCCACGGGGCCATTCTTTGGGATGCGCCGACGAGTTACGCGTTCACGAACAACCGCTTCGCCTTCTACGCCTACAACATCCCGACCGGCGCCTGCGTCGAGCTCGGTAACGAGCAACCCGCCTCACAGGCCACCGGCAACGTTCTCTACGAGAGGTGCGTCAACGAGAACGAGGTTGCGAAGCGACAGACCGGCGGAAACGGTTTGCAGCTGTGGGGAGACACCGACACTCTCGGTCTCGACGTCAAGTACCTCGAAGTCGACCATGCGGAAGGCAGGGCACTCGAGACCGGGGGACTCAGCCAGGGTCAGTCAGTCGCCGGCGTTACGGTCGAATACGGTCGCGCCGTAAAGACCAACTTGAGCCCTCGGTTTGCCGGGCAGAGCCCATGGGATTCCTACGGCGGCGTCGTCTACCAGCGCGTCCTGCCCAACGCTCCTTAGGTCGAGCTCAAACCCCCGGGGTCTTTACCAGACCAGCTTCCGGATGCGTTGGTTGCCGGCGCGGTCTCGCAAGATCAGCCGCGCGTGCCGGACTCTGCCGGGGAGCGTTGCGTGGACCAGCTTGCGTCCTGCGACCCAGGTCCAGTGCCGGAACCTCGGCCCGCCGCCCACAATCCGCATCTGCACCTTCTCGCTGACCCGGAACAACGCGTGCCGGCCGCTTCGAGTGCTGCCTGTCCGGAGATAGAGCAGGCGCGGCGGCGTGTTGTCGACCTTGAGTCGGAAGAACATGCTGACGAACTGTGCTCCCTTGGAGCAGGCCACCGCTACCTGCGAGACGCGGTTAGTCGGCAGCAGTCGCGTATTTATGCGGAGGCGGATCCGACCGTTCGTTTCCGTGCCGGAGGCGAGCGTCTTCCCGGACGTCGACCTCACGGCGACCACGACCCCTGCGGCAGGACTGCACGTCAGCCAGATCGAGGCGCGGCCGTGCACCCAGTGGGTCGGGACGGACTTTGCCCATTTGCACTTCGGCGGCTGCGGCGGGGGCTGCGGCAGCGGCGGCGGCGGCTGGCAACTCGGAGCGCACGAGGGGTCGGGAGTCGTGCTGAACGGCGCTTTCAATTCCAGTACGAGCTCGCTGATCTCATCGTTCGGGCTGAGCTGGGTGTTGCCGATCGCGTCGGCATCTAGGCCGGAGTAGATGGTCATCCCGGTGTGACTGCCGACAACGCCGTACGACCAGGCGATCGGCCACGCGGGAGCGGAAATCTTGGCGTTTTGCGCGATGAGCGCCGGCCGCCAATTGTTCGGCGCCGTCTTGGGCTGCATCGCGTTCATATCGTTGATCATGCTCGGGTCGCCGACCAGCTCGGCCGGATCGAGGTAGTAGGGGCTGCTCGGGTTGGAACTCGCGAGGAAGTTGACGAAACCGTTTTCGAACGTCGGGAACGTGACCCTGGAGTTCTGGGGCGTGCCACTCGCGTTGCTGGCGAGGGTCGAGAACGGCTGAATGAACGTGCTGTAGTCCTGAGGGCCCGTTCCGTCCGCGTCCCAGATCATGACCTTATGGGTGGTCGCGAACGTGTTGAGTGCCGCTTGGCCGCTGACGGAGATGGTGTTCCACCTGATTCCGTACAGGATCACCGTGTCGTACGGGGCGAGGCCGCTTGCGGTGAGCTTGCTCGGGGACAGCTGGCTGAAGTGGTAGGCCGAAAGCTGCGAGTTACCGGCGGGGAATCGGCCCACGCCGCTGTATCCGGGATAGACCGGAGCCTTGAAACCCGGCACGACCGCGACGTTGAGGCTCGACTGCATCGTCAGACTGGCTCCCCGGCTGTGGCCCGGGGATCCCAAAAAGGCGGCAGACAGGCTGACCACCGCGAGTGCCGCGATCGCGAGTCGCTTCGTGGGTCGCCAAAGTCGTGTTCTCGCCATGTCCTTCCCCCTAAATGCTTGTCAGCGCGACCCGCTAGCCCACTTTGTAGCTGAAGTCGCCCTCGCGAGCCTAGACGCAGGATGTGATTTCCCTAGACAAACCGCGCAAACTCCTCGAGTTGCCAAGCGCCTCCTCCCGGGCCAGGGCGTAGCCAGCGATGCGTGGTCAGCCTGTGCCGCCCAGGGACGCGAGCAGACCCTCGGCGTAGGCGAGCGTCTGCTCGCCCTCCGGTGTCGATCGCAATTGGTCGTGGACGGGGCGGAGCCGTTCGCGGAGGAGTGACACGTCGTCCTCGCTCGCCACGACGATCCTGACCGAGTCGGGCAACTCGTTCGAGCGCTCTGCCGGAAGGCGCTGCGGGGTCTCGACGGTTGCAAGCCGCGCCGCTTCGTTGAGCACTGTTCGCTCGCTGGAGGTCAGCTGCTCGAGGCGCCGCGCGTTCGCGGCGACCAGAACGATTCGCGGCCACAATGGCACGTTCCAGGTCAGCCACCCCGCGTAGCCCCAGGCACCCACCGCTTTCGGATGCAAGTCCATCCCGTCGATCCCCACCGCGTCGCGACCGCCTTCTTCGCCGGGCGCCCGCAGCACAGGCGTCGCCCCGAGCGCTCGAAACGACGCGATGGCGGTGAGCGATCCGTGCGAGCGGATGATCTTGCCGGACCAATCGTCAGGCCCGACGAGGGGCGATGTGAGGCCAAATGGCCGCCGCATTCCGCCCGGTAGCAGCGCCAGCCCGACCAGGCCGGCTTCACGCAACGGTGCCAGCAGCGGTGCCACATCCGCAATGGTCAGGAAACGGCGTACAGCCTCTTCGTTAGGGAAGAGGAGGGGGGCGTGCAGCGGCTCGAGAGCGCGGATCCCCAAGGCGGCTCCGACGGAGCGTGCACCGACCCATGCCAGGTCGGCGGCGCCGCGCGCCAGGTCCTCGAGAACCGTGCGCTCCCCGTCGCGTTCTCGTGGGCTCGTCCAGCCGTGGACGAGCTCGAGGTGGAGGCGACCCTCGGCGAGCCGTTCGACGTGTTCGAGGAACGCGGCGATCTCGGGTGCACTTTCCGGCCGGGCGTACGGGTTCGCAAAGATGAGCGTTCGGACCCCGGGCCGCGCCACCCGCTGCCGCTTTACCCGAGCGTGACCTCTCCGCAGGAGGCGTGCCGAGAGTGCGCGCGAGCGCAGGCGCGCGCGAAAGTTGCGTAGTCGATGAACGCGCAGCTTCCTCGGCCCGTTTACGTGCACGTCCTCCGTGGCACGACCGTGCGCGCGACACGGGCGAGAGCGCGCCGCGACGACCTGCGCAGAATCAGGCGCGAAACCGCAGCACGTCCGGCAACCTGAGCGGCAAGATCGGGGGCGGCGAAGTTGTCCGCGACGACGCGCCGCGCGATCGCCGGCCGCACGATATCCCCCGAGGCCTCCACGTCTCGTCGTCTGCCCATCTTGTGCGACCAGTGGCTCTCACCGTGGTTGACGAGATAGAGGACGCCCGGAAACGGCACTGGTGCCGGGGGCCGACCCGCCCGGTCTGCGACGCGCGGATACTCGGAATGGCCCGGCTGATCCGGGGCTACCCCGAACTGACTGAAGAGCGCCGACTCGTCCTTCCAGGATCGCGGTAGCTCGTCGCGCTCGAAGCGGCATACGAAGGAGCTGCCGCAGATCTCCGTGAATCGTTGCCGGCGGCGCACGAGCAATCCGGTGTCGGCCGCAAAGACATATCCGTCGTCGACGACGTAGCTCCCGCTGTGTCCGTCGAGAACGTGGGCGACGAGGCGTTCGTGAACAAGATCGTCAGCATCGAGGAACATGACGTACGTGGAGGGACACTCCAGGGTTTCGCGCAGCCACGCCCCGATGAAACGCCGTTTCCGGCCCTTGTCGCGGCTACCCTCCCATCGGTCCGCCGGCCGGGCGAACGGAACGCGCAGAAGCTGGAGGTCGTCTCCGGCGGCCCGCCCGAGATCCGGCTCCTCGTGACAGGCGATCACCATCGCGCCCATGCCGCCGGCCGATCGCCGGAAGGAGTCGATCGTTCGACGCAGGTTCGCCTCGACCACCTCCCAGTTCCCGCTGGGGTCTCGCGGCTTCAGGGGAACGGCGGCCACAAACGGAAGCCGGTCACCTCGCCCTTGGGTCGCAACCCTCGGGCGGTGCGTGGTTGTCTTCTCCAAGAAATCGACGAAGATGGGTACGAGACTGGAAGGGGTGGCGTCCACATTATGCGGGCTTTGTCACGGGGAGAGGGCTGTTCGCCGCGGCGTTGCGGCGTGGCGACAGCCGTCGAGCGCTCCTACTCTTCTCTGACAGCGCGATGCGGCCCTGGAACTGAGCCACGGCGACAAACGTGAGCGAGCAGGAGAAGGAGCTCCCCGCCACCGGCCTTCGCGACCAGGTCGCGCGCGGCCTCGGTTGGAAGGTCATCACTCTGATCAGCAGCCAGCTGACGGGGTCGGTGATCGGGATCGTCCTCGCACGTCTGCTCGTCCCACAGGACTTCGGGGTGGCGGGCATGGCGCTCTTGTTCAGCAACTTCGTCACCATCCTGACGGACGTCTCGCTCGGCGCTGCGCTCATCCAGCGTAAGCTCGTGACGGAGCTCGACCGTTCGACGGTGTTCTGGACGACCATGGCCGTGGGCGGCCTCTTCGCGGTCGGCGGCGTGGCTGTGTCCCCGCTCGTCGCAGATTTCTTCTCGACACCTCAGGTGGAGCCGCTGGTGGCAGCGCTCTCCGTCGGCTTCCTGATCACGGCCGTCGGCCAGACGCAGCAGGCTCTCCTAACCCGGGAGATGCAGTTCCGGAGCCTCGAGCTGCGCAATATCGCCGCCAACCTCACTGGCGCCGGCTCTGCGCTCGGCCTCGCCATCGCCGGCTTCGGCCCCTGGGCGATCGTCGGCCAGAGTCTCATCTCCAGCGCCGTGTCGAGCGTGCTGCTCTGGTTCGTGTCCCCGTGGCGCCCGCGATTTGCCTACTCGCTCGCGAGCCTGCGGTCGCTCGGGTCGTTCGGGATGAAGACGTTTGTGTCCCGCATCCTGGTCTATCTCAACTTCCAGGGCGACAACCTGCTCATCGGCCGCTCCCTCGGCTCGGTCGCGCTCGGCACATACACCGTCGCGTACAACGTCATGTACCTGCCGATTCAGCGCATCACCGCTCCAGCTTCGGCAGTTCTCTACTCCGCCTTCGCGAGGCTCCAGCACGACACGCGGCGGATGGGCGAGGCCTGGCTGCGCGTCAACCTGATGACGGCTGCGGTGCTCGTACCAGCATCGCTCGGCCTCGCCGTCGTCGCAAGCGACTTCGTCCCCGTCGTCTTCGGCGAGAAGTGGATCGCTGCGGTGCCCGTGCTCGAGATCCTCAGCCTCGGAGGAGTTGCACAGTCGCTGCAGATGTTCAACGGGCCTGTCTACCAGGCTTGCGGGCGGCCCGGGCTCTTTCTGCGCTTCATGATCTTCTCGACGACGGTCACCTTCGGCGGCTTCGTGATCGGGCTTCATTGGGGCCTCCTCGGAGTTGCTACCTCGTTTGCGATCTCGCGGAACGTCGTTCTCGTCGCCAATACCCGGCTGATTTGCAGAACGGTTGCGCTGGAGGTCTCCGAAACCGTACGAAGCTACGTCCGCGTCGTATCCCTCGCGCTCGTCATGGCGCTCGTCGTGCTTGGCCTGAAGGAAACCTCGTTTGCCCAGGGACTTCCCGCGGGGCTGCGCCTCTTGCTGTGCGTGGCTGCCGGGGTGGCGGTCTACGTCTCGCTGATCGTCTGGCGTCTGCCGGGAATCGTTCGCGAGCTGCGGTCGGCCTTTAGCCGCGTCTTCGTCGTCGCGGCGATCGGGCGGGTCGCGGGCTCGATGGTGCGTCGGGCTCGCCGGGCTAGTCGTTTGCGCAGGCGCCGCGACGACGAAGTGGTCGAGGTCGAAAACTGACGCCGGTCGTCTCGGGTCTAGCGAGTGCCTGCGCGGTGCCAGGTAATTGATCGGGGCCAGCCGACCGAGTCATAGGCAGCGCGGTTGTCGATCACGTTGTGAAGGTGCCGGTCGGCGGCTGCGAGGATGGAGGCTACGGTGGCTGCGACTACCCGCGGCTCGGTCGTTGCGGGAAGAATGCGGTAGCGAAAGAGGCAGAGCTTCGGCTCGCGCTCGCTTTCACCTGCGATCACGAGATCCTGGGTGATGTTCCCCAGCTTTTCGACCGGCAGGAGATCGACGACCGCTCCGCCGAGTGCCGAAGGTAGAAGCATGTTCGAGCCGTGCACGCCAACGACGACCCTGCTTCGGGCGTAGGCTTCGAGCCACTCACGCTCGCGCGCCTCGGTCATCTCGGCCGTGCGCAGATCGCTCACCTCCGAGGGCAGCCTGCCGGTCGTACCGAGGCCGACGGCAGTCAGCCGGACGCCGGGCACCCGCTGTCGCAACTCCTCGACCATGCGGGCTACGCAGCGAAGCTGGTGCTCCGCGGCCAGACGCCGAGAGGTGCCCGGTGAGATGCGCCGTGCCAGACGGATGAGGAACGGCTCCCGGCCGCCGAGCCAGAGCCGGTCTTCGCGCAGGACGATCGTCACGCCCGGCTCGTCTTGGTCGTCGGTTCGGTCCCAGAACAAGGTGGGCGCCAACCCCTTCCCGAGGAGTTGCGCCACGTCGTCGCCGGACAGCGGCGGTTGGGAGACGGCCGGCGCGATGACGATTTGGCGGTAGGCCCCCACGGTCTCGCGCACGGCCTCGTCCAGACCCGCGATCCACTGCCCGCCCGACCGAAACGGAATGTCGACCTCGATCGCCGTGGCGGCGGCCGGAACCAGCCATGCCAGTTGCTTCGGGACGATCAGCACGAGATCGGCGGGGTCGTGCCGGGCGAAGGAGACGCCCGAAGCCAGTTTCAGGAGAGAGTGGCCGTAGAGGAAATCGATGCAGTTGGTTACGATGGCTCGATCGGATGACGTCGCGTGGGTGCGGATGTTGATTCGGGCGGCGACCGGGTCGGCCCGGGTCCGGAGGAGCCGCTGTAAGCGTCGGGGGTACCACTCCGACCCGTCGAAGTAGAGCGAACCGTCATCCCGGTGGATGATGGTCGGGTGCAGGAGAGCGTGTCCGGCGGGCCAGTCGAGCCAGTAGTCGCCGCCACAGTTCGGGCAGCGGCACTCCACGAGGACGGGCATGCCTGCAAAGCACATCGGACCGAGCGCGAGGCGCCCTCCACAACGCGGACAAAGCACGAGGAGCTCTTCCTTGCCCGCAACGGCAGGGCCGTTCGTCCAGGCGCGGCCTCCATGTGTGGTCTGTTCGATCCCGTCCGGCATGCGCACGAGTCCCTCGCGGCTACTCTAAACACCAGGGCTTCCGGGCATCCGCGTCGACGCGGGCGCCGCTGCGGCTGCGGCTGCGGCTGCGGGAACGACATCGTTGCAACGTCCATCGCGAGCGCCAAGCGAGGAGCACCGCGGGCTCGGCCGTGGGGGCGCGGGTGCGCCCATCAGGCTGCGAGTGTAGCGACCGGTCTTTCGGGGCTGTCCGGAGCGGAGTCTTCGCCTGCGAGCCACAATGTGGGATCGATCAGGAAGCAACCTCAATTGGCGATGGAACTCAGGTGGCCGCCGCATCGCGCTTCAGCCTGCCCGTGTCCACTGCCGTGGCCATCAAGGTTGGGTTGGGGGCCACAGGTCTCGGCATCTGTGTCGTCTGGGCCTGGCATGACGGTGGCTTCGCACCCGAGGAATGGCTGCCCGGCGGCCTCGTGCTGCTCGGTCTCTTGTGCACGGCGTCCGCGTCAGTCGAGGTCCGTTCGCGGCTCCGGGCGCGGCCCCTGCCTCTCGTCTTGTTCGGCCTTTACGCGGCATGGTGCTACCTGTCGATTCTCTGGGCGCAAGTTCCGGCGGACGCGCTGAATGGCGCCAACCGGACGCTCGCCTACTGGCTCGTGTTTGCCCTCTTCACGGGACTCGATCTTTCTGAGCGTTTCGGTAGCGCCATCGTGCTCGCCTGGGGAGTTGCCCTGGCCGCGCTCGGAGTCGTCGAGCTGCTTCGAGCGGCGACCGCCGCGACAAATGCGGGCGTGTTCGATCAGGGGCGTCTGTCGGCGCCGATCAGCTATGCGGACGGCGACGCGGCGCTCTTCCTCTCGGCCTGCCTCGCGCTGGTGGTTCTGGCGTCACGGAAGCAGGCCCCCGCTGTGTGGCGTCTTACCGCCTGTATAGGCGCAGTCGCACTCGCGGACCTAAGTGTGCTCTGCCAGAGCCGCGGCTCGCTGATCTGGTTTCCGTGCGCGGTCGTGCTCTACCTTGCGGTGGCGCGCGGCAAGCTGCGAGCGCTCGCCCACATCGCGATCGTGGCGGCTGCGGTCGCCCCTGCGGTGCCGGCCCTGCTGCAGGTGTACTCCTCTGCTGTGACGGGGCACCGGGGTGGCGCCGAGGCGGTACGAAGCGCTCTCGTCTGGATGGGCGGCACCGCGGTGTTGGCAACGATCGGTTTGGCGGTGCTACTGATCTTCGAGCGTCGAGTGACGCTCTCGAGGCGGACTCGTGTCTTCATCGGGACCAGCATTGCGGTCATCGTGGGCGCAGCGGTTGTCTCTTCCGCCGTGATCGCGGCTGATCACCACCCCGTGAGCCGCGTGGAGCGAGCCTGGCGCGACTTCACGACGAACAGGGCCGCCGCACCCACGAAAGCCGCACACTTCGCCTCGGGATTCGGCACGAGCCGCTACGACGTGTGGCGGGTCGCGGTGCGGCAATTCATCGCACATCCGCTGACCGGCGTCGGCGCGGACAACTTCATCGTCGGCTATCTCCGGCATCGACGCACACACGAGACGTCGCGTTATCCGGAGAGTGTGGAGCTACGAACGTTCTCCGAAACCGGAATCATCGGAGCAGTCCTTTTTCTCGGCTTCCTCGGAATCGCCTTCCGGCGTGCAGGGCATGCGGCACGACGATCACGTTCACCGGGGCTCGCGCTCGCCTGCCTCGTCGGCGCCGGTTACTGGCTCCTGCACGCCTCGACCGACTGGTTCTGGGAACTACCCGCACTCACAGGCGCGGGACTCGCCTTGCTGGCAATCGCTGCGGCTCCTACTCCCACCGAACCGTCACCGGTCCGGAAGACCACGGTCCGTGCTCTCGAGGTCGCTGTCGCCGCCGGAGCTGCGCTGGTCGCAGCAGCCGCCCTCGCGATTCCTTGGGCTTCGGTCAGCCTCATCGACGCAGCCGTGGCTCGTGGCCCAGGCCCGAGCTCGTACTCCCTCCTCGACACCGCGGCGACGCTGAACCCATGGAGTGAGCAGCCGGCGCTTGCGCGGGCAACGCTCGCCGCCAGGGCCGGCCGTTGGGGACAGGAGCGGCGCGCGTTCCGGGACGCGCTGCTTCGCGACCCCTATGACTGGTACGCCTATCTCATGCTCGGCATCATCGCGGGGCGCCAGCACCATGCGGCCCTCGCGCGGAAGGAACTGGCGCGGGCACACAGACTCTCTCCAGAAGACCTCGTGGTCGCGTGGGCGCAGAAGCGGCTGCGCTGGGGCTTGCCGCTCACCCAGGAAGACGTGAACCGGGCCCTCCGGGGGGGGTGAATTCAACCTTCGGGGGGGTCGTCGATGATGAGCCGCGACCAGGATTGGCTAACGTCCTGTTTCGGTAACTACGCGTCGTACTGGTTTCAACTAGGGGAGAAGTTGCTTGTGAAGAGGATCCTGGTTCTGGTCGCGGTCGTGACCGCCGCGCTCGTCGTTTCCTCCGGCGCGTACGCAAACTCGATCCAGTGCGCCCACGGCTCCGTGTGCGGGTCAGGCACCTTGGGACCCCCGGGCAGTAGCACGGGTGGTAACGGAACGCTGCCGTTCACCGGACTCGACCTGGCTGGAATCGCCGTAGGCGGCGGCCTGCTGCTGATAGCTGGACTGACGCTGCAGCGGGCGAATCGCCGCCGCCGCTAGGCGTCCAGCTTGGCTCCCGTCGCGCCGGGCACCGGGTCTCCCGGGCGGATTGAGCCTGAGCAGACGATTCGGCCCGGGCGTCTGCTCTGCGTGTACCAGCACGCACCTACGCCGGACGCCCCGGGTATCTACCGACATCGCCGCTACTTCGCGGAGCTGGTCAGGCGAGGGTGGCAAGTGGATCTGGTTTCCACGCCCCGCAACTACATGACCGGCTTCATCCCGCCGGCATACCGCAAGCTCGCGTTCCGCAGCGAGACGATCGAGGGAATCGAACATCACTGGGTCTGGACCCCGGGCGGTATCCACCGGTCGCGCAACGCCCGCGTTGTGAACTACGTCGAGTTCGTCGCGGCCGCTGCGGCACGCGCCGGGATCCTACCGCGTCCCGACGTCGTGCTCGTGTCTTCACCACCGCTCCCAGTGGCCGGGCTCGGGCCATTGCTCGCGCGCCGGTTCGGTTGTCCATGGCTGCTCGAGGTTCGCGACATCTGGCCGGAGTCGGCGGTGTCCGTCGGCTGGCTGCAGTCGGAGGGGGTCGTCTACCGGCTTTTGGCCTACTTCGCGCATTCGATCACACAGCGGGCACCGACGGTGATCGTGCCCACCCCTGGATTGGAACCGCTCGTCCGGGCTCACGGTGCCCGGGAGGTCTGCGTCCTCCCGGGGATCGTCAACCCTCGACAGTTAGATCCCGAACGGCGTCATCGCACTCGAGCGCGCCTGGGGATTAGCGAAGATCAGTGCGTCTTCCTCTACCTCGGCGCGATCGGCGTCGCGAACGGACTCGACCTTCTACTCGACGCAGTCGACGCGCTGCCCGACGAGGTGCCGGCCCACGTCGTCGTCGCCGGAGACGGCAGCGCGCGTGGGTCATTCGCAGAGGGGGTCGACTCCAAGCGCCTGCACCAGATCACGTTGCTCCCTCCGGTCGACCAGGAAGGGGTCGGCGACCTGCTCGCCGCCGCCGACGTCGGGCTGCACCTACTACGCCCGGATCCAGTCTTCGGCTCTGCCCTACCGACGAAAGCGCTCGAATATCTCGGTGCCGGACTGCCCTTCGTCACAACCGCGCCCGGCCTCCCCTCGGAAGTCGCAGTGGCGAGCGGAGGCGCTGCGGTGACCTCGGCTGCCGAGCTAACGCGGGAGTTCGCCTGGTGGTCCGCGGCGACCGGGGACGTGCGACGAACGCGCGGGCAGCGGGCAATCCGCTACGGGCTCGACAACTTCGGGTTAGAGACCAACGTGAGCCGACTCGAGGGATTGCTCAATAAGACCCGGGAAGAGCATCCGCTGCCTCAGGCCGGTCCGCGATGACACGAGCAAGTATGGTCGGCGGTGCACGGGCAGTATTGACCGCGCCCCGTCCCGGCTAAATCTACGGACTCAGTCATAGGAATCCGCAATCTTTGCCACGGCCGGCGCTTGAACCCTGCTGGCCGAGCGATCACCTTGCAGCACCACCAGACCGGTACGCAGGAGGATTGCCAGGTCGACCGTGAGACTTCGGTGACGGAGATACCAAAAGTCGTAGGAGAGCTTCGTGGCCGTCTCATCAGCGCTTGCGGCGTAGCCCTGCCGGACTTGCGCCCAGCCGGTCAGGCCCGGCTTGATCAAGTGTCGACGGGTCCAGTAGGGAAGGTGTTGGCTCAGCTCGGAGAGGAACTCGGGCCTCTCTGGACGCGGGCCGACCAGTGACATGTCACCGCGGAAGACGTTCCAGAGCTGTGGTAGTTCGTCCAGTCTGAGGCGGCGCATCATGCCGCCCGTTCGCGTCAGCCGCGGGTCCTGGGCGGTCGCCCAGACGGCTCTTCCGGCCGCTTCGGCGTCTGCGCGCATCGTCCGGAACTTGTAGATCGTGAACAGCTTGCCGTGCTCACCGAGCCGGATCTGCCGTAGGACCACGGGGCCGTCCGTTTGGTGAACGACCAGCGCCAACAGCGGGAAGAGAGGTAGCGTGAGGAACAGGAGCAATGAGGCGCCCATGAGGTCGAGAACACGCTTGACTGCACGCGAGTAACGGCGTTGATAGAGGTGCAGCACGCTCATGAACCAGTCGTGGGGAAGATCCTCGATCGGCACCCGACCAAACGCGTATTCATAGAACTCGGTGAGCTGGACGACCCGAAATCCTGCCTGGGCGGCGTCGAGCAACTGTGAGAA
>Ga0070730_10002937_pt1 | contig 15455 bp, 16 predicted proteins | sample Coa_R1_3_FD_66447 | JGI IMG/M metagenome (GOLD analysis project Ga0070730, IMG submission 66447) | Surface soil microbial communities from Centralia Pennsylvania, which are recovering from an underground coalmine fire - Coalmine... | ecosystem: Environmental > Terrestrial > Soil > Unclassified ...
AGAATGTCATCCGACCCTTCGAGGGTCGTGACGACCCCTCCCGCTTCGCGCACCAGCAGAGCGCCTGCCGCCACATCCCAGGGAGCGAGGGACAACTCCCAGAATCCGTCGAGACGGCCCGCGGCGATATCGGCCAGATCGAGCGCCGCGGCGCCCGCCCGGCGCACGCCACTCGAGCCGGTCAGCACCACCTTGAGCTGCTCGAGGAAGCGTGGAATCTCTTCCTGGTGCTTGAACGGGAATCCGGTCCCGATCAGTGCCCGAGCCGGATCCGTGCCCTTGGAGACGCTCAGCCGCCGCTCGCCGCACCACGCTCCTGAACCGGCGGCGCCGTGGTAGACCAGATTTCGCCGGACGTCCTGCACCACGCCGACCGCGAGGTGGCCGTCTACCCGCGCGCCGATCGAGACGGCGTACTGCGGGTACCCGTGGAGAAAGTTCGTCGTGCCGTCCAGAGGGTCGACGATCCACACCACGTCGGCTGTCGCCTCGGACGTCGGATTGAGCTCTTCACCGACGACTACCGATCCGGGGACGCGCTTGAGCAGGATCTCCGTAATCAGCCTCTCGGCCTCCCGGTCTACGTCGGTGACGAAATCGTTCCGGTTCTTGACCGTCCACTCGCTCACGGGAGGTGGCGTAGATTCGAGAATATGCCCGGCCGCCCGCGCGGCGGCTTTCCGCGCGGCATCGACTAACTCATTGAGATCACGCACCTTGCGTGGCCTCCGCGTGGAATCTAGCTTCCCGGCCCATGGCTCGAGTCTTCTCCGGCATCCAACCCTCGGGTGAGTTGCACCTTGGAAACTACCTCGGTGCGGTCAAGACCTGGGTAGACCTGCAATCCCAGCACGAGTGCATCTTCTGCGTGGTCGACTTCCACGCGATCACGCAAGCGTACGAGCCCAAGGACCTGGCGCCCCGCACCCTCGAAATGGCCATCGGGCTGATGGCGTGCGGCCTGGACCCCGAACGTTGCACGCTCTTCGTTCAATCTCACGTCCCCGAGCATACCGAGCTCAACTGGCTGCTCAACACGGTCGCGCCTCTGGGTGAGCTCGAACGCCAGACGCAATTCAAGGACAAGTCACAGAAGCAGGAGAGCGTGCCGGCCGGACTCCTCAACTATCCGGTCCTCCAGGCCGCCGACATCCTTCTCTACCACGCGACGCTGGTGCCCGTGGGCGAGGACCAGGTTCAGCATCTCGAGCTGTCCCGCGAGATCGCCCGGCGGTGGAACGCGAGATTCCGGGCCGACTTCTTTGCCGAGCCCCAGCCACTGCTCTCGCGCACCAAGCGGCTCCTCGGGCTCGACGGCCAGGCCAAGATGTCCAAGAGCCTGGGAAACACCATCGGTCTCTTCGATGCTCCGGAAGTGATCTGGGAGAAGTTGCGCCCCGCGGCCACCGACCCGGCGCGCAAGACCAGGAAGGACCCTGGGAACCCGGATATCTGCAACATCTTCACCCTGCATCAGGGTTTTTCGTCCGCTCAAGTGCAGCAGGACGTCGCCCAGAAATGCCGGACCGCGGGCTGGGGCTGCATCGACTGCAAGCGGGTGCTGGCGGACAACATGATAGCCGCGCTGGCTCCCATCCGCGAACGTGCCGCCGAGCTGCGCGCACATCCTGACCGCGTGCGCGAGATGCTCGCCGCGGGCGCGCACAAGGCGCAGAAGATCGCCGCGAAGACGCTCGCCGACGTGCGATCGGCGATGGGCTTCATGCCCCCGGGAGCGTGAGCCACCGCCTGGTGGTGGACCTCTCCGCCGTGCGGGCGGTGTGGCGCATTCCCCCTCATTGTGTCGAGCAAATCCGCGCGGCGCTCCCCGGTTGGGACGTGGTGCTGGTGGACGCTCCCGCCAACTCCGACGGCGATGGCGGAGGTGGGTCGCCGGCCGCCATCGCCGCAGCCAGGGGCGCCGAGGTTTATCTCGGGTTCGGGCTCCCGGGCGGCGTAGTCGAGACGTCTCGCGGCACCCTGAAATGGGTCCACACCGCCACCGCCGGCGTATCGCCCGCCTTGGCAGCGCTCAAAGGCTCCGGCGTCACCGTGACCAATTCCCGAGGGATCCATGCCGAGCCGATGGCGGACTGGGTACTCGGCGCTGTTCTGCATTTCGCCCGCGGATTCGATTACGCCGTACGCGCCCAGGCGCAATCGCGGTGGACCAAGGACGCTTTCACGGACGGGTCCACGGCGTTCCCTGAGGTCAGAGATCTCCGACTCGGGATCTTCGGTCTTGGCGGGATCGGGGAAGCCGTAGCGAAGCGAGGGCTCGCGCTGGGAATGAAGGTGATGGGTATCAGGCGGCGCCCGGGCCAAGGCGGTCCCACAGGAGTGAAAGTCGTTGGTGGATTTGAGGCGCTGGGGACCCTCGCGCTGGAAAGCGACATCCTGGCGATTACAGTCCCCCGAACGCCTGAAACCGCCGGGACGGTGGACGCCGGCATTCTTGGAAAGCTTCCTCGTGGTGCCGTCGTCATCAACGTGTCACGCGGGGGCATCCTGAACGAGGACGCCCTGCTCGCCGCGTTGGACAGTGGGCACCTGAGAGGCGCCGCCCTGGACGTCTTCGCGACCGAGCCGCTCCCACCCGAGCACGCGCTGTGGCGCCACCCCCGGGTCCTGATGACGCCGCACGTTTCGGCCGTCACGGCTCGGTTCTGGGACCGGGAAATGGCCCTCATCCTCGACAACGTGCGGCGCTATCTTGGGGGACACCGCCTGGTCAACGTCGTCGATCTGGAGGCCGGTTACTGATGGCTGAAGCTTCCAAAGAGAAGGCTCCACAGCCGCAGCCGCAGGGGAGTGGGTTCGAGCGGATCATCAAGGCCGCCGTGGATCGTGGCGCATCCGACCTGCACATCAAGGCCGGGGACGTCTTCCGGGCCAGGATTGACGGGAAACTGGTGCCGCTCACCAAGCAGCGGCTCACGCCGGACCAGACCCGGGCCATCGCGCTGCAGCTCATCCCGAGTGAGGAAGACCGCGCCCGGGTGGACAAGGTCCGCGACTACGACTGCTCCTGGGGCATGCCCGGGATCGGCCGGTTCCGCGTGAACATCCTCCGCCAGCGCTCGTCGTTCATGATCGTGATGCGGGTGATCCCGTTCGACGTGCCCTCCTTCGAGTCGTTGAAGCTCCCTCCGGCGCTCAACCAGGTCGCGTCGGCGGAGCGGGGCATGATTCTGGTGACCGGCGTGACCGGGTCGGGGAAGAGCTCGACCATGGCCGCGATCATCAATCACATCAATCAGAATCAGCACAAGCACATCCTGACCCTCGAGAACCCGATAGAGTTTCTCCACCGGGACGTGAACTGCTCGGTGACCCAGCGGGAGATCGGTACCGATACCGACGACTTCCGCATGGGCCTTCGCGCGGCGCTGCGGCAGGACCCGGACGTCGTGCTGATCGGGGAAATGCGCGATGCGGAGACGATCGATACGGCAATGAAGGCCGCCGAGACGGGGCACCTGCTCATCTCCACACTGCACACGCCGGACGCCGTGACGACCATCAGCCGTATCGTGGCGATGTTCCCGCCCGAAGAGCAGGACATCTGCCGGATCCGGCTCGCCGACAACATCCAGGCGGTCGTCTCCCAGCGGCTGTTGCCGCGTGCCGACGGCAAGGGCCGGGCGGCCGCACTCGAGATCCTGATCGCCACGGGCACCGTCCGCGACATGATTCGGGACCCGAACCGCACGCCCGAGCTGCGCGACTACATGCGTGAGTCCCGCGAGCAGTACGGCATGCAGACGTTCGACCAGCATCTCATGGATCTCGTGGCCGACGGGACGGTGACCTACGAGACCGCGATCGCGACGTCCTCCAATCCCGCCGACTTCGAGCTGCAGATGCGCACCCTTCGGCGCCGCTCGCGCACGGTGCAGGCGGGGGACGCGGTCCCCGAGGGCTTCACGGACGGCATCTCCGGCCTTTCGCCGCAGTGACCCTCACGCGCGTCACGGGAATTCTCGCGCCGGTCACGACGCCGTTCGGCATGTCGGGCGAGATCGACACCGCCGCGCTCCAGCAGAACATCGCGAAGGGACTCGCCGGCGGATTGTCGGGCATCGTGATCGCCGGGTCGACGGGCGAGGCGCCCTTGCTCGAGCGTGAGGAACAGCGCCGGCTGGTGTTCGCGGCGCGGGAGACCGTTCCCGCGGACCGGGTCCTGCTGGTAGGCACCGGTGCCGAGTCGACCCGGGCCGCGGTCGCGCTCTGCAAGGATGCCGGAGCCGAGCACGCCGATGCGGTGCTGGTACGTCCTCCCGGGTATTACGCTCCGATGCTGGATGCGCGCGCCGTTCTGGATCACCTGCGCGCCATCGCCGACGCCAGTCCGGTACCGGTACTGCTCTACAACATTCCCAAGTACGCTCCGGTCGCGATCACGGTCGAGATGCTCGCGAAGATGCAGGAGCATCCGAACGTGATCGGCATCAAGGACTCGAGCGGCGACCCCGCGAATCTCGCCGCCTATCGCACCGCGGTCCCCAAGTGGTCGGTGCTCGTGGGATCGGCGTCGCACTTGAAGCGAGCCATCGAGCTCAAGTGCGAGGGTGGCGTGCTGGGTGCCGCGTGCTTCGCGACCGCGCTGTGCGTCGCACTAAAGAAGAAGGCGGAGCTGGGAGACCCCGAGGCGGAGCCCCTGCAAGTGCGGGTGGCCACTGTCGACAAGGAGATCGTGGGCAGGCTGGGACCCGCGGGGATCAAGGTGGCGATGGACCGCGTGGGGCTCATCGGCGGCAACCCCCGGCCTCCATTGCGGCCACTGACTGAGGGTGAGCGGGACCGGGTGGCGGCGCTGGTCGCCGCGTGACTCCCGGTTTGGGCGGCCCCGAGCTGTTGTCTCGAATCGCCATTCCCCGCGCCACCGGAACCGATGGCAATCGCGCGGTCCGTGAACTGCTCACCGAGGCGCTGCAGGGCCGTGGCTTCAAGGTCGAAACCCAGGAGTTCGCGGCCGGTCCCGATTCGCTGGTTGCGGTGCAGCTCGCCGGAGCCCTGTTGGGTGGTGGCGCCTTCGCGGCCCTGCTCGTGTCCCAGATCCCCGGCTGGCACGGACTCCTCCCCGTCTTCGCCCTGGCCCTGATCGCCGGGATCGGCATCTATCTCCAGCGAGCCTCCAACAAGCCACCCGCCAGACGTGCGACCGGGGTCAACCTGATTGCGCGGAAGGGAACTGGGCTGCCGACGGCCTGGCTCGTCGCACACTACGACTCGAAGAGCCAGCCCCTGTCCATGGCGGGGCGAATCGTCGCGGGTGGCTTGTCGGTGGCCGGCGCCGCCGGAGTTCTAGTATTCGCTGCTGCCCCGTCCCCCATGGCCGCCATCCTGTTGCTCCCGGCCATGCTCGGTGGGGCGCTGCTCGCGAGGTGCCGGGTCGAAAACCGGTCCCCCGGGGCGCTGGACAACGGCTCGGCGCTGATTGCCATCTTCGAAATCCTGGACCGCGCCCCGAACGCCAGGATCGGCGTGCTGCTGCCGGACGCCGAGGAGTGGGGGCTGCTCGGAGCGAGGGCGGCGGCGCGGGAGCGTCCTGATCTCTTTGGTGGCAGGCCGGTGATCAATCTGGATGGACTGGATGACCGGGGGGCGCCGATTCTCTTCGTCCACCGCCCGGGAGCTCTGGTGGAACGCCTCCGGAGTCAGCTGCGGGCCCGGGTGGCCCGGAGGCTCCCCGTGTTCGTCGACGGGATCGCCCTGGCTCCGGTGGCCGGGGAGTGCCTCACGATCATGAAGGGGAATTGGGCCAGCGCCCGGATCGTCCATACGCCGCGGGACGTTCCGGGCTCCCTGAAACTGACCGGCGTCAAAGACGTGGCGGCGGGCGTTGCCGCGGTGCTCGGCGGCCGATAGATTTCCACAGAGGATGCTCCAATCTGCCCCGCGCCGTCGGGGCTTTTTTGTTGCCGGGGTCCAGAGAGGGACAACAGCGTGTTCGGTCCGAAGAGTCATTGCGTCGTGGTCGTCGGCGCCCAATGGGGCGACGAGGGCAAGGGCAAGATCGTGGACGTGCTCGCGGAGCGCGCCGACCTGGTCGTTCGCTACCAGGGCGGCGCGAACGCGGGCCACACGGTCGTGACCGGGACCGAAGAATTCATTCTCCAGCAAGTGCCGTCGGGAGTGCTGCAGGGAGCCGTGTGCATCGTGGGCAATGGGGTCGCGCTCGATCCCGAAACGCTGTTCATGGAGCTCGATGCACTGGCCAAGCGTGGCGTGCAGTGGGATCACAAGGTGCTCGTCTCGGACCGCGCGCATCTCACGCTTCCATACCACAAGCTGCTCGACCGGGCCCGTGAGAAGCAGGAGAAGATCGGGACCACGGGGCGGGGCATCGGTCCCACGTACGAGGACAAGTATGGTCGCCGTGGCATTCGCGTGGGCGACCTGCGGAATCTGGAGCGCGCCAAGAAGCTCGTCGAAGAGCGGGTCGCCGGCGCGAACCAGGTGCTCGGCATGTTGGGCGCCGCCGATCGCGCCGACCCGAAGGAGCACTGCGCGCTCGTCGATCGCCTCGCGCCGCGGCTTCTTCCCATCACCGTCGACGCGGGGCGCATCGTCTGGGACGCGCTGGCGCGGGGAGAGTCCGTCCTGCTCGAAGGGGCTCAGGGAGCCTTGCTGGACGTGGATCATGGGACCTATCCCTATGTGACCTCCTCGAACACAACGGCCGGTGGCGCCGCGGTCGGGGCCGGGATCGGGCCGACCGCCATCGATGCGGTGCTGGGTGTGGTGAAGGCGTATACGACCCGCGTCGGAAATGGCCCCCTCCCGACCGAAGCGACGGAGGCGCTGTCAGAACGGATTCGCGAGCTCGGCGGGGAGTACGGCGCGGTAACCGGACGGCCCCGGCGCTGCGGATGGTTCGATGCGGTGGTGGTGCGGTACGCCGTGCGGGTGAACGGACTCACGGGGCTGGCCGTAACCAAGCTGGATGTGCTCGACACCTTCGCCGAAATCCCGGTGTGCGTGGGCTACAAACTGGATGGCGAAGTGTTCGACTCCATGCCGGCGGACCTCGAGCGGATCGAGCGGGTAGAGCCCATTTACGAGACCTTGCCCGGGTGGCAGTCGCCGTTGGGGGAAGCGCGGCGCCTGGCCGATGTGCCTCCGGCGGCGCGAGCGTATCTGGACCGGCTGCAGGACCTGGCCCACGCGCCAATTCGGTACGTCAGCGTAGGGACCCGGCGGGATCAGATCATCGAAGTCGGCTGACCCTTCAGGAGGTGCGAATGGGGAAGAGTGACGAACAGCAGATGGCGAAGCTCGTAAAGAAGCTCTCGCAGCAGGCGCAGAAACCGAAGAAGAACCTGCGCCGCCAGGGCGACCCGACTCTGCCTCCGGAGACCACGGACGCGGATATGGAGCGCCAGGACTTCTTCAAAGAGATGAAGAAGCGGGAGTTCTAGGTCCCTGAAAAGCGAAACCCCCTGGGTTTCCCCAGGGGGCGCTCGCCCATCCGACACCGTGCGCCCTAGAACCCGATGCGAACGGGACGTGCGCCGTACTTAAAAGCAAGAAGAATGCCCTGTCGCAAGTCACGCCACTGCAACGCCATCAAATTCTCCGATCGCTATTTTACTGCCGCAATATGCGGTAAATCACTGCATATTGCGAATAATTAGTCGCATTGCTGGCGCAACGTTCCACCCAGTAGCAACTTAGAACCAATGCCAGCCATTCTGGTCGCGCCTGCCGCGTTCAAGGGGACCTACGGTCCGCGGCAAGTCGCCGATGCAATCGTGGCTGGCGTCCGCAGGGCCATCCCCAATGCCAAGGTGCTCGCCTGTCCCGTCGCTGATGGCGGGGACGGGCTCCTCGAGGCCGTGCTGCCACCAGGCTCCCTTCTTGAACGCGTCACCGTCACTGGTCCCCTCGGGGCACCGGTCGCCGCCGAGCTGGGTTGGCTGGATGCCGAAACGGCCATCTTCGCGTCCAGCTCCGCGTGCGGGATCGCCCTTATCCCCCCCGACCAGCGCGCTCCACTCACCGCCACGACTCGTGGGGTGGGCGAGCTGATCTGGGAGGCCGCCGATCGTGGAGCGAAGACGGTCGTGGTCGGGCTGGGCGGATCGGCGACGGTTGACGGAGGGACTGGAGCTGCCCGCGGCCTCGGCTGGAGCTTCGTCGATGTCACCGGGGCGGAGCTTGCTGACGGAGGGGGCGCGCTGGGAGATCTTGCCGCCATTTCAGGCGGGTGGCGCCTCGGTGCGCAGGTGGTGGCGCTTACCGATGTCACCACGCCCCTGGCTGGACCAGCTGGAGCGGCCGTCATTTTCGGGCCTCAAAAGGGCGCCTCGGATAGCGAAGTGGAACGGCTGTCCGCGGGATTGGGCCGGTTGGCCGAGTGTCTCGCCCAGGCCGGCCACCCGGGCTTGGACGTGCTCCCCGGAGGGGGTGCCGCCGGCGGTTTGGGGGCCGGGCTCGCAGCTTTCGCTCGGGCCGCGCTCACTCCCGGTGCGGCCTGGGTGCTCGACCGGATCGGCTTTGACGCTGCTCTGGCGACCGTCGACCTGGTGATCACCGGCGAAGGGGAATTCGACGCTACCTCATTCGCGGGCAAAGTGACCGGGGAGATCGTGCGCCGCGCGCAGGCGGCGCGCCGGCGCGTCGCCATAGTGGCGGGCAAGGCCTCCGAGCAGGTGGGGATCCCCGTTGTAAGCGGAAACGGCGGTACCCTCTCGCTGGCCGACATCGAGGGGCTGGGGGAGCGGGCGGCGCGGGAGGCGCTCGGGTTGCCCGCGTCCTGAGGCGTTCCTATCTTCCGGCCCCTATGTCCCCTGTTGACAAGACGATGGAAAAGCTCGTGTCGCTGGCCAAGCGGCGCGGCTTCGTATTTCAATCCTCCGAGATCTACGGGGGCCTCGGCTCCGTGTGGGATTACGGGCCGCTGGGCGTCGAGCTCAAGAAGAACATCAAGGAGCGCTGGTGGCGCTCGATGGTCCATGAGCGCGACGACGTCGAGGGACTCGATGCCGCCATCCTGATGCATCCCAAGGTGTGGGAGGCATCGGGGCACGTCGCCGGCTTTACGGATCCTCTCGTCGACTGCAAGCAGTGCAAGAACCGCTTCCGGGCCGACGACCCGCGGATCAAGGGCACGCCGGGCACTCCTGAGGCGCAATGTCCCGTGTGCGGCAACAAGGGCACGCTCACGGCGGCCCGGCAGTTCAATCTGATGTTCAAGACGTTCATGGGGCCCGTCGAGGAGTCGGCGGCGGTGGTCTATCTGCGGCCCGAAACGGCGCAGGGGATCTACGTGAATTACCTGAACGTTCAGCAGTCGTCGCGTCAGAAGGTCCCCTTCGGCATCGCGCAGATCGGCAAGGCCTTCCGGAACGAAATCACGCCCGGGAATTTCACTTTCCGGACGCGCGAGTTCGAGCAGATGGAGATGCAGTTCTTCGTGAAGCCCGGCGAAGACCTCAAGTGGTTCGAGTACTGGAAGGCCGAGCGGATGAAGTGGGTGGAGCGCCTGGGAATCCGGAAGGAAAAACTCCGGTTCCATCAGCATGGCAAGGACGAGCTCGCGCATTACGCCAAGGACGCCTACGACATCCAGTACGAGTTCCCGTTCGGGTGGCAGGAATTCGAGGGGATCCACAACCGGACCGACTTCGATCTCTCCCGGCACCAGGAGTATTCCGGGAAGAAGCTCGACTACCTCGATCCGGCGACCAACGAAAAGTTCGTTCCCTACGTGGTGGAGACCTCGGCGGGCGCGGATCGTACCACGCTGGTGGTGCTGGTGGACGCGTACAACGAAGAGCAGGTGGAAGGCGAGACGCGGGTGGTGCTCCGTCTCCATCCGGCCCTCGCGCCCATCAAGGCCGCGGTGTTCCCCCTCGTCAACAAGGACGGGATGCCGGAGCTGGCGAAGCGCATCTTCGATGACCTGCGTGGATCATTGAAGGTGTTCTACGACGACGGTGGGTCGATCGGCCGGCGGTACCGGCGTCAGGATGAGGCGGGCACGCCCTTCGGCGTGACGATCGACGGCCAGTCCGTGCAGGACCAGACCGTCACGGTACGGGACCGGGATACCCTCAAGCAGGACCGGATCGCGGCGGCGCAGCTCGAGGCGTACCTCAGGGAGCGCGTACACGTCCGCGGCGGGTGAGCCCCGGACGCCTCGTCAGGTCCTGGTCGATACCAAGGACCTGATCTTCCGTTCGAAGGTGCGGTCCATCATCACTTCCGCGGGGGACCATGTCACCACCGATCGGGCGGCGTGCGACCTCGCGGTGATCGAGCTGGACCCCTCGACCAACCTGGATCCCATTCGGCCCTTCGTGGAGCGCGGCACGCCCGTGCTCGCGTTCACGTCCCACGTGCACGCGGAGCTCCTCCGGCAGGCCCGGGAGTTGGGGGCCGAGGCGGTCCCCAACTCCGCGGTGGAAATGCGCCTGCGCGCCCTGCTTACGCCGTAACCGGGATCAGCCGGGCCTTGGCCTTCTCAGCCTTGGGAAGGGTGATGCTCAGCACGCCGTGCTCGTAGTTCGCCTTGATGTTCTCGGCATCCACAGTCGGCGGCAGGGTGAAGGACCGCTTGAAGGCGAAGCCGGTCTTCTGCCCTTCGATCGTGAGCGTGGAGCTCTCGACGGAGACCTTCACATCCTCCGGCTTCACACCGGGGATCTCGGCGGAAATGCGGGTATCCCCATTTTCCTCGGTGACACTCACGGCGGGGACCCAGCCGGAGCTGCCGTTTTCGGAGGTCTCGAAATCACCCCAGACGTCGTTGAACAGGCGGTTCAGCCGGTTGGAAAGCACGAGATAGTTGGACGTAACCATGTGTTCGCTCCTGTAATGGTTGTCGTTGGGGTTTTCTCCCACGCTGAAGCGTGGGCCCAGCGGTGCACTGCGCTTAAGCGCACGGTCTAGCCGAGCCCGCCCTTCACGGCGGGGAGAAACTGCGCCGTCCGGAATGGCAACCTCCATGCCGTGGTTCGGTACCGTCTCGTTTGCCGTTTTGGCAACGCCGAGAACAGGATGACCGGGGTCGCTGCCAGAACGACCCTCTCCGCGTATCTTTGAAGCCATGATCCATTCGACCACAGTTGCACTACCGCCTGAAGACATCCTTATGCGTGCCAAGGGCTTCTTTGCAGACCGCGTCCCGGCCTCCTCGGCCTTCCTCGAGAAGGAGGGGCCCGGGTTCCTCGTGCTCCGGGGCCAGGGGGGCGAAGAGATCGTGATCCGAGCGGCCGCGGGGGATGGCGGCTCCCTGGTCCGCGCGTCGACGCTCTTTTTCGACCAGGCTCTGGACCGCTTCCTCTCCACCCTTCCGCTCTCGGGCCCGGTGGTGGTCGCATGAGTGGCGTGATGTTTTCCGTGCGGGTCATGGTCACGCCGGTCTGGGACCAGGTCTCGGTCCCGGTGGAGCAGGCGACCAGCGTCGGTGAGGTCAAGAGGCGCGCACTCGCGGAGGCGACGGGAAAGCAGGATCTCGCGCTCCCGGACTACGTCGTGAAGTATCGTGGGGCCGAGGTCTTCGACGAGTCCCAGACGCTCGGCGCTCTCGGGGCGGGGGCGAATGCCCCGTTCATTGTGCTTCCGGCGCGGCGGCAGCCGGTGCGATGAATCGGGCCAGGGGGTCGAGGCGTTGGGGAGACGTCGCCACCGTGGCGGCGGTCGGATTCCTGCTCCTCGACGCCTATCTGCTCCTCTATGGCGCCATCACCTTCCACCGGGTCTCGTTGGGAGTGGGTGGCGCCCTCTGCTTTTTCCTGGCCGTCCTCGTGTTCGTCGCCTGGCGGCGCTATCGCCGGATTCTCGCCGAGCTGACTGATGCCCGCCGGGACATGCGGCACGAAGTGGAAGAGCTGCGCGAGCTGATCCGCCGCCACCCGTCGTAGCCCCGGTGTCCAGACTCCCCGTCAGCTACCATCCGGCGACCCGACTTCACAATCCCGGCGCCGGTCATCCGGAGCGTCCAGACCGCATCGTCGCGGTGCTCGACGCGCTGCGCGAACCGATGGTCGCGGCGAGGATCGACGCCCGGCAGGCGGCGCCTGCGACCGTCGAACAGCTCCTCTCTGTCCACACCCGGGCTCACCTCGACCGCTTGATCGCCCTCGATGCTCGCGGTGGCGGTCCGATCGACGCGGACACCTTTCTCGCTCCCCGGAGCTGGGAATCCGTGTTGGCGTCAGCCGGCGTGGGGCTGGATGCGGTCACCCGCGGACTCGACGCCGGTACGGCATTCGGGGCCACCAGGCCGCCGGGGCACCATGCGCTCGCGGATCGTGCGATGGGATTCTGCTTCGTGAACAACGTCGTGGTCGCGGCGCGGCACGCTCAATCCCTGGGCAGGAAGCAGGTGCTGATCATCGATTGGGACGTCCATCACGGGAACGGGACTCAAGCCCTGGTCGAGCGGGACCCCAGCATCCGGTACGTGTCCATGCACCAGTACCCGTGGTACCCTGGGACGGGCGCCGCCCACGAGCGCGGGGTGGGAAACGTCTTCAACGTCCCGCGCGATCCCGGCCTGCCCCGGGCAACCTACGTGCGTGACTTGCTCGCCGCCGTGGATCAGGCCTGTGACCGCTGGATCCCCGACCTCTGGTTGATCTCCGCCGGGTTCGATTCGTTGGACGGTGACCCGCTCGGCGGCTTCACGCTCGAGCCCGAAGACCTGGCGGCTTGGACGGTGGCGTTCCGGGAGCGAGCCGGAAAGGCGCCCGTCGTGGCGCTCCTGGAGGGTGGCTACCGCATCGATCTCCTCGCCCAGGGCGTGCAGGCCGTCGTGGCCGCGCTCGCTTAGCTTTCAGCCATGACCCTCAAGCTCTCCGCCGAAGTCGTCACGCTTACCACGCGCCACCCGTTCACCATCGCCCGCGGGGGCCAGTCGGATTACCGTGTGGTCTGTGTCCGACTGTCCGATGGTGACGGTCTGGAGGGGTGGGGCGAGGCGTCTCCTTCCGCCTATTACGGAGAGACAGCGGAGACGGTCCTCGAGAAGCTCAAGATTCTGGAGCAGCACCTTCCGAAGGATCCGTTCGATCTGGACGCGGCGGAGGCACGGTTCGCCCAGGTGGTGCCGAAGAACGGCGCCGCGCGGGCCGCTCTGTCCGGTGCCCTCCATGACCTGGTGGGGAAACGCCTCGGCGTCCCCCTATACAAGCTGTGGGGACTCGACCCGAAGAAGGCACCCGTCTCTTCCTTTACCATCGGCATCGACACGCCCGAAAAGACCAGGGCCAAGGTAAAGGAAGCCTCCGGGTACTCGATCTTGAAAATCAAGCTGGGCACCGATCGGGACGAGGAGATTCTCAAGACCATCCGTGACGCCACGGACAAGCCGCTCCGCGTGGATGCGAACGCCGGCTGGACCAAGGAACGCGCTCTCAAGATGCTCCCGATGCTCAAGGAATACGGCGTGGAGTTCGTGGAGCAGCCTTTGCCGCCAGACGACCTCGAGGGCATCGCCGCGGTGCGCAAAGCCGGGATTCTTCCGGTGGTGGTGGATGAGAGCTGCATCGTCGCGACCGACATCCCTCGCGTAGCGCAGGTGGCCGACGGCATCAACATCAAGCTCGCGAAGTGCGGGTCGCTGAGAGAGGCCCTGCGGATGATCGCGACCGCGCGCGCCCACAAGATGCTGGTGATGGTGGGGTGCATGATCGAAACGTCGATCGGCATCACGGCGGCCGCTCACTTTACGCCGCTCGTGGATGCCGCCGACCTGGATGGCGCCGCGCTCACCGCCAACGATCCCTACCGCGGAGCGGAAATCAGCGGCGCGCCGATCAAGATCCCCGACGGCCCCGGACTGGGCGTCACCAGGCGGTGACCTCCCCCCGGTTCGCGCAGGTCGTCCTCCCGCTTCCGGTCGCAACTCCTTACACCTACGCCGTCCCCGACGCCCTGGCACCGCGGGTCACGCCCGGGGTTCGGGTCGTCGTGCCGGTCCGCAATCGCAAGGCGATCGGACTCGTCGTCGCCATCGACGCGCCGGCGCCGGAGGCCGCCGCGAAGCCGATCGCGGATGTCGCCGATCAGGAGCCCGTGCTTTCAGGCTCGATGCTCGAGCTGGCTCAATGGATCTCCCGGCACTACGGTGCGCCCCTCGGGCTGACGGTGCGGGCCATGCTCCCCGGGGCACTGTGGGCGGTGGGCAGGCCAGCGGGTCCCCCTGACGCATCGGTGGCCGTCCTGCGCCTCGAGCGCCGTCTGCCCAGCCTCCTGGAACGTGAGCAGGCATTCGCACGGGCTCCCAAGCGTCGCGTCGTCTACGAAGCGGTCGAAGCCCTCGGCGGCTCGGCACCGGTGAAGCATCTCGTCGAACAGATGGGATTCTCCCGCTCCGCGCTCGACGGATTGGTGAAGGGCGGATGGGCGCGGATCGACCGGCTGAAAGAGACCCGCGATCCGTTCGCCGGACTCACCGTCGCGCCACCCGCCGAGCTGACCGCGGATCAACGTCGGGTGGTTGAGGCCGTCGTGAAAGGAGAGGGAGGCAAGCCCTCGCTCATCCACGGAGTGACCGGATCGGGGAAGACGCTCGTGTACCTCGAGGTCCTGCGTCACGTCGTGGACCAGGGCCGGGGTGCGATCGTGCTCGTCCCGGAAATCGCCCTGACCCCACAGACCGTCGCGCGCGTGCGCGGAGTATTCGGGGACCAGGTGGCGGTGCTCCACTCCGGACTCTCGGAAGGAGAACGGGCCGACGCGTGGAGGGCCCTGCACCGTGGTGAACGGCGCGTGGCCGTCGGGCCCCGGTCAGCGGTCTTTGCGCCGGTCCAGCGGCTGGGGGCCATCGTCATCGACGAGGAACACGAAAGCAGCTACAAGCAGGGGTCGGCGCCGCGGTACCACGCGCGCGACGTCGCCGCCGTGCGCGCCCGTCTCGAAGGCGCACAGCTCATCCTCGGCAGCGCGACGCCATCGCTCGAGACGCTCCATCTCGTAGAGACCGGACGAATCACGTCGCACTCACTGCCGCAGCGCATCGGCGACCGCCCCCTCCCGCCCGTCGAGGTGGTGGATCTGCGGACCGCTCCGCGCGTGCGCGATTCCGGCGGCGTTCCCTGGAGCGAAGTGCTGGACGAAAGCGTCCGCCGGGCCCTGGCGCGGAATGAGCAGGTGATTCTCCTCCTCAATCGCCGCGGGTTCGCGACGTACCTCCAATGTCCGGCCTGCGGCCACGTGCCGGAATGTCCCAACTGCTCCATCGCGCTGACCGTCCACAAGACGCCGGCCGGATTGAAGTGCCACTACTGCGACCACACGGAGTCCGTTCCAGCCGCCTGCGTCCGGTGCGGGGGAGAGGCGGTCAGAACCAAGGGGCTTGGGACGCAGCAACTGGAGCGCTTTCTCAGTACGCGGTATCCCGCCGCGCGCATCGCGCGGATGGACCTCGACACGACCAGCTCCAAGTGGGCGCATCACCGGATTCTCGAGCGCGTGGCCAGGAAGGAAGTCGACATTCTGGT
>Ga0070730_10002938_pt1 | contig 15451 bp, 13 predicted proteins | sample Coa_R1_3_FD_66447 | JGI IMG/M metagenome (GOLD analysis project Ga0070730, IMG submission 66447) | Surface soil microbial communities from Centralia Pennsylvania, which are recovering from an underground coalmine fire - Coalmine... | ecosystem: Environmental > Terrestrial > Soil > Unclassified ...
CTGGCCGCACACGGCGGTAAACCCTAAAAACTCATACCGAGCGTCTATTTGATCCGCGCAATCCGCCCCTGCGTCGGATATTTCTGAAATTGCAGCGCATCATGGCCCGGTATCACCCGCTCCTCCGAACCCGCCAACTCAATCATGCGTGCCTGATTCTTGATGTTGGCCGCATGGTCGGTCTCGGAAAACGTGGCGCTGGCCTTGTGCTCCGTAAGGTTCCGGTACAAGTAGCAGTTGTCCGAAGCCAGAACAAACGTAGGCTTCCCCTCCACCCGAATATACTGCGACGCATACGTGTGCCGCGCTCCCGTATACGCGCGAATGCCCGGCAAAATCTCCATATCGTCGCCGTCAATCAAGCGAACCCGCCCTTCGGTGTTGAGCTTGACCAGTTCCCTGACGTCCTCCGGATCAATGCCTCCGTGCTGCCCGCCCGCTTGCCACGCCTCGCCCGTGTAATAGCGAAACTCCTCTTTCTGAATCCACACCGTAGCCTTCGGGAACAAATCGATCCCGCCCATGTGATCCCAATGCGCGTGGCTGATCACAATATCGGTAATCTCCTCCGGCTTCACGCCCGCTGCGCCAACCGCTTCATCCGGCCGCGCAAAATCGGTCATGGGAAAATATTTGAGCCAGGACTCCCGGTGAAATCCGCTGTCGAATAAAATGTTTCGTCCGCCGCCCCGTATCAGCCATACCACCATGGCGATATCGACCCTCTCGTCCTTTGGAGCGCCCATAACCAACCCCGCGACCGGAAACCCCGGCGAGCGGGCATAACGAATCGCCTGAATCGAATATTCCGGGCCGCTGGCCGCTCCGCACAGTCCGCCAGCCAAAACTAAACTCGCCATCGCCAGCAAGCGTTTCACGAAGCTGCGCCTCCACCTCAAGCGCGGCCATATTAGCCTCATACAACGCTTTGTAACACGCAAAATATAATGGGAAAAAACTACGAAGAAACTACAGCGGCTGCCGCGAAGACCGCACAAAATCCCGCAGTACCGTCACATTGGGACCGTAAGCCCCAATCCGTCCCGCATCCACAGGTAACCCCAGGGCTTCGGCCAGGTCCAGGTCCACGCCCGCATCATCCAGCTCCGACAAACTAAATCCCTGCGCTGGCAGCACCCGGTTAATTCCCGTCGGATACACCGGCCGCGGCGGACGGTGACGCTGCCACGGTCGGCGCGCCAACTCGTAGTATTGCTTCCAATCGCGTTTGTGCCAGGTGGTCATGCTTTTCTTCCGCTTCTACTACCCTTCGACGTAATTCTTGCCCAATTGGATGCAAAGCCGCCCCGTGGGTTTCACTGTATTTTCCACCGCCACGCTACTGCACGCGCAGCCGCTGCGAACGCTAACGATATACGCCGCCGCCCGCGGCGCGAGACATTTCCGGGCCCTCTGTATCAAACCCGTTACGGGGTTAATTGTTTCGCGCCTGCCATCCCGCGGGTTTGGGGGGCCTGCTTAACACGCGTATATGTCACCCGTCGGTCGGGTAGGTCGTAGAAGCTTGCCAACCGCGCTGCAGCTCCGCGCAATCCCTGCAAGCGGGTCGCGGGCGGCTGTATACTACGCGCATCCGCATGCAATGGCCAGGGTCATGACGCCTTCCGCTCACATTGTCGTTCACTATCACGAGCTGTGGCTCAAGCGCGGCAACCGCCGATTCTTTCTCCACAAATTGCGCGAAGCTTTGCGTCGCGCTCTCGACGGCATTCCCATTGCCCGCATCTCCCGTCCGGCGGACCGCCTCATCGTGGAAATCGCCGACGCCTCGCGCGTCGAGGAAGCCCTGCGGCGTTTGACTCGCGTCAGCGGCATTTCGCACCTGGCCATCGCCCGCGTATTGCGTCGCCCCGCTCTCGATGCCGACCCCCTCCTCGCCCTCCAAGATGCCGCTTGGGAGGAAATCCGCAATGAGCCCTTCGCCACCTTCGCCGTGCGCGCTCGCCGCAGCGACAAGGGTTTTCCTCTCAACGCCATGGCCATCGAGCGCGAAGTCGGCGGCTACCTCCTCCAAAAATTGCGCGCCGCAGGCCGCCAGGTGCGTGTTGATTTGAGTTCCCCAGAGCGTACCTGCCGCATCGAAATTACTCGCGGTCCGCTGCTCGTTTACGCCCGCCGTATTCTCGGCCCCGGCGGGCTTCCGCCCAACACTGCCGGCCGGCTCATTTGCCTGCTTTCCGGCGGATTCGATTCCGCGGTCGCCGCCTACAAAATGATGAAGCGCGGCGCCCACCTCAGTTTTATTCATTTTTGGGGAGGTGGCGCCGCTCCCGGAGAATCTTCCGTTCACATCGCCCACCAGTTGGTGCAGCGCCTGCTGCCCTGGCAATTCACCGCCAAACTCTATCTCGTCCCGTTCGAGCCCCTGCAGCGTGAAATCGCCGCGCGAGCCCCGGAAGCCTTCCGCATCCTGCTCTATCGCCGCTTGATGCTGCGTGTAGCAGAGCGCATCGCGTTGCGCGGCGGCGGCAAAGGCCTCATCACCGGAGACAGCCTGGGCCAGGTCGCTTCCCAAACTTTACAAAACTTGCAGGCCGTCGGCTCCATTGCCCGGCTGCCCCTTTATCGCCCGCTCATCGGCGACGACAAGCTCGAGATTCAAGAGATCGCCCGTCGCATCGGCACTCACGATATTTCCGAACAGCCCTTTCACGATTGCTGCCCCGTTTTTCAGTCCAGGTCGCCCGCGCTGTTCGCCACTTCGGACGCGTTGGACGCCGCCGAATCCGCCCTCGATATCGCGGCGCTTGTCGATCGCGCTATTCGCACTCTCGCCGTGGAGCGTTATCGGTTCGCGCAGGGCAAAGCCGAGCGCGTCGCGCCCAAACACACCATCACCGTGTAAAACTTCTTCAAGGGAGTCCTAGCGGTTTCCGGAAAGAATCCGCTTCGCTACCTGGAGAGTCGTTCGCCTACCAACGATTTCCGCGATCGCCTCGGTCTCCGCGATCTCCGCCGCGCCCGCCGCCGCCACCATGGCCACCGCGTCCGCCGCCCCCGCCGCTGCCGCGCCCGCCGCCGCCACCACCGCCGTATCCGCCGCGCCCGCCGCCGCCACCGCCGGCTCGTTCCGCCTGCGGCCGTGCTTCATTCACCACCAGGTTGCGTCCGCCGAAGTTCTGCCCGTTCAACGAGTTCACCGCGCGATCCGCATCCTCGTCATTGTTTACTTCCACGAAGGCGAACCCGCGCGACTGCCCCGTAAAACGGTCACGAATCAGATTGACTCCCGAGGGGGTGACACCGATCTGCGAAAACCACTCCTGAAGCTGCTCCTCCGTAGCCGAAAACGGAAGATTCCCTATATAGAGCTTCTTCACCTGCCTAACTCCTTCTGCCCGGAACCCAATTGCGAGTCGCGGAGCGCGCCGAAGAGACGAGAGTCGTAGCACGGGCAGTCCGGGTAGCAGGGCCACCACGGGCGCGAGACTGGCACTCCAGCGGTCCCCTGCATCCTCTCGAAAATTTACCCTATTTGCAATGGGAAAGAGCCTGTAGGAATGGTCGTCGCCGCGCCTTGCCACGGGCGGGGCGCTCAACCTAACTCCGAGTCCCCATCAGTGATACGATGCCCTCCGTTCCCGCCCCAGTGCGATGAGGTTTTTATGCGCGGCACCATGATGGATTTTCCTCTTACCCTCCCCACGCTCCTTGAGCGTGCCGATAAACTTTTCTCCCGAGTCGAAATCGCCTCCCGCCGTCCCGACCGCTCCATCGTCCGCACCTGCTACGGCAACTTCTATCGCCGCGCACGCCGCCTCGCTGCCGCTCTGACCAAGCTCGGCCTGCGTCCTGGCGACCGCGTCGCGTCCATGATGTGGAACCACTCCGGCCACCTCGAAGCCTTCTTCGGTGTTCCTTCCGCCGGCGGTATTCTGCATACCCTCAACTTGCGCCTCCATCCCAACGAAATTGCCGCCATTGCCAATCATGCCGCCGATCGCTTCCTGCTCATTGATGATGTTCTTCTTCCCACCTTCGAAAAATTCCGGCAGGACGCGCCCTTTGAACGCGTCATCCTCGTTCCCTACGGCTGCGGGGAAATTCCCGAGGGTTTTCTGAATTACGAGCAACTGCTCGCCGAGGCCGGCGACGACTTCCAATATCCGCACATCGACGAAAACGATGGCGCGGCCATGTGCTTCACTTCCGGCACCACCGGCTTTTCGAAAGGCGTCATCTATTCCCACCGCGCCCTCGTCTTGCATTCCTTCGCGGAAGCTATGGCCGATTCCTTCGCCATCAGCCATCACGACACCGTTCTTCCAGTTGCTCCCATGTTTCACGCCAACGCCTGGGGCCTCCCCTACACTTGCGTGATGACCGGCGCGCGGTTGATCCTGCCCGGCCCCAACGTCGACGCCGAAAGCGTTCTCGATCTCATCGAGCAGGAACACGTCACCGCCGCCTGCGGCGTTCCCACCGTTTGGCTCGGCGTCCTCTCCGCCCTTGAAAAAAATCCCACCCGCTGGAATTTTCCGTCACCCGTGCGCATCCTCATCGGCGGCACCGCCCCGCCCATCCGCCTGATGCGCGCTCTCGATCGGCACAATCTCCATATCCTGCACCTTTGGGGCATGACGGAAACCACCCCACTGGCTACCTTCGGCCGTCTCAAACGCCACATGGTCGACTGGACTGAAGACCAGCGCTACGAAGTCCGCGCCAAGCAAGGCTGGCCCGCGCCCTTCGTCGAGCTCCGCGTTACTCGCCCCGGCCCCGATGGCCCCGATGTCGAAGCTCCCCGCGACGGCGAAACCCCCGGCGAACTGGAAGTGCGCGGGCCCTGGGTAGCCGCAAGTTATTACAACGCTCCCGACCAAGCCCATCGCTGGACCCCCGACGGCTGGTTCAAGACTGGCGACGTCTCCACCATCGACGACGAAGGTTTCATCAAAATCGTCGACCGTGCCAAAGATCTCGTAAAATCCGGCGGCGAATGGATCAGCTCCGTAGACCTGGAAAATACCCTGATGGGTCATCCTGCCGTAAAAGAAGCCGCCGTAGTCGGCATCCCTCATCCCAAATGGCAAGAGCGCCCACTCGCCGCCATAGTCCTGAAAGAAGGCGCCGCCGCCACACCCGAAGAGCTCCGCGAATTCCTCGCCAAGTCCTTCGCCAAATGGCAGCTCCCCGATGCCTTCGTCTTCCTACCCGAGATCCCCCGCACCAGCGTAGGCAAATTCAAAAAAACCGCCCTACGCCAACAATTCGCCAACTGGAATTGGGACACGTAGGGGCGCAGCATGCTGCGCCCTGTCTTGGCAAGATTTGAAGTCGAAGCCGGACCCGCACCGTGGGTCCCCCCCCGGAGTCGAACCCAGCGCATCGCCGTGTGGGCGGTCGCCCTCTTTGTAGCCGCGCAGCATGCTGCGCGGTAACCAGGGAGCAAGATCCCTCCGGTCGCGCTGCTAGGCCGTGTCTCCCACCTGGTTTAGCCGCCCATCGTTTCGCCGCCCCGATCTTCTGTCCGCGTAACCGCCGCCGTTCCAATAAGTTCCCCATTCGTTCGAACGGATAACTCAATATCTATATATTCTAATTGACAACATCTTGCTCCCGTGCTATCGTTATTCATGAAATCGGCGCACCAGCCTGTTTGTTGTATCTTCCGCCTAGTTGCAAAAATTGCCGGGCAGTGTCTCCCGGTCGATCCACATTCTTCACACCTGGTTTCAGGGCAGGAAAGGCAGCCCAGCAAACCATTTAGAATCAACACTTGCAAAAGTGTATCAAAACAAACAACTTTAACTCCCTTTAGAATCAACACTTATGAAAAAAAGGGGGGGGTGGGGGTGGCCGGGCACAGCTTTCGAGCAATCACCAGCCACCAATATTTATGCTGGCTTAGGTGCGATAGGACGCGTTAATGCGCACATACTCGGCGGTGAAGTCGCAGGTCCAGTAGTGGGCGCGGGCCGGGCCGGAATGCAGATGCATCACGATGGGGACGTGGTCGGCGAGCAGGCGGTTGCTGGCCGCGCGCTCGTTGAAATCGAGCGGCTGGCCGCGCCGTAGCACCGGGATTCCCGCCATGGTGATGTCCACGCGCGCGGGATCGAAGGGCACGCCGGCGCGGCCTGCTGCAGCGAACACGCGGCCCCAGTTCGGATCGGCACCGGCAAATGCGGTTTTCACCAGCGGCGAAGTGGCCACCGTTTCCGCGATGCGCCGCGCCGCTGCTTCTGTTTTCGCGCCGCGCACCTCGATTTCGATCACGCGCTGCGCCCCTTCGCCGTCCGCGACAATCTGCAGGGCCAGCGAATGGCAGACCTGCTCGAGTGCGGCGCTGAAATCGCGGTGCGCTTTGCTTCCGCTCTTGATCGCCGGAGCGCCGGCTTCGCCATTGGCGAGAACCAGCAGCGCGTCATTGGTGGAAGTATCGCCGTCGATGCTGATCGCATTAAAGGTTCGTGCGGTGACGTCCTTCAGCGTCTTTTGCAGCAGCGCAGGCGATATTGCCGCGTCCGTGGTGACAAACGCCAGCGTGGTGGCCATGTTGGGGTGGATCATCCCCGCGCCCTTGGCGCAGCCCACCATGTGGATGCGCTGGCCGGCCATCTTGAAAGAGGCCGCCGCCGTTTTCGGCCGCGTGTCGGTGGTGCAAATGGCCAGCGAAACTTCCGCAAAGGAACGCGCGGAAGAGCGCCGATGCCGCGCCAGCAACGGCACCGCGCGCAAAAGCTTGTCGATGGCCAGCGGAACGCCGATCACGCCGGTGGAGCAAACAAAAACTTCTTCCGGTTTGCAGCCGAGGCGCTTGGCAGTTTCCGCAACGGTGCGTTGTGCCGCGGCGTAACCCGCCGCGCCGGTCGAGCAATTGGCGTTGCCGGCGTTCGCCACGATCGCGCGCATGCGGCCCTTGGAGGCGCGCAGGTGCGCTTGCGAAATGGTCACCGGAGCGGCGACCACCAGGTTTTGGGTGAAGACTCCCGCCGCGGAAGCGGGAACGTCGCTGGAGAGAATGGCGAAATCAAGCGCGCCGGTTTTTTTCAGGCCGCAGGCGGTCGCGGCGAAGCGGAAGCCGCGCGGGAGCGATGCTTCCGAAAGAGCTTGTTGCATTGCCGGAGGAGTCATAACGTGAGCGCGATGCTCACGGAAGGAACCTCCGTCCCTCCGCGGCCTGTGCAGAGGATGCGTCGCGTAACAATGCGCGTATTTCCGACAGAGTTTGTTGCAGTCGAACGGCTTGCGTGCTCATGGCGTGGCTCCTTGTTTGCTGCCCGGTGGACCGGGGCTTAGTGTAATGAGGCGGTGCTGCAAATCCGAAATGGCGGCGCGTACTGCTTCCGGCGCGGTCCCGCCGGGAACCTTTTTGCCGGCCAGCGCCGCGTCCAGGTTCAAGCCGGCGGCGAAATCGTTTTCAAACGCCGGAGAAAAGTTCTTGAGTGTTTCGAGTGGCAGCGCGGTCCACGCAACATTTTGTTTCTCGGCTTCGCGCAAGACTTTGCCGACGATGTCATGCGCTTGCCGGAACGGAAGTCCTTTGTGCACCAGGTAGTCCGCGGCTTCGGTGGCCAGCAGCGCCGGATTGGACGCGGCGGCGCGCAAACGGTCAGCATGGAATTTCGTGGCGGACAGCGCACCGGTGGCCACCGCAAGCATGTCCGCAACTTGATCGTGCGCGGAAAACAGCGCTTCTTTGTCTTCCTGCAGGTCGCGCTGATAGCTGGTGGGCAAGCCTTTCAGCGTAGTGAGCAGGCCGAGCAAAGCGCCGGTGATACGGCCGGTTTTGCCGCGAATCAGTTCCCAGGAGTCGGGATTCTTCTTCTGCGGCATCAGGCTGCTGCCGGTGGAATATTCGTCGGAAAGAATTACGTACGCGAATTCCTGCGAGGCAAAAATCACGAAATCTTCCGCGAGCCGCGAGAGATGCGTGGCGATTCCGGCCAATGCGAAAAGATAATCGAGCGCGAAATCGCGATCGCTCACCGCATCCAGGCTGTTCGCGGTGACACGGGAAAAGCCGAGTTCGCGCGCGATCGCTTCGCGGCCGATTCCGAAGCTGTTGCCGGCCAGCGCGCCAGAACCCATGGGACAAGCGTCGGCGCTGGCCGCCGCCGCTTGCAAACGCGCGAGATCGCGGGAGAAGGCTTCGGCGTGCGCGAGGAGGAAATGCGAAAGCAGGATTGGCTGCGCGTGCTGCATGTGAGTCATGCCGGCCATCGGCACGCTGATGTTGGCTCTGGCCTGTTCGAGAAAAGCGTTCAACAGCGCAAGGATGGCGGACTTCACGCGCGCTGCCGCGTCCATCACGAAGAGACGAAAATCGGTGGCCACCAGTTCGTTGCGGCTGCGGCCGGTGTGCAGCTTCCAGCCGAGCGCGCCGAGTTCATGGACCAGCGCGCTTTCCACAAAGTGGTGGACATCCTCGGCGGTGGCGCTTTCGAGCAAGGAAGGATCGCTGCCGATTTGTGCGGCGAGATTATCCAGCGCGCGTAGAGTATCGCGCACTTCCGCGGCAGTAAAAATGCCGATGTTCTGCAATGCTTTGGCCCAGGCGCGATCGACGGCCAGCTCGTAAGGCAGGAGGCGGCGGTCGAAAGAAAACGATCGCTGGAAAGCGTCGAAGCGCCGGTCCGGTTCGCGCTCGAAGCGGCCGCCCCAGAGGCGATCGTCTTTGCGTTGGGTGGGCGAAGTCATTGGAGGATCGTTTTCAGCCGTTTTTTCGCGTTGCATTTTTCAGGTTGATGACGCCGAAACCTGCCTGCGCAGTCAGCCCCGGGCTCTGCTGGTGTATGCATCGTGCCTGCGCTGGGAGACCCAGGGCCTGCAAGCGCATTCGCCGTGCCTCGCTGGGGCGCAGCGTGCTGCGCCCCTACGGGGATGGCGGCATTGTGGCGATCAGGCATTGTTGCTTTCGGCTTTGGCTTTGGGGCGGACGGTCACCGGCAAGGCGAAAAGGTTGATGAAGCCTTCGGCGTCTTTGGGGTTGTAGCGGCCCATGGTGAAGCTGGCCAGGTCGGTGCGATAGAGGGAGAAGGGCGAGACGCGCCTGGTTACGGTGAGCGTGCCCTTCCAGAGTTTCAAGCCTACGGCGCCGGTGACGCGTTGCTGCGCGACGCTGAAAAAGCCGTCAAGAGCGGCGCGCAGCGGGGAGAACCACAATCCGTAGTAAACCAGTTCGGCATAGCGCAGCGAAAGCGCTTGCTGGAAATGCGCGGTCTCACGGTCCACGGTGAGCGCTTCGAGTTCGCGATGCGCGGTGACCAGCAACGTGCCGCCGGGAGTTTCGTAGGCGCCTCGGGATTTCATGCCGACCAGGCGATTTTCCACGATGTCGGTGCGGCCGATGCCGTGCTTGGCGGCAATTTCGTTAAGGGTGTTCAGCAACTCGATGGGATTGGCTTTAGCGCCGTTCACGGAAACGGGGAAGCCGGCTTCGAAACCGATTTCTACTTCGGCGGCTTTGTCCGGGGCTTTTTCCGGAGAGCTGATCCATTGCCACATGGCTTCGTTGGGAGAATTGGCGGGATCTTCCAGTTCGCCGCCTTCGTGGCTGAGGTGCCAGATGTTGCGGTCGCGGCTATAGATATTTTTCTTGCTTTGTTCGACGGGGATATTGTGTTTTTGGGCGTAAGCGATAGCGTCTTCACGGGAATCAATATCCCATTCGCGCCAGGGGGCGATGATTTGCAGGTTGGGTGCGATGGCTTTGTAGGCCAGTTCGAAACGCACCTGGTCGTTGCCCTTGCCGGTGCAACCGTGGGAAAGGCCGTCAGCGCCGAGTTGCAGCGCGATTTCGGCCTGGCGCTTGCCGAGGATGGGGCGGGCCATGGAGGTGCCGAGCAAATAGGTGTGCTCGTAAACGGCGCCGGCGCGCAGCGTGGGCCAGATGTAATCGCGGACGAATTCCTGGCGCAGATCCTCGAGGTAGACGGCGGAGGCGCCGGTAGCCAGGGCTTTTTTGCGGGCGGCTTCCAGATCTTCCTGCTGGCCGACATCGCCGATCATGGCGATTACTTCGCAGCGATAATTTTCTTTGAGCCAGGGAATGATAATGGAGGTGTCCAGCCCGCCGGAATAGGCCAGGACTACTTTTTTGGGCTTGAGATTGCTTGATGCGGTGTTCACGGTTTGTGGTTGTTGCTCCTGTTGAATTTAGTGGTGGTGATTACCGGCGCAGCGTGCTGCGCCGCTACAGAGGAAATCATTACATCTTGCCGAGCTGGGGCGCAGCGGTGCTGCGCCCCTACTGAGAATTAGGCGGACAATGAGTGGCGGATACATCGTTAGAAGAGGGTGTGCAGGATAGCTTTCTGCACGTACATGCGATTTTCGGATTGGTCCAGGACTACCGAGCGCGGTCCGTCCAGGATTTCCTGGGTTACTTCCAGGCCGCGGTGGGCTGGGAGGCAGTGCATGAAGACGGCATCGGGCGCGGCCAGGGACATCAGCTGGGCGTTGACCTGGTAGGGCTGGAAAACGGCATTGCGGACTTCGCCTTCTTCTTCGAAGCCCATGCTGGTCCAGGAATCGGTGTAGACGGCTTGCGCGCCAGTGACGGCTTCGCGGGGGTCGGTCATCAATTCGATTTTGGCTTTGCTTTCGCGGGCGACACGTTTGGAATCGGCCAGCACTTCGGCAGCGGGAGCATAATCCGGCGGAGTGGCGATGCGGAGATGAACTCCGAGACGGGCGGCGAGACACATCAGGGAATGGCAGACATTATTGCCATCGCCGACGTAGGAGAGCTTGAGGCCGCGCAGTGCGCCGAATTTTTCCTCGAGGGTGAAGAAATCGGCCAGGGCCTGACAAGGATGGAATTTGTCGGAGAGCGCATTGATCACGGGAATGTCGGCATTGGCAGCCATTTCCTCGAGCACGCGCTGGTGATAAACGCGGGCGACGATGCCTTGCACCCAGCGATCAAGATTGCGGGCCACATCGGCGATGGATTCGCGGGCGCCCAGAGAAGCAGAGGCTTGGGTGTGATCCAGGAAGATGACGGAGCCGCCCATGCTTTGGATGCCGACTTCGAAGGTGACCCGGGTGCGGAGGGAAGGCTTCTCAAAGATGAGGGCGATGAATTTGCCGTGGAGAGTGGAGGCGTAACGAACCGGGCGCACTTTGATGTCGGCGGAGAGATGGAGAAGTTCGCGAGTGTGCGTGGGACTCCATTCCGCGCCGGTGAGGAGATCGTTCGATAAAGAAATGGGAGCTACGAGAGCTGTCGTGGTCATTTTTTACCTCGCTGCGGATTGCGCCAAGCGCCGCGGATTAGCGGCGGGTTGCGCGGGAGCAGCCGAAATGGATTTTTGGGTATTGGCCAGAACGAGTTCGAAGAGACGAAGGAATTCGCGGACTTGCGCGCGGGTGATGAGAAACGGCGGCAACAAACGCAAAGTAAAGTCGTGGGTGCAATTGATGAGCAAGCCGTGCTGGAGGGCTTCGGCAACGAAGGGATTACCGTCGATGGAGAGTTCAACGCCGAGGATCAGACCTTCGCCGCGGACTTCGCGGATGAAGGAGAAGCGGGAAGCAAGCTTGGACAGGCCTTGGCGTAGTTCTGCGCCACGCTCGCGGACGTTGGCGAGAAGCTTCTCTTTTTCGAGGATGGCGAGAAATTCGAGGGCGGTGGCGCAGATGAGCGGGCCGCCGCCGAAGGTAGTTCCGTGGAGCCCGGGAGAAAGGCGCGAGGCGACGGCTTCGGAAGTGAGGACGGCGCCGAGAGGCAGGCCGGCGGCCAATGGCTTGGCGACCAGAACGATATCGGGCCGGGAGGAAAACTTCTGGTAGGCGAAGTATCGGCCGGTGCGGCCGAGGCCGCATTGAATTTCGTCGGCGATGAGGAGGGCGCCATGCTGGGTGGCCAGGGAGCGAGCGCGATTCCAGAAGGCTTCGGTGACGGGATGGATGCCGCCTTCGCCCTGAATGGTTTCGAGGATGACGGCGCAAATGGTGTCGTCGAATTTGGATTCGAGATCGGCGAGGTCGTTGAAACGGACGAAGTCCACACCGGGGACGAGGGGAGCGAAGGGCAGACGATATTTTTCGGTGGAGGTGACACTGACGGCGCCAAAGGTACGGCCATGAAAGGAGTTGTGCATGGCCAGGACGCGATGCTTGGCGGCGGGCCGGTCCGGCGCATCGGAGGGAGTGCGGGCGCAAAGGCGAGCGAATTTCAGAGCGCCGTCGGCAGCTTCTGTGCCGCTATTGGAGAAGAATACGCGATCCATGCCGGAAATATCGGCGAGCTTGCGGGCTAGCGGCCCCTGATAGGCATGGTGATAGAGGTTGGAGAGATGGATGGCGCGCGCCGCCTCGCGGCGGATGACTTTGACAATGCGCGGGTGAGCGTGGCCGAGGGCATTGACGGCGATGCCGCCGAGAAAATCGAGATATTTTTTTCCGGCGGAGTCGAAGAGATAGGCGCCGCGACCGTGGGTGATGACGAAGGATTGTCGCTTATAGGTGGGGAGAAGAAAGCGGTCGGCATCGGCCAGGCAAGGATCGAGCTTGGGCGGGGGAAAGTGCGCAGGCCCGGACTTCGACAGCGAGCGGGCGACCGGTTTCTTTTTGGTGGGAGAGCGCATCACGCCGCCGAGAGGGCCGCCTGAGCAGCGGGTAAGGGTTCGCGCAGCACGCGCGTTCCGGGAACGGCGACGGAGCGGGCATCGGCAGTTTGCGAGACGCGCAGGAGGGAATCATCAGACGTGCCGCCGACGATGTGGACTTCGCGGACGCCGCCTTCGAGGGCGCGCTTGGCGGCTTCGAGTTTGAGAACCATGCCGCCGGAAACGACTCGCGATTGCACAAGGCGCTCAATTTCTTCCCAGGTGATAGCCGAAAGGACTTTGTCGCCATCGAGAACGCCGGCCACGTCGGTGAGATAGATGAGGCGGTCGGCGGCGAGATATTCGGCGCAGGCGGCGGCCATGTGGTCAGCGTTGATGTTGTACAGCTCATTATCAGGGCCCAGACCAAGGCAGGGAGCTACGGGAACCAGACCCTCACGCCAAAGCGACTCGATGAAAGAATTATTCAGGCCGGTGAGATAGCCGACGAAGCCGAGGCGGCCTTCCACTTCGTTGTGAACCATAGGCTCGGCGCGGAAGCAGGAGGCGTCGGCAGCGGAGATGCCGACGGCGGGAGCGCCTTCGGCGGAGATGGCGGAGGCCAGGCGTTTGTTGAGCAGGCCGGCGAAGACCATGACGGCGACGTCGCGCGTTTCGCGATTGGTGACGCGCAAGCCGGCGACGAAGTTGCTTTCGATGCCCATGCGCTTGAGGGTGGCGGTGAAAAGACGGCCGCCGCCGTGGACCACGAGGAGTTCCTGACCCTGTTGCGCCAGCGCGGCGATCTGCCGGGCGAGATCACGGACAGTGGCGTCGTTTTCGAGTAAAGCTCCGGCGAGTTTAATGACAGTTTTCATTGCAGTGCGGTCTGCTCCTCAACGCCTAACATGAGATTGAGATTTTGAACGGCCTGGCCCGCGGCGCCTTTGCCAAGATTATCGAGGCAAGAGACGACGATCAGGCGTTTGCCGGAGGAATCCAGAGAAAAGCCGAGGTCGCAGAAATTGGTGTGGGCGACGTGCTGCAGTTCGGGCAGCGAGCCGGCGGCCCAAATGCGCAACATGGGGCGCCCAGCGTAGAACTTGCGGAAGATGGTTTCGATGGCTTCCGGAGATTGCGGGGAGCTGAGGTTGACATAGATGGTGGAAAGAATGCCGCGGGCGAGCGGAAGGAGATGAGTGGAGAAGACGAGACGCTCCTCGGGCAAACCGGTATGTTCGAGAATTTCCGGGGTGTGGCGATGAGAGAAGAGGTTGTAGGCCTTGAAATTTTCGTCGACCTCGACGAATTGGAGGTCGCGACGGGGATCTTTGCCGGCGCCGCTGGCGCCGGACTTGCAGTCGCAGACGACGGTGCTTTCGCCGGCGATGAGGCCGGCATCGGCAAGTGGTCGCAGGGCGAGAATGACGCTGGTGGCGTAGCAGCCGGGATTGGCGATGAGGCGGGCGGAGGAGATATCGGTGGCATACAGTTCGGGCAGGCCGTAGACGGCGTCGGGGAGCCAGTTGGCGTGGGGCGTGGGGAGCTTGTACCAGGACGCGAAGGTGCCGGCGGAACGGAAGCGGAAGGCGCCGCTGAGATCGACTACGCGGAGACCGGCGTCCAGGAGCGCAGGAGCAATTTCCGCGGAGACTTCATGGGGTGTGGCGAGGAACGCGGTGCCGGCGTTGCTGGCGATAATTTCGGGAACGGAGAGCGAGCGAAGGGGGGCTTCGCCGACGCCACGGAGTCGAGGGAAAAGTTCGGCGAGGCAGTTTTTGCCTTGGGTGTCGCGGACGTAGAAGACCGGCGACTTCACGGCGGGATGCCGGACGAGGATGCGGGCCAGCTCGAAACCGGTGTAGCCGGTTACGCCGACGACGGCGAGTTGTGCCGGATTGCGCATGTCAGGCGCGGCGGCCTACCAGCGATTCGATTTTTTTCTGGAGGGCTTCGCGGGATTTCTTGTCGGGGGTGATGATGAGCACAGTATCGTCACCGGCGATGGTGCCGGCGGTTTCCGGGAACTTGGCGCTATCGACGGCAGCAGCGAGAGGCTGGGCGCCGCTGGGCGGCGTTTTCAAGACGAGCAAATTTTCGGCGGGGCGAATGTCGCGAAGGAACTCGGCGAGGGCGCGAGCAAGAGAAGGCAAGCCGTTGGAGTCTTCGGGGAGCGCGGCGGCGGTGCGATAGCCTTCGAGAGTCTTGACCAGGCGGAGTTCCTGGAGATCGCGGGAAAGAGTGGCCTGGGTGACGCGCAATTTCTGGGCCGCGAGACGGCGGCGCAACTCTTCCTGATTGGTGATGGAAGCATCGGAAATGAGACGGAGAATCTGGCCGTGGCGGAAAGTTTTGGCGGTGTTCATGACAGGGTGAAAATATGCACTCACCTGTATATTTATACGGATAACCAAAAAGGATGTCAATCGGAAAATCCGGGCCAGGCCGGGAGGGGGGCGACACTGGCCGAGCGGACATGGATGAACGAAAGTACAGCTGATGGAGGATTGGCATCACCGGTCCCGATGGGTAGTGGATTCTTTTGGCCGGTAATGTTACTTATCAAAGAAGCCTTCGCGCTCATGGGAACACGCTGCCAAACCGCGGGATGCAAGAACGACTCTCCGCCGGCGCTTGCCGAACAGCAGTTATGCGTGTTGCATTTCACGCTTTCGCTGGAGAGCGGGTGCGCGGAGATGCGCCGGGAAACGGCGCTGGGGCATGCCGGGCACGAGCGGCAACGGGAGATCATGCGGTTTATCACGGAAAATGGGGAGAAGCTGGCACGGGTGGCGACCAGCGGGTTGCATTTGACGGATGATTTGAAGGCGCGAATATTGAGCACGTTTCTTACGCTGATGAATCTGCGGGAGAACCTGGATCGGGCTTCGATGCGGTCTTCTTACGGGCGGCACACGGTTCCGCGGTAAAAA
>Ga0070730_10002939_pt1 | contig 15451 bp, 9 predicted proteins | sample Coa_R1_3_FD_66447 | JGI IMG/M metagenome (GOLD analysis project Ga0070730, IMG submission 66447) | Surface soil microbial communities from Centralia Pennsylvania, which are recovering from an underground coalmine fire - Coalmine... | ecosystem: Environmental > Terrestrial > Soil > Unclassified ...
CTGAATTTCCGCCGGATACCCCAGCGGACCATCAGGGTCTTCGGCAGGCTTCTCCGCGGGCGGCGCCGGCTCCATCTCCGCCGGCTTGACCACCTCAGGTACACTCTGCCGTAACGCACGGTTGCTCTCAACCTGCTGCTGCTCTTGCCGCTCTCTTTCGCTATTTTCCTGCTGCGATTCGACTTTCGCGGCTTCGCGTTTTTCGTATTGCCGATCCTGGTATCGCGCCTCTTCATCTTCCGCCTCGATCTGTCCTTGGCGAAATTCTTTCTGGCGCGCGGTTTCATCAATCTGATCCTGGCGGCGCTCTTCGCGCCGATCGGCTTCGCGGTTGTCTTCCTGCCGGTTGCGCTCGTGTTCTTCGTCCTCTTCGATGCGACGCGCTTTCAATTCGGGATCGGCGCCGATTGCCGGGGACTCATAATTCACTGAGTCCGACACGCTTTCAAATGGATCGACATAGAGGTACGTGGGAGCCGGCGGCGGTGGAGGGGGCGGCGGGGGTGGTGGTGGAGGCGGAGGAGGAGGCGGCGGGGGTTGTAATGCCGGTACCTTTTCTTCTTCCACGGCCTCGGCGCCCGAGATAGCTTCAATCGGATTCATGACTGCACCGATTTACCGAGGCGCGCCGCCGAATTCAACCGCTCGATCAAGAGGGGCCGGGCCGCCTCCCATCCATGCTTTTCGGCCATCATCGACATCACGATCCAGGTCATTTTGTCCTGCAACAATTGCATGATCGCCTGCACGGCGGGTTCGGCGGGCTTCAACTCCACCGACGCTGCTGTATAGGCTTCATCCACGTCGGGCGGCTGCTTGAGCATGTACTTTTCGAGGGAAGCCTTGAGCCTGGGCGCATTTTCCGGGTCGGGAACAATACGCGACATCTTAAGAAGTATCCGGTTCATCACCGGAGTCAGCCACCAGATGGCGCGCTCTTCTTTCTTCGATGTGGCTTGCACACTCAAATTCGGCGCGGCAGGTGCGGGCGCGGCAGGCTGAACTTCAGGCAAGGGAGCGTTCTTTCGCAGCGCCACGGCTGCTTCCTGCACTTCTTTCGCGGCCATCTCTTCGGCGATGAGCGAAACCATGGCCCATTGCGCTTTTTCCGAGATCGCCGCCACCAGGCGGTTCAGCTCCTCCGGATTGTCCTTCAGCGCCTTTGCGGCCGCCGCTTTTGCGCCCTCCACGTCAGGGCGTTTCAGCTCAAGCCTCTCCCGCACGGCGTGATACAACACAGACGTGTTGCGCGATTTATCCATAAACTCGAGAACGCAGCGCTCCAGTTCCGCTGAAAGCCAGTCTCGGGCCGTTTCCGTTTTAGAAATTGCCGGCGCACTGTCAAGAGATTTCGAGGGAACCGCCGCAGGCGCCGGTTTCTCCGCCGGCTTGTCCTTCTCCGGAAGCGGCGGCGCGACATAAGGCACCATCTTCGGAGGCGACAGATTGAGGCGCCTGGCATTCTCGCGGATTTTCTCCATCATGGCGTCCTTGGAGAGACCCTTCATATTGATGCCTTCAGCCTGCGTGAGCACCGGAAGTCCGGCATCCCGATCGAGCACAATGGCCTGGCCGCGTTTGAGCCGCGAGTGGGCATACCGTTGTTGGGCTTCGTTCAGGTTCAGTTCGTCACTTAAGCGCTCAAAACCCACCCGGTCTGACAGCCGCATCATGATCTTCACGTACGCGTTGTCCATGACGCCGCCCACCAGGCTGCTCGGCCTCTGGTCGAGAATCATGACGCCCTGGCCGAATTTTCTTACTTCCGCCAGCAGCACGTTGAGGTCTTCTGAGCTTTTGCCGCCGGCTCCTTCGGTTTGCCCTCCCGCCAACAGGCGATGCGCTTCCTCAATCAGCATGATGTGCTCGCGTTCCTCACCCTGGAGCGCCATCTGCCGCGACTGATATTCGATGTGGCCGGTAAGCTGCGATATGAAAAACGCCATCAGCAGCGCGATGTTGTCGGAATCGCCAAGAGCGCCCATCTCAATCGCCGCAGGCTGCTTCAGCAGTTTCTGGAAAAAATCATAATTGTTCGCCGGCGTGTTCAGAATGTGCCCCATCTTCTTGCCGATGGCATCCACACGAATCGTGCAGGCGCCGCGAATGACACCTATCGATTCCTTGGAGCCTTCATAGAGCGTGAGGGCCTTCTCGTTCAACTCGTCCTGGATGGCGCGCGCAAAATCGGAAAGCGTGGGCGAGCTGCCTTCCTGACTTCCTTTCGCTTCCATGCTCTGGGCGCGACCTGCACCGCAGTAGCGTTCATCGCAATAGAGCCGCTCCAGCGCTCCTTCATAGATCGCCGGCACCGGGTCGAACATGGAAAAAGCGGCCTTGAACGCCGCAAGGATCCGCGTGGCGTGGTTGCGTACGGTTACGCCCGGCGGCACCGAGAACGGATTGAACTGGAGCGGCAAACCATCCTGGTCGCCGGCAGTGTAGACAATCAGGTCATCTTTAAGCGCCGGATTGTTGACCAAGCCGCGGTACTCGTTGCCCGTGGAAGGGTCGAGCACCAGAAACGGTATTTTCTGGTTCCAGAGCTGAATCAGGAGCGAAAAGGCAAGATTGCTCTTGCCACTGCCGGGCGCGCCCACCAGCAGCGAGGGCATCATCAGGTCGTTGCTGGTGACGTAGAACGGCTCGCCTCCGGTTCCGTCCCCGGCCGGCTGCAGATATTCCTGGCGTTGATACAGATAGCCGATGCGGATCTTCTTCTGCTTCGGCTGGAATTTCGACTTGTTGAGAGATTCCGGAGGAATGACAAAAGGCGTATCCGACGTGCTCAGTGCCGAGGTCTGGCCTGCCTGATCGAACACCGGCAGATGCAGCAGGCTGGTCGCTTCTTCCGACGTAACGATGGAACGCAGATCGACCATGTGTCCGATCGCAGGGTTCGGATCGGTGCGCGCCCAGCGCGTCTGCACCATGAAGGTCACGTTGTTGACTGCCTGCGGCAGCTCAGGTGCAGGAGGGCGGACAATATCGGGCCGGACCCAGCCGAGAGTGCCGGACGTGTCATCGGGGGCCGGTGACGACAGGGCTGCCCGCACCGCCCCGATCAGCGAATCGGGAACGACCTGCCTCGCCGCCAGCACCACGCGCGTGCCAAACAGGCGGTCGGCGTTGGCGATGAGCTTTTCGTAGACATGGCGGCCCCGGTAAACATAGGCGATATGGGCCGCGCTGGATGAAGCGGCATCTACTTCTCCGGCGCGCATAGACTCGGCAGTGACCATCCCATCGGTGCGTACCTGCTCGCCGTGGCTCAATCGCCGATCCAGATCTTCGGCGATCACGCCGAACCATCGTCCCGCGCCCGCCACCAGATCGAGACCGCTCTTTTGATCGAGCCGCACAGGCGACAATTCAATACGCACCGCGGCCGGTTGCGATGCTGACGCCAGGCCTTCAATCAGCCCCAACCACGGGTCGCGCCGTTTGTCGGCCCACAAGCGGTGAGGAACATAGTGGAGCGCGCGCTGCCCTGACCAGGTTTGCCGTTCCTCGAATTTCCGCAGCTCCACCACGTCAAGATCGGGCCATATACCCTCCGCTGATGTGAACAGAGCTGTGTTCAGGTCGGCGGCATTCAGCGCGACCGGCTCGCCATAGCGGTAACTCCCGCCCCGCGGGAACGATTGTGCCGCCCGCAAAGTAAAGGCGCGCACGTCGTCTACGGATTGTTCTGAGGTGAGGTGCGCGGAGCGGCACAGCACATAGATCCGCACTCGGGAAGCAAGGGTTGACTGGTCGGGATGCGCCATCAGTTGCAGCGCCACAGAGCGCCGGGCACTGGCGTCGTGTAGCTCCAGCAGATAGATCTGGAAGCGATACAGCACGTCAGCCAGAACATCGGCGTAACTCTGGTTCTGGTCTCGCGTGAGCGCGGGTAGGGTGGGGATTTCGAATCCGCTGCATGCATAGAACAGCAGCTCCGCCGCCACCGGCAGATACCCCATATACATCTGCTTGTTGGGGTTATAGAGAACGTAGGGAGTCTTCATGAGGGTTCCGGGGACTGGTTCAGATCATGAAAGGCCGGTAGACCTTCCATGCGGGCGGTGGAGCCTGCTTCAGATAGGGGTTGGAAAGATCTGGTATCTTCAGCGGCGGGAGGGCAGGGATTCCCATCATGCTGCCCCACGCGTTAAGCTGCTGGTCCTGCGCGGTCATCATTCCCATCATCTGGTTCATTTGCTCATCCGAGGCGCGCAGCTTGTCTTTGATGCTGGGGCCATAATCGCCCTTGCTGTGCTGGTACGCTTCCAGATCGTCGTCGTTTTCTTCCTGCGCCAGAGGATGATTGCAGATCATCTGCCATTCCGGATCGTACTCGGCCAGTTTCAATCCGCCGGGCGCATCGCACTGCGCCTTCAGCGCCGGACGCCGCTGCAACAGCTTGTGCCACTCCCGCGCTTTATACCTCCAGCGCTCACGCAGCACTCCGATGGTCATAAACACTTTTAAGTCAGTCAGGTCGAGGGTCTTGGCAGTGACGCGCCGCAACAGACCGGGAATATTGGGCATATATATAGGATTGGCCTGGCGCCTGGGATCGTTGACCAGGCTTTGCAGCAGCTCGATCTTGCCGATCTCTTCGGCCTGCTCGTTTTCGTAGAGCCAGGCAAGGTCATCCGCCATAGGCATCAGCTTCTGTTGCTGCCACGCTTGAAGCTGCTCTTCAGTAAGGGCCGAGGCCGCCTTTTCGAAGTTCGGGCCGCGCAGATAATTCTGAATCGCCCATGGAACACGCCCAAAGGCCTGTGCATCGGCCTGCTGCAGCATTCCATACCAGTGCAAGATGCGCATCCAGGGAAAAAGACGCTGCTGCTTTTCTTGCCTCGATTCCGCCAGCCTGAACTGAAGCGTACGAGTATCGACGAGCATATCTTCATCGATCTCAGGGCTCGCGATATGGAAAGAAGTAATACCACGGGCGCCGCCAGGCGAGAGCGTAGCCGTACCCGACACCTGCCCGTTGCGGAAACGGTTGATGGTCACCGGCTTCTGAAATACGCTCATGATGTTCCAGTTGAAACTGTAGTACTCAGGCACTTTGGTTCTGGAACTGAAAACGGTAATCTCGTCTTCGCCGTTCACCGGCAGTTTTTGGAAACGGCATATCTTCCACGAGTTGGTAAAGGGGTCACCGTCGCGCCAGATGCTGTTGTAAACACCGGCATAGAACTGACTCGTCCATTCAGGCGTGAGATGCCAAATCGGCACAGTCCCACCATTTGGAACTTCACGCGCCCAGAGCTCCGGGCCAATGGTCGCAAAGACACCCCACTTGTCCATCCTGCTTCCCCCAACATTCCAGTCAAAATTGTTGATTGAGATACCGAGTATACCCCGACTCGGTGTGGAAATTTTGTTGACCTAAAGGCAAAATTTACCTAACAAATCACCTAACATTCTTGACATCACTAACCTTGACTTTGAGTTTGATGGATCAAGCAGCTCACACGAGTGCTGCTGGTTAGAACCAATTTGGGAGATCAACTTGATTTTGAAGAGGGGGCTAAAGGGAGTCCCACTATGGGCAGATTCAGGTCCTCGGGTTTCTTCCTTACCCCATCATTGCAGCCCACCACGCTCCGCTCCTATGCATCGCATGATGTACCAACTCCTAAATCGTTGAGATCTTTTCCCCTGCGGAGACCGTACATGCCGGCATTCTTATCGATTCACCAGAAACCACAACTCTATTCCGTGATTTTCAGTTTCATCCTGCTGTTCACCTTAATACTGTCTGGGTGCGGAGGCAGTTCCACTACCATGACGAATGCTGGACCGGGTGGCTCGAGTCCGACACCGGCAGCACCTACGCCTACTCCGGTACCATCACCCACGCCCACACCCGCGCCCAGTTTAGTCACATGGAGCCCAACCACCAGTCCCTTACCTGCGCCAATGGCGCCTGAGCCTCCACCGCCAGCACAGCTCTCGTTTCCACTCTCCATCTCCAGCCCTTCCAGTGGCGCAACCGTCAACTCGCCGGCGCATGTAGTGGCTTCGGCCTCGCCCGCAAACCCGATTTACTACATGCGGGTCTATGTCGATAATCTGGCTGTATATTTCACCTTCGATAAATCCATGGACACCCAGATATGGATGGCGCCTGGCGCACACACACTGGAAATCATGGCGATCGACAACAAGGGCTTCATCTCGGCCGTCGTGATGCCGGTTACGGTGGCGGCGCAACCCTCATTCACCGTCAGCAGCATTCAGGCGCTGCCCGGATGGCAAGCCTGTTCTGCTGTCTTTCCACCGGAGGCGCCGCGGCATGGCCAAGTCTGTGCCGCAGGATTGGGCACGGCCACGGTCAGCATGACTCCCGGCCAGAGCACGCCGTCGCTCGACGGCAACTCAGCCAAGTTTTCCATCGCCGGGCCTACAGGATATTCCAACGAGCTATGGTTCAACCCGGTCGGCGGCGGCAGCAACGTAACCCATTTCGTCTACGATCTCTTCTTTCTGATCGACAACCCCACGGCATCGCAGGCCCTGGAGTTCGACGTCAATCAAACGTTCGGCGGACAGCGTTGGACCTGGGGCACAGAGTGCAACTTCAACGGTACAGGCAAATGGGACATCTGGGACCCGTTGAATGAAACCTGGGTGCCAACTTCTGTAGATTGCAAGCCCTTCGCCGCCAACACCTGGATTCACCTGATCTGGAACTTCGAGCGGATCAACGGCCAGGCACACTACATCAGCCTCACCGTAGACAATCAGACATTCAACATCAACCAGTTCTTCAATCCGCAACAGAATTGGACCCTGGAGGAGATCGACGCGGCCTTCCAGATGGACGGAAACTTTAAACAACAACCCTACAACGTTTGGCTGGATAAGGTGAATCTGCAAGTGTTCTGAAAACTTCGACAATCTCGAAGCAGGCTTTTATGATAAAAGCGCCCATGCGCAACGCTTGCTCCAAGATCGTCCTGCTTATTTTTTGCTGGATGGCAGTTCCCTCATCTCTTATCGCTCAAGAGCCCAATGCCCAGGAGATTGTCCGGCGCGCGATTGAAGCGGACCAGCGTAACTGGGCCTTGGCCCGCAACTACACTTGCCAGGAGCGAGTGGCGCAAAGACGTCTGGATCATCAGGGCGCTATGAAGTCGCAGGTCATCAAGACCTATGACGTCACCATTTATTACGATGAGCCTTATCAGCGGCTTGTCCAGATGAACGACAAGCCCTTGTCCGATAAAGAAGAGAAGAAAGAAGAAGAGAAGTTGGAGAAACTGATCTCCAGGCGCAAAGCCGAGAGCCAGCAGGATCACCAAAAACGCGTGGAAAAACAGGAAAAGCAGCGCGAAGAAGATCGGGCTTTTGCCCGCGACGTAATCAACGCCTACGATTTTCGCATGGCCGGCGAGGAACAAATAGACGGCAGGAATGTCTATGTAATTGAAGCCATTCCCCGAAAAGATTTTCACCCGACTCAGCCTCATGCCGATGTCCTCTCCAAAGTTCGAGGCAAAGCCTGGATTGATAAAGAAGATTATGGATGGGTGAAGATTCAGGCTGAGGTCATTGACACCATCTCGTTCGGATTATTTCTGGCCCGCATCCACCAGGGATCGCACCTGGACTTTACCCAGAGCCGAATCAACAACGAAATCTGGCTCCCCCGTCGCATCATAATTGACGCCAGCGCCCGCCTTATGCTGCTGATGAATGGCGACTTTGAACAGGAAAATACCTTCACCAACTATAAGAAGTTCACGACCACTCACCGGTTCATTCCCGAAACACAAGATGCCCAACCTGGGCCACCTAAGTAGCTGGCCTGTAGTCTCTGCACATCCTGTGAATAACTTAATAAGCTAGACCGTAGGCAACACAGGCTCCTACTTACCTCTTACGATTCGATATATGAATCAAGGATGTCAGCATAAATCATAAGAAAAAAATATGTTGATACTTTTGTTTTTAAAATTTCAGTACAAATTCAAGCTAAAGTACCAATGTAATGCATACAAAAGAAAATTCCCAACATAAGATAACTTTAACTTTCGTATGCATCCAGGTTCACACTTCGTACGGTTGCTGTTGTTATCTATGCTCTTTCTCTGTCTTGCTGAAGTCTCTTCGTCGGCCAAGCAGATTGCGGTCATTGTAAACAACGGGAACAGCGTCCAAGATATCAGCGCAGTGGAGATGGCTAAGATCTTCAAGTGTGGCACGCGAACATGGGCCAGCGGGATCCAGATTACCGTCGTTGTGCGCGATCCTTCTACTCCCGAAATGGAGTTGTTGCTGTCACGCATTTATAAGGTATCTCCCGACGAAATGAAGAGTTTCATTGCGGCCCACAAAGATGTGGTTATAGTAGTCGATTCCAACGCGGCGATGCTGAATGCCGTGCATACCATTCCAGGCGCAATCGGGTTGATTGATGTGTTCTCGATTAACCAGCAAGTTAAAGTTTTGAAGATCGATGGCAAATTGCCGGTTGAGTACGGTTATATTCTCCGTGGAAATTAGCAGAATGAATAGAAACAGACTTATTTTTCGTTGCACTATCGCAGCATTGGTTTTCGCCGCCGTCTCTGGATTGGCTGTAGCGCAGTCGCTTTCCGGTGGATCGGGACAAGAGCGCATGCCGATTACGACCAACTCGCCGGAAGCCCGCACTCTTTTTGAGCAGGGCGTGGTTGAATGGGAAAACCTCCATATTTCCCGGGCCCTGGAGCACTGGCAGGCGGCGATCGAGAAAGATCCCAACTTCCTGCTGGCTCATCTTTATATTTCAGAGCGCATCCCCGATCCGGGCCAGCAAGCGGCAGAGCGCAAAAAAGTTCTGGATCTGATGAGCTCAGTCACGCCGGACGAACGGCTCATGGCTGAATGGATCATCGGCGATAGTCGCGGCGACATAATATCTGCCCTCGCTGCCATGAACGAACTGTTGAGCCACTATCCCAGAGACAAGCATCTCTATTGGTTCGCTGCCCTTTCCATGGGGGCAAACTACCACCAGTGGGAACGGTCGGCGGAGCTGGCCGAACAAGCTGTACGTGTTGATCCCGATTTCGCGGGCGCGCTCAATAACCTTGGCTACGACTATGCCTTTCAAGGAAAGTTCGATAAGGCATTCCCGGTCATGCAACACTACATTGAAGTTCTGCCGGGAGAACCTAACCCGCAGGATTCCTATGCTGAGATCTTGAGAATGGCTGGCCGCTTCGATGAGGCTGTTGAACACTACCATGCTTCCCTGAAGCTCGAACCCAACTTCGGTGAATCACTGCTCGGGCTGGCCGATACTTATGCGCTGATGGGCAAGGGAGATCAGGCCCGCGCGCAATACGAAGTCGCCATCCAGCATGCCTATACCAAGGCCTATTCCGTGATGTGGAAACTTCGCTGGGCCACGACTTACGTGCGCGAAAACCGGTTGAAAGACGCCGATGCCGCGTTTCAGGCAGCGGCCGAGATGGCGCATGGCAATTCCGTGGGCGTACTGGAGGCGGAGGCCTATCGCATCATAGCGCTGTATCAGCCGGATGGCGCGGTAGCTTCACGGTGGCTGAAAAAGGCGATGGAAGTGTTGGACCATCCCCACGATACTTCGCACAATGCCCGCCAGCAGGAGCTCGCACTGATCCTGCGTACTGAAATTTATCGGGCAGTTCAACTGCAGCGCCTTAACGGTACGGCCGATATTTTGGCGCAGCTCAAGAAGATGGCAGATGAATCGCACAATCCCAATATTGATATTGCTTATCACGCGTCGGCTGGACTGCTCCTGGCTGCCAAACACAAATGGCTTGAGGCCATTCCTCATCTTGAAGAAGACGCCAATGATCCATTTTCCATGGAACTACTGGTGACCGCCTATCAGAAAGCCGGCCTGGCAGCCAAATCGGAAAAAATGGCGCGCGCGCTGGTGGCTCTGAACGCCCCGAGCGTCGAGCAAGCCCTGGTAGTGCCCAGATTTCGAACACAAAGCAAACATAACTAAACCATCCAGGTTTCACTGCCGATAACGCAACGGAGCCTGTCCCCCATAGAAAAAATACCGTACTGCGACGTGCTTTGAAATCGTATGGTTTCATGCAATTCCACTCTGCGCTCCTCTACTCTCTCGGCGCCTCTGCGGTGTGCTTTTGATTTTAAAAATCTTGCAATGCCTGAGAATCGAGTCTCACATGTTTAGTCGAAGCGTTTTAGTTCGCTCTGTTGCTGTCTCCATTTTCACCTGCACTTTAGCTCTGGCCCAGAAAGGTCAAGTCTATCAACGTCCCCGGTCCTTTGATCGGACTGCGATGGACATGAGCATGGATCCCTGCGAAGACTTCGATGAGTATGCCTGTGGCACATGGCGCAAGAACAACCCAATCCCTTCGGACCAGGTCTTCTGGGCCCGCTATAACCAGTTGGCTGAATACAATCGCGAAGTGCTGCGCAAAATCCTTGAGCAAGCCTCCGTTGCCACACCAAAGCGGACGCAAGCTGCAGCGATTGCCGGTGACTTCTACTTTTCATGCGTGAATGAGGCCGGCGTGAACCGCAAAGGAGTGGGCGCTCTGAAGCCGCAGCTCGCTCGAATCGCCTCAATTTCGAACCGTGAGCAATTTATGGATAGCGTCGCCTACCTGCAATCCCATGGCGTGCCCGCCCTGTTTGAATTTGGCGCGCAACCCGATTTGCATGATGCTACCCGGGAGATCGCTACAATTTTTCAAGGCGGCCTTGGGCTTCCCGATCGCGATTACTATGTCAACCAGGATGAAAAATCAAAAGCGACGCGCGCCCGATACCTGGTGCATATGGCCGCGATGTTCGAGTTTTCCGGGGACGGTCCTCTGATAGCACAAAAGGAATCATCGGCCGTTCTTGCTGTTGAGACCAGGCTCGCGGAGGCTACCCTGGAAAGAGTTAAGATGCGCGATCCTAAGAATCGCGATCACAAGATGACGGTCGGTGATTTAACTGCCCTGGCTCCCGCAGTCCCCTTTGCTCGTTTCTTCAAGACCACGGGTGCGCCCACATTCAATGAGGTGAACGTCGCCCCTCTGGAATTCTTTCAAAAGCTGAATGCAGCCATCGATTCGCTACCTCTGGATAGCTGGAAAACATACCTGAAATGGCATGTGCTCCAGGCGAATGCCCAGTTTTTGTCCGACCCATTCGTCAATGAGGATTTTGAATTCGAGCGCCGTTATTTGAATGGCCAGAAGGAACTTGAACCGCGGTGGAAGCGATGTGTATCCGCGGCGGACCACCTGGTGGGGCAAGCTTTGGGCCGCGTTTATGTGGAACAGACTTTCAGTGCGGCCAGTAAACGGCGCACATTGGAGATGGTGGATCTGGAGGAGAAGGCGCTCGGTGAAAGCATTCAGGAGCTTCCGTGGATGACCGCTGAAACCAAGAAGCAGGCTCTCCTGAAACTGAAGGCCGTCACCAACAAAATTGGCTATCCTGAGAAGTGGCTCGACTACAACACCGTGCAATTGAAGCGAGACGATCTGCTGGGCAACGTCAACCGCATCCAGATGTTCAGGATGAAATACAACCTCGGCAAAATCGGCGGGCCGCTCGATAAAAAAGAATGGAATATCACTACGCCTACAGTGAATGCTTACTATTACCCGCCGGAAAACAGTATCAATTTTCCAGCCGGAGTTCTCCAGCCGCCTCTTTTTGATCCAGACATAGACGACGCAGTCAATTTTGGCGCCATCGGATGGCTGATCGGCCATGAGTTGACGCATGGCTTTGATGATCAAGGAAGTAAGTTTGACGGCCAGGGAAACCTGACCAACTGGTGGACCCAGAGCGACCGCGACGAGTTCGAGAAAAGAACAAGCTGTTTGGCCGATCAGTACCAGGAGTTTGTCGTAGTGGACGACATCCATCTGAACGGCCGGCTCACCTTGGGCGAGAATACGGCCGACAATGGCGGCATTCGCATTGCCCTCTCGGCTCTACATAAGGCTGCCGCAGCCAAAGGGACGGCGGAAAATATGATAGATGGCTTCACCAGCGACCAAAGATTTTTTATCGGCTTCGCCCAGCAGTGGTGTGCCAATATCACTCCGGAGCGGCTGCGAGTAATTGCCAAAGTCGATCCCCACGCCCCAGTGCGCTTTCGGACGCTTGGCACCTTGCGAAACCTGCCTGACTTCGCGCGAGCTTTTGATTGTAAGCCTGGGCGGAAAATGGTCAGTGCAAACGCCTGCCGTGTCTGGTAGATTGAAGAATCATCACCCAACCTTCAAATTCTGCCCTCTGCTTCCAACTCCGCTGGCAAGATTTCTGATGGCATCCTCACATTGCTGTGCGGCCTCTTCCGGACGCGTGATGCAAAAACCCAAATCGCGCAACAGGCCGTTGCCGATGGCATAGATCCATCCATGAATGGTGATCCGCTGCTCTCGTGACCACGCATCACGCAGGATGGTAGTCCGAGCGACGTTGTGTACCTGCTCGATTACGTTGAGTTCGCACAGGCGATCGAAGCGGCTGGCCATCTCAAGCACGCCCAGTTGCTCCCGATGCTTGTCGCGGACGCCCTTTACATGCTTCAACCATTCATCGCTCAGGCCAAGGCTGCGATCCTCCAATGCTACCTGGACCCCGCCGCACCCGAAATGACCGCAAACAATGATGTGCCGGACCTGCAGCACATCCACGGCGTACTGAATCACCGAGAGACAGTTCCGGTCGTCGAGTGCCACTACATTCGAAATGTTGCGATGGACGAAAAGTTCCCCCGGCAACAGTCCGACGATCTCATTGGCCGGCACGCGGCTGTCCGCACAGCCGATCCACAGGTATTTGGGCGTCTGCTGGCCGGAAAGCCTTTGGAAAAATCCAGGATCTTTCGCGGTCACTTTTGCGACCCAGCGGCGGTTGTTTTCGAAGAGGTGGCTCAATTCTTCCATAGGTAAAGATCTTATCAGCCCAGCGAGGCCACCAGTGAAAATCAACGATAAAGAAGGAAGTCTTTTGTTTCTCCCGGCACATTCATAGCCCGAGTTTTCGAAGAAGTTCTGGGGGGCTGGTAGGAAGGACACAGATGAGTCAAAAAGAGTTGGCACGAGTAGGAGTGATGGAGCGAATTAAGAGTGGGGGTCTCAACCTGGTGCCGCTTCGACGTAGTTACCGACAGGCGTTGATCGCTTTAATCTCCGCCAGCCTCAAAATCCCTTAAGTGGACGGTATAGCTTTGAAGTCCAATAAAATCAATGACTATAAGGCCGAAAAGGGTGCGTGTGATTCCGCGAAGCTGATAGGCATTTTACCTGGAACAAAACCTACACTGCCAGCGTATTGATTTTTTAGAGGAAACCGAATTGCCGGAGCCAGTTTCCAAACCCTCGGAGGCAACATACGTGGCCCCAGCTTCCGACGACCAGTTCGCTGCCGGCCTGCGCGGATTTGGACCGCTGGCCATCCTGGCAATTCTATTGGTGTTGTTTCCCACCACGTTCGCCGCAGGTGCGATCGCTGGAATGCCTATCCTCATACCGTTCGGAGCCATCAAGGCGCTGGTGTGGGCCCGGCTGTCGCGCACGCCCTGGCATGAGATGGGCTACGTGCGGCCTAAAAGCTGGATCACCAGCGTGACCCTCGGCGTGGCTCTGGGTATCGCACTCAAGTTCCTGGTGAAAGCGGTGGTGATGCCCCTTCTGGGGGGCGATCCCATCAACCATGCCTATCATTTTCTGGCAGGAAACCGGGCGGCGCTCCCAGCAGCCATCTGGACCATGATCATTGTCGGCGGCTGGGGAGAAGAGACCTTGTTCCGCGGATTTCTGTTCGAACGCCTCGGCAAGCTTTTGGGGCCGAGCGCCGGCGCTAAGGCGTTCATCGTGCTGATTACGTCGATAGGCTTTGCCTCGCTCCATTATTCTGACCAGGGGCTTGCCGGCTTGGAGCAAGCCATAATCACCGGACTAACTTTCGGGACGATCTTTGCTGCCAGCGGCCGGCTCGTCATACCGATGTGCGCACATGCTGCCTACGATCTCGCTGCTCTCGCGATGATCTACTTGAACCTCGAAAGCAAAGTGGCCCACCTTGTGTTCCGATAACCGTATCGAAGGTGCGTGCATGGCAACTCATTAATTCTCTGTTGCATCAGAAAATTTCGCAGAATGAAAATTCTTCCGGCTCCGTAGCCGTAAACCCATGAAGGGCGACAGAATCCTGATCCAAGAACGCCGCTCATGCCAATTTTGCCGGGGCGGGTCCCAAAATCAGCTTTCCTATACCTTTGGCACAACATTCCTTGCATCTCAAGCTTTTGACGCACGCACATTGCGAAGACGATCTTCTCAACCATGCGTAGACAAAAATCAAACGCCCTGACCCTTATTGAGGCTTCCCTGGATCGGCCCCACATTGCGGCCCGCGACGAAGTATTTTCCGGCGGTGGAGAGATGGGCGCCAGGATCAACGCCTTTGACTGGTCAAGCACGCCCATAGGGCCCATTTCGAAGTGGCCGCAAAGCCTTAAGACCGCGGTGCGTATCCTGATCGCATCCCGCTACGCGATGTGGATGGGGTGGGGGCCGGACCTCATCTTTCTTTACAACGACGCCTACGCGCGCATGAGCCTGGGCAAGAAACACCCTTGGGCGCTTGGCCAGCCGTTTCGCGAGGTATGGGCGGAAATCTGGAGCGATCTTGAGTCGCGTATTCGCACGGTCCTCGAAACCGGCGAGGCCACCTGGGATGAGGGCCTACTCCTGTTCCTGGAGCGCAACGACTATTCTGAAGAAACCTACCACACTTTCTCGTATAGCCCGTTGACCGGCGACGACGGCAAAATCAGCGGTAACTTATGCGTGGTGACAGAAGAGACAGAACGCATTATCGGGGAACGCCAGCTCGGCTCCTTGCGTTCTTTGGCAGCAGGCCTCAGCACAAAGATCACGGAAGAAGATGTTCTCGCCGCCATTCGAGGCAGTCTGAATGAGAATCAGCAAGACCTGCCTTTCACGCTTACCTATCTTTTCGAAAAAGGCGGAGCCCAAGCGCGCCTGGCCTGTGCTACCGGCATTGAAGCGGGCCACCCCGCTGCTCCTGAAATAATCGAGGTGGCGGCGCAGGCAGAAGCGTGGCCGGTCGGTGATTTAGTGGGCCGCAGGGAACCCATTGTGGTGGAGAACCTTGGCGGGCGCTTCGGATCTGTTCCAACCGGAGCGTGGGACGAAGCCCCAACCCGGGCGCTTCTGGTCCCCATTACACGGCAAGGGCAAGACATCCCCGCAGGAGTCATCGTCGCCGCGCTTAATCCTTACCGGCAACTTGATGCGAGCTATGCCGGATTCATCGGCCTGGTAGCCGGGCAGATCGCGGCCGGTGTCGCCAACGCTCGTGCCCACGCGGAAGAGCGCAGGCGCGCCGAAGCCCTGGCAGAAATCGACCGGGCCAAGACGGCATTCTTCAGCAACGTGAGCCACGAATTCCGGAC
>Ga0070730_10002940_pt1 | contig 15440 bp, 11 predicted proteins | sample Coa_R1_3_FD_66447 | JGI IMG/M metagenome (GOLD analysis project Ga0070730, IMG submission 66447) | Surface soil microbial communities from Centralia Pennsylvania, which are recovering from an underground coalmine fire - Coalmine... | ecosystem: Environmental > Terrestrial > Soil > Unclassified ...
GGCCGGCCAGTTGCTCGAGGCGACGCAGCTCGCCGGCTAATACCTGCCCGGCCGCGTGATACGAGTCCGGGACGCCGATATCCACGAACGGGCCTGGGCCGCTGGCAGCAAACAGGCCGCGGCCGATGAGCCCGGGCAAGAACTCTGTTTCCATGGATACGGCGCGACCGGAGGGGATGGTTTCAACCGCGGAGCGCTCCAGCAGATAGGCGCCGCCATTGATCAAGCCGGGCCGATGTTCGGGCGACTTTTCACGAAAGGTTTGCACGGCGCCATCGCCGGCGACCTCGACGGAGCCATAGCGCCCGCAATCTTCGACCGCCACCAGCCACAGGGTGGCCGCAGCGGCGCGCGCCTGATGGCAGGCCAGCAGTTGCTCCAGGTTGACACCGCAGTAGGAATCGCCGTTGAGCGCCAGAAATTGCGGTGAGTGAACGTGGGGCAAGGCCTGGCGCAGCGCGCCAGCGGTGCCGAGCGGGGCCGCCTCGCTCGAATAGGCCAACTCCAGCCCCGTGAAGGGATGCTGGCCAAAGTGAGCCTCAATCAGCTGGCCCTGGTGGCCGGTGCACAGGATGACCCGGCGCACGCCCTGGACCCGGAGGGCCAGCAGCAGCCATTCGATGAATGGCCGGCCGGCCACCGGGGCCAGGGGTTTGGGACGGTCGTTGACGACGCTTTGCAGACGAGTGCCTTTGCCGCCGACCAGGATTATGGCTTCGAGTGGCGCCGTAGTCATGACAATACCATTGCATTCATTGAGAAAAAGCGATTTTTGGCAGCGGGTGAGCGTACGCTCACCCGCTGCCAAAAATCGCACACGTTGTTACCCTTTCACGCCGTGGCGGCCTGGGCCAGGAGCGACTCCATGCGGGCGACGATCATGCTCATGGCCACTTCGTTGCGGCCGCCCTGGGGGACGATGATATCGGCATAGCGCTTGGAGGGCTCGACGAATTCCAGGTGCATGGGCCGCACGGTGGCCAGGTATTGGCGGATGACGGACTGGGCGGTGCGGCCGCGCTCGGCCAGGTCGCGCTCGAGGCGGCGGATGAAGCGCAGGTCGGCGTCGGTGTCCACGAAGATCTTCATATCGAACAGCGCGCGCAGGCCGGCATTGGCAAAAATCAGGATGCCTTCCACCAGGATGATGGGCTGGGACTCGACGCGGCGCGTGGCGGGGGTGCGCTGGTTGGTGGTGAAATCATAGACCGGCAGGTCGATGGCGCGCCCGGCCTTGAGCGCGGCCACCTGCGCCACCATCAGGTCGGTGTCGAGCGCATCGGGATGGTCCCAATTAATGGCGCCCTGCGGGTCGGGCGGCAGATCGGCGTAGCTGCGGTAATAGGCGTCGTGGGGGACGTAGGCGATGCGGCTGGCGCCAACGCGCTGGAGGATGACATTGGCGACCGTAGTCTTGCCGGAACCGGTGCCGCCGGCCAGCCCGATGACCAAAGGAGTGGGGGGCATGGAAAAGAGCCACCTTCGGGAGTTGAACCCGAAACCTACCACTTACGAAGCGGTTGCTCTGCCGATTGAGCTAAGGTGGCAACGGGGCTGATTATACTACACAGGAAATCCTAAAGATTCACTGGCGATTTCGGGAATATGATTGACGCGCGAGCCGCACGCGCGGCTGCTCCTGGCGGCGGAGGCCATCCAGCTTATGACAATGATGCGGCGACTGGGGATCAGTGTCGGATTGGCGAGCATCTGGATGACGGCGGCCTGTACCAGCGCGACACCGCCCGCCCCAGCGGCGGCCATGCCTACCCCGGCCACCACGCCGGCGGTTGAACCCGTTCAATATTATTCGCCGCTGCAAAATGCCGAGTATGTGTCGCCCAAGGCTACGATCGTGGTGCGCTATGGGCCGCCATTGAGCGCGCAGGACGTGGCCAAGGTGACGTTTAGCGTGCACGGCTCGATGAGCGGGGCGCACGCCGGCCAGACGATCCTGGCGGATGACCACAAGACGGTGATCTTTAAGCCGGACAACGCTTTTGTGCCGGGCGAGCGGGTGAGGGTGGACGCCAGCGGCCTGGCGCTGGACCCGGAAACCAACTTTGCGCCGCTGGATTACGGCTTTCGCGTGGCGGCCGACATGCAGCCGGGGACGGTGGGCCTGACTACCACGGTGCCGGCAGCGGGCGATGACCATAGCGCCTTTCCAAACTTCCTGACCCTGCCGCAGGACATCCCGCATTACACCGTCACCCGCAGTGACGCCGTGCCCGATGACCCGGAGGGCGACATCCTGGTGGCGCCGTTCTATTGGACCAAGTCGACGCTGGGATCGTACTTGCTGATCCTGAACGGCCAGGGCCAGATCGTGTATTACCAGTCCATGGCGGATGACCTGGCCGGCTATGATTTCAAGGTGCAGCCAAATGGGCTGCTGTCGTATTTCGACCAAAAGGACGCGACCTACACCTTGATGGATTCGCATTACCGGGTGGTGGGCCGCTACACAGCCGGCGACGGCTACACCGCTGACCTGCACGACTTTCAACTACTGCCGAACGGGGATGCGCTGCTGATGGCCTATGACGTGGAGACGGTGGACATGAGCCAGGTGGCGGCGGGCGGCAAGCCGGCGGCCAAGGTGACGGGGCTGGTGGTGCAGGAGCTGGACGCCTCGAAGAACGTGATTTTCGAGTGGCGCAGCTGGGACCATTTTTCATTTGCCGACACGACGGTGAGCCTGGCGGGCGACACGATTGACCTGGTGCACGGGAACGCGCTGGCGCTGGCCAACGACGGCAACCTGCTGCTTTCGAGCCGCAACCTGAGCGAGATTACCAAGATCAACCTGCAAACGGGGGCGGTGATGTGGCGACTGGGCGGCAAGGCCAGTACGCTGCAACTGATCGGCGGGCAGCCGTTTGCCTTCCAACACGATGTGCGCCAACTGCCGAACGGCGATATTACGGTGTTCGATAACCAGGGCAGCGCCACCGCGCCCACCGCCAGCCTGGGGCTGGAATATGACGTGGACGAGGCCGCCGAGACGGCGACGCAGGTGTGGAGCTACGCGCACACGCCGAAGCTGTTCGCCACGTTCATGGGCGATGTGCAGCGGCTGGAGGATGGCGACACGCTGCTGGACTGGGGGGCGCCCTCCACGGCGCCGGGGTTTGCCTGGGACAGCCTGACGGAGGTGGCCAGCGACGGCCGGGTGGTGTTTGACCTGGCCTTTGACGCGCCGTATGTGAGCTATCGCGCCTTTCGGTTCCCGTGGCAGGGGTTCCCAGACACCCAGCCGGACCTGGCGGCCAAGGTGCGGGACGATGGGCTGACGCTGGGCTATTCGTGGAACGGGGCGACGGACGTGGCGGCCTATCAGGTGTTTGGGGGCAGCTCGCCGCAGGCGCTGGGGCTGATTGAGCAGAGGCCCAAGATGGATTTTGAGACGCAGTCGTTGTTGTTGGGCCTGCCAAAGACGGAGTGTTACTTCCAGGTGGCGGCGCTGGACAAGGGCGGGAACGAGCTGGCGCGCTCGAAGGTGATCTCTACCGACCCGGGGTGCCCGGGGGTGAGTTAGGGTGGTTGGGGGAGAGGACCGGGGAGCGGTGAGTGAGTGTGTGAGTATGTGAGTGAGTGAGTGACGCGTCGTGAGCCAGGGTAGCGGCGGCCGCAGGGACACTCTGTTTTCCAGTGGCGGCAGTGGCGGCAGTGGCGGAAGGCTTCAATAATAGGCAAATGGTGTGGCGGGGGCAGTGGCGGAGGCCCCAACAATTGGGGGGTCAGATAGAACAAATAATTCGTATTCGGTAAAGACAACGGCGCAGACGGCGGCGCGGCGGAAAACCGCGAAAGGCTCTGCCACTGATTTGGGGGGCGGCGGCGGACATAATATGGAAAAGGGGGGCAGTTTTGCGCCGCGATCAACACCTTGGTTTGCGATGGCCTTGGCTGGGTCTATACTTTGCACCACCAGCCATCAAGAAAACTGTCCGCGGCGCTGATGTGTTGCGGATGGTCATCCGCCTGACCACCGAGGCGGAGTTCCGCACTCGCGCCCGTGATCTCTATGCCAGCCTTGGCTTCCGCGTGGTCAAAGAGTTTCCAAGCTATCGGAAAACGATCAGATAACATTTACCCAGCGGTTGCCTGTCATGGAGCTGTATCGGTGACCTGGTCGTCTCGCCGCAGCATAGGCCGTTATTCCTATACTGCTTAACCTTCCAGCAATGTATTCTGTCAAAACATCGAGCACCATTGCCGTCTGAAAGAGGGAGGATTCACGATGGATGATGATGAGCTTTGCCCACCTTGGTGGCCGCAGTTTGTATGGGACGTTCACTTTCACAAGTTGCCTTGGAACCCTGGTGGGCCAGTTAACTATCCGCCCGAGATAGACAACATCTTTCTGGGACTGGCTCAGTATTCACTGACGTTTCGCATGGCCGACCAAAAAGCCGCTTCGGCGCTGCGGTCACAGGTGCAGGCGAATCTGTTGAGCGCAGTGAAAGCATTGGGTCAACAGCACGAATAAAACGTTTTGCGGAAGTTCGGCCGGGCCCCTTCCCCGTGAGGTGTGCCCGGCCATTTTGATTCATGTCCAAAAACTCCGCCACGATGCGCGGGTCGTGGAGCTGGCCGGAGTTGTCGCGCAGGCGGGTGATCGTCTTTGGCGTGTCCCAGGCCTTGCTCGACATTGCTATTGTCGCGGCGGTGTGCCAAGTTGCCGAGGGAGATGCCTATCTTGGCCATTCTCACCGCCAGCCGCGCGCGGGGCTGAAGCCGCCGCGCTATGAATAACGCCCCGTGAACGGGGCTTCCGGAAGGAAAGGCCGGCGAAAGCCCCGTCTCGCAAAGTGCGCGAGCGGGGTCTATGGAAATTCGTGCCTTGTGGTGGGGGGCATAGTTCGCCCCTTGGCAAGTGCGGCCCGCGCCGGTCGTCCACTTCTTCCGCTGTGCTTCAGGAGCGCACGCAGCCTGCCTGGACGATGCCTTTCCTTTCCACTTGAGCGCACGGTCACCCGTCCGCGTAGGCGGACGTCCGGCCGGAGAGCTTGCCCTGAGCGAAGTCGAAGGGCCACGCGAAGCGGCCCCGAATTTCCATAGAGCCCGCTCGCGCGCTTTGCGAGACGGGGCATTTGGCGGCGTGAGTGCGCCAACGTGCGCGCTGAAAACGCATGACCCCCAGCGGCGTATGCGCCGCGTCCGGTTCCAACTGGCAAACAACAGTTATAGGCGGAATTGGGCCTGCGCGTCGTCAGCGGGGAGGATTGCATTCAACCCCGTCACGATGCGCGGGTCATACAGCTGGACCCAGTTGTCGCGCTGGCAGCCATGCGCGCGGCCTGAGACGCTGCTGAGACTCCTTCCGGCTACAGTAGTCCTCAACACCGCCCGCGGGGCAATTTGCTCGGTCGATGTCACAAAACCACTACCCCAGTCGTCCTATGTGTTGTGACCCAAAGAACAAGGGAACGCTCCATGATTGACCGGGATGCTGAGCAATTCGAGCAGTATCGGCCTTTGATGTTCTCCATCGCCTACCGGATGCTGGGCAGCGCCACGGACGCCGAAGATATCGTGCAGGATGCCTATTTGCGGTATGCAGCCACCCCCGCCGGCCAGATCGCGTCGCCCAAGGCCTTCCTGGCGACGATTGTCACGCGGCTGTGTCTCGATCAGCTGAAATCGGCGCAAGCTCAGCGGGAAACCTATATTGGGCCCTGGCTGCCAGAGCCTGTTCTCACGGAGAGGAATGAATTGTTCGCACCGGCGCAGCAAGCGGAACAATGCGACTCGCTCTCGATTGCTTTCCTGACCCTGCTGGAGACGCTGTCCCCGCTCGAACGGGCGGTCTTCCTGCTGCACGAAGTTTTCGCCTACGACTACGACGAGGTGGCCCAGATGGTGGGCCGGGAGGAGGCCGCCTGCCGCCAACTGTACAGCCGGGCCAAGAAACACATTGTGGACAATCGGCCGCGCTTCAAAACCAGCCCGGAGGCGCAGCGTCAAATTCTCAACCAGTTCCTGCAGGCCACCCGCCAGGGCGATTTGGATGGTTTTATGCAGCTGCTCTCGGCGGATGTTGGGCTGTGGGTCGACGGCGGCGGGCTGGCGCGCGGCGCGGCGACGCACACCTTGCATGGGCGCGAGGCGGTGGCCCAATTCCTGTTGGCCACCCCGCGAGTGCTGGGTCAAGACTACCAGGCCGAGGTGGCCGAAGTGAACGGCGAGCTGGCCGTGATCATTCGGGCGAGCGGCATGGTGATGGTGGTGTTGGCGGTTTCGGTGGGCGAGGGGCGCATCAACGCGATACGCGCCATGGGTAACCCAGACAAATTGAAATGGGTCCGTGGCAATTATGGTGATCAGGGAGAGGTGACGCAATGAAGGTGGTTATATTCGGAGCCAATGGTCCAACCGGACAACTATTGACGAAGCAAGCGCTGGCGGAGGGACACGCCGTGACGGCGGTCACCCGGCATCCCGAGGCGTTTCCCCTGCACCACGAGCGTTTGCAGGTGATGGGCGGGGATGTGTTCGATAAAAAACTGGTGGAGCGAGCGGTGGCCGGGCAGGCGGCGGTCCTATCGAGCCTGGGTGTCCCGTTTACCTTCAAACCGGTGAGCGTTTATTCGCAAGGCATGGCGAATATCGTGCAGGCCATGCGGCAAGGGGGCGTGCGGCGGCTGGTGTGCGTCAGCTCAAGCGCCGCCGATGCGGAGACCCGCTACCATGACAGCGGTGGCGGTTTCTTCTTTGAGAAGATCATGAAACCGCTGATTATCAACACCATGGGCCGCACGATGTATGCGGATATGGCGCGGATGGAAAAGCTGGTGATGGACAGCCAGCTCGATTGGACGATTGTCCGGCCTTCCGGTCTGTTTGCCACCCTGGCCGTCACGGATTACAAAGTGGCCGAAACGGTGATCCGGGGCACGTACACCTCGCGGGCTGACCTGGCGGACTGCATGCTGAAGCAGGCGACCAGCGACCGCAACGTGCGCAAGATTGTGGCGGTGGCCACCGTCGCGGAGCAGCCCAACATGTTGAAGCTCATTACGACCGAGGCGTTCCAGAAACGGCCGGGCTAGGGCGACAACTGGCCGGGCCAACGACCTCACCCCCTACCCCCTCTCCCACGCGCGGCGCGAAATGGCTGCGCCGAAGGCTCGCGCGGGAGAGGGGCGGTAAGCGAACGGGACTGTAGTGCTAATCAGGACAGCCGGCGAGGGGTTGGGCATTCGAAAAAACCTACCTTGGTGAACCAGCCCCCCTTGCCCCGCTAGCCCCGCAGAAAGCGCGGGGGCAGGGGGCGCGGGGATCTTCGACCGTAGCGGGAACGGGGAGAAGACTCAACCCATCGTCGCTACGTCAGCCGCCCGTCCCAATCATCTCCAAAAACTCTGCCACCACGCGTGGGTCATACAGCTTGCCGGCGTTGTCGCGCAGGTAGGCAATCGTCTTCGGCGCGTCCCAAGCCTTGCGATACGGGCGGTCGGAGCGCAGCGCGTCCCAATGATCCACGACGGTAAAAATACGCGCCGCCATTGGGATGGCGTCGCCGCGCAGGCCCTCGGGGTAGCCGCTGCCGTCCCAATACTCGTGGTGCGAGAGGGGGATGACGAGGGCCGAGCGCAGATAGGCGATGCCGGCCAGCATGCGCGCGGCCAACAGCGGGTGCTGCTCCATGATGGCGCGCTCGCCGGCGTCGAGCGGGCCGGGTTTGTAGAGCACGCGGTCGGGGATGGCCATCTTGCCGATGTCGTGCAGGTAGGCGCCGCGGCGGATGATGGCGATCTCGTCTTCGCCGCGGCCCAGCCGGCGGGCCAGGTCCACGGCCAACCGGGTGACGCGCTGGCTGTGGCCCTCGGTCTCGCCGTCGCGATATTCCAGCGCCTTCGACCAGCCCTGCAGGGTGAGATCATACGATTCGGCCAGCAGCCGCAGGTGGGTGTCCCAGGCATTGCGCACGCTGGCCATCACCAGGCTGAAAATCAGGATGAGGATGGAGAGGATGACGACGGTGCGCGGGGTGGCCAGCACGGTAGGGTGATAAAAGCCCGCCTGCTGCAGCAGGTAGAGCGCCAGCACGGAGGCCAGCGCCAGGGCGGTGGCCAGCCATAAGGCGCGGCGGTCCAGCAGCAGGGTGGTGCACAGGATGAAGACGAGAAAGGCCGCGGCGCCGGTGTCGTGCAGGCCGCCAGCGTCAAACAGGATGAAATCGATGATGGCCAGCACGGCGGCGCAGAACAACGCGGCACCGAGGACATAGCGGCCGGCGCCGTTGAGATACAGGCCCACCAGACAGGCGGCCCCGAATAAGAGAAAGGCGATCAGCTCGCGTTGATCGGCCTCCACCCAATTGACCACACCCAACAGAAGGGCGGCCAGCATGCCGGCGGCCAACATCCAATAGAGCAAGCTGGCGTTCTGGGCGTGCGCAATGTCGTCCGTGCGGCGAGGCGGCAAAAATATCCGTTTGAGTGTCCGCATCTGGCACCTCTTGAGGAGACGATTATATAGGGAAGCGTGCGGACGGGGCCAAACAGCGCAAGCCAGCGGGCTGTATTCGCTAGCGATCGGGCGTTTGGGCAGCTCTCCCTCACCCCAACCCTCCCCCGCAGGGGGAGGGAGCAGTACCGTTGAAACGGCGCCCGTTTAAGGCACGGCAGCATCGCCCCTGCATTTCCCGTTGGTCTCCCCCTTCCCCAAGCGGAGGAAGGGGGCCGGAGGTTGAGGGAGAGCTGCCAAGCTTAGAGTGCGTGCTTATGGGGTGCCTGCTCTGGCACGATCCTTGCACACTTCTCTGTCATGCCGGGGACCCGCCAACGCCCACTTCCAATGTCAGGCGTTCGTTCAACGATTCCCCGCGCCCGGCCTTCATGTTTTCAAAACGGCTGGCGTCTGCCCCACGGCTATCAAAACTCTAAAATGACGGAAATGATGGCGCTACCGCCAGTGACGCGAATGACGCCAAATCGAAAAAAAACGCACGCACTTGTTTGCGCGGTTTTCATTCTTCAGCCTTCACCCAGCCCCGCACCCAGGCGCGCTTGCGCGCTCAGCGGCTGGGCGGGGTCCTTCATCCCTGCTGTTGTTCGTGCTTTAGTTAGGCCAGTGTTATAATCCCGGCCGAATCCACGATAAATCTGGCGGGGCATGTCATTCGAGTTTTGGGGCTTTAGTCAGCCGGTCTTTTTCAGCCCACCCGCGGGTTTGTTTGGGTATTTCCTGGTCTTCGCTTATGTCCTTCTGGGCCTGGTGGCGCTACTGCGCGGCCTGCACGCGCTGGCGGGCCTAAAGGCCGGGCAGTGGCTGGGCCTGCTCGTTTTGGTGGTGGCCGGCTTCGTGCTGGCCCAGCTCTTCATCCTGCGCTTCCCCGCCAACATCCTGCCGCCCCCGGGCGTGCCGGTGGAGTCGCGCCGGCCCGGGCTGGCCTTGTTCGTGCTCTTGCCGGCGTTCCTGGCCGGCGGCTGGCTGGGGGTGGTGCCCGCCATGATGGTGGGTTTCGCCGCTGGCCTGGGGCGCGCCGGCTGGGAAACCTTCTCCTGGATCACGCCCTTTGAATACATGTTGGTGGCCGGGGTGGTGGGCTGGGCCGCCCGCCAGGACTATCGCGGCCTGCCTGCCGCGCTGCTGCGCCACCCGGCGGCGGCCGGCCTGGCCTCCGGCCTGCTGCTGTGGCCGGTGCTGATTTTCTCTTACTACGCCTATTCGCCCACCACCGGTCTGCCGGGCTGGGACTACGTCTGGTCGCTCACCACCGCGGCCTTTCCCATCTTCCTGGCCGAGACGGCGCTGGCCGGCCTGCTGGCCGAGTTTGCCCGCGCCGGGCTGCCGGCCTGGTGGTTCACGCCGCGCAAGCTGCGCCCGCCCCCGTATCTGTCGAGCCTGAACCGCAAGCTGGCCTTTGGGCTGGTGCCGGTGGGGGCGCTGGGCATCGCGCTGCTGTTCTGGGCCAACATCCACATCGCCACGGATGTGGCAACCGAATTGATGATCGAGCAGATGGCCGGCGCGGCGCAAACGGCCGGGCGCGGCATCCCGTTTTTCATTCAGACCGGGCAAAACCTGGTGGCCAGCATCGCCGCCCAGCGCGAGCTGCTCACCGCCGCTCACGAGGACCAGGTCGCCAGCCTGTCGACCAACCTGCGCGCGGTGCCGTTCTTCCGCCAGCTGACGCTGTATGACCTGGCCCAGTCGCCAGTGGCCGGCTACCCGGCAGATGCGGCCGCGCTGCCCGCGCTGCGCCCGGCCGAAAAGCAGTTGGTGGTGCTGGCCCAGGCCGGCATCCCGCAAAATGCGGTGGTCTATCCCGCCGACCCGGCCGAGCCGGTGGATGTGGTCTTCGCCGTACCGGTGACGAATGCGGCCGGCAAGTTTGCCGGGGTGCTTATGGGCCGCGCCGACCTGACAACTAACCCCATCATGCAGTCGGCCACCAGCGGGCTGTCGGGCCTGGCCAATGGGCTGGGGCAGGGGTTCATTTTGGATGACCGCAATGTGATCATCTATCACCCCGATCCCGCCCAGCGGCTGGGCACTTTCACCGCCGATGACTCGGCCCCACGCCTAAACACCACCCTGGCGGGCGCCGAGGCCTATCAAGACCAGGCGCCGGATGGCACGCGCCGGCTGGTGCTGTTCTACCCGGTGCCCGGCCATCCGTGGAGCGTGGTGGTGCTGGTGCCCAACTTCGTGGTGCTCACGCTGGCGGCGCGTATCTCCACCAACGTGGCCGTGCTGCTGCTGCTGGTGGGCATCGTCGGCCTGCTCATCATCCTGCTCATTGCCAGCGCGGTCACCAAGCCGGCGGTGGCGCTGGCCCAGGCGGCCGAGCGCATCGCCCAGGGCCAACTCGACCAGCCCATCGTGGGCACGGGCGAGGATGAAATTGGCAAGGCCAGCCAGGCGTTCGAGCGCATGCGCCAAAAACTGCGCGCCCGGCTGGACGAGCTCGATTTGCTGCTGCGCGTGAGCCAAGGGGTGGCCGGCAGCCTGAACCTGGACGACGCGCTGCCGCCGATCCTGGAGGGCGCGCTCAACGCCACCGGCGCCACGGGCGCGCGCATCGTGCTGGTGCCGGCTGACGAGCGCACGCCCGGCGACACCACACCCAACCCGCGGGCCGCGGGCGGCCCGGGCCATCAGGCGTTTGCTGCCGGCGCGGCCGCGGCGTTCATGGCGCCGCTGGACCGGGGCGTGGTGGCGCTCACCCGCGACGAGCCGCGCGTGGTGCTGGACAACCTGGCCCGCGCCCGCGCGGTGCTGGAGGTGGCTTCGGTTTCGGGCCGGCTGCAGGCGCTGCTGGCGCTGCCGCTGCGCCAGGAGACCAGCTTCTATGGCGCCTTCTGGCTGGCCTACGATCAGCCGCACACCTTCACCGATGATGAGATCAATTTCCTCACCACGCTGGCCGGCCAGGCGGCGCTGGCGGTGGCCAACACGCGCCTGTTCGAGACCGCCGAACAGGGCCGCCAGCGACTGGCCGCCATACTGGCCTCCACACCCGATGCCGTCATCGTCACCGACCGCGCCGAGCGCGTGCTGCTGCTCAACCCGGCGGCCGAAGCGGTGTTCGACCTGGGCGGGCAAGCGTTCAATGGCCGGCCGGTGGGGCAAGTGCTGCGTAACCCGGACCTGGCCAAGCTCCTGATGGACCGGCCGCTGCCGGCCGGCGCGGCGCAAAGCGCCACCGGCGAGTTCGAGGTGGCGGGCCGCACCCTGTTCGCGTCGGCGTCCAACATCATCAATTCGGATGGCTCGGTGCTAGGGCGCGTGTGCGTGCTGCGCGACGTGACGCACTTCAAAGAGCTCGATCAAATGAAGTCCGAGTTCGTGGCCACCGTCAGCCACGACCTGCGCGCGCCGCTGACGTTTATTCGCGGCTATGCCACCATGCTGCCCATGGTGGGCACGCTCAACGAAAAGCAGCACGAGTTTGGCGACAAGATCATCGCCGGGGTGCAGCAGATGACGGTTTTGATCGACGACCTGCTCGACCTAGGCCGCATTGAGGCTGGGGTGGGGCTGGCGCGCGAGATGGTGCGCATGCACATCATCATCGCCGAGGTGGTCGACTCGCTCTTGCCGATTGCGGCCAACAAGGACGTGCGCCTATCGGTGGATGCGCCCGCCACGCTGCCCAGCCTGTCGGGCGACGCCACGCTGTTGCGGCAGGCGGTGGCCAATCTGGTGGACAACGCTATCAAATACACGCCGGCGGGCGGCGAGGTGCGGCTGCGCGGCGCGATGGACGAGGGCCAGTTCCGCTTCGAGGTGGCCGATAGCGGCGTGGGCATCGCCCCGGCCGACCAGGCGCACCTGTTCGAAAAGTTCTTCCGCGTGCGCCAGCGCGGCAGCACGCAGGTGAAGGGCTCGGGCCTGGGGTTGGCCATCGTCAAGTCCATCGTGGAGCGCCACGGGGGCAAGGTGTGGGTGGAGAGCAAGCTGGGCAAAGGCAGCACCTTCACATTCACGATCCCCACGGCCGGCGGCCTTAACGGCGAGGCCAAGGCCGAGGCGTCGCTGTCGCGGACAACCCCGGTCGCTTAATAGATCTCCGAAACTTGTAGCGGTCGATACGAAGTATCGGCCGATCCAATTTTCGGAGATCATCCTCCTCGAATTTCCCTGCAAAACCTTGCAGTATCTTTAACATTGTGATAACATCTTTCGCACTGCGCCGGGGCCAAGCGGGCCCCGATGCTTTCTGCTCTGATTAGGCGCCGGCCCCATGCCGGCCTCGAAAGGGGCATATCCCAGGGAAAGGAGGTTTTCCGCATGCGCAGCTATGAAATCATGTTTATTGCTCATCCTGATCTAGACGATGCCTCGCTGACGGCGCTGCTCGAACGCGCCCGGGGTTGGGTGACGGCTGGCGGCGGGCAGGTAACCCAGCTCGATCTGTGGGGCCGCCGCCGGTTGGCCTATCCGATCCACAAGCAGAACGAAGGGCAGTACGTCTTGATGCAGACCCAAATGACGCCCGCGGCCACGATGGAAGTTGAGCGCAACATGCGCCTCAACGAACAGGTCATGCGCTTTCAGATGGTCCGCACCGACGAGTAAAGGTTTGGCCGCGGAGCGCTAAGCACCCAGGCGCCGCAGAGGAGAGCTCGACATGAGCCGAGGCTTGAACAAAGTAATGATTATCGGCCACCTGGGCCGCGAACCCGAGATGCGCTACACGCCCTCCGGCCGGCCGGTGACCTCGTTTAGCGTGGCCACCACCCGCTCGTGGAACTCGCCCGACGGCGAGCGCCGCGAGGAGACCGAGTGGTTCAACGTGGTGGCCTGGGGCAACCTGGCCGAAATTTGCAAACAGTATCTGAACAAGGGGCAGCAGGTGTACGTGGAGGGCCGCGTGCAGACCCGCCGGTGGGAAGACCAGGAAGGCAAGAAACACTTCTCCACCGAAGTGGTGGCCAACGAGATGATCATGCTCGGCGAGCGGCCGGCCCGCTACAGCGGCGAGGCCGCCGCGGCGCCCAGCCACGAGCCCCCATTGGAAGAGGACGAGTTCCCCTTCTAGAAGACGATTAGCGACAACAGAGATATGGAGCATCCCATGGATCAAGAACGCCGCCCACGCGGCCGTGATGATGAAGGCGGCGAAGAAGAAGGCGAAGACCGGGGCCGTGGCGGGCCGCGTCGCATTCGCGTCTGCCAGTTCTGCGCCGAAAAGAACAAACCGATCGATTACAAGAACGTAGACTTGCTGCGCGGCCTGGTTTCCGACCGCGGCAAGATCCGCCCGCGCCGCCAGACGGGCACCTGCGCCCGGCACCAGCGCCAGGTGGCCGAGGCCATCAAGCGCGCGCGCCACATGGCCTTGCTGCCATTCGCCGGGGAACTAGCGCGCTAAAAGGTTGTGTCAAGAGGCGTCCGAGCTCACAGCCGTCCGTAGCGGCGGGGACCTGCCCCCAGTCACTGATGGGGGTTGGCCCCGGCGGAATCCGGTGGTTGCGGCCCGCTCGGCGGCCACAACCCCCCGAAGCGATGGGGGCAGGTGGCTGGGGCCACGACTCCCCAAAACGATGGGGGGCGGGCGGCCACGGCAGCATGGCGCCCGCGGGCGACGATCGGGCATAGGCACGCCACCTATGCCCGTTTTTTCTAGAGCGCGCAACCCCGCTGCTGCCGTCCGGCCTGGCTGGTACAAGGAGGAAATGAATGAGCAAATCACGGTCGGCGCCAGTCGCGCCGCCGCCCACTCGCAAACACCTGGCGCGCGCCGCGCGCGAGCAGCAGCAGCGCCGCTACATCCTGATCGCCACCGCGGTGGTGGCGGTGCTGGTGGTGGGTGTCATCAGCTTTGGCGTGATCGACCAGACCGTCATCCGGCCGCGCGAGGCCATCGCGCGCGTGGGCGACCAGAACATCACCCGCGGCCAATTCGTCAATCTCACGCGTTATCACCGCCTGCAGCTGGTGCAGCAGTACAACCAGATCGCGCAGGCCATCCAGTTCTTCCAGGCCGATCCGTCGTCGCTGTCCTATTTTCAGCAGCAGCAGCAGCAAATCGTCACCAGCATGTCGGACCCGGCCACGATGGGCCGCAACGTGATCGACCAGCTCATCGACGACATACTCACCCGCAGCGAAGCCGCCCGGCGCGGGATCACGGTGAGCAAGGACGAAGTGGACGCGGCCTATAAGGCGCTGTATGGGTTTTACCCCAACGGCACGCCCACGCCCAGCCAGACGCCCACCAACGCGCCCACCCAGGTGCCGCCGACGGTCAACCCCACAGTGGTGGCGCGGCTGACGGCCGCGCCCACACTGACCGCCTCGCCGACCTTCACGCCCACGGCCACCGCCACGCTGACGCCCACGGCCACGCCCGGCGCCACGCCAACGCCAAGCCCGGCGCCCAGCGCCACACTCACGCCGACACCCTTCACCACCCAGGGCTATGCCGCCGTGGTGTCGACGGTGTCTAGCTCGGTCAATAAGCAGTCGGGCATCACCGACGACGACTTGCACCGGCTGGTCGAATCGCAGCTCTACCGCGACAAGCTGGATAAGGCGCTGCAGGCCGAGGTGCCCACCACGCAGGCTGAAGTGCACGCGCGCGACATCCTGGCCAAGGACCTGCTGACCGCGCAGGTGGTCGAGCAGAACCTGGCCGATGGCGGCGACTGGGTGGCGCTGGCGGCGAAGTACTCGACCGACACCAACACCAAGGACAATGCCGGCGACCTGGGCTGGTTTGGCAAGGGTGAGCTCGACCCGGCCATCGATACGGTGGTGTTCACCCAAACCGTGGGCGCCATCAGCCCGCCCATCCAGGCCCAGTCGGGCACGGGTTATCACATCCTGCAGGTGATCGAGAGCGGGCCGCACGCGCTGAGCTCATCGGCCCTGGCCACCAAGCGCTCGGCGGCGCTGCAATCCTGGCTGGATGCCCAGCGCTCCGTGAACATGGCCGACGGCCGGCCGCTGGTGCAGATTTACGACAACTGGCAGGC
>Ga0070730_10002943_pt1 | contig 15433 bp, 19 predicted proteins | sample Coa_R1_3_FD_66447 | JGI IMG/M metagenome (GOLD analysis project Ga0070730, IMG submission 66447) | Surface soil microbial communities from Centralia Pennsylvania, which are recovering from an underground coalmine fire - Coalmine... | ecosystem: Environmental > Terrestrial > Soil > Unclassified ...
ATCTCGAACCATGCGACCGGCCAGGAAGGCGAGGCCGCTGTTGCTACGATCCCTACACAACGCCGTATTCTCGTTGCCGACGATGAGGCTGATATTCGTTCGCTGTTGCGCTCGCTTTTTGAGACTGAGGGCTATCAGGTCCAGGAAGCTGAGACTGGCGAAGAGGTCTTGCGCACCCTGACCGGGCCAGAAGACACGCGACCGGACCTGGCGCTGGTGGATGTGCGCATGCCTGCGCGTGACGTCGGCGATGTCGCGCGCGACTCCCACCAGCCGCCGGTAGAAGATGGCATCCAGATTCTTCAGCGCCTTCAGGAGCAGGGCGTTGACGTGCCTATCATCATTATGACGGCCTTTGGCACCTCTAGCGTGGCGATCAAAGCTATCCAACTAGGGGCCTTTGACTATATCACCAAGCCTTTTGATGAGTTGGATGATGTCCTGCTGAACGTCAACCGCGTCTTTGAGCATCAGCGGCTGGCGCAGGAGGTGCGCGAACTGCGGCGGCGCGTGGAGAGCCGCGACCCCACCGACCGCATGGTGGGCCGCAGCGCTCCCATGATTGAAATCTTCAAGACCATCGGCCTGGTGGCGCGCAACCCGGCGACTGTTTTAATTACCGGCGAGACGGGCACCGGCAAAGAACTCATGGCCGAGACGATTCACCTGGCCTCGGACCGGCGGCTGGGGCCGCTGGTAAAGGTCAACTGCGCGGCGCTGCCGGAGACATTGCTGGAGAGCGAACTCTTCGGCCACGAGAAGGGCGCGTTTACCGGCGCGATTGCCCTGCACAAAGGGCGCTTCGAGGCCGCCCATAAAGGGACGATCTTCCTGGATGAGATTGGCGAGATGACGCTGGGCACGCAGAAGAAGCTCTTGCGCGTGCTTCAGGAGCGCGAGTTTGAGCGCGTCGGCGGCAACATCCCCGTGAAGGTCGATGTCCGCGTCGTCGCAGCGACGAACAAGACGCTGCGCGAGGAGGTGCTGGCCGAACGCTTCCGCGACGATCTCTTCTATCGCCTGAATGTGATCGCCGTGCATATGCCCCCCCTGCGCGAGCGCCGCGATGATATTCCCGCCCTGGTCGCGCATTTCCTGGATAAGCACCGCTTCAGCCCGACCACGCCACCGGCGCGCATCTCCGAGGATGCCATAACCATCCTGGAGCGTTACGATTGGCCGGGCAACGTGCGTGAACTGGAAAACATCGTTGAGCGCGCCGTCGTGATGAGTCGGGGCGGCGTGATCACGACGCAGCATATCGTCTTCGCCAACGAACTCAACCGCTACGTTCTGGATATTGACCAGAAGGTGCGGCAGAAGACGCCGCTGGAGGAGATGCTGCGCGAGGTGGAGCGCGAGGCTCTGCGCGCGGCCCTGCGCCAGAGCGATCAGGATGTCGCGCGCGCCGCCACGCTGCTGGGGCTCACCCAGAACCAGTTGACGCAGCGCATGGCCGCCCTGCTGCCCCACACCTGAGCAGCCCGGCTCCCGGTAGCATCGCCGCTCAGGGCAAGATGCTCAGGGCGGCGCGCAGATAGGCCAGGCCGCGCTCTGGCTCGCGGCGGCAGGCGCGGCGTTGGGCCTCCTGATAGTATTGCCCGATGCGCACCAGCGCCCCCCGCAAAGCCGCCTGCTGCTGCTCATCCGTCGCCCCCTCCGGCCACCACTGCCAGACTAAGAGCCGCACCGCCCGCTCGATCTCTAAGGCCAGGAACCAGCGCAGGTGGCGCAGCCGCAGTTGGCGCACCAGCGTGCGCGGGCAGCCCTCGGTGGCGGCCTCGTCCCAGAAGGGTTCGGAGTCGCGCCAGAAGAGCGGCGGGCTGTCTAGATGCTCCTGCCAGACCAGCGCTTGCTCGCGCAGGGTGGTCAGCAGTTCTTGCTGCACCTCGGCGGGCAGCAGCGCGGCAGGGGTGGGCCAGGCCGCGTGGGCAGAGGAGACAGAGTGAACCGCGTGGGCGGGCGCCCGGCGGGCGGCAGGGGCGCCGACGGCGCGAGCCGGGGCGGCGGCGCGGGGCACACGCGGGGCAGCGACTGAACGAGCAGCGGAGCCAGAGACAGCGCGAGAGGCAGACATAGGAGACCATCCTTTCTTGCACCGAGCAGAAAGGCACAGCGACCACCCACCCGCCTGGGGCCAGGCGGCGACGCAGGAGCCAGCGGGCGCGCAATCGTGCGACTGCCGCGCCCGGCGGCGTCCGGCGCTTCACCGCATCCAGAAGATGGTCGCTGAGAGTGGCTTCCATCGTGCCAATGGGATAGAATAGCTCCCAGCCCCGTCTCTGGTATGTCCAGGGATGGGGTGAATGGCCCCGTCGGTGTTTCTGCACCGGCGGCGCCGTGCCGTTACCAGATCAGACGCTTCCAAACGGCAAAGAAGCGTTGTCGAAAGTATACCCGGCTGCTGGGCGGCTGTCAAGGGGCAGGCGCCAGCTTAGCGCGCCAGCGGTAACTTTTTGGCGCGCCAGGCGCTCATACCGCCAACGAGGTTATGCACGCGGGTATGCCCCGCCACCAGGGCGATCTCGGCGGCGACCACGCTGCGCTGGCCCATCTCGCAGACCAGAATCAGGTCGCGGTCCCTGGGCTGGTCGGCGATGGCCTTGCCAAAGAGGTAGATGCCATCGAGCGGGATAAGTTCCGCTTCGGCGATATGCCCCCTGATCCACTCGTCCGGCTGGCGCACATCCACCACCAGCGCGCCCTGGGTAATCAACTCCCGCGCCTGGTCAGGGGTAACATTGTGAAAGGGCATGCTTGTCTCATCATCATCTTCAACCATATCGCTCCGTCCTTCTATTCTTCGTCCCCGGCTATCTGGGCTTCTTGCTCTTGCTGTTCAAGGAACAGCGTGCCAAATAACGTGGCGCCGACGACATATTCATCGCCAATAAAACTCATCTCAAGAAACCCCTCCTCCTCCATATCCCGAAAATCATCGGTAATCAGGTGGTACTGACGCAGCATGCGGCTCAGGTCGCTTTCGGGCAGACTGCCCCATTGTTGCAGTTTGCGCAAGATGGCGACCTTCATTTCGGTATCATCATCAACGGCGCGCATAGCGTGACTCCTGCCTCTGTTTGCTGGCGACGCGGCGGATAGACTCTCTCTGTTACTCTAGCTGAATGGGGGGGCGAAAGTCAAGGCAGTCAAAAAGGCTGGCGGTTGATGATTGTTGCTTTTTTCCCTGGGACACCTGTTCGTCCTAGCCCGCGCAGGCGGGCTTCGTGTCCCCTTGGGGACTCTAGGCGCGGCCTTCAGCCGCCAGCCACGTCGCCCGCGTGGCCTGGCTTAAAAATCAAACTTCATCAACCGCGCCTTTGGGGGCGCCACCACCACGTGCGCGCAGGCGAACTCGCCACCCCAAGCGCTGCGGGGGTTCGTCTGAACCCCCGCAGGCGGGTTTTGGGGCCGAGCGCAGCTAGCTAGTAATCCGTTTGCTGCTGGCCGCTGTATCCCTGCTGCTGCTGATCACTCTGAGGATAGTTCTGCGTCTGTCCACCACCCATGTCCTGCTGACCCATGTCCTGCTGACTGCCGTAGCCCTGACCCTGGCCCGGCTGGGTACCATAGCCCTGGCCCTGGCCCTGCTGCCCGCCAGACACGTTCGTACCATAGCCCTGGCCCTGGCCCTGCGTGCCCATCTGGGATTGCTGCTGCACGCCAGCGCCGCCAACCGCCCCCTGGCTCACGCCCTGCTGGATGTTCTGAGCAGCCGTCCGGGGATCGATATTGGCCGCCTGCGCCGCCGCCTGCACAGCCTTCATGGTAATGTTCCGCTGATCACCGTGATCATCGTTGACCTGGCCGCAGCCACAACTCACACACATGGTTGTTTGATCTCCTTTCAGGGAACGTATCGCTTATCATTGCGCCCCTGTTGGGACGCAAGAGAAGCCTTGCACAATTCGTTCCCTGAAGGCTAGAGCTTGAGTCAGTCGTATTCGGAGGATGGGGCCGCTGGATCGGTCGTCGCAGGTGTAGCGCTTGCATTGCTGGCAGCGGGGGCGGCGGTCTCCTCAGCCGCAGCGGCTTCCCACGCGCCAGGGCGATAGGGCAGGGCCATAACCACCTCGTCGCCCACCTGGAGGGCATTCAAGGGCAGCGCGCCATCCCAGAGGCGCTCCTGCTGGCGCGCTGCCAGATCGACAGCGCGCTCACCCTCGTCCTCGGCGTCGCTGGCCCTCTCTGGCTCGCCTGGGAGATCATCCGATGGGGCCGTCTCGCTAGCATCAGCGGGTTGTTCCGCTGCATCGGCGGCGGAGTCCTCACTCGCCTCTTCCAGATCAAGCGCATCATAGCGCCAATCGGTGGGCGGCGGGGTATAGACCAGCAATTCTCCCTGCGGCCCCAGGAACGGCTGGGGCGCGCGCTCTGGGGGCACGCGATCAGAGATGGCGACACAGCACTGCCGCTCCACCAGAATCACACGCAGCAACTCATAGGCGGTATCGGCGCGCAGCACCACCTGGCCGACGCGCTGTTCGGCAGCCTTCACCGAGGGAAAGAGATCACGAATCTGGCGGGGGTTGCGCTCACCTAGCACGGCAAAACGTTGCCCCTCGCTCACGCCATCCTGGGCGCCCCGGTTAATGACCACCCAGCCATCCTCGTTCACATGAATCACCTGACCACGCATCACCCGCTGTTGCATAGCCCCGACGTACCTTCCTTCTCAACAGATCGCTCCCATCTGGCGCTGCGCGTCAGTATATCATAGAAAGGCAGAGCTGACACTGCTCCTGTGATAGAATGAGCCTATCTGCATTTTTCTAAGGTTGGAAGTAATATGGAACCTTTGGCATTCGCTTCATCTGCCCATCCCGCGCCTGGCGGCCCGGTGATTCGGCTCCCGCTGGGCGCGATGGTTGTTCTGGTTGGGCCTGCGGGCAGCGGCAAATCGACCTGGGCCGCTCGCCACTTTCTGCCCACGCAGGTGGTCTCTTCCGATGCCTGCCGGGGCATACTCGCCGATGACGAGACCGATCAAACTGTCTCGCGCGACGCCTTTCGCCTGCTATACTTCATTCTGGGCGAGCGCCTGCGCCGGGGTCTGCTCACTGTCGTGGATTCAACGGCCCTCCAGCCCTCCATCCGCGCCGAGCTGCTCAAGACCGCCGCCCAATATAGCAGCCCGACGGTTGCCATCGTCTTCGCCCTGCCGACGGAACTCAACGAGCAATGGAACGCCAGCCGCGAGCGGCGTGTACCCGACGGGGCGCTCGAACGCCACCGCAAGAACCTGGAACTGACCCTGCGCGCGCTGCCAACCGAGGGCTTCAATACGCGCTACACGCTGCATTCGCCGGAGGAGTTGGAGCGCGCGCGTGTCGTCATCGGCGGCTTTGCGCCGGAGCGCGACACGCCGCCCTTTGACATCATCAGCGATGTGCATGGCTGCTATGACGAACTGGTCGCCCTCTTCGACCGTTTGGGCTATTGCTGGCGCGAGGCGGAGCAGGATTTCGCGCATCCCACCGGGCGCGTGCCCGTCTTTGTCGGCGACCTCGCGGATCGTGGCCCGGCCAGCCTTCCTGTCCTGACGCTGGTGGAGCGCATGGCCGCGCGCGGCGCGGCGCTGCTGGTGCAGGGCAACCACGATAACAAGCTGCTGCGCTGGCTGCTGGGGCGCCGGGTGCAGGTGAAGCATGGGCTGGCAACGACCGTTGACGAGCTAGAGGCGCTGCCCCAGGAGGAGCAGGAGGCGCTGCGCCACCGGCTGATCGCCCTGCTTCAGAACGCGCCTGGCTATCTGATCCTGGATGGCGGGCGCCTGGTTGTGACGCACGCGGGCATCCGCGATGAGATGATCGGGCGTTGGAACCGGGGCATCCAGGCATTTTGCCTCTACGGCGATGTCGCCAGCGTCGATCCAAAAACTGGCATGCCCATCCGCCGCGATTGGGCCGCCAGCCGCCCCGACGAGCAGGCCACGCATGGGCCGCTGATCGTCTATGGGCATAACGTTGTGGATGAGGCCCGCGAAGTGCGGCGCACGCTGAATATCGATACTGGCTGCGTCTTTGGAGGTCGGCTCACCGCGCTGCGCTACCCCGAAATGGAACTGGTCCAGGTTCCGGCGGCGCGAGACTATTACCAGCGTGAGCAGGGAGAAGCGTCACAGGAAGCAGCCTCGTAGGTCATATAAGGTGGCTGATCGCGCCTGGCGGCAAGACGGCATGCACGCCGCAGACGCCGTTGACGATCTGCGTCACGCGCAGGTCCACGACCAGGCTTGCCAGCGCCAGCGCTCGCGGGCGCTCCAGGTGATGGTGTTCCTCCAGCAGATCGAGCATGGCCGAGAGCGCGATCATCGTCGCTTCGTTTAGGTCTTTGTCAAAGCCAAGGGTTATCCAGCCTGCCGGGGTGCGGGCGCGTGGGGTGGTCAGATGCAGGTCTTCGCGCAGGCGGAAGGTGAGGTCCACCTGCTCCATCGGGCACTCGATGGCTGTGCCGCAAACCTCGCCGTCACCCTGCGCCGCGTGCCCATCGCCCGTTGAAAAGAGCGCGCCGGGCACAGCAATGGGCAGATAGAGAACACTGCCAGCGACCAGTTCCTTGCAGTCGATATTGCCGCCAGAGACACGCGGCGGGTTGGTGGCGTGGATGCCCGGCTCATCCGGCGGCAGGCCCATCACACCCAGAAAAGGCCGCAGCGGGACGCTCTGCCCCTTCTGATCGCGCCCGATCATCCGGTCGGGGTCGAGCGTCCAGGTGAGCATATCGGGATGCTCGGCGATGCCCAGGCGCTGATACAGGGCTTTGCGCCCGCTGCCGAAGTAGGTCGTGCCCCACAGGCCAGGGCGAATCAGGCCAATCTGCACTTCAAGCGTCATCCCCGGCTGCGCCCCGCGTATGGCAACTGGCCCACAGAGCGCGTGGCCGTCATCGCGCCCCTTGATGCGCGGCGCAAAGGTCCGCCGCTCCGCGCCCGGCGCGGCATGCGGTTCCAGGCCCCAGCCAACATCCAGCGTGCGAAAACGCACGGTATCGCCCGACTCAATCGTCAGCACGGGCGGAAACTCGCGCGAAAACGAGCCGCGCAGCGTGGCGCGCTCTGGCTCAATCGTGTAGAAGGCCATTGGTCTATCCCTCCGTTTGCTAGAGACTATGATATACTCATCTCAAGAGTTATCGCCGATCCAAGATACCTGTTCCAATCACACCACGCAAGGGCTGGCTTATGCTGACGCTCGCTGATTCTACCGTGCAATCCTTCTGGACGCAGGTGCTTGCTGTTCTGAGCGCCATCTGGGGAGTGATCGCGGCTGGCTGGCACGCCGTGCTGCGCGTTGTGCTGGCGGAGCCGGGGGGGTGGTGGAAAGGGGCGCTGCTGGTGGCCGCGCTGGCCTATGTCGAGTGGCGCGTGCGCTACTCGCTGGGCGGCTGGGTCAACACCCTCAAGCGCCCCAGCGAACACGGCAGCGGCGCCTGGGTCATCCTGACGGCGCCAGGCGTCGCCATCCACGAATTCGGCCACGCCCTGATGACGCTGCTCTTCTTCCCGCTGGGCTATCGCGTGCGGCGCGTCGTCCTCTTCAGTCCGGGCCTCAGCCGCGTGGCCCTGGCCGATGGGCGCGCCATGTCCGCCGTCGGCTACGTCGCCACCTCGGACCCGCCGCGCCCGATCCCACTCGTGCATGACATTGTGCGCGTCCTGATCAGCCTGGCGCCGCTGCCCTTTGGCCTCTTTGCACTGGCGCTGCTGTATAGCTTACTGACGGGGCACGCGCCCTGGCAGCCCGGCGGGCTGAACCTGGACGGGCTGCCCTGGTGGCTGGATGCCCTGCTGATCTACCTGATCCTCTGCGTGATCGCGCATTGCTGGCCCAGCCGGGGTGATTTCATCAACACCAAACCACACCTGCTGGGATTAGGCATCACTGTGCTTGTGTTAGCGCTGCTCGTCTTCCTGCTGAGCGCCACGCTGGCCGCGCCCTGGGCCAGCATCACCGCTGGCGCGGCGCAGTTCGCGGGCAATATCGCCGCCGCCATCCTGCTGATGACCGCCGTCGAGTTTGGCCTGCTGCTCCTCGTCAGCCGAGGCCGGGCCGTCTAAAACGCCCTGGCCGCCGCAGAAACAGCGCGAGTATACCGCTCCAGCAGCGTCACGTTGGGGTCATCAGCGCGCACCAGTGCTACCAGGCGCTCGATCTGGCGGAGCAGAAGAGGGTACTCGTGCAGATAGAGCAAGGTTTTGCCCTTGGGGAAATGCTTGTCGGCGTTCATGCGTATAATATACCCCATTGCAAGCGGCGTATGGTAGAATAGGGATAAGCGATGCCAGCAAAGGAGGTGGGCAATGACGGGCGACCCTTATATTGAACTACGCAACGGTAACTCCTATGTGCGCGGGAGCCGTGTGTCCCTGAGATCCATTGCTGCCGACTGGAACGACGGGCTGAGCGCAGAGGAAATTCGTGAGGATTTTCCCACGCTGCGACTTGCTGAGGCGCATAGGGCTATCGCCTATTACCTGGATCACCGGGCAGAGATGGATACGCATTTCAAGGAACTCCCGAGTACGAAGCGCGCCGAGCCGCCGCCCAGGCTACTGATCCAGAGCGTTATGCCAGGACGCGCCAGCGCATGGCCGAAGCTCGCAAGCGCCTGGAAGCAGAAGCGGCCTCTCAGGCATCAGCACCATGAGCAAACCCGTTCGTTTTCAGGCTGACGAGGACTTCGATAGAGATATTGTCAAGGGTTTGCTCAAGCGCCAGCCACTTATTGAGTTTAATTCTGGTTCAACAGAAATTGCCTATAGCGCTTGTGATGGATGATCTGCATCTTATCTGGGAAACTGACTCACCAGAAGAGCGGATTGATCGGAAAGAATACCTCCCTCTGTAAACCTCTCTCTCATATGAGAGAACCATTATTTTGACACCCTCGGAGGGCCACACACCTATGCGCGAGTTCTTCAATCCCGCCTGCCGTTTCTGCCGCTTTGCCCGCATTACTGGCGTGAGCATTGGCCTGCTGGCTGTGCTGTTCCTCATTGTCGGGTTTGCGCTGACGCGATAAGATAGGTTGGCTCACGCGCACACCGCGCCTGCTTACACCCGCGCGCCGCCTGAACTAGTGCCCATCTGCAAATTCGTCTCAAACGGCGCGTTTAGTAGAGCAGAGGCAAGGCGACCTGCCCAGCGTTGGCAGGCGGCAAGCGAATCTAAAGGAGGCCCATTATGATGTCGCCCCAATGCAGCGCCTGCGGCGCGTATTATACCGGGAATGAGGGGTTTTGTTCGCGCTGCGGCGCTCAGCGCGTGTATAATCCTCCCTACCAGACCGACTACCAGGGACAGCAGCCATTTCAACAACAGCAATCTGGCTTCGGCGGCTGGGCGCAGAACTACTACACGCCCCAGCGTATCGTGCGACGCATGGTTATTGGGCGCATTATCGGCCTGGCAATCGTACTCTTTATTCTTGGCGTCTGCGCTGTCATTTTCCTGCTGAGCATCCTCGCGTCGGCGGCGCACCCTTGAGCGGGGCTAGCCATGTCGCTTGAGCAATATACCGGCGGTCCCCGCTGTGGCAATTGCGGGGCGTACTTTAGCGCGGGTGAAGTGGTCTGCTCTGTCTGTGGGGCGCAGCGCTACAGCGCCGACGCGCCCGTCGTGGGGCCACTGGCGCGGAGCAGCGCCGGGCAGATGATTCAGGCATATTTCTGGTGGGCGCTGGCTGGGGTGGGCCTGGTCGTTTGCACCGTATTGGGGATTGTCTTTGGCCTGCTCGATTTTCTGCTGCATCTCATCCCCCATTAAGGAGCCTGCTTATGTCACTTCCGACTATTCCCCCCATGCGCATCATCTATTTCACCAGCCAGGGAGCAGAGGCGACCAACGCCGTCGTTGGGCTGCTGGAGCAGCTTGGGCAGCGCGTGCCGCTGGTGGTGACAACGCCGGGGCCAGCCACCCGGCGCACCAATGCCTATAAAGAACTGGTCGCCAACGTGCGCCGTGATCTGGATGTGCTGGTGACAAGCCATATAGGTCGCCTACCCGCGCTGCTGAAGGGACTGGCGCCTGATCTGATCTTCGTGACGGGCTTCCCCTGGCGGCTGCCCCCTGAACTACTGGCGCTGCCCCGGCTGGGCTGCGTGAATACCCATCCCGCCCTGCTGCCGCGCTATCGCGGCCCCAATCCGCTCTTCTGGCACTTTATGAACGACGAGACGCAGGGCGGCCTGACTATTCACCGCATGGAACCGGAGTTCGATACCGGCCCGATCCTGGCGCAGCGGGCCATCGAGATTACGCCCGATGATGATGTGGACAGCTTCTTTCCCAAGCTGTTTGTCGCTGGCGGCGAGATGATCGTGGAGGCGCTGGCAAAGGTGGCCGCTGGCGACCCTGGTACGCCGCAGCCAACCGAGGGCGCGAGTTATGCCCCTCTCTGCACGGAGGCCGAACGCTGGCTGGATTGGAGCCGCCCGGCGACGCAGTTACGCAACCAGATTCGCGGCTGGGGCCAGGAAGGCGCGCGGGCGCGTGTGGAAGAGCGGACGATCCTGGCGCGGCGCGCCCGCGTCGTCAACCTCTCCCCGGCGCTGGAACTGGCGCAGCCGGGCAAGCTGATCGAGGAATCGTCCGAGGGGCTGCTGGTGCGCGCCGGGCAGGACGCCCTGCTGATTGAGGATTACGCGGATGCTGACGCTGGCGGCCTTTAGCCGCCAGGCCACGAAGCCTGCCTGCGCAGGCTGGGACAAAAATGTAGCCGAATGAGAAAATAGCTGCTACTGCTATTTCTTTTTCTCTTTCGCGGGCAGGACGCCGCCGACGGCCTTGCGCCAGCCTTTCTCTTTGCTCAGCGCCAGGAAGAAAGGCCAATCCAGCAGCGCGTAGAGGCTGCGCGTCTGCTCGCCATCGCGGAAGGTGATCACCAATGGCTCACCGCCGGTGAGGATATGGCTCTGGCCGCCGCGCCCGCCCAGCGCCGCCAGCCCGGCGTAATAGCGGTGATAGACGCGATCCACATGCGCCTGCACGGAGAGCATGGCGGCAAAGGGGATATAAGCCAGCCCCTCGAAGTCCAGACCCTCCTCAGTCAGCCGCACGCGCCCGCTGTGCGGCAGGAGCGCGCCTGGCGCAAGCTGCGCCAGAAACGCCTGCTGAATGAAGGCAGGGTCCAGCATCTCATCGCTGAAGGCTGCGCGATACTCGCCCTCCGATTGGGGCGTGAAGATCGCCGGAAGACGCTCTTCGTCAGCCTCCGCCTCGATAATGCCCGCACCATCCTGGGCGGCCTCCTCCTCGCCTTCCGCCAGCGTGACGATCAGCGCCTCGTCTGAGGCGCCCTGCGCGTGTTGTTTCTGGCCTGCTTTCGCCTTGTGCTTCTTTTTCTCTTTGGACATGGCCCTTCTCCTCTCGTGCGCAGCCGCTCGACAAACGCCACCTGATCTTTTGCAGAGCAGTATAGCATATGAATATGATGAGGTCCGTTTACCGGAAAGAGGAATGGCAGGAAGAAGAAGCCAGAGACAGGAAATAGCGACTGATAGCACGCTCGTTAGAGAAGCAGCGAATGTATCGACCGAAACGCAACGTAACGGAGGGCCACAATGGAAGAGCAAGCGCTGGCATTGATTCAGAACAGCGGCCTGACGCGCATTAAGGAGGACATCCGCGCTCTGCTGATGCCCTCCATACGGATGAAACTGCATAGGATGCCGGAGGAGCAGATTGCGGTGGGCGCGTCAAAAGTGGGCGGCATGCCTGATCTGCCCAGGGAATTGTCCTGGCCGGAGTGGCAGGGAGCGCCGCTGGGGTTCATCGCCCAACTCAACCTGCCTGAACTTGCCCTCTATGACCGCGAGGGAGCGCTGCCCAGGACAGGGATGCTCTCCTTTTTCTACGACGCTGAACAACGAGCCTTTGGATTCGACGCGGCTGAGCGGGATGCCTGGCGCGTGCTGTATTACGATGGCGATCTCGCACAGCTTGCGCGAACGCCCGCGCCGCCCACGTTACCAGCGGAAGGCACGTATCCGGCATGCGCTCTCGAATGCTCCACTGAATGGACGCTGCCGCCGCTCGAATCGCTGCATCTTGAGCGAGTAGGCATCACCTGGGAAGCGATGTATGGCCCCAGCTCTGCGACAGAGCAGGCCAGAGCAGAGGGTGATCGCTATCTGGAGTTGTGCGAATCCCTTGCACGCCTCTACGGCGATGCTGACCTGCTGCACCGTGTTCTTGGACACCCTGATCCGGTGCAGGGCGATATGCAACTGGAATGCCAGCTTGCGTCACACAGCCTATACACTGGCAATGCCAGCGGCTACCGTGACCCCCGCGCGGCCAGCCTGAGAGCAGGCGCAACAGACTGGCGTCTCCTGCTCCAGATCGATTCGGACGACGAGGCCGGTATGATGTGGGGCGACGTTGGCCGGATTTATTATTGGATTCAACAGGAGAGACTGGCAAAAAGGGACTTCAGCAACGTCTGGTTCGCTTACCAATGCTCCTAGCAACCATCAGCCGTCCCACTGCTCCAGCACAGCGGGGAGTTCGGCCAGGCGGGTGATGACAGCATCGGGCGGAACACGCGCCTGGGCCGGGTCTTCCTGGCGGAATTGATGGGTGAGGATGGCGCGCATGCCCAGCGATTTTGGCCCCATTACGTCCTCGCGCAGCCGGTCGCCGACAAAGACGACGGCCTCCGGCGGCACGTTCAGGCGCTCCAGCATGGTCTGATAGATCAGCGGGTGCGGCTTGCGCAGGCCCAATTCGCAGGAGAAGATCGACTCATCGACCAGTTGCAGCAGTTCAGACTCCCTGGCGTGGCGGCGCACGACGCTGGGCAGCGAGCAATAGTTGGAGACCAGCCCCAGCTTCAGCCCGCGAGAGCGCAGCGCATCCGCCACGTCTCTGGCTTCGGGGGCGCGCTCTTGCAGGGCATAGCCGACCTGCTCTTCGGTCAAGATGATCTCTTCGAGCAGGTCATCATCCACGCTGATGCCTAGCGCCTCCAGGCTGCCGCGAAAGAGCAGCGCGGCGTCCATTTCCTCGATGCGCTCCTCTTCATACGAGCGGTTGAGCAGTTGGACGAAACGCTGGCTGATGCCCTCCAGCAGCAGATGCGCGGCGGGGACAGAGCGCGCGCCGTTGCTCAAGGGCTTGCCCGCCGCGATCAGTTTTTCTCGAATCTGTTCATAGGCCACCAGGAGGGCGTCTTGCACGGGGCCGAAATGGGCCAGGGTGTCGCCGTAGTCAAGGAAAACCGCCTGGAGCGGCGGTCGCTTTGTTTCAGCACTCATACGTATCCGCTCAACTTTTCTGTTCTCCCAAAAGGGCAGGTTCCTGCGCAGCGCCAACGTTTCGATCAGCCCACCGTTTGGCCGCCCTCTCGGCAGCGATACAAGCATGCCCAAACGTCCTGTGTATTTGACACCAGATACAGCAATCGTGTAGGATTGTGACAGGCGTTCTCCCGATGGAGGCGCTCAGCACATTTCCAGCAGAGAACGGTTGACGCGGCTAGTGAAGATACACTAACCACGCCATACCCCATGACCTGGCTAGACCAGGAGATGGGGCTGGGTACATTGTACCATTTTCATGGGTTTCAATTGCTTCAGGCCATCTTCTGGCGGGCGGGGTGTTGTTTGCCGCTTCCGCTCCTCGCGCAGCGGCAAGGCGCGCTCTGCCTGCATGGGGGAAGATGGCCGCTTTTTGTATTGGGCGATGTGTTCCTTCTGTCGTCAGACGTACACAAAGGAGCAAGAGACCCATGTATGGAACATCGAAGGCATGCTGGCAGACGTTTGTGGATTGGCTGATGGGCGGCGCGCCGGGCGCAGCGCCCGCGACGTTGTCTCTGACCTATGGTGGGCCGGTGTGGGGATTGGAGGCGGAGTTGCTGCGGCTGACGCGGCTGATGGACGCGCCGCCGCGCCTCTTCTTTCGGCCAGGGTGGCTGGCGTGGGAGACGCGCTATTGGGCGCTGGTGGTCTGCCTGGGGCGCATCGGACAGCACTACGCGGCGCTGGCGCAGCGCCCCAACAGCGAGGCCGGGTCGCGCTGGCAGGCGGCAGCGGAGGCAACCTGGCAGCGGGTCACGAGCGCGGAGGCGCAGGTCGCGTGAGCAGTGCATCGGCGTGTACCGCCGTCGCGGCAGCAGAACGTTCGCCAGCACAGTGGCTGGCGCTACAAGCGGCAGCCCCATCCTCGCCAGCCTCGTGCTGGCCCAGCGATGAGCCGCCTGGAAGTGGGACGCTACACCCCACTCTCTAACTGGATGTGGTATCAGGCGATGATGGAGACCATAGCAAGTACCCGGTCTGCTAGCTGTCTGTCGCCCTCTTGCTGAACGCGGCCCAGGGCTTCTTCTCGGCTGAGGCCGCGTGTGAAGAGACGCCAGGCGGTCTCCTGGTCCAGCGTGACCCGCGCAGTGGGGGCAGAAGCGGCGTGATCGGTTAGCTCCCATGCCTCTGCTGCGCGAATCGCGGTCCAGGCGCCGCCTGCCTCGCCGGTAATCACAAGCTGGACGGTTGTACCCGCCGACGCGGCGACTGGCTGCAAGGCGCGCGGGAGGGCATAGACAAAGGCTTCCAGGACGGGGGCCAGCCAGCGATGCTCTTTCAGCCCCGGCTGGCCGACGGCATCACGAATCTGCTGCTGATGGAGCCAGCGCTCGGTGTATTCGCGGGCGGTATCGAGCCAGACCGGCGCGGGATCGGGGCTGGCCCAATGAACCGGGACGCCGATAGCAAATTGATCGAGTTGAGCGAAGTACTGCGCGATGGCCTCGCCCGTCAGGTGCAGCAATTCGCAGAGCAAGCGCGAACTGATGCGCCGCGTCGCCTGCACCCACATCTCGTTGCGCCGGTTGATGTAGGCCACGAGTGTGGCCCACTGTGATAGACTCAGCCGTGTTGGAAGAGAAGGCTCCTGCCAGTCATCGCGCCGACGCGAGATGATGCCGATGTCATCTCCGAACAGGTGGAGCGCCACATCATGCACAGACCAGCCAGCACACACGGTCGGGAGCGCCCACTGCTCATCGGTCAGGGTGGTCAAGAGTTGCAAGAGCGCGGCGCGCTCACCAGGGAACAACTCGGCAACGATGATGGGACGCAGGTAACGCATGGGGTGATTCTCTTTCTACTCGTCGGCGGCCTGAGCCAGCAGCTTCTCTTCGGGGAACCAGCGCCCGCGCACGGAACCGATGAGGTAGAGCGAGCCAGTGACGCAGAGGACGCCGTTAGCGGGCGTCTCGGTCAGGGCAAGCTCCACGGCGCGCAGCGGGTCTGGCTCGGCCAGCACGCGGCTGGTGAACTGGCGGGCGAGTTCAGCCAGGCGCTCCAGCGTTTCGGGGTGTTTGCTGCCGATGACCTGGGGCTGGGTGACGACGACGGCCTGCGCGCCGGGGACCAGCACGTCGATCATCTCTTCGCTGGCTTTGTCCGCCAGAATGCCCAGCACCAGCACGC
>Ga0070730_10002945_pt1 | contig 15432 bp, 12 predicted proteins | sample Coa_R1_3_FD_66447 | JGI IMG/M metagenome (GOLD analysis project Ga0070730, IMG submission 66447) | Surface soil microbial communities from Centralia Pennsylvania, which are recovering from an underground coalmine fire - Coalmine... | ecosystem: Environmental > Terrestrial > Soil > Unclassified ...
TGGATGTAATAGAGCGGAGGCGTGGACCACTCCCGGAGCCTGAGCTCGAGCAGGGTCTGCATGGCGATCTCCGTGGCCCGCGCGAATACCGAGGCGAACCCTTCTTCCTGGGTGTCTTCCCGCAATGCGGTCGAGGCGGAGACGTCCACGGCGAGCACCATGCGGCCCGAGAGCGCGCGCGCCGCTCCGATCGGGAGATTGTCGGAGGTCGCCCCATCCACGTAGTAGCGCCCGTGGATCTCGCGGGGCGGCAGCCAGCCGGGGAGCGCGCAGGACCCGAAGATCGCATCCACGAGGGGCGCGTCATCGAGCCCGTGCAAGCCCCAGAGCACCTGCATGCCGGAGTTGATGTCCACGGTGTTCACGATCACGGGCGGATCGAGATCGGCGAACGTCGATTCCCCCACGAGGGAGCGGATCAGATGCTCGAGGGGCTCGCGCCGGAACAGTGCGGGGGAGTGCATCCGCTTGAACGCCATATCGGCGTGCGCGACCACGAAGACGTCTTTCCGCTTCAAGGCCAGCGCCATGTCTCTCAGCTGCGGGATGCTGCGTCCGGCAGCCCAGGCGGCTCCGATCAGTGACCCGACACTGGACCCGACGATGTGGGACGGACGGAGACCCCGCTCCACCAGCGCCTGAAGCACGCCGATGTGGGCCAGTCCCTTCATGCCGCCCCCGCCCAGGACGAGGGTGAATTTGGTGTTCTCTATCACCAAAGGGTCCGCTTGTTTCGAGAGGTGTTCCCCGGGTAAGGTAGAAGAGTCCCCAGCACGTGCGCCACTAGGGCGCGAGGCCGTTCATGACCGACGTCGTTTCTCATCCGACCCGTGTGAAAGCCGTGCGCGAATCCCTGCGCACCCTGCGAGCTACCGAGTTTCCGTGGACCGCGGACACGGTCTATTTGAACAATGCCTCGATCGGACCTCTGCCGGAACGCACCCGCCGTTACCTCGACCAGTTCAACGCCAAGCGCACCGCCCCTCACCTGCTTCCCGACCGGGACATCTTCGCCGGCCTGGCCGCCGCGCGGGAGGCCGTGGCCCGGCTGATCAACGCCGAGGCGGCTGAGATCGCGCTCGCGACCAACACGACGTACGGGCTGAACGTCGCGGCCACCTCGCTGCCGATCCAGGCCGGTGAGGTGGTGCTTGTGTCAGACCGGGAATTCCCGGCCAACATGTATCCGTGGCTGATGCTGGAGAAGCGGGGCGTCACGGTCGAGAAAGTCCCGACCACCAAGGACGGGTTCCCGGACGAGGCCCGGATCCTGGAACGGCTGCGCGATCCGAAGGTCCGGGTGCTCGCGATCTCGTTCGTGCAGTTCTCGAACGGGTTCCGGGCCGATCTCAAGAAGCTGGGCGCCGCGGCCAGGGCGAACGGGTCCTACTTCGTGGTCGACGCGATCCAGGGGATCGGAAACTCGGCTCTCGACGTGAAGGACATGCCGGTGGACATCATGTCCTGCGGCGGGCAGAAGTGGCTCTTGTCGCCCTGGGGCTCCGGATTCGTCTACGTCCGCAAGGAGCTGATCGCGAAGCTCGAGCCGGCGGTGGTCAGCTGGATGGCGTTCGAGGGCACCGACGACTTCTCCCATCTGGTGGAATACAATCCGGTGTTCCGCGAAGACGCCCGCCGCTTCGAGATGATCACCCTCCCGTATCAGGACCTCCTGGGGTTTGCGACCTCGCTCGAGCTCCTGGAGGAAGTGGGTCTGCGGAACGTGGTCGAGGTCACGCAGTCCCTGCATCAGCCGGTGCTCAAGTGGGCGGATGAGCATGGCGTGCGGATCGCTTCACCACGCGACGAGCGCCACCGGTCCGCCATTCTCTGCGTCGCCCCGCCGAAGCCCGCCGAGGCGTTCCATCATGTGAAGCGGGCGCGCGTGGTGTGCGCCCTGCGCGAAGGCGCGATCCGGCTTTCGCCGCATTTCTACAACACCGTGGAAGAGATGGAGAAGGTCGTCGAGGTCCTGGACGACGTCCTGCACGACAAGGTCTAGACCCAACTCCCTTCCGTCGCGTCTCGTTCCCACCCTCAAGGGTGGGCCCGATGCGGCACTACGCTTCAAGCGTCAAGTGTGGTCGGGCCCAGGCTTCCAGCCTGGGTCCCAACACGACGACGCACCTACTTCTTGAGCCGCAGCAGGGCGTAGTCCTTCTTGCCCTTCCTCAATAGCGCGTATCCCCCGATCCAGTCGGCGGACGTGAACTTCCGGTTCACGTCGTTTTCCCGCTGCTGATTCAGGTAGATCCCGCCCTGTTCGATGGACCGCCGCGCCTCGCCGTTCGATTTCACGAGTCCGGCCGCGACCACCGCTTCCACGAGCGTCGGGGTCGCCGACGGCGAGTCGGCTGTGGGGACCTCACCGGCCAGGATGCCGAAGACACCGGCCGGCGCTTGCCGGGGATCGAAGTCGCCGAACAGCACCTGGGAGGCGCTCACCACGCTCGCGAGTGCGTCCGTCCCATGCACCATCTCGGTGACGCCCCGGGCGAGCGCGATCTGCGCGGCCCGCGCTCCGGGGTTGCTCTTCATCTGTTCTTCGAGGGCCTCGATCTCCTTCCGTTCAAGGAAGGTGAAGGTCTTGAGGTAGCCGATGACGTCACGGTCGTCGGTGTTCAACCAGAACTGGTAGAACCGGTACGGCGACGTCATCTCCGGATCCAGCCAGATCGACTCGCCTTCGGATTTTCCGAACTTCGCGCCCGACGCCGTGGTGATCAGCGGCGCGACCAGCGCATGGGCTTCGCCCCCTTCGACGCGGCGGATCAGGTCGACGCCCGCGGTGATGTTCCCCCACTGGTCCGAGCCGCCCACCTGCAGGGTGCAGTGCTGTTCCCGGTACAGATGCAGAAAGTCGTACGACTGGAGCAGCATGTAGCTGAATTCGGTGTATGACAGCCCGCCTTCGAGGCGCGCCTGAACCGATTCCTTCTGGAGCATCACGTTGACCGAGAAGTGCTTCCCGATGTCCCGGAGAAAATCCACGAGCTTCTGCTCGACCAGCCACTTGGCGTTGTCGAGGAGCAGGGCCGAGGAGGGACCGGGATCGAAATTGAGGAACCGCGCCATCTGGTCGCGCTGGCGCTGGAGATTCGCGCGGATCTGGTCCTTGGAGAGCAGGGGGCGCTCGCTGCGCTTGCCCGAGGGATCGCCGATCAGGCCGGTGCCACCTCCCATCAGCGCGATGGGGCGGTGCCCCGCGCGCTGGAGCTGCGCGAGGAGCATGATGGGCATCAGATTGCCGACTTGCAGCGACGGGGCGGTGGGATCGAAACCGCAATACGCGGTGCGCGAGCCCCCGGCCAGATGTTCCGCCAGCTCTCGGGTCGCGTCGTGTACGAATCCGCGCCAGCGGAGGTCGTCCAGGAGGGTCATAGGCTCGCGAATCGTAAAGGCGGGCTCCGACGCTGGCAAGCGCTTCCCCCCGTCAGTAGGTTGTTAAACGACGATGGCCGCTCTTTTTCCCGCCGCTCCCGCCTGGTGGCCGCGCTCACTGACGCGAGGCCGAGTCATCCTGATCGCCGTCGTCGGGTGTTTTTTCGTCGCGGGCACCGCCTACGGATCCTGGACCCGGGTGTGCGCGGGCACGCGGTGTCCCTCGATCTCCCGCCTCATGGGCCCCAAGACTCCGTCGCAGTCGGCCAAGGTCTACGCGGCCGACGGCCGGCTGATTGCCGAGCTGGGCCTCGAGCGGCGCACCGTCCTGAAATTGACGGACATTCCACTATTTGTTCGACAGGCATTCATCGCCACGGAAGACAAGCGCTTCTACAAGCATCACGGCATCGACTACTGGCGGATCCTGGGCGCCCTGAAAGCCAACATCCTTACGCTCGGCTACAGCCAGGGCTTTTCGACCATCACGATGCAGCTCGCCCGGAACGTGTTCACCGATCAGATCTCCCGGGACAAGACGCTCACCCGCAAACTCAAAGAGGCACGGGTGGCGGTGGAGATCGAACGGAATTTCCCCAAGGACACGATTCTCCAGATGTACCTCAATCAGATCGACCTCGGGTCCGGCGCGCACGGTGTGGAGGCGGCCTCCCAGGTCTATTTCGGCAAGTCGGCCAAGGACCTGAACATCGCGGAGGCGGCGACCCTGGCGGCGCTCCCCAAGGCGCCCGCGTCGTACAATCCCCGCCTCCATCCGGACCGCGCGGTGCGGCGCCGGAACGTGGTGATCGACTTGATGCGCGATCAGGGGTTCGTCACGCCCGAGGACGCGGAGCTCTGGAAGGCGTACCCACTGATGCTGACGAATAACCGCACCAACTACGGCGACGTCGCGCCGTACTTCGTGGAATGGATCCGTCAGACTCTCGAGGCCGAGTTCGGCCAGCAGCTGTACAACGGGGGGCTCCGGATTCATACCACGCTCGACCTCGACATGCAGGACGCAGCCGAGCGGGCCGTCGAAAACCAGCTCGAAACGATCGAGTCGGGGGTGTACTCGAACAACCGCTTCCCGGGGAAGACGTACCGGGATGTGCTCGAGAATCAAAAGGCCTCCGGGGAGAACTCGAGCGGATTCACGACCTACCTGCAGGGCGCGCTCGTCTCCCTCGACGTGCACTCCGGCGCGATTCTGGCGATGGTGGGTGGGCGGGACTTCGACGACTCGAAGTACAACCGGGTGACGCAGGCGCTCAGGCAGGCGGGGTCCACCTTCAAGCCGTTCGTGTATTCGGCCGCGATCCGCGCCGGTCACCCGGTGACGGAAATCCTGGACGACACGCCGCTGTCCCAGCCCATTTTGCAGAAGGACAGTCAGCCCTGGAATCCGAAGGACGACGACGATTCCACCTGGGGCGCCATCCCGATGCGCCGCGCGTTGTACGGGTCGCGAAACCTCGCCACCATCAAGCTGGGCATGTCCCTCGGTGAGCAGACGGTGATCGGGGAGGCCCGCCGGTATGGGCTCACGACCCCGATTCCGAACGTCCCTTCCATTCACATCGGGTCGGCCGCCGTACGGCCCATCGAGATGGCCTCAGCCTATACGTCGTTCGCGACGCTGGGGACGCGATCGGCGGCGTACGGCATCGACTACGTGGAAGACTCGAAGGGCAACGTGCTGCGCCGGTACGCGCCCGACCGCACGGTGGTGATGGACAGCTCGCACACCTGGCTGATGGTGGACATGATGAAGGACGTCGTTCGCCGCGGCACCGCGTACAGCGCGGTGTGGGGCTCGGGATTCACGATCCCGGCTGCCGGCAAGACGGGCACGACCGACACGTACACGGACGCCTGGTTCATCGGGTACACCCCTCAGATCGTCACCGCCGTCTGGGTCGGATACGATCTGTTGCAGCCGATCCTGCCGCACAACGCCGGCGGCGGCCGCATCGCGGCGCCCGCGTGGACGGCGATGATGAAGGACGTTTATGACCGGCGTCCCGCGCCCGCCGACTGGCCGCGCCCCGACTCGCTGATCACCCGCGAAGTCGACTGGTCCAACGGGTTCCTGGCGACCCCATTCTGTCCTGATTCCCTGCATCACTGGGACTGGTTCTATCCCGGCACCGAGCCTACCAAGCTGTGCCCGGTCCACTCGGGGCTCGGCACCGGCATCAACCCCTGACCATGCTCCGCATTCGCGCGGGGCGCGTACACCCCGTCACGGCGCCGCCCATCGAGGACGGCGCCGTTCTCGTAGACGACGGCGGGAAGATCACCGCCGTCGGCCCCCAATCCCGAATCCCCCATCCCCCGGGGTCGGAGTCCTTCGAATTCAGGGATGCGGTGCTCGTCCCGGGGTTCGTCAACACCCACACGCACCTCGAGCTGACGCACCTCACGGGGAAGAACGGTCCCGAGCAGTCATTTCCGAGGTGGATCCGGCGGGTGCGGGCGCTGAAGGAAGAGACCCCGGCGGAGCAGTTCGACGCCGCGGCGGAGCAGGGGCTCCGTGACTGCTGGGCGCAGGGTGTCACCTGTATCGCCGATACCGGGGACTCCGGTGCGGCCATTCGCACCCTGTTCCGGCTGGGAGGGCGGGGCATCGCCTACCACGAGGTGTTCGGCCCCGATCCCGCGCAGGCAGACCCCAGTCTCGAGGGGCTGAAGAACAAGTTGCACGAGCTACGCCGCTTCACGTCGTTCGAGGCCTCGCTCGGCGTCTCGCCGCACGCACCCTATACCGTCAGCGCACCGCTCTACCGCGCCGTGGCTGAATACGCGATGCGAGACGGATTGCCGATCGCCGTCCACCTGGCCGAGTCGAAGGAGGAGTCGGCATTCGTGCTGGACGGCGAGGGTCCGTTCGCCGCCGCCTGGGGAGACCGGGGGATTCCCGTTGAAGCCCGCCGCATGTCCCCCGTGCAATTCCTGCAGTCACTCGGCGTCCTGCGGCTGGGGACGCTCTGCATCCACACCGTACAGCTCGATGCCCAGGACATCGCCACCCTGGCAGCGGCCAAGGTCGGAGTCGCCCACTGCCCGCTCTCCAACCGGGCCCACGGCCATGGCACCGCCCCGCTCGCCGAGCTGCGCAAGGCGGGCGTGCCCGTCGGCTTGGGGACGGATTCGGTGGTGAGCGTCGGGGCGTTGGATCTGTGGGCTGAGGCCATGGCGGCCGGGTTGCAGGGTGAGGACGCGCTACGGATGCTGACGATCGAGGGCGCGCGCGCCATGTGCATGGAAAACGTGGTTGGCTCTCTGGAGGTCGGAAAACGGGGGGACTTGGCAGTACTAACCGACTATCCGGCTAACCGACTAACAACTTTATTGACCGTGGTTTCCGGGCGAGTAGTCCACCGCCGGTAAGCGGATTCTACGGGGCGAACCTAGATTCCCTGCGCATGAAAACCCAGCGCCACGCCGCCATTCTGAAAGTGATCCGCCGCGACACCGTGGGCAGTCAGGAGCAGCTCCGGGAGCTCCTGTCCGCCGAGGGGTTCGACGTGACCCAGGCGACGCTCTCGCGGGATATCCGGGAGCTGGGACTCGCCAAGGTGGCGGCTCCCGACGGCGCGTCCTATTACTCGCCCCCCGACGAAGTCGGTGCGGCCCCCCGGCCGCACCTGGAGCAGCTGCTCCCGACCATGCTCGTCTCCGTCGACGGTGTCGGGCCACTGCTCGTATTGAAAACCGCGACCGGTGCGGCGCAGCCGCTCGCCGTCGCGGTGGATGGCTCGGGCTGGAGCGAGATCATCGGTACCATCGCCGGTGACGACGCCATTCTCGTGATCACGAAAAGCGAACGCGCCCGCCGCGCCATCCAGACCCGCATCGAGGAGCTCGCGGGCCTGTCCTGATCGCCCTTGCGCCCGCCTGCCCCCTCTGTATGTTTATGCATCGGGATGCATAAACCTCCAACTCGGGTGGCGCGCTGATGGGTCCTCTCGTCGTCCTCGCGTATTCCGGCGGTCTCGATACCTCCGCCATTCTTCCCTGGCTTCGGGACACCTATGGTGCCCGGGTCCTGTGCTTTGCCGCGGACGTGGGGCAGGGCGGTGGTGAGCTGCACGGACTGGTCGAGAAGGCCAAGCGCTCGGGCGCGGTGGACTGCGTCATCGAGGATCTGCGCGAGCCGTTCGTCAAAGACTTCGTCTTCCCCACGCTCAAGGCCGGCGCGATCTACGCGCGGACGTACCTCCTGGGCACCTCGATGGCCCGGCCCATCACCGCGGCGCATCAAGTCGCCGCGGCGCGCCGCGCGGGCGCGCAGGCGCTGGCGCACGGGTGCACCGGCAAGGGGAACGATCAGGTTCGCTTCGAGCTGACGTACGCCGCTCTGGCGCCCGACCTCCAGGTCATCGCACCGTGGCGGGAGTGGACCTTCAAGGGCCGGGAAGAGTTGATTGCGTACGTGAAGGCGAACAACATCCCGATTCAGGCCACGCTCGAGAAGCCGTATTCCACCGACCGCAATCTCTGGCACTGCTCGCACGAAGGCGGGATTCTCGAAGATCCGTCCGTCGAGGCGCCGGAGCACATCTTCGTGATGACCAGGGACCCGGTCACCGCGCCCGACCGGCCACAGATCGTGCAGATCGGGTTCGACGCGGGCATTCCGGTGACGGTGGACGGCGAGGCCCTGAGCCCCGTCAAGCTCCTCGAGGTCCTGAACGAGGTCGCCGGCGAGCACGGCATCGGCCGCGCCGACGTCGTGGAAGACCGGCTGGTGGGCATGAAGTCGCGGGGCGTCTATGAGACCCCCGGCGGCACACTGCTCTACGCCGCACACCGCGAGCTCGAGCAACTGGTGCTCGACCGCCGGACCCTGAAGATGAAAGACGAGCTCGCTCTCCACTACGCCGACCTGGTCTACGACGGCCGCTGGTGGACCCCCGAGCGCGAAGCGCTCGACGCGGCCGTGAACACCACGCAGCAGAAAGTGACCGGGACGACGCGGCTCAAGCTCTTCAAGGGCGGGATTACCGTCGCGGGACGGGAGAGCCCCTATGCCCTGTATCAGCCTTCGTACGCCACCTTCGGCAAGGACAACGTCTACAACCAGAAGGATGCCGAGGGGTTCATCCATCTCTACGGGCTCGCGACCAGGATCTCCGCGGGCCTCGAGTCCCAGCGTCAGCGGGAAATCGGAGCCGCGGCGGACTGATGGCTGACGGAAAGATCCCGGAGGCGCCCGCTCACCAGATGTGGGGCGGGCGCTTTGCGTTAGGACCCGCCGAAGCGCTCGACGCCCTCAACCGCTCACTCCCCGTCGACCACCGCCTCTGGCCCCAGGACGTCGCCGCCAGCAAGGCGTGGGTCCACGCGCTGGGCCGCGTCGGCGTCCTCACGGCCGTCGAAGAGGTGCAGCTCCTCGAAGGACTCGACCGGGTCGCCGAACGCCTCGCTGATGGTGCGGCCGTGGGCGCGCCTGACGAGGACGTCCATACGCTGGTCGAGCGGCTCCTGTACGAAGAAGTCGGGGCCGTCGCCGGGAAGCTGCACACCGGCCGCTCCCGGAACGATCAGGTCGCCACGGACCTGAGGCTCTGGACCCTCGACGCCATCGACCAACTCGACGCCGACTTGATCGTCCTCGGCCGCACCCTCGTGGCGCGCGCCGCGGAGGGCATCGGCGACCTGATGCCCGGATATACGCACGGGCAGCGCGCCCAGCCGCTGCGGTGGGCCTACGTCCTGCTCGCGCACGCCTGGCCCCTGGTGCGGGACCGCCAGCGGCTGGCCGATGCCCGGCGCCGGGTGGCGGAGCTGCCGCTGGGCTCGGGCGCCTTGGCCGGCTCCGGATTCCCCGTCGACCGCGTCCTCCTGAAAGAGGCGCTGGGCTTCCGCACCATCTCGTCCAACGCGCTGGACGCCACCGGCGACCGGGACTTCGTGGCCGAGGTGCTCTTCATCATTTCGTTGATCGGTGTGCATCTCTCCCGGTTGGCCGCCGAAATCATCCTCTACGCGTCTTCCGAGTTCGGCTTCGTGAAGCTCTCCGACGCATTCAGCACTGGCTCGAGTCTGATGCCGCAGAAGCGCAATCCGGATGTCTTCGAGCTCACCCGGGCCAAAGCCGCGCGCCTGCAGGGCGATTTGATGGCGCTGCTCTCGACGCTCAAAGGCATTCCGGCGGGCTATCAAAAAGACCTTCAGGAGGACAAGGGCCTGCTATTCGACGGGTTCGACACCCTCACCGCCGTGCTCCCCGCGCTGTCGGGGGCTCTCGGCACCCTGCAGGTCGACTCGGCGAAGATGGCCGGAGCGCTCGACGCTTCGCTGCGCGCCACCGACCTGGCCGATCTTCTGGTCGAGGCCGGGATTCCGTTCCGCGAGAGTCACGGGATTGTCGGGCGGCTGGTGCGGGAAGCTGAGAAGACGGGCGTCTCGATCGATCGCGTGCCGCAGGGAGTGGCCCGCGAAATACACGCGGAGCTGCCCGGCGCGCTTGCCCGGCTTGGGACCTGGGAGGACTCGGTGGAGCGGCGTTCCACACCGGGTGGGGCCTCACGGGGCTCGGTCGAAGCCCAGATCGAGGAGTTGCGGAAGGGGTTCGTTCCCACCACTTAGCCCACCCGCCCCTTACCGGGCAGGCTTGCCCGGCCCTATCCTCTGATGTAGCATACCGTTGCCGCCCCAGAATGGTGAGTGAGGCGGCAATTTTTTGACGGGGGAGCCCCTTTGCGCTGCTTGGCACTCAACGCCTCGTTCGAGCCCCTCACCATGGTGCCGGTACGACGGGCGTTACGTCTGGTGATCGACGGGAAGGCCGAGATCGTCGAGGCGGACCACGACGCTGTGATCCGCTCCGAACGGTTGCGCCTTCCCCGGCCGGCGGTGATCCGCCTGGTCAAGTTCGTTCACGTGCCGCGCCGGTTCCGCCGTCAGGTCACGAACACCTTCCTCTTCGCCCGCGACGAGTACCGGTGCCAGTTCTGCGGCCGTACCCAGCGCGACCTCCGTGATCGCGAGTGCCTCACCCGCGACCATCTGGTCCCGCTCTCGCGGGGCGGGTCGAACGCGTGGACGAACGTGGTCACCGCCTGCTCGTCGTGCAACACGCGGAAGGGCAATCTCCTGCCTGAAGAGGTGGGGATGCATCCCATGCGGGCGCCGGTGGAGCCGCACTTCGTCCACCTGTCGTGGGCCGTGCGCCGCCTGACCGCCATTCAGACCAAGTACATTCGGCTCTTCTACGGTTCGGACGTGCTGCGGACCCTCGAGCGCCTCTGAGCGCCAAACGGCTGCCTTGGATCATCGCCGGGGCGGCCGTTCTGCTCCTGGTGGGGCTGGTCGCGTTCCCCCGTCGCGGCGTCGCATCGCTTCACCCTGACCCCCGGCCCGGCATCACCGCGGATTCGGTCGTCCCTCCCAAGATGGTGATGAACACGCCGGGTGCCGTCGAAGCCTACGCGGTCGCGCGCCAGATTCCCCAGGTCCTGGACGGCCTCTACTGTCACTGCGATTGCTCCAAGCACATGGGGCACCGCTCGCTCCTGACGTGCTTCACGGGAGATCACGCGGCGCAATGCGATATCTGCATGGGTGAGGCGATGATGGCGGGGCAAATGGCGGCGGCGGGGAATTCCCTCGATCAGATCCGGAAAGCCATCGACGCGCAGTTCGGAACGACTCGCTCCTAGGACCGATCCAAGCTCTTCCGAATCAGCCAAAGCCTATGCTCGTGGGTTGGATCGGCCCTAGCGGTTCCCGCGTTCGATCACCGTCGAGCGCGCTTCCAACGTCAAACGCGGCAAGCCGGCGATTCGGACCAGGGCGCGCTGCGCCCCTCGCGCGAGCGCATCGCCGATGCTCCCTTCTCCCGACACCGCCGGGCCCACCTCTCCCTTGAGCCACCGGGTCAGCTCGTCCAGATCGCTGTCGGAGAGCGTGGTGATTTCGAGGCGACAGACGTAGTAGTACCGCCCGTCGGAACGAGGGACGAGCTTCACGCTGAAGGGCCGTTCGAGCGCCGTCTCGAGCAGCTCGGGGCTGGGGAAGCGTTTGATCTCGCCCGTGGACCGGTACAGCACGAAATCGTCCGCGAGTGGATCGTGCCGCACCACCGCATCCCACGACGCATCACTCACGAATTGGTCGAACCAGCTGGAGCGGGCTCGCCAGAGCTCGAGCCGGAAATGGAGCCGCAGGGGGAAACCCGACTTGAGGAGATCCGGGAACCGCGGGTCCGACAGCAGGGCGACCGCCTGTACCCGGGGCGTGACGGAGTCCGGCAGCATGACCGAAAGCGTGGGATGATCGGCCTGGGCTCGAGCGACGCTCGTTCCCAGCACGACCAGCAGCAACCCGCCCAGCAGGGAGGGACTGCGCACTAGAAGCGGTGGCGGAGCCGGAGGGTGAGCCGCACCGGCTGGCCGATCGTCACCGCCTTCGCGGCGTAGAGACCGACGCCACCCCAGTCGATCCCCAGCCCCAGATCGGCCAGCCAGCTGCCGATGGTGGGGATCCGGCCCGACGGAATCCGTCCGGGTCCGTTGCCCACCAGCCAGGCCTGCCCGGCGTCTCCGAACACGACCAGATCGGGCCCTTCCAGGCGATACAGGAGCCCGGATTCCGGCTGGTCTTCGCCGGGATCGTAGGCCCACCGGAGGTTGATATGACCGCGATACTCGCCCTGGAAGAGCAGGACGCGGTCGCATGCGGCCGGTTGGCTCGTGCCGAATGCCGGGTCCACGATCTCCCGGTTGCAGCCCGTGTAGCGGAAGGGATAGCCGGCCATCGGGTCGGGCCCGCCGAGACTCAGGCGGTCCTGCAGGGGCAGGGGATCACCGCCCAGCCATCCGCCGAAGAGCAGCCGGAGATTCGCGCGTCCGAACCCGCCGATCCGCTGGTAGGTCCGCGCCTCCAGGAAGAAGCGGCTGAATTCGTACGATCCGTCGGTCGGGATGGGGCCGCGGATGAATGCCGGGACCGTTTGGGGAGCGACGTCGGGCGATGTCGAGCGCTCGATCTTCAGCCGCGCCCACCACCCGGTCGTCGGTTCGTCCGGATCGTTCCGCGTGTCGAGCGAGATGCCCAGGCCCAACGTGTGGTAGTGGCCGCCGTCGATGGGAGGGTTCGGCCGCCAGACCTCCTCGTTGCGGAATATCGAGAAGGGGTCGAGGGACGCGATGCTCCGCCGGGATTCTCTTCGCCATTCGAAGTCGGCGGTGAGCTGCCGCTCCGGCTGGACCGAGAGCTTGAGTCCCAATCCCTGATCGGCGAAATAATCCCGGTAGTCCCGCCGGAAGAGAAATGACGCCCATCCCACTTCGGATCCGGAGAGGGTCCAATCCTCGACGGGCGAGACGACGTTGAAGGCACTGAACGCGAGGCTCACGGGCCGGTAGCGGCCGGTGCGGAGTTCACCCCGGAGCCGGTATCCGAGGTCGCTCCGGGCGCCCGACAGATCGCCGGCCGTGCGGAAGACGCCCAGGGCGTCGAGCCGGAGGTGGTCGCGCGGAGTCATCTGCCAGTCGAACGCGGGGCCGAACACGAGGGGCAAGCCTTCGACGCGGTCGTAGGTCCCGCCGGTCGCGATGGTCAGCGCCGACCGGGTCTCCGGCGTGTTGAAGACGTATGCGGCGGCGAACTGGCCGTACCGCCGTCGGAGGTTGGGTGAGTACTGAAGGGAGTCGCCCTTCATCCGGAATCCGAGCGCCTCGTAAAAGACCCGGGCTTTTCCTTCCACTCGCGAGCTATCCGATCCGGAGAGCTCGCCGCCCACGACCAGCACGGCGCCGGTCACGACCGCGCCGGGCTTGAGCACCAGATCTCCGTTGATGACGAGGAGCGATCCCTCGATCCGCCCCGCGAGGATCACCGGGCCATTCCGCACCGCGACGTCCCCATGCCACACGGTTCCGGCTGGGATCTCGGTCCGCCCCACCAGACGGCTGGTGGCCGCGGAGTTGAAGAACGCGATCGCCGAGTCGGCGACCTGGCGCGGGAGTTCCGGTGGTGTGAGGTGAACCCCGTTCGTCTCGGGGTTGATCACGATGGCGGTGTCCTGTGCGCTCACCAGGACTGGAGCACAAAGGAGTGCCGCTCCCAGCAACAGTGTCTTCATGGCGTCGTCCCGTCTCGTTCGCGCGGTGGCTCGATGCCGAGCCGCCGCATCCGGCGGTACAGATTGGCGCGGTCCGTGGACAGCCGGCGGGCCGCATCGGCGACGTTGCCCTTGGCGGCCGACAACGCGCGCGTAATCAGGGACTGCTCATGGCGGTCGAGGGCGTCGGTGAGGGCCACGTCCTCCCAGCCGGCGGGGGCCGGTGTCGCCATCCCATCGCGGGGCAGCACCCGGGAGACGTCCTCCGCGGTGATGCCTCCCCCCCCCGCGAGGATCGCCAGACGCTCGACGGAATTGGCGAGCTCCCGGACGTTTCCGGGCCAGGGATACGTCGCGAGGAGCTGGACCGCTCCCGCATCCAGCTTCACCACGCGTCCCAGGCGGGTGGCCTGGCGCTGGGCAAAGTGTGAGACGAGGGCGGGAATGTCGCCCGCCCGATCGCGGAGTGGCGGGATGTGCACGGGAATCACGTTCAGGCGGAACAGCAGGTCATCCCGGAAATGACCGTCTTTGACGGCCTTGGAGAGATCCTTGTTGGTGGCGGCGATGACGCGGACGTTGACGGTGATCGGCTTTTCTCCCCCGATCCGCTCGATGACTCCCGTCTCGAGCACGCGGAGCAGCTTGGCCTGCGCTTCGGCGCCGAGGTCTCCGACTTCGTCCAGAAAGAGCGTGCCCCCGTCCGCCAGCTCGAAGCGGCCCAGGCGGCGGTCGGTGGCGCCGGTGAACGCGCCACGTTCGTGGCCGAACATCTCCGATTCCACCAGGTCTTTCGGAAGGGCCGCACTGTTGACGGTGATGAAGGGCCGGGTGGAGCGCCCGCTCTGGCGGTGAATGGCGGAGGCGACGAGTTCCTTGCCGGTCCCCGACTCGCCCGTGATCAGCACTCGCGCTTCGGTCGGCGCGATGCGCGCGATCAGGCTCCGCAGCTCTTCCATCGCCGCGGACGAGCCCACCAGCGGGTCACTCTGCCCCAGGGCTTCCCGCAGCCGCCGATTCTCGGCCAGGGTGCGTGCGAGCTCGAGGGCGCCGCGCACCGCGACCAACACGCCCTCCGGCGTCAGCGGTTTTTCCAGGAACTGAAAGGCGCCGAGCTTGGTGGCGCGGACGGCGTCGGCGAGTGAGGCCTTGCCGCTCATCATCACCACCGGAATGTCGGGCAGCCGGTGCTTGAGGCGCTCGAGGGTCGCCAGGCCGTCGAGCTCCCCGGGCATCATCAAGTCGAGCATGATCACGTCCGGCGGTGTCTCCGTCAGGGCGGCGAGGCCGGCCGCGCCATTCGGCGCCTCGCTGGTCTCGAACCCCTCACCCTGGAGCAGGGCACCCACCATCCGGCGGATGTTCGATTCATCGTCGATCAGCAGGACGCGAGAGCTCATGATGGGAACGTGATGGTGAAGGTGGCGCCCCCGCCGGGCGTGTCGCCGACGGACACGCTCCCGCCATGGGCTTCGATGGTCTGGCGAACCAGGGCCAGGCCGAGCCCCGTGCCGTCAGCTTTCGTGGTGAAGTACGGCTCAAAGAGCCGGGCCTTGATATCCGCCGGGATCCCCGGGCCATGGTCGGCAATCGTCACCTGGAAGCCGCTCCCGCCCGCCGGCACGACCAGGACGTCGATCCGCCCGGTGCCGCCCATCGCCTCCGCCGCGTTGCGCAAGAGGTTCGAGAACGCGCGACGCAGCGGCTCGTAGTAACCCGAAAGGACTCGTCGGGTGGCGGGTCCCGAGACCTGGACCCGCACTCCGTCGGGCACCCCGGTTCTTCCCAGCTCCTCGAGCAGCTCCACCAGGTCCACGTCACTCTTCGGTCCCTCGGGCAGGCGGCCGAAGTCCGCAAACTCGCGGGCGAGCCGCTCGAGGCGGTTGGTCTCCGCGCCCATCACTTCGACGGCCGTGGTCGCCCGTCCATTCGGCGCGCCTTCCGCGACGGCGAGCGAGCGTTCGAGCTGATCA